>Ga0187886_1001363_pt1 | contig 22505 bp, 18 predicted proteins | sample June2016WEW_20_1_FD_133001 | JGI IMG/M metagenome (GOLD analysis project Ga0187886, IMG submission 133001) | Peatland microbial communities from SPRUCE experiment site at the Marcell Experimental Forest, Minnesota, USA - June2016WEW_20_150 | ecosystem: Environmental > Terrestrial > Soil >... | reverse complement strand
ATATCGCAATTGCGATATAATAGCGATGGTCATTGATTTGTCTGCGGACGTTGACGAGCAATGGAAGGTATGCCTGGATTATTTAGAATCGAAAAATTTATTGCCGGGCAGGAAAACGATATGCATTTGCACCAAAAGCGATATCGCGGGCGAAGACGCGATTGATAAGGTTAAACAGTTGTGCCAGGGCCGTTTTGAAATGATCGCAGTTTCAGTTGAGCGCGGCGAGGGGATGGGGGAGCTGCCCCAAATGCTGTTTAAGGTTTTGAACATTATAAGGGTTTACGCGAAGCCGCCCGGCAAAAACCCGGATATGAATGAGCCGTTTACGATTCCGGCGGGGTCAACGGTGCTCGATTTGGCAAGGGTGATTCACAGGGAACTTGCGGAAAAATTGAAGGCAGCGCGTATATGGGGGACTGGAGTTTACGAAGGGCAAAGCGTGCAGAGGCATCACGTTTTGCAGGACAAGGACATAGTGGAATTGCACTTCACATAATTTCACCGCGGAGAACGCAGAGACCGCGGAGAAAAGAAAGGATTTATGGAAAATCAATGCTGCTGCGGCGGAAGCTCCAAAGATGCCTGGAGGAATAAAAGGGATGAATGGCTTAGTTTAAAATTGTTAAATATTTTTCAACTGCTTGGATTCCAAAAAAGGATTGCTTTTCATTACGGCTGCCTTGGTGATTTATACCTGAACCAGAAAGAATATGAAAAGGCAGAGAAGATGTTCAGCAATGCACTGGAAATTAATCAAAAATCAAATAATAAGGAACAAATTGCAAGAAATTATTTTTGTCTTGGGGGAGTTTATTTGTGCCTAATGAATTTCGATAAGGCAGAAGAAGCGAATTTAAAGGCAATTGAAATTTATAAAGAATTGGAAGCAAAACATTTTTTAGATGGCGCATTTTTTAATCTTGGAGTTATTTACAAGCAAAAAGGACATTTAGGCAAAGCGGAAGAAATGTTTTTGAAATGCATCGATACCAGGAAAGATAAAGGTGAAAAAGTTGGAATATATCTGCAATTAGAACAACTTTACGAAGCTAAAAATGACAAGGAAAAAGCAAAAGAGTATTTGCAAAAAGCGGTTGATATATTAAAAAATAAAGGACCAAAAGAACTTGTGGAAAAAATTCAGAAAAAAATTGATAATCTATCGAATGAAAAATAGATTCCCACTTACACGTGAATGACAAGGGGCAATAAAATGCGAAAGACGAATTTGATAATGGTTGCGATGGTGTTGTGCGCAGGAATATTAGCGGGGGGATGCGGGGAAAAGATAACGGAGGGAAAGGCGGTTAAATTAAAGAAGGATTACCCGATTGAGGCGGTGGGGCTCAGGGATGTTCACCTGACAGGCGGATTCTGGGGCAAGCGGCTGGAGCTCAATCGCGAGGTTACAATACCGCATATTTTCACACAATGCGAGCAAAAGGGGCGGATTGATAATTTCGCGATAGCGGGCGGACTGATTAAGGGGGAGCCGAAGGGGAATTTCCCGTTCGATGATACGGACGTTTATAAGTCGATTGAGGCGGCATCGTATTCGCTGATACTTAAGCCCGACCCGAAACTTGAGAAATACTTAGATGAGATAATCGTAAAGATTGCGGCAGCACAGGAGAAGGACGGATATTTATATACAGCAAGGACGAATAAGGTAAAAAGATTGGCGAGCTGGTTTGGGGCAACGAGATGGTCGAAAGAGCAGGACAGCCATGAGCTTTATGACGCCGGGCATTTATACGAGGCGGCGGTCGCGCATTATCAGGCGACGGGCAAACGCACGCTATTGAATGTGGCGCTAAAGAACGCGGACATGCTCTGTAATACGTTCGGTCCGGCTTCGCCAAGCTCCGCCGTGACAAGCCCGGGAAAATTACAAAAGTGGCCGGGGCATCAGGTTGTCGAAATGGGGCTGGTTAAGCTTTACCGGGTGACGGGAGACGAGAAATACCTGAATCTGGCGAAGTTCTTTTTAGACGTGCGCGGGCCGGGAGGCGGGGAATACGCGCAGGCGCATAAGAAGCCGGTTGACCAGAATGAGGCGGTGGGGCACGCGGTGCGGGCGGTTTATATGTATGGGGGAATGACGGATGTTGCGGCGCTGACGGGCGACACCAGATACGCTGACGCAGTCGAGAGGTTATGGGAGAACGTTGTCGGCAAAAAAATGTATATCACGGGAGGATTGGGCGCCAGGAGCAAAGATGAGGCGTTCGGGAAAAATTATGAGCTGCCCAACGCATCGTATTGCGAGACGTGCGCGGCAATCGGCAACGCGATGTGGAATTACAGGATGTTTCGGCTGACAGGCGACGGAAAGTATTTAGACGTGTTCGAAAGGGTTATTTATAACGGCGCGATTAGCGGCATATCGCTGAGCGGTGACAAGTTTTTTTACGTGAACCCGCTGGAGTCGAAGGGGCAGAATAAACGGGAGCCGTGGTTTACCTGCGCGTGCTGCCCGCCAAATATAGCAAGGTTTACCACGTCGCTGCCGGGTTACGTTTATGCGCAAACAAGCGACACGATTTACGTGAATTTGTTTGCAACGAGCGATGGGGCAATAAATCTCAAAGGCAACAGGATAAGGATAAAGCAGGAAACGAATTACCCGTGGGATGGGGTTGTGAAGATAGCCGTTGAGCCGGCGAAGACGGGTAAGTTTACTATCGCGATTCGGGTACCCGAGTGGGCTCAAGGCAAACCTATGGCGAGCGATTTGTATCGATACATTGACGGCAACGAGCCAAAAATCGAACTAAAACTGAATGGAACAGTGATAGAGCCGGAAATTAAAAAGGGATTTGCGTATATTGAGCGGCAGTGGCAACAGGGGGACAAAATAGAATTGAATTTGCCGATGCCGGCCAGACGTGTATTAGCAAATGACAATGTAGCGGCTGACGTGAACAAGGTCGCGATAGAGCGGGGGCCGGTTGTGTATTGCGCAGAAGGAGCCGACAATGACGGGAATGTTATGAGTTTGGTCTTACAAGATAACGCGACACAAACGGCCGAACATCAAGATGATTTGTTAAACGGTATTACGACAATAAACTGCAAGGCGGATGGCACTAAAGATATTACGCTTATACCTTATTACGCCTGGGCAAATCGAGGAAAGGGGCAAATGGCAGTATGGTTAGCCAGGGGCGAATCAAATATGAAACAGGCGCAAGAGGAACAAATGAATCCGCCAGACGAACGGCGGATAAAAATTGTGATAGACGTGAACAAGACCAGTGAGCCGATATCGAAATATATTTACGGGCAGTTTATCGAGCATTTGGGGAGGTGCATTTATGGCGGGATATGGGCGGAGATGTTAGAGGACCGCAAATTTTATTACCCGATAACCGATGATTACAAGCCGTGGGGGACGGATTCTGCGCCGCGATGGAACGCAGGGGAGTATAAATACCTTAAGGCGTCGCCGTGGAAGGTAATCGGGCCTGTTGGGACAGTTACAATGGATACAAATGACCCATACGTCGGGAAATGGATGCCTGTGATTCATTTGTCAGGCGACGGTAATGAGGCGGGGATTTCGCAGGAGGGGCTGGCGATTGTAGAAGGCAAAGGTTACACGGGCAGGATTATATTAGCGGCAGATAAGGAGGCCGGGCCGATTGCTGTTAGATTAGTGCCGGATAACGGCAAGTCGATTGATATTAATCTCGGCGAGGTAAGCGGTGGATTTAAGACGTATATGCTCGGTTTCACGTCGCCGGTGTCGAGTGATAATACACGGATTGAAATCGTCGGCAAGGGCAAGGGAGCGTTCAAAATCGGGACGCTGTCGCTGATGCCTGAGGATAATATAAAGGGGTGTCGCAGGGACGTTGTCGAGCTATTGAAGGAGCTGGATTCGCCGATATACCGCTGGCCGGGCGGGAATTTTGTAAGCGGGTACAACTGGCGGGACGGGATTGGGCCACAGGACAAGAGACCGCCCCGGAAAAACCCGGCGTGGAAAGGTGTCGAGCACGACGACGTAGGCATTGATGAATTTATGGAGCTGATGGAAATTATCGGCGCTGAGCCGTATATTGCGCTTAATACGGGAAAGGGGACGGTGGAAGAGGCGGCTGCGGAGGTTGAGTATTGCACCGGCGACGCGAATACGCCGATGGGTAAATTGCGAGCGCAAAACGGACACCCTGAGCCATATAAGGCGAAATGGTGGGCGGTGGGGAATGAAATGTACGGAAGCTGGCAGATCGGACATATACCGCTGGAACAATACGTAAAGAAACATAACAAGGCGGCGGAGGCAATCTGGAAGGTTGACCCCAACGCGAAGCTTGTCGGCGTGGGTAACGTCGGGCCGTGGAGCCAGACGATGCTGCGAGTGTGCGCCGATTATATGAACCTGCTCAGCGAGCATATTTACGTCAAAGAAGACAAGGACGTTGTCCGCCATACGAAGCTGCTTGCCAAAGAGATAAAACGAGTTGCCGATACCCACAGGAAATATCGCGAGGACATAAATGAGATAGCGGGTAAGGATATTAGAATCGCGATGGATGAGTGGAATTACTGGTATGGCAATTACATTTACGGCGAGCTTGGCGTCCAGTATCACCTCAAGGACGCCCTGGGCGTCGCGACGGGTCTGCACGAGTATTTCAGAAACAGCGACCTGTATTTTATGGCCAATTACGCACAAACCGTAAACGTCATAGGAGCCATTAAGACGTCAAGGACGGAGTCAGTGCTGGATACGACGGGGCAGGTTTTGAAACTATACCGGCGGCATTTCGGCCAAATACCGGTTGAGATTAGCCCAAGAATCGGTCAGATGGACGTTTCAGCGGCATTGACTGAAACCAAAGAAAAATTGACTGTGGCCATAGTCAACCCGACTGATAAAGAACGTGAAATACCGATTGAAATCAAAGGCGCCAGAATCGCCGACAAAGGGAAGCAGTGGATTATTGCGGGAACAGACCCGATGGCCGTCAATGTGCCGGGGAAAGAGCCGCAGGTAACAATTGCGGAAAAGACAGTTCTGGGATTGTCGAGTAAATTGACCGTGCCGGCTTTAAGCGTGAGCATATTTGAACTTGAGATACTATAGGAAAACAGTTTTAGCCACAGAGTTTTTAGCCACAGAGGACACAGAGGTCACAGAGAAAAGGAAAAAATATGGAATGTCAGAAGAAGGAAAATTTGAAGAATTGCGGGTGCACGTATGCCGGCTGTGAGAAAAAGGGAATGTGCTGTGAATGTATCAGTTATCACTTGTCGAGCAGACAGTTACCCGGCTGCTGCTTCCCGCCCGATGCCGAGAAGACCTACGACCGCAGTTTCAGGTCGTTTGCAAAGGCGTGGAAACTTTGAAAATGTGTATAACATAAAATAATGAATAATGAACAAAGAATTCTAAAGCGTAAAATTAAACACGAATTAGAAATCGTAATGTTAATTTTGCACGAATGGGACCCAATTTTGCGCCCATATAATGTAACAGGGCCAATTGCTGATCATACTCCGTTTTACGAATATGGATATCTTGCTGATCGTATTATTAGCATATATCACGAATGGCACCTTGAGGAAAAAATTTTTCAAACTATAAAAAAAGGACTTAGTGAATATTTCGGTATCGATAGAACGGACAAAGAAATAGCAGGCGTGACGAAATTAATATGGCAGTCATTAAACACATTTGATTGAAAATATATAAAGGCCGGGCGGCAAGGTCCGGCCTTTGCAGGTTAACGGGGGAAATCAATAATCAAAAGTCGAGCAATTCGTCGGGCCAATCCTTGCTCAGGATTTGGACGAGGTTGCCTTTGTCGTCAAGGATGATAATTTCTTTTCGGCGGTGAGGATTATTAGGGTCATTGGTCAGGTAGTGAGATTCCTGGGAGACCAGGCAGGAAACCTGGTTTTGGCCTTTCCACTGGGGAACGAGCTTGGGTGGCGAATCCTCGCCGAAGGATTCGTTGACGTCAACAAGAACCTTTGAATTTTCGACATCGGGGCCTAAAGCGTAGATGCCGAGAGTATTTTTGTTTCCGGGCAAAAGTATTCTGCGGGAATCGTGCGATAACTGGAAGAGATAATAATTTCCCTGAGTGAAATCGAGGGCAATCTCGGGAAGTATGTCGCTGACGGCGCCTGTGAGCGTATCGCAGCAAAAAACGGAGCCATTTTCAGTATCGATTTTGCTTGAAGGCAGCGAAATTTTTCCTGAGGAGAATAACATACGGTCGTTTCGCGCGTATGAGACGGCCATCCAGGAATAGTAAAGGACGCCCGCGTATTCTTTTGAGGGACCTGAGCAGGTATATGCCTGCGGCAAACCCTTTACCGGTTCTGCCAGGAATTTGCCGTTGGGGTCGATAATAGTTTTCTCGACGAGGGAGCCGAGGACAAGCTCCCGGCCTTTAAAGTTTTCGTTTTCGGGTTTGATATAAGCAATGGCGCGGCTGTCCTGCCGGAAATCATAAGTAACGGCGATGGCGGGCGCGATGAAAACGGGAGCGCTTTTTTCGGAAATTTTAGCAACATACAGGTCGAATCCGGCGTCGAAGGACTTGTCGGTTTTATTGTCGATGACCCAGGCGAGGAGTTTGGAATCGGGCGAGAAACGCTGCCGCCAGAGGGCTCTATCGCTTGTCATAATGATTTTTTTATTGTTGGGGTCGGCGGCTGGAGACAGAATTAACTGGTAATACGACAATTGTTTTTCTTTTGTCTTACGGATTAGCTCAAAACCGATTTTGTCCGCTAACTGCGGGTCTGCGTTTTCAACAAGGTAACGCTGGACCCAGGCGACGTGCTGTTCGTTACGGGTATCGTCGAGGGAAGGGAAGTTGCCGAGGATGTTGAAAATATCCTGCGCGAGAATTGCCTGCCTGAGGATTTCGACGCCGGCCATAATTTCTTTCACCTGAGCAGGCGGGAGAAGCTTAAGGGCGTTGTTGAAATCACTGACTTCAACGATTTGGCTATAGGCGAACAATGAGCCATCGGGCGATATTGCGGGCCAAAGGGCGGTAGTTTCCTTGTCGGCAATTTTAGTAAGAGAGCAATTATTGCCGTCGACGAGGAATAACGCTCCCTTTTTGCTGTATATGCCTTTTGAGCCGTCGGCATTCCATTGCAATGAATCCTCAGGAATACAGCCGGCAATGAAAGTGGTCAGGACGTACGAGGCGATAAGTAACAGTGCAGTGAGATTTTTCTTAGTCATTGTGTTTCTCCTTAAGGTATTGTTTGTAAATGTTGAGAAGCTCGCTGGTGGATTGAGCGTATGGCCTCGATTGCATAGATGCCATTGCTTTTTGCCGCCAGAAGCTATCGGTATTGGTTTGAGCGGTCAAACTAATTGGCGATTGCGAAGCATAGGTGGTTATTTTGGGCGTTATCGGTGTTGACCATCGGCCTAAAGCGAACGCAAATACGATGACAGCCGCTGCCGCGAGAAAGCGAACAGGAGTCAGGAACCAGTGTTGCGGCTTGGGGATTTTGAGGGCGGCGGAAAAATTCCGCAAGGTCTGCTCGGCGAGCAGGGTAACTTCTTGAGGAACATTGGTTCGGCCGATTTTATTGAGAATTTGTTTTAGTTTTTCATCGTTCATTTTATGACTCCTGTAAATCTTTTACGGCAAGATTATTTCGCAGCGTATTGAGCGCTTTTGACACGTGCGAGCGGGCGGTATCCTCGGTGCAGTTCAGCTTGTCGGCGATTACCTCGTAATCATTTTGTTCTATGTATCTCATAACAACGGCCTGCGACTGCTGTTCGGGCAGTTTGGCGATTTCCTTTCGGACGATGGTTAGTGTTTCCTCATCAAGGGCGTCATTTTCGGGCGGTTTGGTAATCGGAATTTGGCCGTTTTTGCCGACTCTGTTTCGCCAGGCCTTAGAGTTTGCCGACAGTGCGATTCGGTAGATGTATGCGCCGGCTTTCGGGCCGGTGAGCTTTTCGAGGTTTTGCCAGATACCGAGCATCGCGTATTGCAGCGCCTCGGCGAACAGGTCCGCGTCCGCCGTCAGTTTCCACAGGACCGCGTTGATAAAAGGGGCGTGTTCGCGATTCAACTTTTCAAAGAGCTCAAGCCGCTTTGAATATCTCATCAAAAAGCCCTTTTAACCAAACACCTTACACCCCGTTTCTACATAATAATAACCGGCGGACGGAAGATTTGTGGAAATGTTTTTGGGAAGAAAAAGCAATTCTACTGCTGTTTTTGGGCCAAAGCATTGAGGTTTTCGCGGGCGGGCTGAAAATTGGGGTCGATTTGAAGGGCTTTTCTAAAGGATTCGGCGGCCTCATTTAATTGACCTCTGGCCCGCAGGAGTATGCCGAGGTTGTTGTGCATTTCCGCGTCGTTGGGGTCGGCTGCCAGAACTATTCGGCATTGCACGATTGCGTCGTCGATTTTACCGATGGCGCCAAGCGCCATTGCCAGGCGGCCGTGAACGAGGATATTGTTCGGGTCGAGCTGCAGCGCTTTGTAGTAATATTCCACGGCCTGGTCGGGCTTGCCGCTTTGTGCCAGGGCGTATCCGAGGCCGGTAAGGATTTTAACGGAATCGGGATTGACAGCAAGCGCTTTTTCGAGCTGTCCTGCGGCGTCGCCGGTCTTGCCCTCCTCTACCAGCAGACGCGCCAGGTCCTGATAAAGCTCCGCGACGTTGGCGTTTGGACCGAGGTAAATTTTATACTGCTCGATTGCCCCGTCGTAATCACCTTTTATTGCCAAAGCAATTGCAAGGTTTTGATGGGCCAAACCGTAGCCGGGGTCGAGTTTGAGAGCGATTTTGTATTGTTCAATGGCTTCATCGAGACGACCTGTGCCTTTGAGCGATGCGCCAAGATTGTTATGAAAATCAGGCGCTTCGGGACACAATTCAACAGCTTTAGCAAGGTATTGAACGGCTTGCTTATACTTTTTCAGCCCGACAAGAGTTGTCCCGTAATTGTTCAGAATATTAAAATTATTTTTGGTGAGGGCCAGTGTACGTTCGAAAAGCGAAATGCTGTTTTGCCAGTATTTTAACTGTATTGAGGTAAGGGCAATACAGGCAATAAGGGAAACGGATGCAAGGGCGGTAAGGGCAATTTTTTTGAAGGGAACCGTTTTAAGAAAGTCAGCGGCGCCGAAGGCGATGATTACAAAAAGGCCGATGAACGGGACGTAGGCATACCGGTCGGCCATTGTCTGTGCGCCGACCTGGATAATACCGATAACCGGGACAAGCGTGCCGAGATACCATAACCAGCCAAAGGCGAGGAATTTGAAACGCCGGCCATAATAAAGCAGAAGGACGGTAAGCAAAATGAGGAACAACGCGAATATGATGATTTTGGTAAGCTGGATGAGGCCGGCGGGATAAGGGTAGAGAACGGCGAGATTGACGGGCATAAACAATTTTTCAATATACGCCAGATACGAGACGACTGCGTTAGCGATACGTTCCTTGAGAGGCATAACAGCCATTGCGCCTACCTTCTGCTGGGCGATGAAGGTGATAATACATAATATTGCGGAAAGAAAAATAAAGGGGAGCTTCTCCAAAAACAAATTGCTGATTGCTGATTGCTGATTGCTGAATCGGTCCAGCGGCCAAAAATCGAGTAAAAGCAAAACGAAGGGCAATGTTACGAGCATTGGTTTTGACATAAGGCCGAGGGTGAAAGCGATGAGCGTAATGATATATCGAGATGATTTGGGCTTCTCGGCATAACGCACGTAAGCGAGCATTGTCAAAAGCCAGAAGAGCGTGCTAAGGACATTTTTTCTCTCTGCAATCCAGGCAACCGACTCGACATTGAGGGGATGAAATGCAAACAGGGCAGCAATAAAAGCGCTTGGCCATAAACGTTTAGTCATTCGATTAAAAATAATGAAGAGCAAAAGCGTGTTAGCTATATGAAAGGCGACATTGACAAGATGCATTGGGCCGGCTTTTACGCCGAAAAGCTGGCAATCGAGCATAAGCGAAAACCAGGTCAGCGGATGCCAATAGGAGCAGTGAACCGTCGTAAACGCCCATTTGATATTTTGCAGAGAAAGGCCTGACTGAACGGTCGAGTTTTTAAATACATAAGCGTCGTCGTCGAAGTCAATGAATTCATAATTACCAACGGACCAATATACGGCGAGAGTAACAATGGCAAGGGCTGCGCATACGATGAGAATAAGATATTTATGCTGTTTAGAATCAAGCGGCATAGTTTCATAATAACATATCCGCCAAGGGGGGGCAAGTTCAGGGGCTAAAACCATTGACTTTTGAACGTGCGATTATTACCCTTGAGGAGTATCAGAATTAAAATGGTGTGCACAGCACACCCTGCAACTGACTGTTTATAATAGAATTAGGAGGTTTGGTTTGAGAGTTCTTTCGGGAATACAGCCATCGGGCCGGCTGCATATAGGCAATTATTTCGGCGCGATAAGGCAGCATATAAGTATGCAGCGAGGCAACGACTGCTTTTACTTTATCGCCGATTATCACGCGCTAACCAGTAACCCTTCACCGAAAGACGTGGCGACTTTCACTTCGGACGTGGCTATGGACTATATCGCTCTTGGGCTGGATATCGAAAAGACGATTTTCTGGCGCCAAAGCGACGTGCCTGAAGTAACCGAGCTTACGTGGCTGCTGTCGTGCATTACGCCTATGGGACTTTTGCAGAGATGCACCAGCTACAAAGACAAGGTCGCACAGGGAATCAGCCCCAATCACGGGCTATTCGCGTATCCTGTTTTGCAGGCAGCGGACATCCTGATATACAAAAGCAACGTCGTGCCCGTCGGGGCCGACCAGAAACAGCATATCGAGGTAACACGCGATATCGCCGGCTACTTCAATAACACATACGGCGAGGTTTTTGTGCTGCCCGAAGACCATATTATCGAATCGGTTGCGGTAGTGCCGGGTGTTGACGGACGAAAGATGAGCAAAAGCTACAAAAACACCATCGAGATGTTTGAGCCGGAAAAAAGTATCAAAAGCAAGGTTATGAAAATCGTTACCGACTCGACGCCCGTGGAATCGCCCAAAGACCCGGACAAATGCAACGTTTTTGCTTTATTGAAGCTGTTTGCGTCGCCGGAGGAAATCATACAATGGGATGAGCGGTACCGTAAAGGCGGTATGGGCTATGGCGAGGCGAAGAAACGATTAGCCGAGCTTATCGTGGAATATTTCAGGCCGTTCAGGCAAAAGCGAGCAGAGCTTGAAAGTAATCCCGATTACGTTAAACAGATGCTGGCGAAAGGCGCACAGCGGGCAAGGGCCATCGCGGGGAAAACATTAGCCGAAGCGCGAAAAGCGGTAGGGCTGGGTGAGTATTATGGAAGATAAACTTGTAACTGTTGCTGAATTTATGAATTCCATACAGGCCGAAATGACCAAGCAGGTGCTTGAGGATTGCGGGATAAAGGTAATACTGCTGGGTCAAAACGTGGGTGATGGGCGGATTGGGGTTTTTGAAACGGTTAAACTTCAGGTCCAGCAAAGCCAGGCGGATGAAGCAAGGCAGGTAATTGAGGACCTCGAAGAGGGACAGCAGCAGGGACGTGAGCCGGAAGATTATGAAGTGATGGATGAATCAGAAGATGTTGATGAACCGTATGAGCCGGATGAGCAGGAGGAACATTAAGTGGCTGATTACAGAGTAAATCTTGATATTTTTGCGGGGCCTCTGGACTTGCTTTTGTACTTAGTGCGCAAGGAAGAGGTCGATATTTACGATATCCCCATTGCCAAAATTACCAACCAGTACGTCAAATATATCGAGTTGATGAAAGAGCTTGATATAGATGTGGCCGGCGACTTTCTGGTTATGGCGGCAACCTTGATGCAGATAAAGTCGGCGATGCTGCTGCCGAGAGAGCCCGGCGAGGCGCTTGGCGAGGAAGACCTCAGCGACCCAAGGGCAGAACTTATCAGGCAATTGCTGGAATATAAGAAGTTCAAAGATGCGGCTAACCTTCTTGCGGCGGCGGCAGACGAGCGAGGCGAGCGGTTTAACAGGCCCGACACGATTATCGAGCAAATCAAGGGCGCAACCGAGCCGACGATTGACCTCGACCAGATAAGCATCTGGGACCTGCTCGACGCCTTCGACAAGATTATGGAGGCGACCGGCGCGAAATTCGATATCAGCAATATCACCGACGATACGCCGATAGACCTTTACCAGATAGAAATTTTACACCGGCTGCAGACGGAGGGGCCTGCTGATTTTGCGCGAATTTTCGAAGGCCGGGCGAGCCGGCTGGTTATGGTGGGATTGTTCCTGGCGATTCTCGAATTGATACGCTCGCAGCTAATTCGGGCCGAGCAGTCGCAGGCGAGTTCGACTGACTCCCCGCAGGCGGATTCGACCCCCGACAACGGCATTCGAGGGCAGGCAAGCACACCGCAGGCAACAAATCTGATATATTTGCGGGCGATGACTACTGAGCCGGCCGAGGAGGCGGTGCGTAAGGCGATATTGGCCGTCGAGGCGGAAACAGCGACGGCATCAAGTCCCGCCGCAGAGAACGCAGAGCAAAAATCTGTAGAAGAGCAGCCGCCGATACCAATCGTAGAAATACCGGCTGATGAGACAAAGCCCCGCCCTTGCGGGACAAAAAAACAACCGAGCGAACGTCTTGAACCAATGGAAGGCGGCTCGCCGCGGGAACCGGAATAAAAAACGTAATTTACGTTTGACAGGGTCGGGCGCGACCTATAGAATCAGGCGCGTTAGCATTATAAGTTTGGAAAGGGACTGACAATGGCGGGTAATGTTATTGAGCTGACCGATACGAATTTCGATGACGAGATAAATAAATCGGACGTGCCGGTATTAGTGGATTTCTGGGCGCCGTGGTGCGGACCGTGCAGAATGATGGCGCCGATTATCGAGGAATTCGCCAGGGATTACCAGAGCAAGGCCAAGGTCTGCAAGCTCAATACCGACGAGGCCCGCGACAGCGCTATGGAATTCGGCATAAGCGCGATACCGACGCTGATTCTTTTCAAGGCAGGCCAGGTCCAGAAAAAATGGGTAGGCCTGACAAGCAAAAAAGACCTCGCAACGGCAGTTGACGAGCTGCTGTAAGGATTTTCACCGTCTAATTTCATCAGGCAGGGGCTGATTCCACCAGTCAGGGTCACGTATGTAATTTTTAATCTGCATTGCGGCGTTGACGCCGTCGCCTACCGCGGTCGCCAACTGCATAGCGGCGCCGACGCGGCAGTCGCCGGCGACGAATACACCGGGGACACTGGTTCGTAAATGGGCACAGTCACATTTAATCAGTCCTTCGGCTGTCAACTCGATAAAACCCTTCAGGAAACCTGTGCCTGGAACCATACCTATGAAAACAAATACGCCGTCGCAGGGGTAGCTTTCTTCCTGTCCCGTCTTGACGTTTTTCAGGCGGACCGATTCAGCCCTGTTTTCGCCCTCGATAGCGAGCGCTATGGTATTGTATTTGATGAGCAGGTTACTGTTCGGCTCTTTGGTTTTTGCAAGCAGCTCTTCCTGCAGGATTTTGGTTGCGCGGAACTGGTCGCGGCGGTGGACGAGCGTAACTTTTGCGGCGAATTTACAAAGATGGAGCGTTTCTTCCGCAGCGGTGTTGCCTCCGCCGATTGAAACAACGGATTTATCCCTGAAAAAAGGCGCGTCGCAGGTGCCGCAATAGCTGACGCCAGCGCCTGCGTTTCGGAACTTGTCCTCACCGGGGACGCCGAGGTGTCGGTATGAGCTGCCGGGGGTGAGAATGACGGTTTTTGCCAGGTATTTGTCTTTGTCGCAGGTGATTTCGAGAATGCCGTCGGGCAATCGGGCAAGGGCGGTTACTTCAGCGCCTGTTTTGATTTCGGCGCCGAACGAAGTTGCCTGTTTTACCATTTTTTCGGAAAGCTCGTAGCCGCTGATTCGCTCGATGCCGGGGTAGTTTTCGAGCCGGTCGGTATTATTGATTTGCCCGCCGGGGGCGAATTTTTCGAGCACAATAGTTTTGAACCTGTCTCTCGCGGCGTATAGAGCGGCGGCAAGCCCGGCGGGGCCTGCCCCGATTATTATGCAGTCGAATTTCTCGGCCATACCATACCCTTTCAATAAATGATTGATTATTAAGTATTGATGATAGATAATCAACCGTCAAGAATCAATCCCGGCAGGCCGGGATGGAGGTGTTTAGTGCGAATTATTAAATGCGGATTAATGTTATTGATATTAACAGCCGGCGCAACCGGAGCCAGCAAACCATTGACTATTCAGACAAAAGATACGAATCAGCCGGATTCCAACAACACAGTAACCGGCGACCTCAGTGCATATTTCGGCTTCGGCGAGATGGAAATCATTAAGTTAAATTACGGGCTGCGATGCCTGCTCGTGGCGGATTTCGACGGCGACGGCCGAAACGATATGGCAATTGCGAACAATCAAAAGTCGGCCATCGAGCTGTTGATTCAAAAGGAGGCCAAAGGTCTTGAAGAGCAGCAGGTTGCGGTTGACCCCAACGACGTGGACATAAACGCGATTGTAACCACAAGCCGGTTCCACAGGCAAACCCTGCCGGTTTCACAAAGGATATACGCTCTTGTGTGCGGCGATTTGAACTCGGACGGCCTCGTTGATTTGGCGTTTTACGGCGAACCGAGAGGGCTGTATGTGATATTGCAAAAACCGGGCAGTCAAAAAGGGGGAAAGCAAAAAACGATTGAATGGCAGCAGAGAAAGCGAATCAACGTCGAGGACGCCCTGCCCAGCGAAAACACGCTGGTTTGCGCGGATATCGATAACGACGGCAAAAAAGACCTGATTTTAGGCGGCAGGGACGCGGTATATATAGTGTTCCAAAAGCAGGACGGCACCTTAGGTGAGCCGGTTAAATACCCTGTCGCGGCCCGGATACTGGGTATCGACGTCGGCGACCTCAACGGCGACGGCAAAAATGACCTCGTTATTTTTACAGACGACCTCGAACGCCCGATTCACGTCCGAATGGGCCAGAAGACCAACCAGTTAGGGCCTGAAATACGGCTTTTCGCGGAAAGCCCCGTCGCGGCGGAAATCTCGAATATCGACGGCAAATCAGGCGACGAAATCGTCGCGATTGACGCTATCAGCAGGCGATTGGCTTGTTATAAATTCACAACCGACCCCGGCCCGGCGGCACAGAGTAAAAACGACGACTGGCCTGTCCTGTTTTATCCCTTGGCGGCAGGCATTGGAAGCGAAAAACGCGACCTTGTCGTCAGCGACATTGACGGCGACGGGCTGACCGACGTGGTGATAAGCGACCCCGGCGCCGCGGTGCTACTCCTGTTCAAACAGTCATCCGGCGTTGGGCTGATGGAGCCGGCCCGATTCCCGTCATTGGCGGATTCGGATAGTTTGTCGGCGGCGGATATTGACGGCGACGGCAAAAGCGAGGTAGCGGTCCTCAGCGTTAAAGAAAAAGTCATCGGCATAAGCAAATTCACGGACGGCCGATTGTCATTCCCCAAAGCGCTCGACGTCGCGGGTGAGCCCGTGGCGATGGAATTAGCCGATATCGACGGCGACGGGTCGGTTGACTGCGTTTACATCTCCCGCTCGCAGCAGGATACGAGGTCATTTCGGGTTGTTTACAATGTGGCATCGCCGCAGAGCCGAACGGACGCAAATAGCGACTCACAGATTGAGCTTCCGCGTCTTGCAGCCAACCCGCAGGGCATCAAAGTCCTCGACGTTGACCAGGATGGCCTCAAGGACGTGCTTGTATTTGTGAAATATGAGCTGCCGATTTTGATTCGCCAGACTCGTCTCGGCGAAGGCATTGATGAAGCCAAAGAAGCAAGCGAGACGCCGAGCCGTAGCCGGGCAGACAAAAGAAAATTTGAAGTTGTCGAGTCGCCCGGGGCGCAGAACAGCTTGCTCAAAGAAGCGACCCTTCGCTCGCTTAGCACAGCCGACATCGACGGCAAAAAGAGAGATGTGCTGCTTGTAGCGCAGAATAATTTTGCGCGAAGTTTGGTTTTTGCCGACGGCTCCTGGAAAATTATAGACCAGTATAACGCCAAAAGCGCCGAGAACCGGATTTCGGCGGCAGCAGCGATTAATATATACGGCAGCAAGAAAGGTAAAAAACCTGAAATACTCTTGCTGGACGGTCAAAAGGGCCGGCTCCAGATTTTGAAGGCAGGCGAGGATAATGCTTATCACTTCGAAAAAGAAATAGATACCGGCGTATGGAGCGGCCCGGCGGGAGTCAAAATGCTCCTCGCCTCGCTGACTGGTAAAGCCGGAAAGTCCTGGACCCCGGAAATACTGCTGTTCGACGGCGAGAAGTTCGCGATTGTCAAAACGCCGGGCAACCCGGGCAATTTCGCCCGGCTGGAGCGAAAGTTCAGCTATGAAACAAAAATAAAAGACGGCTCCTACGGAATCCTCACCACCGGCGACATAAACGGCGACGGCGTGGTTGATATTATTTTGGTCGAATACAAAAATAATCACATCGAAATCCTTACTCAAAATCCCGCGGGAAACCCCGTCCCTGCTTTCGCGTTCAAGGTTTTCGAGGATAAGGCCTACAGAGAAACCCGCCAGCCGACGTCGGGCGTGGAGCCCAGCCAGCTTAAAGTCGCCGACGTAACAGGCGACGGCAAGCCCGACCTTATCACCGTAATCCACGACCGGATTATCATTTATCCCCAGGACTAACCTAAAAAAATATGGATTGTGATTTTATCGGACTTGCCCGCTTGGATATTCACTATTTATTGATATTTTTTGTGAACAGATTAAGCCGGTGGCGTTTGACGTCGAAGAAATCCTTGTGTCTATACAGGCCAAAATTAACAAGGAAAACGTCAAATGAGCTCACTTGCACAAAAAATAAAAGAAAAATCTGACATCCGTTATCAGAGAAGAGGTTCAACTCTTATAGAAGTAATGCTTGCTATCGCTATTTTGATAATAGCGATATTCGGCACGTCATCGACATTTGTTACGGGAAGAAAATTTATTGTCAGTCAGCAGCACTACCAGGCGGCTGCGCACCTGGCTTCGCAAAAAATCGAGCAAATCAAAGCAAACGCCTATACCGACGTTAACGAAATGGTTAGTGACGAGCAAGTGAGTATGTATGGCTGTAATTACACAAGAAATACCCAAATACAGCTTACGGCCACACCAACCGCCAATGTGCCAAAACCATGTAAGAAGGTCACGGTGACCATAGGGTGGACCGGCTCAGCGGAAGATGCACACCAAGTGAAGCTCGTTACCTATATAGGACCGTAAGAGAAGATAAAAGGAAAAAACAAATGAAAAGACGATTCGGCCTTACGTTGGTAGAAATGTTAGTGGCTTTAGCAGCGGCCAGCATAGTGATACTTGCCACGGCGATTGTCCTGGTGTTCGGACAACGATCATATAACCGCAGCTGGCAGCAGGCCAATCTCCAGAGAGACGCCGCATACACAATGCTCAGAATCAAACAGTCAATAAGAAACGCTACCTCCGCGCAGCTCGACGCTGATGAGCTGGGAATAAAGATATTTCGCCCAACGGGCTGGATAAGATTCCGCTACGAGCCGGGGCAAAATGACCTGCGATACCAGCTTGAAGACGAGGAAGAGCGAACACTGCTGGACGGCAAAGTCTCGGATGTAACATTTGAAATCGACGCAAGCAGCCACAAGACAGTTACCGTCGGCCTCGAGCTGACCCAGGGCAATTGCACGGCGAAGATGACATCTACGACGCTGATGCGCAATTTCGGGTCATAAAAGAAAGGCACAGATATGTCCGGAAATACCAAAGGAATTGTCCTGCCGATAGTCATCGTCATTATTCTAATCCTTGTAATAACCGGGATGGCGATACTAACACTGGCCGAACAGGATTCCATATTAGGGGCGATAGAGGCCAACAAGACAAAGGCATTTTACCTGGCCGAGGCGGGACTGGCGAAAATGTCGGAAAAAATGCAAAAACCGATTGTAGAAAACATAAACGAGGTTTTGACCGAGACACTGGAAAACGGCAGTTACCGCGTTGAAATAGACACCAATTCATTTCCCTGTTACGCCATATCGACGGGCATATCCGGAACAGTTCAAAAGAAAGTCCGGGTTCAGGCGAATTTCCTGGCGGCTCCTTTCGAGGACGCCGTTTACGCGGCAAATAAAAGCGGGGCCGCCTATGCGTTTCAGCTAAGGGGCACAGGTAATCCCGTCCGCTCAGGAATCACTGAAAAGGGCGGCAAAGATCAAATCAACGGCGACATTTTTGTGAATGGCAGTGCTTATCTATATGAGCAATCCACCGTCAATCAGGCGCCCGCGCCAAATACCTGGAATCTTCACGGCGACATCGATGCGACCGGCTCGGTTTCTGTCGCAGGAACCGCTACCGTTGCCGGCAGTGTTAATCAGCACGCCGAGGCGCCTTCTTCCTTTAGCTTAACGAATATGGACTATGCCCATAACAATACCTATGACGTGAGTCAACAATTCCAGAACGCCGGTATCACTTCAGGTAATCTGCCTGTCGGTAACGCTCTGCGGGACGTTTTTGTGAAAAATCCCAGCGACAGGACCGCCCAGTGCAACACCACAACAGGCAATGATTACTTTTTTGAGCCGTCCTCAGGTTTTGTAACCGGAACCCCATGGACTGGGGACACGCCTCTTCACGCAGGAAATAACAAGATTTATTACGTGGATGGAGACGTGTGGGTTTCAAGCAATCCGACTTTTGGCTTTAAGATGGACGGGAAAGTAACTATCGTTGCCTCAGGCGACATCCATATTTGCGACAACCTCCAATACAAGGACTCAAGCAGCATGTTGGGTCTTGTGGCTCTCGGCAAATACAACAGTTCAGGCAACCTGGTCAGCGGCGGCAACATCTATTTCGGCGATGCCGTTTACGGGAATATGAGCGTCTTCTCGGCAATGATGTTTGCAGCCAATAATTTCCTATTCAATACCGACCGTACAACCGGCAAGTCCGCCGAACCTGACTCCGGGTTTACGATTAACGGAAGTTTTTCTGCGATGAATGATGTTTCGATTAACCGGGACTGGTACACTAAAACGACCGGCATGACAAGCACGCCACAGCCGGCAATTTATGATCCTGTTTTAGGTAAATGGCGTGACGCTGGGACAAACACGCCACTGAATACAACACAGGTCAGCACGCTTCGTCATTATCAGATGATTATTAATTATGACGACAGGGTAAGAAGCAAGGAAACCCGTCCGCCGGGACTGCCCAGAGGCGGAGCAAAAATTTTCGCCGGCTTCTCAAACTGGGAAGAGCTGTAATCAACATAAAATTGCCGAAACCAGGGAGATTTCAAAACGATAAGTTTCTGCGGAGAATCGAAAATGACAGCAAAAAGAAACGGTTTGGCACTATTAGCGGTTCTTGTGATAATACTCATCCTTATCCTCTTAGGATTTGCTGTGCTAACGCAGTCCGAGCAGGAATCAATTTTAGGCAGAATCGATTCCGACAAAAACAAGGCATTCTATCTGGCCGAGGCAGGGCTGGCAAAAATGTCGGAAAAACTGCAAAAACCGGTTGTAGGAAACTTGAACGAGGTTTTGACAGGAACCCTTGGAAACGGGACCTACCGTGTCAGCATCGACACTAATAGTTCTCCCTGTTACGTCACGGCAACAGGCACATCGGGAACCGTTCAAAAAACAGTAAGGGCACAGGCGATATTTCTGGCGCCCTCTTATGAGAACGCAATCTGGGCAATGAACAGAACAGGCGCTGCTTATAATTTTATATTGGCAGGCACAGGCAATCCTACCTCCACAGGAAGCGGAAATAAAGGCGGCAAAGATACAATTAGCGGCGATCTCTTTATCAACGGCAATGCTTATCTCTTTGAGCAAAGCAATATTCAGGCGGCGCCCTCGCCAAACACCTATAACCTTCCCGGCAACCTCGACGCGACCGGCACAATTTCCGTAGCGGCCAGCGCCTCAGTTTCCGGCAGCGTAAATCCAAACGCCACGGCGCCCACCGGATTCGGCTTAAATGACTTAATAAATATGAACTACATCAATAACAATACTTATAACGTATCGCAGGAGTTCACAAATGCCGGCGTAAGTTCAGGATTCCTCCCTTCCGGCCATGCCCTGCGGAACGTTTTCGTTAAAAATCCAAGCGACAGAAACGCCGAGTGCGCCTCAACAACGGGCAACGACTACTTTTTTGAGCCATCCAGCGGCTTTATAGGCGGAGCGTGGAATACTGCTCCGACGCCCCTTCACGCAGGCAGCAACAGAATATATTACATCGACGGCGACCTGTGGGTGCACAGTAAAAACGGCACTTTCGGCTTCACTATGGACGGTAAAGTTACTATCGTGGTGACAGGCAATATCCACATCTCTGACAATTTAGTATATAAAGATTCAAGCAGCATGCTGGGTCTGGTTGCTTTAGGCAAATATGACAATAATGGCAATCTTACCAGCGGAGGCAATATTTATTTCGGCGACCCGACTTACGGGACACTATATGAGTTTTCCGCAATGATGTTTGCCGCCAATAATTTTACGTATAACATGACTATGACAGGCGCCTGGTCCACGGAACCATCAAGCGGATTTATCATCGATGGCAGTTTCGCCGCTGTAAACCAGGTTTCGGTTGTCCGCAACTGGTACACCAACGGAACGACCGCCAAGCCGGCCACCTATAATGCATCAACCGGTAAATGGGTAGATGCGCAAACGGGAACGGCTCTTACCGCGTCGCAAAAGTCCGGTATGCGTCATTACCAGATGATTGTCAATTACGACGAAAGAGTAAGAAACCCGGAAAGCAGGCCTCCGGGACTGCCCAAAGGCGGAACGAAGATTTTCGCCGGCTTTACGAAATGGGAAGAGCAGTAATAAATAGAAAGCAAATATCAAAAACAAAAGTAAAAATAAAAATAAAAATTCAAACTTAGCGCAAAGCAGCAGTTTCCTGCTGCTTTTTTTACATTCTATTTTCTTTTCACAAACAGAACCGTTTAATTTAATCCGGCTGCCATTCCGCAATGCCTTTTAGATTCAGCCCGGTTGTTTTATTTTTTAATTTTTGCTTTTTAATTTAACAAGGTATAGTAGCTAAACAGGTCAAAATGCGCGCAAAAAACAATGTTATAGATGAATTGAGAAAAAAGTTAGCGCAGCTGGCTCACCGAAGCCAGCGGGGGGTGATTTTGCAGCCTGGGGCGCTGGGGGACTGCATTTTAACGCTGCCGCTGGCTGGGCTTATGAAGGAAACCGTCTGTGCAGGCGGTGTCGATATGATAGGGAGAACGGAATACATCGGGATTTTGCCCGGGCGAAGCTGTATCGACGGCGTAAAATCGATTGATACCATCGGGCTGCACCGGCTGTTTGTCAGGGAAAGCGAATTTGCACCGGCTGACGGCGACCCGCTGATAATGACCTTCGCCGAGTGGACCTGGATTACGACGTTTTTGGGCCAGGCAGACAGCGATTTCGAGCATAATTTGATATTCACGGCCTATTGCAGCCACAGCGCTGAGGTTATGACTCTGAAGATGAAACCGCAGGCGGAATATAACGGGCATATCACTGATTTTTATAAAGCGCAGTTTATCGAACAAAGCGGATTCGACTCCTTCGACTGGTTCGACAAGCTCACCACAGGCAAGCTCACCGCAGGCGGCCTGGTTGCCAAAGGGCATAAGCAAACAGTTACTGCGCCAATGATAAAACCGACGTCGGCCGATATTATCAGGGGTAAAGAGATACTGGCCGAAAACGGGATAATGCCGGGCCGTAAGCCAATAGTTATTCAGCCCGGAAGCGGCGGTGCACATAAGTGCTGGCATTTAGATAATTTTTTGTCCGTGGCGAAGATACTTAAAACAGGGGGGGTTGATGTGCTCTTTTTGTTAGGGCCTGCGGAAATGGAGCGATTCAGCGAATCCGCTCTGGCTAAAATAGTTATGACGGCCCCGCGGCTGACAAGCCCGCCGTTAGCCGACATCGTCGCGGTTTTAAGTAACGCAGCCGGCTACTTAGGCAACGACAGCGGCATAACGCATCTTGCCGCGGCAATGGGGGTTCGCACAGTCGCGGTTTTCGGCCCCACCGACCCTGTTCTTTACGCTCCCCTCGGTCCCGCCGTAACTGTTCTGAAAAGCCGGGATGAGAATTTTACCGAAGTCATATCGCGGCAGTTGCAACAGGAGGCGGCAGCAGCGCTGATTGCGGCGAGCCGGGATTGATGGTTGCTTTTTTGTTTTTCCCGGATACAATCATCAAAGAACACAATCACACAAGAGCATAAGTGCACAAGCACTTCTGGTTTGTGCGCTTGCGGCTTGTGCACTTTTTTTAAGGTGAATTATGCCGACTAAAACATTAGGTGAGCTGGCCCAATACGTGGGCGGGCAGGTTCGGGGAGACCCAAATATCGCAATAAGCTCGGCAGCCACGTTAGGCAGGGCCGGAAAAGGCGATATAAGCTT
>Ga0187886_1001362_pt1 | contig 22536 bp, 24 predicted proteins | sample June2016WEW_20_1_FD_133001 | JGI IMG/M metagenome (GOLD analysis project Ga0187886, IMG submission 133001) | Peatland microbial communities from SPRUCE experiment site at the Marcell Experimental Forest, Minnesota, USA - June2016WEW_20_150 | ecosystem: Environmental > Terrestrial > Soil >... | reverse complement strand
TTGCTAGCGGTTGGTCTCATCATCGGCTTCAGGGTGCTTCATATAGCTACCGCAACAGGCGAGGTAGCTATGGGCAGCACTATACTGACCACTTTGTTCATTATCGCTGGTATGTTGAGCATCTTCACTGGCATAATTCTGAACGCCTTAGGCAGTCGAAAATAATCAAGGCATAAATCAGCCCGCCAGAACCAGTAACATCATTTAGGACACTGTTAGCTCTAGTGTCAAAGCGAAAATAAACGTGGCATTGCATTCCTCTTTGTCATCGCACCTCTTCCCTTTCAGTCATTGCGAGCCCTTCGCAAGAAGGGCGTGGCAATCTCCGGGATTGCGGGGTTTGTTCTGAGCACAAGCAAGGTAACTCGCCGAAGCAACTTAGTTTTGTAATGGGATGCTAGCTTGATGGTTATCTGGGATTTCCATCAACTAGCAGCTGACAGTAACGAACAAGAACGATGGTTTGTCAAACTGCCCGCCCTGCGCTATATTGCATAACCAAAAGAGGCAATGTTAAGATTGATGTTAGACGTAATGGCGCAATATGAATATACGAATAAGGTTCAGTTAGCTCGCCTACAACTATGTCAATCAATGCCTCAAAGCGGGATTTGCGAATTAGAAGGAAAAACTGCTCTTGATTAAATCATCGATGAGAGTAGCTCTACGACTGGGTTAATGTTGCGTAAATAGGTATCTGAGGAGTACAAAGTGAAACGTAAAGCCTTGATTAGTGGAATAACGGGCCAAGATGGCTCATACTTAGCGGAGTTCTTATTAGCTAGAGGATACGAAGTCTACGGAATCCTTAGAAGGGCCAGCACTTTCAATACCGTTCGTCTTGACCATTTGCTCTTCGATGGTCAACGTGAGAAGGATATCGGGATTTTTCTACGTTATGGAGACATGATAGACTCATCAAATCTGAATAGGTTGCTGGAGCAAATACAGCCTGATGAGATCTACAACTTAGCTGCCCAGAGTCATGTTCAAGTCTCCTTCGAGGTCCCGGAATATACCGCTGAAGTGGATGGTGTCGGTGTTTTGAGAATACTGGATGGGATTAAGGAAATCGGGTTAAGAACGAAGTTTTACCAAGCATCAACGTCAGAACTGTTTGGCCAAGCTAAGGCTCCTCAAAATGAGACTACGTTATTCTACCCAAGAAGTCCCTATGCTGTCGCGAAGCTATATGCACATTGGATAGTCAGGAATTACAGAGAGGCATACAACCTGTTTGCTTGCAACGGGATACTATTCAATCATGAATCTCCTAGGCGAGGCGAGAGTTTCGTGACTAGGAAGGTCAGTAGAGGCATCGCTCACATCCTCACCAAAAAGCAGGATTATATATACATGGGCAATTTGGAAGCAATAAGAGACTGGGGTTACGCTCCAGAATACGTCGAATTCATATGGAAGATGCTTCAGACTCCACAGCCCGAGGACCTTGTCATGGGCACGGGGGAATCCCACACTGTGAAAGAACTTATTGAGGAAGCTTTTTCTTATGTGGGGCTTGATTGGCAAAAATATGTCAAGATAGACCCCAAATACTTCAGGCTGACGGAGGTTGATGAGTTAATTGCTGACTCGGCTAAAGCTAGAAAAGTCCTGGGATGGAACCCGAAGATTAGGTTCAAGGAACTTGTCAAGATTATGGTGGATGCAGATATGCGCGCTGTGGGCTTACAACCTATCGGTGAAGGAGACAGAATACTAAAGCAGAAATTCCCCGACAGATGGTGGGGGCGTGATTGATATGCCGTTCAGCAAGGTATTTGTTCCTGGCGGTAATGGATTCCTGGGCAAAAGGGTTGTCAAAAAGCTGGAAGAAAAAGGCATAGGTTGTGTTTCCCTTTCTTTGAGAAATGGCTATGACTTTCGTGATGTTAGACAAACGCGGGAGTTGTTTGAGCAAGAAAGATTCGATGCCTTCATCAACTGCGCAGCCTTCGTAGGAGGAATCCAATTCGGGTACGAGCGACCTGGCGAGATCTTCTACAACAATATCTTGATGTCAACAAATTTGATGGAGAGCGCGAGATTAACTGGTGTAAAGAGATTCATCAATCCTATTTCCAACTGTTCTTATCCCGGTCACCTGACAACGGATTTCAAAGAAGAGGAATGGTGGGATGGACAACTTGATGAATCCGTACTGGTCTACGGATTTGTGAGGAAAGCCAGTTGGGTGCAGAGTTGGGCGTATTATAAACAATATGGTTTTGAGACTGTCAATCTTATCCTGCCAAACATGTATGGCCCTGGTGACCATTTCGAGGAGAAGCGCTCTCATGCTCTTGGCGCACTGATAATGAAGTTCGTGGAGGCGAAAAGAAAAAATCTTCCCCATGTTACTGTTTGGGGTAGCGGTAAACCGGTGAGGGAGTGGCTATTTGTGGATGATGGGGCTGAAATTCTAGTAAAGGCTCTGGAAACGGGATTGATTTTAGACCCGATTAATGTGGGAGTGGGCAAAGGTATTTCTATTCTTGAACTTGCAGAGTTAATAAGAGATATAGTGGGATACAAGGGAAAAATAGTCCTAGACATGTCAAAGCCTGACGGAGCCCCACATAAGACGATGGATAACAGCAAGTTAAAAGCACTATTCAATTGGGTGCCCCCCACGAGCTTAAGAAACGGGATTGAGCAAACTGTGGAATGGTATATGAATAATATCAAGTAAGGCACAATAGTGAAAACTGAGAAAATAGTTGATGGCAATACGACCCTGGCAATTGTAATCAGAGGCGCTGACTGGGAAGAAGGGCTAAACTTTGTATCCTCGAATGAAGATTATCAGCAGATGGGGATTTGGGGATACAACAAGGGTCAGAAATTGCCGCCTCATATCCACCTGGTGGCACCCCGAGAAGTTCTACATACTCAAGAGGTGATTTTTGTTAAGGAAGGCCGTGTCAGAGCCGATGTCTACTCCCAGGAAAAGAAGTTTCTGAGAACAATCGAACTTGGCAGGGGCGACACTATGATTCTTCTTCATGGTGGACACGGCTATCAAATACTAGAGGATAATACGAGGGTATTAGAGGTCAAGAACGGCCCCTATGTTGGAGCGGAAAAAGACCGGGAAAAAATCTAGGCCTAAGGGCGGGACAAACTACATCTGGGCTGTGGGAAAAGATATATTCCCGGATTTATCGGCAAGGACTACGATGATTTCTCTCAGGCATACATTCCTCATATGGACAATGAAAAGGTGTTACTGATAAGCTTTAATGTAGAGGCGCGGAGAAGCCATGAAAAGGATTAACCAGATTGAGCCCTGGATAGGTGAGGAGGAAAAAAGGGCAGTAGCGGAATATTTGGATGCCGGTGGCTGGCTGACCGAATTCAAGAAAACGAGAGAATTTGAGCAAATGATAGCCGACTATGTCGGCAGCAAATATGCATCAGTGGTGAATAATGGCACGATCACTTTGCTCATTGCACTTATGGCCCTCGGGATCAAGAACAAAGACGAGGTTATTGTTCCTGACTACACGATGATAGCTTCAGCTAACGCTGTTGTCTTAGCCGGTGCCAAGCCTGTCCTTGTAGATATTGATCCCTCAAATCTGTGCCTAGACTTGGAGTTGGCTGAGGAGGCAATTAATCGCAGAACCAAGGCGATGATGTTTGTGAGCATCAATGGGCGTTGCCCTGATATGCATAAGGTCGCAGCCCTCGCGCGCAAACACAATTTGTTTCTGATCGAAGATACCGCCCAGTCCCTGGGTTCCCGGTTCCGAGGAAAACACCTGGGAACCTTTGGCATGGTCGGCAGTTTCTCCTTCAGTTTCCCTAAAATCATAACTACTGGCCAAGGCGGCGCCTTGGTTACCGACGATGAGGAACTTTACCGCCGAATGGCTATGATAAAGGATTTCGGACGACCCAAAGCCGGAGTGGATTACCATGAGATTATGGGATTCAACTCCAAATTTACCGACCTTCAGGCAGTCATCGGGGTTGAGCAAATGAAAAAGCTCGATTGGAGAGTGAAAAGAAAGAAGGAAATATACAAGCTTTACCATGACTTGCTGCAGGATGTAAGAGAGGTGGAATTCATAGCTACGGATTTGCAGGATTGCGCACCCTGGTTCATTGACATCCTTGTTAATGGAGATGGAGTTAGAGATAATCTGGCCAAGTTCTTAGAAAGCAAAGAAATAGGCACTCGGCCTTTCTATCCGGCAATCCATACACAGCCTCCGTATTCTCATGTTAGGGGTGATTTCAAGGTCTCGGCGTCAATATCTCAAAGAGGTTTATGGCTGCCGTCTTCATCTTTCCTCACAAATGACGATGTCGAAAGAGTATGTAGTGAGATAAAAGCTTTCTTCTTGAGCGCACGAGGCTGAACTTATTAGTGTGAGACCTACAGTAACTCTCTTGTAAGGGTTGAAACGAACTTGAAACTACTTATAGTTTGCAGCACTATTGACCTGAAATACGGTATGGGAGCCACGCCATTTTGGTGGCAGCTATTCAAGGCTCTGCACGAAATGGGCAATGAGCTAATTGTTATTCCCTATCTTGGCTATCCTGTAAACTCGCTGTGGTGGCGAACTTATCCTAATCCCTGTGCCCGCGAGAGTATTTTATTCAATTCTTTCCTTGACCGGACAAGGGTGAGGGCGGTTGGTAGCCAGGGACATTTTTCTAATCTGAGTTCAGCTTTGGTCAAGAAATATATTCGGCCGAAATGGGAAAGGCATCTACTTAAAGTGCTGGACCAGGAAGGAGATGTGGATGCTGTCCTATTTTTCAACGCACCTTTAAATCATATGACAGGCATACCCACAAAGATTAAAACAAGAGCCGAGTTGCCCATTATTTATTATGATGGCGACCTGCCCACAAGTTTGCCTGACTATGCTGACACCGAGAGCTTCAAGTTTAGCCAATATCCCGGCGCCGACCTTGCTGAATACGATATCTTCCTCAGCAGTTCCAAGGGCGCTATTCCTATACTAAAGGAGATGGGAGCCAGAAATGTTGACGTTCTTTATTATGGCGTAGACCCAGAGCTATACTCTCCGATTCAAGTTGAGCAGGATATAGACATTTTCTATTATGGTCATCGGGGAAAAACAAAAGAGAGACGCATGGATTTTATGATTACCCAGCCATCTGAAGCCCTTCCCGATGTACATTTTCTGGTAGGTGGCAGGGAGCATGAAGTAGGACTGGGCCGAGCCAAGACCTGTGGCACACTCACTATCAGCGCCTGGAGAGGTTATTGCTGCCGGAGCAAGATAAATCTCAACATAACCAAGGAAATCGACGCTCAGATGTATGGCACATCCAGTGCCCGTCCTTTCGAACTAGCCTCGTTAGGCTGCTGTGTGGTTTCTGACCCGTATAATGGCCTTGAAGAGTGGTTTGAAGTCGGGAAAGAGATGTTTATGGTACATAATGCCGAGGAAGCCATAGAAACATACAAAATGCTCTTATCATCAGCCGAATTACGGCGAAGGACTGGGGAGGCAGCTCGAAGCAAAGTCCTTAAGGAGCATACTGCTCAACACAGGGCTAAACAGCTCATCAACCTCTTACAAGGATTGGAAGGGCATCAACATAGATGAGGGTTGTGATAGTAAGAGCTGCCTTGGAAACAGTCAGCCCCAGAGGCCCCAAGGCTGCGCAGGTTTTGTCTTCTCATGGTCACAATGTCATTCTGTTAGGTTGGGACAGAGAATGCAAATACTCCAAGGTATCGCGCCAAGAACACTACGAAGCGCACAGGTTTAGATTCAGAGCACCTTTTGGCCCTAAGGTTCTCGCTTTCCTGCCTATCTGGTGGATGTTTGAATTACTGTGGCTGATACGGCACAAGTGGGACGTGGTCCAGGCTATGGATTTCGATACCATTATGCCCGCAGTGGTTGCTGCCAAAATAAAGAGGAAGAAGGTTATTTACGAAATAGCTGATATTTATTACAAATTGGTGAAACTTCCCGGGTGGTTTGCTTCAATATGTGTCTTTGTTGATAAGCTCTTTATCCGTTGTGCTGACGGCGTAGTGCTAGCCAGCGAAGGGGTAGTGAAGGAGCTACACGGAATCCCAAACAAGAATGTAGTTATAATTCTCAACTCCCCCCCTGACCTTTGTGGCGAACCGCAAGTTGCTGCGAAGGACAAGGATATATTTACCATATTCTATGCCGGCGCGCTTTTCAGGAGCCGTAAGTCAAATCTGGATAAGGTTTTCCAAGCCATCAAAAGCATGGATAAAGTCAGGATGGTTGTAGCCGGGTATGGCGACGAAGTCGACCAAATCACCGCCTGGGCCAGTGAAGCAAAGGATAAAGTGCAGTTTTTGGGCAAGATCAGCTACAGTCAAGTCCTGGCTAAAACTGCTGAAGCTAACCTTCTGGTTGCGCTGTACGATCCGAGTGTCTACGTACACAGATGGGCTTACCCTACGAAATTGTTTGAAGCTATGATGTGTGGTAAACCCATCCTCGTAAGCAAAGGCAGTGCCATGGCAGAGCTGGTGGATAAGGAGAACTGCGGTCTGGCGATTGACTGCCAGAGTGTTGAGGAGATAAAACAAGCCATAGCGAAGCTCAAACAGAATCCCAAATTGTGCGAGCTGCTAGGAGCTAATGGGAGGAAAGTGTACGAACGGGAATACAGTTGGCAGGTTATGGAGAAACGCCTGCTCTCACTATATTCGGCGATAGTCAGTAAATGCTAGGCAGATGAAGATTTGCTACATAGCTGGTGGTACGAGCATACATACTCAAAGGTGGATAAACTACTTCGCCAGGAAGGGGCACGAAGTCCACTTGATCTCGTATTTGTTCCCTGCAAACTACGATGGATTTGACACTCGGGTGCAGATTCACCCACTGGTTGTTTTGCTTCCTAGGGTGTGGAAGGTTTCGCGATACTTTAGCGGTAGTCTCTGGACATTCCAGGTCTGCAGGATGGTGAACAGAATAAAGCCGGATATTCTGCATTCGCATTACGTAACGACTTATGGGTATCTGGGGGCTATTTCCGGCTTCCACCCGCTGGTTGTTAGTGCCTGGGGCAGTGATGTATTGATTGCCCCAAAACAAAGTAGGATCCATCGATTTCTCACTACGTATAGCCTGAGGAAAGCGGACGTTATAACTTGCGGTGGAGAGAATACGAAGGAGGAAATGATAAAACTAGGCACAAACGCGGAGAAAATTAGGCTTATTTACCACGGCGTGGATACACAGAAATTCAATCCGAAAAGGAGAGAGCAAGAACTTAGGGACGAACTAGGATTATTTGAGTCGCCCATCATAATATCTGTTAGAATGTTGGAGCCACTCTATGATGTAGAGTCACTGGTCAAAGCTATGCCTCTAGTTATCGAACAAGCTCCTAAGACGAAGCTGATTATCGCTGGTGAGGGCGAGCAGAGGGATTACCTGGAAAACTTGGCCAGGGGTCTAGGAATTTCAAGCACAGTTAGGTTTGTGGGACAGATAGCGCACGATGAGCTACCTAAATATCTCGCCTCAGCCGACGTCTATGTATCCACATCACTCTCAGACAATGGCATCGCTGTTAGCACCTTAGAGGCAATGGCATCCGAATTGCCTGTTGTGATCACCGATTGTGCGGACATTAAAAAATGGATAACGGATGGAGAGGATGGTTTCATAGTTCCGGTGAAAACCCCTGAAGCTATAGCAGCTAAGGTCATTTATCTGCTTGAAAATGAAGATACAAGAGTGAAGTTCGGAAGGCTTGCGAGAGAGGTAGTAGAAAACAGGGCAGATTATGAAGAGGAGATGCTTAAGGTGGAAAAGCTTTACCAACAACTTATAGATGGGGGTGAAAAGTGAAGATTCTAATAACTGGGGGGCTGGGTTCATCGGATTTGGTAAACGACAAGAATGAGTGAATTCGAAGGCAAATTTACCCCGGGAGGGCATGGAGCGAAATGGTCAGGAATAAGAGAATTCTCATAACTGGAGGAGGTGGATTCATAGGCACGTCACTGGCTGAGAGATTGGCTAAAGACAATGATGTTGTCTTCTAGACATTGACTTTGATCACAATGCGTTCGCATTCTCAGACTTAAAGAACAAGAAAAATGTCACTTTGATCAAGGCAGACATTCTAGATTCCCAGGCATTTGCAGAAGTCGCCCAAGATGCTCAAATAGCGGCACATACAGCTGCCTTGCTAGGTGTTCGGGAGGTTATTCAAAATGCGTTGTACACGTTAGATGTCAATTATATTGGAACATCCAATCTGTTGAAGATAGTTTTGCGTAATTCACGTTGCGAGCGGTTAGTCTTTTTCTCAACAAGTGAAATTCTCGGTTCAAATGCGTTTAGAATTGCCGGGGATGGTATCCTTAGACACAAAGTGGAGGAAGAGGCAAAACATAATCCTGACATCCTGTTTTTAGGGTGGCAGAATGATGAGCGACTGGCGGAGCTGTCACAATCGCCGGTATAGTGGTGATTCAGAGCGTAGTGCCAGAAGAGGGTCCTCTTGTAGCTGAGGAAGCAATGCAGTCTAATAAGCCAATAATAGGCTTTGGTGTAAGGGGTTGAGAGAGGTGCTGGAGGAATATCCACAAGGCATCGTGGTTGATGAGCTTAGTGTTGCTTCACTGGTGGAAGCCATACAGCGACTTACTGCCAAAGCTCCTATTGGATAACCCTGTCCGAGGCTTGATTGCCGAAAATATCGTCAGGGCCGTGAATGGCCCCAACCTGGAGCAAATCGCCCGCAATGCCCGGGCTCTGGTGGAGAGGGAGTTCACCCACGAGGCAGCAGTGGAGGGGTATAGAAGAATACTGGAAAACCTGAGGCAGAGAGACTAGGCTAGAGGAGATAGCATGTTGCAACTGACGTGGGTGGCAATCCAGGTTCCCGCAAGCCACCTTGTGAGACAACGGGACTAATATAGCGATCTTCCGCCTTTCTGCCTAGTAAACAGCAACGCATGGCTAAATGGATTTCTGCACAGGACTTCATTCCAGGCATGGTCTTACTTACTTCGTTGCCTCCACATTAAGGCTTATTAGAATACCACGCTCTTTGTCCATGTGAGGAATATAAGCCTGAGAATAATCATCGTAGTCTTTATGAATGGTCTGCCGCCAGTCGTATCTGTGAATATCTTTAAACCCCGCTTTTTGCAAAACTTCTGATAAATAGGGATAATCAAATACCACATAATGTGTATTTTCGGGATAGTCCTGCCTGCCGACTAACGGGCCCATAATCAATTTTAAATCTTTCGTTTTCAGATAAACTTCAGCCAATTTTTCAAAATCGGGGACAGCAAGCCGAAGAATACCACCAACTTTTAACACGCGATGCCACTCCTTCAAAACATGCTCTATTTGTTGCCTTCCGAAATGCTCAAGAACATGACAACTGTAAATCAGGTCCACCGAGTTGTCATCGAACATATCTAGCTTATCCGCTGAAGTCACATAATCCACATGAGGCAGTTTCCTTACATCAATATGGACAAAACCAGGGATATACCTATTTCCACAGCCGATGTGGAGTTTTTTCATAGCTACCCTCTAAAGGATTTCTGAGCTTTGTACCACTCAATGGTTTTTCTAAGTCCCTCTCTAAAATCCGTCTTTGCCTTGAATCCAACTTCCTTCTCAGCCCTCGATACATCCAGGCGTCTTCTTGGTTGCCCATCTGGCTTTGTGCTGTCCCACACTATCTCACCTCGAAAACCTGTTAGCTCTGCTATCAAACTTACTAAATCTTTAATCTTTATTTCAAACCCGGCACCAATATTTAGGGGCTCTGGCTTATCATATTTCTCGGTCGCGAGGACTATTGCTTCAGCGGCATCTTCTACATACAAGAATTCCCTTGATGCTTGTCCGGTGCCCCAGACTACTATTCTATCCTCTCCGCTTTCCACAGCATCAACACATTTCTTAATCAGGGCAGGAATAACATGAGAGGATTCTGGGTCAAGATTATCCTCAGGACCATAAAGATTCACAGGGAGAAGGTAAATTGCTTTGAAACCATATTGCTGTCTGTAAGCTTGAGCTTGCACCAGAAGCATCTTCTTGGCTAAGCCGTAGGGAGCATTCGTCTCCTCTGGGTATCCATTCCACAAGTCTTCTTCCTTGAATGGCACTCGTGTGAATTTTGGGTAAGCGCAAACAGTTCCAATGGCGACAAATTTCTCAATGCCAAAGAGCCTTCCCTGCTCCATCATCTGCGCACCCATCATCAGGTTATCATAGAAGAATTTCCCGGGGTTTTCCCTGTTGGCGCCAATGCCACCTACTACCGCAGCGAGATGAATAACGACATCAGGCTTGGTATTTCTGTACAGTCTTTTTACAGCTTCCATTTCCACGAGATTGTAGTCTTTGCTTCGAGGGACGAAAATCTCTCTGCCTCCCTTCTCATGTGCCTTTTTTACTACATATCTCCCAAGGAAGCCCGCGCCTCCGGTTACAAGAAGTCGTTTTGCGGCAAGCCAGCTCAACTTTCCACTCCGCCTGTGGGATTAATTAAGGCTCTATCAATCGTATTTAGCCCGTGCCTTGCGGGTGCAGCCTTCCCCACCCCTAGACTTGTCAGCCCTAAAGCTTTCATATCCGCATCTACCATTATTCTAACAAGCTCTTTGAAGGTCACCTTCGGCTCCCAGCCAAGCCTATGCCTTGCTTTCGCTGCATCTGCTATAAGCACTTCTGTCTCTGTCGGTCTGAAGTAGCAAGGGTCTATCTCGACATACCGCTGCCAATCAAGTCCCGCATAGGCGAAAGCTTCCTGAACGAATTCCTGCACACTGTGGGTCTCGCCTGTTCCGATAACAAAGCCCTCGGGCTTTTCTTGCTGAAGCATTAGCCACATCGCTTCGACATATTCAGGAGCATAGCCCCAATCCCTTTTTGCCTTCAAATTACCAAGATAAAGGTATTTTTGCTTCCCAGCAAGGATATGAGCAATGGCACGAGTTACCTTCCGTGTGACAATAGCCTCGCCCCGCCGAGGAGATTCATGGTTAAACAGAATGCCATTGCAAGCGAAAAGGCCGTATCCCTCGCGATAGTTCATGGTCATCCAGTAGGCATAAACCTTGGCGCAAGCATTGGGGCTTCTGGGGCAGAAAGGTGTATTTTCATTCTGAGGTGGCGACGCACTGCCAAACATCTCACTACTGGAAGCCTGGTAGAACTTGCACTCGATTCCACTTTTTCCAATGGCTTCTAGAATTCTAGTAGTGCCAAGAGCAGTAATGTCCCTGTTGTATTCTGGCGTATCAAAGCTAACACGCACGTGGCTCTGAGCTCTCAGATGATAGATCTCATCTGGGTGAATGCTATCGATGACATTGGTTAGCTGACTTCCGTCCGCCAGGTCCCCATGATAAAGAAAAAACCTTGCTCCTGGCTCATGAGGATCGACAAGGATATGGTCTATTCTAGAGGTGTTGAATGTGCTCGCTCTGCAGATAAGCCCATGCACCTCATATCCCTTGGAAAGCAAAAATTCTGCAAGATATGAACCATCCTGGCCTGTTATTCCAGTGATAGGTGCAATTTTAGCCATTATTCAACCTCCGAACGTTCCTTGGTGCTATTATCTGGCACTCTAAGACCCAGCAGATTAACGCCATTTCGCTTAAGCGTCTCCATCAAGTCCACCTCAAACTGCTCCACGAATCTCTCCCTAGTAAAAGGCTGATACTCCGCAGAGGATAGATACTCCCTAACAGCCATTCTAAACGAGGAAATATCCTCGTCGGATAAATTCGAGAGATAGGAATGCAGCTCGGCGTAGTTATCAAAATCACGCATATCTATGAAGCAACTCTTCGGCATGTAATTCTCAACATCAGGGGCACCCAGATAAATTGGAATGGTGCCAACAAAAAAACAATCAAATATCTTTTCCGTTATGAAGCCAGGCATTGCCATATTTTCAAAGCAAAGGGAGAATTTATACCGGCTCAATGTCTCGTATTTCGATTTCACTGCACCCTTGTAAATCGCTCTTAATGCCTTCCTGTTCTTCCAATACATATATGGGAAGCTCTGACTATAAGGCATTTTACGCAAAATTTGATATAAAGATATATCCCAACCGTAGCCATAAAGATTAACTGTTCCGAGACCTTGAAGTGTGACCAATGCCCGTATTCTCTCAGAATAAAGCTCACTGTCTTTTAACCCAGAATTTTTGTTGAGGGAAATCTTAAAACCGATAGGATTTTGCCCCCTGCTCACTTGCAAATAAGGGGATGCTGTTTTGTTTGAGCTGATCATGGTGAGAAAGCCTCTGCCTTTATTATTCCAGAGAGGCTCTATGACCCCATTTTCAACCTGTGGCCAGAAGAATTTCCGCAAATTCGATTGATGGCTAAAATGTCTTTCGTATCCCACCCCTTGTGTATTGTGGACATAAACCCTGTCAAAGCACCTCGTTAGACCACCTATTTCACGATAAAGATGTGGGGCGACAACTGGTGGTTCCAAGATGTAAAACGACTGTAAGCGCACGTTTTTCTGTCCTGCCAACTTCCCGTAATTGTCTATTATTCCTAGTGAGACATAGACGTTCAGTCTTCCCGACATCCTATGGTCGAGCAAATAGTCAGCCGTATTAACGGAGATTCCTTGCTTAGCGAGTTTTTCCCTCAGAAAGATGAACGGGGCAAATTGTCCATCTCGGTTCCACCTAGATGTTGGGTTAAACATCTCATTATCGTAGAATACCGAGTACGAAGGATCAATAAATACCATTACCTCCTTCGGCGACAGATTCATACAAATCTCCTATTTTCTCAGAACAGCATCTCCCTTTTTCTGGAAATATTTTAGAAGCTCCCAGTTATTTCCCAAGGGGCTAAATTCTTTCAGTTCCTTCCTCGAGAGAATCATCAGTATTTGCTCTCCGCTATCATTTTTATAAATATTCTCTTCAGGCCAGGGAAAGTCACATTCCTGGGATATTTTAGTTATGTCGTCAAAGAAGTTGTGACCTGTCCAATTTTCCATCAGAACGATATAATTCGATATATTTAACATATTTTTTAGAGCCTGAATATGTCTATTTCCTCGCCTGATATGCATCAGTACAGCCTGCGTATAAACTAAATCAACTTTTCCAAAAGTATTCAATATATCCTTCTTGGTAACATCTGCAACTGCCAATTTGCAAATATTCTTAAGGTCAGGATGCCGGGAAAGAAGAAAATCAATCTGGTTCTGGGATATATCCACACCGTAAAATTCTGCTTCAGGAAGCAAAAGGTGTAAATTATGGATATGGTCTCCACCTCCCACGCCGACTTCTAAAATAGACTTCGGATTCAAATGATAGATTGTCTCATAGAGTAATTGGTGATTCGGATTCAATGGCAACAGCATGGGGTTCAATAGGATTTTTCCTTCGATTATTTGATAGTCGTCTTTAGATAATACCAGCGTAAACTCATTGGTAATATCCGTTACTTGACGTTTATATGCCATATGATATTTCCGCCAATTAAAATCATCAACCTTGTAAAAGCGACTATACTTATTGATTATGAATCTAACAACATCCTCTATAATCCTCATTTTTATAGTACACCCTCCTTTTAAAGTTTTCTCAAAGACAAACATAGCTTGTGGGGGTGGATATCCTTGCCCCACAAATTTTTATATAAATCTCCTTTCCCATGCATATAGTAACAAATGCAAACTCCTTCCCATATCCTGTCCTCATAATAATACTCTGATGAAGGGTGAATAAACACCATTACATCTTTAGCCAGGATATTCATATGACCCTCCGATCCAACCTGCGCATCAACCAGCGGAGGCTCTTTGCGATGTATGGTCCAAAATGACCTGAGCCTAGGAGCAGAATGCCGCAGAGCCAGAAAGCCACAGTCCTTGGCCGGCCAATGCTCTGCATAGCGCCTCGGAACGCTCTCATGGAAAGAGACTCTCTCAACAACCTTCTAGCCTCCGCTGACTCTCCCTTATTCAGGTGACTTATGGCTCGTATTATCTTATCCAGGCTTCGCTGGAATTCATACTTATTCAGAATGCTGCGGGGAATATCTAAGACTCCGGATTCGACTGACAGGTGGTAGTCCATTACCTTGAAAAAATCTGCCTCCTCGGTGCGAAAGAACCTGAACTGATAGCTACCATGCGTAGTGCTAACCCGATAGCTCATCAATTTTTCATCCAAAACAGCAATAGGTCCTTTTTTTAAAATTCGCAACCACATGTCTAAATCTGCCGATGTTCCAAATCTGTCTCCATCAAAAGGTGCTAAGTCCTTGTACAGTTTGCCTCTGACCATGCAGCTTGGAGTCACCAAGAAATTCCCGTTCTCCAAGATACCGAAAAATATCTCAGGGAAATGGTGAACTCTCTTGCCCCTTAGTTCGGCTGGCAATATGCTCTCTCCGATTATTTCATCTCGATCATTGATGCGGCTGGCCATGGTAAACACACTACCCACGGCTGGATTGTCCTGAAAAGCTTGTACCTGCTTTTCCACCATATTTGGTAGATACAGATCATCAGCATGAAATATAGCAATATATTCGCCAGTGGCCAATTGAACGCATTTGCTAAAATTTGCTTCGGCACCAATATTCCTTTCATTCCTGTGGATGACCACTCTGGGGTCATTAACTTGCCGTAATAGACTCAGGGTATTATCCGTTGAGGCATTATCCACAACAAGTATCTCTAAGTTATGATAAGTCTGATTAAGAATACTTCCGATAGTGTGCATGATGGTCTTTTCGGCATTGTAAGTCGGGATGCAGATGCTTACCAATGGCTGATGATATAGCATCTTGTCGCCTGAACTACCCTCTTTGCTTTATTTTAACACTATTAAGCCAGCGAGTCGCCATCAAATATTGTACCGCTGCCAAATAGCTGCCAGCGATCACTAGTACCACGATTGCTTGAACATAGGTGGGCTGCCCAATAAGTGGATTAATACCTATAAGAAGGCCAACCAATAAAGGGGCAGAAAGGGCAATCGAAATAAATATGCGCCGCCAGGGAAGGCTAAAAGCAACCTCTTTATGTAACCTGATGCCAAGGTAAAGTAACATTGCAAATCCTGCTATCGTAAGGGCTATGCCTGTCCCTACCTGGGGGTCCCATTGTGTTAAGGCAAGAACTCCTCCCAAGGCAACAGCGGCACCGGTTATACTGGGGAGGATAAGCCAGGTTGTTTTCATCTCGGCATGAGCCATCATCGAGAAACCGCGTGCCAGCAGGCAGAAAAGCTCAGCGAGCCCCCCCCAGAGGATGAACCGGCCAGCTTCATGAAATTGTGGCGCTACTAATAGCTTGATCAGATAAGGAGTACACGCAATAATGAACGCAGTCATTACAAGAGCACCAGGAAACAGATAAGCAGCAAACCTATTCCAGGAAGTCTTCCTGCCTTCTAAGTCTGCGGTTGAAACCTCTTTATAGAAAATGGGGAGGTAATACTGGTCAAAGATGGATTCAAAAACTGCTGTAATTGAAGCAGCAATGCCATAGCCGACGGCAAAAAGTCCAAGTGCTTCAAGTCCCCCAAAATGACTAAGGACAAATCGATACGACTGTGACTGTACCCAACTTAGGCCGGCAACGATTGCCAGGGGCCAGGCGAAGTGAAGCGGTGGCAACATCGTGCTAAATTTAGGTATGCTTGGCAATCCAGGCCTGGGTTCATTCCTTGAACGGTTTAAGCTCGTTGTCAGATAGCGGTAAGATAGGAAGAAGATCAAAAACTGCGCAAGAATCACGCCTGCTAACCAATACTCAGCCTGGGCGTTTATCTTGCTTGTAAAAAAGAATGATAGCCCCAAACCCACCCAGAGGGTTAAAAGGGTAAAAATAACAAACCAGATGCGGTTGCCCAGAAAATTTAAGATTGTTGTTACGGTAACATTAGCTGTATTAAATAATAGGCCTCCGGCTACCAAGGCCAACAGCCATAACCAAGTAATATCTATACCGAGACCTACAGTGCTTTTTAGCAACAGAAGGACAAAAAAGGCAAACAAGGCAACGCCAAGGAGGTATAACCAGAAAAGATGTAGATTCTTTTGTATTGTCCCACTTCGGTGCCACTCATGTGTTTTCCGATTGATGTACATTCCCACAGGGTTTATAAGCAGAAGGGCGAAGAAAGCTGACAAGCTGAGCAGGATATAATATCGGCCTGCTTCTTCGGGAGGTAATAAAGAGGTTAGTAGACGAATCGCCACGAGCCCGGTAACGGCCTGCAAGCCCTGGCCAAGCATAATGGTGATGAGATCCCGGCGCTCTTTGCCTGCCCACAAACTGACAATTTCGTTTACTTTCATTCTCTCTCAGTCCGGATGTGTTGGTTTGAAACCCCTAAAGCTTATTTAGGGCGCTATTCCCCTTCCCACAAGCGACTTAATAGCATCAGCAATGCTATCGACAGATAAGCCATAGATTCCCCGCAAGTATTCCTGACTACCGACTTGCTGGCAAAATTCATCCTTTATCCCTATTCGCCTGAAGGTAGTATGTGAATTACTTAATTCTGCAAGCACTTCAGCCACAGCGCTTCCCAGCCCGCCAATTAGGCTGTGTTCTTCCACGGTTATGATTGCTTTAGTTTGCTGGGCTGCCGCCAGTACCGCCTCGGTGTCCAGCGGCTTAAGGGTATGCATACTTAGCACCCTCGCTTGAATTCCCTGCTGTGCTAGTTCATCTGCCGCCTGCACAGTATTGAATAGTATTCCACCAGTGGCAATTAGCGTGACATCGCTCCCATCTCGCACTACAATGGCTTTGCCAATTTGAAAATCGGGGGATGTTTTATGTACAACAGGTTCCTGTGCCTTGCCCAATCGCATGTAGCAGGGGCCGGGCCATTCAATAATGGCTCGTGTCGCCAGCGCTGTCTCTACTGGGTCCCCTGGTGCCACCACTGTCATATTAGGCAATGCACGCATGATTGCTAGGTCCTCAGTAGCGTGATGTGTCATTCCCTGAGCACTATAAGCAAACCCGCCGCCAACGGCAACAATCTTGACATTCGCCCTATGGTAACAGACATCATTACGAATTTGTTCCAGGCAGCGTAGTGTGGGAAAGTTGGCAATGGAGTAGGTGAAAACAATCTTGCCCGAAAGCGCCAGCCCTGTGGCAATGCCAGTCATGTTTTGCTCGGCCACGCCAACATTGATAAAACGGTCAGGAAATTCTTCTCTAAAAGGCTCAACCACGGAATAGCCAAGGTCGCCCACTAGAAGCCAGATGCGCTCATTAGCCCTGGCACAGTCTATTAATGTGTGAATGAAGGTGGTTCTCACTCAGGCACCCCCAATTCAGCCAGTGCCTGGCGTAATTGTTCGTCGTTAGGCGATTTGTAGTGCCAGGCAAGTTGATTCTCCATAAAGGATACGCCTTTGCCCTTAGTAGTATGTGCAATAATGCAACTGGGCTTGCCGAGTTCAAAAGGGATACCTTTGAGAGCGTTCTCGATTTGAGTATAGTCGTGTCCATCTATCTCCTGCACCGCCCAGCCAAAAACCCGCCACTTCCCGGCGAGCGGCTCCAAGTCGAGAACTTCTTTTACAGTGCCAAAGCTCTGAATCTTGTTGTAATCTATGATGGCAGTAAGGTTGTCTAAGTGGTGGTGAGGTGCAAAGAGCACTGCCTCCCAAGTTGAACCTTCATCACACTCTCCATCGCTGAGGAGCACGAACACCCTATGAGGTTGACTGTCGTGTTTGCCTGCAAGTGCCATCCCACAGCCAATGGGAAGTCCATGGCCTAATGAGCCAGTAGATACCTCTGCACCCGGCACACCGTGACTTGTAATATGTCCCGCTAAATGAGAGCCATCCTGGCAATAAGTCTCTAACCACTCTTTAGCGAAGAAGCCTCGCTCGGCAAGCACAGCATAGAGAGCCGCACAGCCGTGCCCTTTGCTTAAAATGAAACGGTCACGGTCAGGCCAAGTTGGTCTCTTTGGATCTACGTGCAGGATGCTCTCGTAAAGAACCGCCAGGATGTCAGCTATTGAAAGGCTGGTGCCAATATGAGAGGCATTAGCTTTGTGGGTCATGCACAAGGCATGAGCACGAATTTTGATGGCTAAATTATTGAATTTCACTAGATCATCATTCATATCGCCACCGGTTTTCCTTAACCCATTCTACCGTTCGCCGCAGCCCCTCGTCCAGGCTAACTTGCGGTGCCCAGCCGGTTGCCTGTTTCAGTCGTGAGACGTCTGCCTGCAAGTGCATAATCTGGTCAGGGCGATAAGGCACCTCACCAAAGCCAATCGGCAAGCTGGAGTCAATCAAGTCCCGAATCCTCTCAACGATGCTCTTTACAGTATGTGCTTCCCCTGAACCTAGATTAAAGATGCCTTGGGCTGCTGGATGTGAAGCAGCTCCCCATATCGCTCTGGCGACATCCCCCACATAGAGATAATCCCAGCGCTGCTCGCCTAATGTCAAGGATGGCTTCTCGCCTCGCAGAAGTCTCAAGATAAGTTCTGGAATCATGTGTTCTTGGTCATCCATGGGCCCATATGCTCCAGTCAACCGAAGCCACGTGAAACCAATGCCATAGGTCTCACATAGTTTTTGGCTGAGAAGCCCCAGGCAAAGCTTTGCCACACCATAAGTAGTTACAGGACGGGTGGGCAAATCTTCAGTGAGTACCCTATTTGAAGGTCCATACTCAGCTTGTGAGCCTAATCCAATCCATTTTTGGCAACCACTCTCACGGGCTAATTCTAATAGTTTCAGGCTTCCATACAAGTTTTGAGTAATCTGGGCAGGATCGTTGCGATAGCCACTACTAACCCCATGCCAGCCCAAGTGAATTACAATCTCAGGGGCAAATTCCTGAATCGCAACGCTAGAGTGGTCAATGTTAGCTATATCTCCCTTAATAATATGTAAACGATAAAGAATATCCTCGATTCTCCAGAGGTTGCTTGTTGTTGGACGCACCAAGGCAGCAACCTCAACACTCTGTTCTAATAAATATCTAACCAAATGAGAGCCAATATGACCAGTTGCGCCTGTCACAAGGCAACGCACTTTAACTCCTCTGGCATCTTATGAAAGCATTCCAGAATGTATTCCAACATGGTGGATGAAAGCCCAGGATATACTCCAACCCAGAACACTTGATTCATCACAGAGTCAGAATTTTTGAGATCACCTACCACTCGGTATTGAACGTTATCATCACAATAAGCCGGCTGACGCAGCAGATTGCCACCAAACAATAGCCGGGTAGCAATTTTATGATTTTCCAAGTATTGCACCACCTGATCCCGAGTAAAAGGTGCTTCAGGTCGCACCGCCAAGGGGAAGCCAAACCAACTTGGTTCACTCCCCGACGTTGCCTCAGGAAGGATGAAGAACTCTTCCAGATTGCGCAACCCTTCATACAATAGCTGGAAATTACGCCGCCGAGCCGCAATAAATGCCAGCAGTTTCTTCAATTGAGCTACACCAACTGCAGCCTGCATGTCAGTCAGCTTAAGGTTATAACCAATGTGCGAATAAGTATATTTATGGTCATAGCCGTAAGGGAGATCACCTAATTGCCAGCCAAAACGCTTCCCGCAAGTGTTGTCTTTCCCTGGCTCACACCAGCAATCTCGTCCCCAGTCCCGGAACGACGCTACCAACTTGTTAAGAAGAGGCGAGTTGGTAAGGACTGCCCCTCCCTCACCCATTGTGATATGGTGAGCTGGATAAAAACTCACAGTAGCTAAATCACCAAAAGTGCCTACGTGTTGTCCATTATAGGTTGCGCCAACGGCATCGCAGCAATCTTCAATAAGCCACAAGCCATGCCGCCGAACGAAATCTGTCACGGTCTCCAGGTCAAACGGATTTCCCAGTGTGTGAGCCAGCATCACAGCACGGGTTCGCTCAGAGTAGGCTTTCTCAAGCTGTGCCACATCCACATTGTAAGTGGGGATCGTTACATCTACGAACACTGGAACGAGTCGATTCTGGATGATAGGGTTAACCGTTGTCGGAAAAGCTGACGCAACAGTGATAACCTCGTCGCCAAGGCTCAGCCGCCGTTCACCAAGCTTGGGTGAAGTCAGGCAAGATAACGCCAGCAAATTAGCTGACGAACCAGAGTTCACCAGGATGCAGTGTTCCACACCGAAGAAGTGGGCAAATTCACGCTCGAACTGATCAGCAAAGCGTCCGGCGGTTAGCCAGAAGTCCAGGGCTGATTCGACCAAGCTGACAAGTTCTTCGTCATCGAAGATCCGACCGGCGTAGGGAATAGAGCTTATCCCGGGCCTGAATCTGTGTTTTGGGAAAGCAGCTTTGTAGTACTCTCGGACCAGGTCAATAATCTGCATCCTCAGCGTATCAGCCGTATTACTCACGAGCAAAAAACTCCTCATACCAGGGAATTGTTCGCTTCAAACCCTCATCCAATGTGAAAATGGGCTGCCAATCAAGCAATCTGCGAGCCTTGGCAGCGTTTAGATACTGCCGGCGGATCTCGTTGGTAGCCTCATTGCGGATGATTGGCTTTAAGTTAGATTCCATCAATTGCAAAATATGCTCGACGAGTTCTATCACTGATACTGGCGTCTCATTGGAGAAGTTAAATGCTTCACCATGTAAATTTGTGTTTTGTGCCAGCTTCTCGGCTAGCAAAATATAGGCGGCAGCGGCGTCCTCAATGTAAAAATAGTCCCGCACATACTGACCATCAGAGCGTATGATAGGTTGTTGACCACGCAACACTGAACGTATAGTCCCTGGCACAACGCGGTTCCAATTCAAATCGCCTCCACCGTAGAAGTTCCCACAGCGGGTAATGGCTGCTGGGAGTCTATAAGTGGTAGCGTATGATTGGGCAAGCAGGTCAGCACAAGACTTGCTTGCATCATAGGGATAGCGGCCCTGCAGTGGTGCATCCTCATTGTATGGCAATTGCTCCTGATCTCCATAGGCTTTATCGGACGAAGCGGTTATAATACTATGGACTTTGGGACTTCGACGGCATGCCTCGAGCAGTGTCCAGGTGCCACGGATATTCGTTTCAAAGGTTGAAATGGGATTTCGGTTGGCAATGCCGACGATTGTTTGGGCAGCCAGATGGAAAACGGTATCGATTTCGTATTCCCCTAAAATCCTTTCCAAGAGTGCTCTGTCGCAGATGTCACCACGAACGACTTTCACTTGTTCCACAAGTTGAGCATGAACCAGCTCACTTTGTGGCACCCAGTCACGCACCAAGCAGATAATATCGGCGCCCAGTTCAAAAAGGCGGCGTACTAACCATCCACCCAATAATCCAGTAGCACCTGTCACAAGGGCGGGACGGTCTTGCCAGAACGAAACCTTCACTCCCATTTCTTCCACGGAGTTTGGCCCTTATCCCACAATTCATTAAGAAACTTATAATCGCGGTATGTATCCATAGCATAAAAGAAGCCATTATGCTTATAAGCCATTAGTTCACCTTCGTGGGCTAGGCACTCAAGAGGCTCACGCTCCAAGACACAATCATCGCCTCTCAGATAATCAAATATCTTTCGGTTAAATACCAAAAAACCAGCACTGATCCACTCCCCCATCTGAGGCTTCTCAGCAAAACTGAGAACTGCTGAGTTATCATCCAGTGTAAGGATACCAAAACGCGAGAAAGGATGCACTACTGTCACCGTAGCCAGTCGACCATGCTGACGATGATATTCTACAAGGGCTCGAATGTCTATGTCGGCTACTCCGTCACCATACGTCACCATAAAAGTGTCGCCGTCTGTGTATTTCTCCACGCGCTTTATTCGCCCACCAGTCATTGTTTCTAATCCAGTTTCAGCTAACGTAATTATAAAATCCTGTTCCTTGTGCACATTATTATAACTCAGGGAATATTGATGTCCGAGTCGGATAGTGAAATCACTGCTCATGGCTTCATAATTCAAGAAATAATCTTTAATCATTTCGCCCCGATAGCCAAGGCAGAGGACGAACTCCCGAAAGCCATATTGGGCATAAGTTTTCATGATATGCCAAAGGATAGGCCGTCCACCAATTGGGATAAGTGGCTTGGGACGAAATTCAGTTTCCTCCTGCAAACGCATCCCCCGCCCACCGCAGAGAATGATTGTCTTCATATTACAAATCCCTCCCAGTTTCTTAATTCTAACCTTTTGACTAATATCTCCACAATTCTCTCGGCTGTTTTGTCGTCACCGAACACATCTTGTTGTCCTGTCCTGGGGTTGGAAATGCCTCATCGTTTCGATAATTTCCGCCAATGACTAGTTACTTTCCTAATCTCGCCTGCTACCTCCTCAATCTGCTCCTTGTTTAGTTCCGGGTACATAGGCAGGGTAAGCACCTGCTCCTGTGCACGCTCGCTTTGAGGGAAGTCTCCAGGCTTATGATCCATATATTTGTAAACTTCCTGGAGATGAAGAGATAAGGGGTAGTAAACTGCCGTCTGAATGCCTTTGGATTCCAGATGCTTACGCAACTCGTTGCGGTTCAAGCGAGAATCCTTAAGGCGGATAGTGTAGTAGTTGCAG
>Ga0187886_1001359_pt1 | contig 22587 bp, 24 predicted proteins | sample June2016WEW_20_1_FD_133001 | JGI IMG/M metagenome (GOLD analysis project Ga0187886, IMG submission 133001) | Peatland microbial communities from SPRUCE experiment site at the Marcell Experimental Forest, Minnesota, USA - June2016WEW_20_150 | ecosystem: Environmental > Terrestrial > Soil >... | reverse complement strand
CCGCCAATGATGCGAAGCCGGGGAAAGTCTATCACCTGATGGCAACCGGGATCATGAGCACCGGCGCTTCGGGCACGCTCATCATCACCCCGAGGTACGGCCTGGTCATCGGCGGCGTGTCGTTGGGCCCGTCGGTCACGCAGACGATGGTGATCAATCTGTCGAACGTCGCGTGGTTCATGACCGCGATCATGACGATCCGCGCGGTTGGGCTCTCAGGTGTCAACTCGACTATATCTCTCGGTGGGCATTTCCAAGCGGCGGGAGCGGCGGCCACAGCAGGCAGCGGGATCGACATGGCCTTCGGAGGGACGATCCCTACCAACGTTGACGTGTCGGTCGCCGGCGGTCTCTGGATCGGATGGACGCTCTCCGTTGCCGGCAGCGTACAACCCTTGAATGTGGTCTGGAGGAGCCTGAACTAAATGGCATTCCTTCGAGGGCCGGTAGTCACAAGCAGGATCGTAGAGCCCCAGCATCCCGATGTTCCCCTGGGGCAGACGATTGTCGATCTCGGATCGGCTCTCTCGACCGGCCAATCCGGTACCAGCGCATCAATCCTTCAAGTATTTCTTCTCTCAGGCACCTCCACCGGCCACTCCACGACCTCCGCCGCGATCCGCGCGCACGTGCGATTCATAGGATCGAGTACCGGCCATTCGACCGCCTCGGGCGCCATCCGCTACCGCGCGCGCCTTACAGGGGCAAGCACCGGCCATTCGTCAGCCAGCGGAGCGATCCGATCTCGCGTCAGATTCACCGGGGCATCAGTCGGCCAATCCACATCGATCGCCGCCATTCGCGCGCGAGTCCGTTTCACAGGAGCGAGCACCGGACTGAGTACGGCAGTCGCAACCCTCACCTACCTCGCCGGGGGGGCTACCTACGATCTCACAGGCCTGTCAGTCGGCCAAAGCACGGCAAGCGCCATCCTGACATATATCCCCGGCATCATCATTCCTCTTGTCGCTCCAGTTCCTAATCTTGCGGGCAATGGTCGGCCCTATCGGGGTCTGTACTACGGCCAGCAGCCGCGCCGGACGCTCCGCACGCTCCGCGAGAAGAAGCGGGAGCTTATCCGCGATCTTGAAGCCGAAGAGCGCGAACGGCAGGGCATGCTGGCAGTAGCTAAAGTGAAGAAGGCACAACTCGCCAGATTGCAGGAGCTCGTATCACCTCGCGCCTACCGGGCGACTGCGATAGTACCGACCGCCATGAAATCGATTGCCAATTCCGCGCAAAGAGCTATCGATGAACTCAGGCCGGTCATCGCCGAGAAAGAGCGCCAAATTGCCGAACACGCGCGCAAGGAAAAGGAAATCGAGGAGCTGCTGCTCCTGGATGTAGCATGAAATGCATTTTGAGAAATCGCACTACATAGGGAGTAGAACATGAGCGATCAAGCAGTCCCGACCGCAGAAGAGCAGATCCCGTCCGTCGAGGAGATCTTCAACCAACTCCAGGGCCATCCGCCCGAAGAACAGGTACCGGTTCTCGCTGCCATCATGCAGGCGATGCTGGGCCAAATGAGCGAGCAGGAGAAACGCCTCTCGGAGTACTGCCAGAAGTTCGAGGAGCTTGATCAGAAGTTCCACGGCGAGATTTATGGCCCTCTCCAGGACAGCTATCACGCGAAAATCCGCGGGATGGGCCTTGAATCCATGAAACAGAAATACGGGTCGATGTTCGATCCCATACTTGAACCCTTGAAGGGCTTCGGGATCGAAGACCCGTATTCAAAGCTCTATGACATGCTGGAAGAGATGAAGAAGGCCGGCACGTACAACGAGGCCGATGAAGCTACCTATATCGGCGATCAACACAAAGAGGCAATAAGGCGGATCAATGCGATCAGCGGAAAGAAAGAAGAACCGGCCGCAGAACCTGCAGAGAAACCTTCCAAAGAAAATAAATCCGAAGAGGCTCCCAAAGAGAAGCCTTCGGAGGAACAGCCGAAATCTCTCAAAGAGAAAAAACGGTCGATGAGAGATTCATACTGAGAAGAGGAGATAGACCATGCCCGTTACCAGTGCACAACTTCTACCTACCCTAAAACACTATTACACCCCCGACCAGATGGAGCAACTCCTCTGGATCAATAGTGAATCGGTGAGAAGGGTAAAAAAGGTCCGCGTGACCGGCGCCGATTACGTCTTCCCGATGGTCACCGGCCGCGGTGGAGCGGTATCCGGCAGCGGCGCTGTGGCAGTCGCGAAGTCGGCAACGACCTCCCGGTCGAGCGCAATGACTGCCGATCATGGGAATATGTTCTCCGCCTTCCAACTCACGGATAAAGAAGCGCGTGCCTCCATCGATGACAAGGGAGCCTTCGAGCCGATTGCCGTCACGAAGATGTTCACGAGCTCCGATGCACTTCGAAAGACAATCGCTGCGGCATTCTTCGGATCCGCCTATGGTGAAGTCGGCCGCGTGCAGGGGGCCGTGGTTGCAGGCGCCAACACGATGATCGTCGATAGCGCGACAGTAGCGAAGATCGACGTGGACAGCGATCTCGTGATCACTACGGGGCCGGTGATCGGAGCCGACCTACCCTCCGATGCCCTCATAGGCGGTGGAACGGGAACGGTATTCAGCGTTACGCAGGTCGATGGCGACGGATCGGGGAACTACACCGTCACCTTCACCCCCGTAGCACCCGCCGCGGGATTCGTAGATCAATCCTGGATCTGTCTGAACGGCTTCCGTGATGCGACGAACCTTGCAATCGGACCTATGGGTCTCGCCGGTGCGCTTCCCTGCTTTGCGAACAGGACCGGCGGCAACTGGGCGACGTACATCGCGACGCTCTTTCAGGGTGTTAATCGTTCGAGTTTCGTCAATCGTCTCGCCGGTGGATTTGTCCTTCAGAACACGGCAGGTGGAGAGACGAAAACGCAGGTGATCACACGCGCCGTGGCGCTTGCCCGTTTCCAGGGAGGCGTCTCGGACATGATCATCATCAACGACAAGAATTTCAACGACATCTTGATCGAGATCAATGGTCAGACATTGCTTTGGAAGGATCTTCAGGCAAGGGGTCCGGCGGCTAATGAAGTCGCCTTCGGCATTCAGGATATGTCCTTCATGTTCTCTAGCTCATGGGTCAAGAATGTGATCCCCGATCCCTACTGCCCAGTCAACACTTTCTATGTCCTTGAGAATCGGACGATCAAATGGATCGGCCTCACGGACATGGAGCGGGCAACGCAGGATAGGATTTCCAACAATGAACCCGGCGCTCCTCCGGTATCGAAGGACGGCGAAATCCCCGTAGACCGCTATGGGCTGAACATCGACGATATCCTGACCCTGAACCCGGCAGCGGTCGGGCAGGATGGCGCAGGTATCCAGGGGCTCCTCTCGATCTTCGGCAGCTTCGTGGTGCAGAATCCAGCGCATAACGTAGTCGGAAGGTTCGTCCCTTAAAAGGCTTCTTAGAGCCTCCTCCTGTCTATGTCCCCCGGGATTGCTTCCCCCGGGGGACTTTCTTTACATCTTGAATTTCACCTGGCCGAGAACGCGGATATATGTCTTTTCACTCGGATTTGTGTTTTGTTGGCCCGATGCGGAGGAACCCCAGGCAGAAAGAAAAGTGCCAATAGAACTGCTATTCTTTTCGATTGCCTGACTATTCACGCTCACGATTTCATATCCCGCGTATCCTTTCTCCTTGATGTAGCTGGCGAAGTAATCGTTGATCCGCTGCGCTGCCATGTTTCCATCATAATCGTTTGGCGGGAACAAAAATTCGAATGTCATTGTACCATCATTATTGTCGATTATTCGGCTCGGCTTCGCCCCATCATAGATTGATGAGATAGTCATACATCCCGCTAAAAGGCAAAGAATCATCAGAAGAGCAACTTGCTTTTTCATTTCATCCTCCGGCTAAAGTCTATCACAAGTAGGCACACTTCGCAATTTAAAATTGTGTGCACACTTTCTAATCCGCACTACATAAGTGATGGCAGTAGAAACGACAAAAGGCGGGAAGGGCCCGGTGGGATCTCAAGTCAAGGCCCCCGGCGGTGCATATGTCCATGAGCGAAAAGCGAGCCCGGAAGGCATGACAGATTTCCGGACGATCACAACGAAAAGTGGCAACAAGATCCGTATTGGCCATCTGGATGGGAAAACAATCACGCAGGCTGTCTTGAAACATATCAAGGGGAAGTGATGAAAATCTCAGAAATGCTTACCTGGGCGCGCTCCCTTGCGAACCTCTCAAGCTCGAAGGCGATCAGCGTCGATGATGAGGACAAGTCCTTCAATGCTTCCTGGAAAGATTTGTACGCGCGCTTTCTGGAATCCAACGACGACTACTTCACGAAAATTGTAACCTATGCTTCTCTCGCGGGGATGGGAATTGCAGTCAATGAATACGCGATCCCATTGCCCGAAGATTTCTATCAACTTCGCACGGCTGAGTATCAGGATGGCACCACAGCAGGGACTTGGCTGCCGCTACAGAAGTTCCCATTGTCTTCTCGTACGGATCTGGGAGTCGGCATCCCGGCCTATCGCCTAGACAATAATAATCTCTGGGTAAAGGGCCAAAGTGTGGGCGCGGTCCGGGTGAAGTACTATCCGCCGCCGGCCTCTCTTACGCATCCGCAGCCTGATCTCCAATATGCAACGGCCGTGACGCCGAACAACTTCGCCTTGATCTCATCGCCGGTATACGCGGCATGGAAAAACACGGAAGTCTATGTCTATAGCGCGCAGAACATCACAGAGGGATCCATCGATGACAATTCGACGGGCGCACCTATCACCCTATTTACTGCGGGGCTCACCGTAGATAATCTGATATACTACAAGGGCTATCTATATTGGCATCAGCCGGTGGCGGGAATTATACGCCGAGCTCCGACTGATCTTGTGACGCCTCCGCTGGTGCCGGTTACCGTGGTAGCAGTTGCTTCAAGTCTCGGCGGAATTTATAAAGATAAGCTCTACTATACCGCTGCGGGTTCTATGTACAGCTCTGCACTTGATGGTACAGGGGTGGTTCTTCTTCTGGCCGTCGCGGGCACATGGCTCTCACTGGCAGGTACCACAGTCTATTATATTGATGGTGCCGGTGCGCTGAAGACGACCGGAGGATCAACACTTCTTGCTAGCGGAGTAAGCGCATGTACAAGTGATGGCACAAACCTCTATATCCTAACAACTCTCGGGGAAGTTCGGAAGCTGGTTGTCTCAGGAGGATTGCTTATCAGCAATACAGTACTCCGCACCGACGTAATCGCCATCGGCCCATGGGGGGCCAACCGGATCCCGATCATCACCGGCGAGACACAGCAGCTTCTTGCCTTCTCCTCGATCATCGACAGCGATATCACCTATCCGCTGAACGTGGTTCTGGAGATCATGAGTTATCAGGCGGCGATTGATTTCCGGACAAAGATCGGCGGTGAGTTCGATTTCGGGCCTCTTATAGCAAGGCTTGGCCATCCGAAGGGAGCGGCAGGTCCGGCTGTTGGTCTCTGGGCACGGCTTGAGAACTCAGTGAAAAGAGATGAATACAAGCCAGTGAAGGTTGGCAATAGCCGGCGCATGGCAGGGAACTGGTAATGGCTAGAACCGCGAAGATAGAACTCAAGCAAAGCATCTGCACAGACACACCCACTGGTGCCGATCTCTTCGCCCTCGGCGACGCTGCGGCCAAGCACCTAAAGAATACTGGCATGGAGCGCAACGGCGGAATCACGCCGATCTTTGAGCAGGAGACAACTTTCCCGACCGCGGGCGTCTCGACGATGATCGCAAAAGATGGAACGGTCGTCCAGGTGGACGCATCGAATAATGTGCGTCTCGATGATCATGTGATCGGGAACATCGGACCGTTGGCGATTGCGCAGCGCGGCGTACTCTCCGGCTATCTCGATGCGGCCTGGACGGCGGATGCTACGCTCATAGCAATCAACCGCGTGGGCACCTCGATGTTCGTCTATGAGATTGATCCCGCTACTGGGCTTGTACTTCATAGCCGGTCGAATGCGTTCGCGGGATTTCCAGCCGGGGTGGTGACTAATATTTGTCTTATCAGATATGTGGACATGCACTATGCGGACAATCAGGAGTTTATTGTACAGATAACAAGTGCTGCAAATCCAGGATATGTTCTAAGAGAGTCGGGAACAAGTACCACAGTTATCTTGACAGCAAATGCAACCTTTTTTTGTTGGAGATTTGCAACAAGCAAGTATATCTATGGGAAGCCTGGTTTCAAGTTCTGGTGGGGCGATTTGACATCATCTAGTACTGTAATGCAACCGGCCGCGACTCAGTTTGTGACCAACATCATAATTGATAGATTCCCCGGCACAGCGTATTCAAGAGCCATTCTGAGCAAAATAACAGTGCAAGATGCTTCAGGCAATTTAATTGGATATGGCGAAGCAGGATATACCAGTGCGGGAGTATTCACCGGCGGAGGTACATACTATGGGCTTGCTCTTGGCGCAGTAGTAGCGACAGTAAACAATCCAATTTTTGGGTTGGGATATTCAGAATGCACATTCACGCGCTCCGATACCGGGACCAAGATTTATTATCAATATGCCGCGCCCTTCGCTCACAATGTTGCAGCATATTATTCGACAGTTGAATCACAAACCAATACTCCAATAAATGGATATGGCAAACTCACCGATTTGTATAATGCAACTACAGGAGCGAACAATACAAATCTTGTAGCGTGGAGGATAGGCTGGATCAATGGTCAGCCATCCTTCATTTCGGCAGCTCCTATCGGCATAACATGGGATTGCATAGGAGTACCAATAACAAACGTTGGGGAGTTTGACGAAACCTACATACCACATATTGACGACAACGGAAGCACATACTCAAGAATCCTTTATCGTTACAATGGGCAACTATTCTATGTAAGTATAACTTCAACGGCAATTCATACTTTGCAGAAAGTAAGTGACAATCTTTATACAGTTAATTGTCTATCAGCCCTCAATGCCATAGACATCAAAAATAAGAAGCTATTGACTGGAAGTAATGATTACAATGGACGGCTAATATGGAGTGGCCCCAATGCTACTACTATTATTGCAACATACAAAGCTGTCGCAATAATACAGGGAGCCTACTCCAATTCAATCGATTTCGGAGATAAATTATCGACCAAGGAGAGAAATACAGCGATTACTGATAACAACATATTTTGTCCGGGCATAAATCCTCCGTCTTTTTGGGATAGACAAAATGATTTCTATGTCAATTTCTATATTGACGATTTGTATTCTACATCATATCAAACTTATGACGGAACGGTGGCAAGAGGAGACATGACCGGTCTTCTCTATGTCCCCGATACCCGCATCCCCTTCGGTATGGGCTATCAATTCCAAGAGCGCACTATGCAGACGGAAGTGGAAACGATCTTCACCGGCGTCGGCGTGGTAGGCAGCGCAGATATTGATTTCGACTATCTCTGCTACGAGCTGGGCAACGATATTCCCGGCCTTTATCAATCCTTCGTACTTTTCGGACAAACCTTTCTTTTCGATGGCAAGCAGATTTGGTTTGCCTCATTCAATGGGTCACTATTTGATGGACGCGGAAGTCAACCGGTATGTCCAGCAACTGGTATGCAACTCATTGCCTCATCGCCTACGGAGATATTCTTTCTTTCGCTGTTCGATGATTCCATCTATTCCTTCGATGGCGGACGATCGCTGCGGAAAGTGGAGCGCATGAACGATCTCCGCAACAGCATAGGAACAATTGAGCCGATCCTGAATGGAGTATTTAGCGTCCGTGATAATGCACTCCTTCTTCAGACGGCGGGCACATTTATCTGGGTCCGTGATAAGATTGTCAGCCAGAATAACAAGAAGGCGAATCAAACGGCAATCGCACTCTACGACACGATAAATGGAATTGCCATCGCAAACAATACGCTGGAATGGATTTATTCATTCTTCGCACTTTCTGCCTCGACTATCATCCCGCTGACTTGGCAGAGCGGATACTTCGGCGTCACCGAAAACAAACTCGGCATTTTCTCCGCATTCATCGCTACGATCTTCAGCGCGAACAAGATTGCGGCTTCTGTGATGTTTACGGTTGACGGATTCGATTCAGATGGCGAATGGCATGAAGATATTCCGTTCAACATCAAACCCGGTGACTGGACACCGCTTGGATTCTATCGGCCGCGAATCGTTCCGCAGCATACGGTTGGGCTGGCGCTTTCCATTGGAATGAAGACCTCGAATTATCTCGTGCTGAATGAGATGGTGGCAGAGTTCACCCCGAGCGTGAGCGCGACACCGGCCGCGAGTAGGAGCAAATAGCATGGGCTTTTTTGAAGATGCGGGGAACTGGCTCGGCGATGTCACTGGATTCAATCAATCCCAACAGGCTAAGAAAGCAAACCAAGCCGGAGAAAGATTGGCAGAAGCAGGCGGGAAAGTCGCTGGCCAGATAGCGGGGAAAGGACCTGCACAATTCGCGCGAGAAGCAGGAGCGGCAGGTGCGGGGCTTGGTGAGCAAATGGGCCGCACAGCGGCCACCGCAGGAAGCCAGGCTGCTACACAGGCGGCGCGGACTGCGGGAGTCAACAAGGGAGAAGCAGCTCTACTCGGTGGTCAGGAGGCGGGCCAGGCTTTCACTCGAGGCCAAACTGAAGGTCAAGGCCTCGGGATGGGAGCCTATGGCCAAGGAGCGGGCGTACAGCTCGGCGGCGCCGGTACTGAAGGTACGATTGGAACAAATCTGCTTACCGCTGGGGCGGAAAACCAGAAGCAAGGAACGGCCGCGGGCGGCGGATTGCTCAATGCTATCGGTGGTCTTTTCTCTGATGAGAAAATGAAAGAGGATATCAAGGAAGCGCCAAAACTCGAAGAAATCACAAAAGAAATCGAACCGAAGGGATTCAAATTCAAGGAAGAGGCAGGGCAGGGCGATGGAGAGCATATCGGGGTGATAGCGCAAGATTTGGAAAAAACGCCGCTCAAGGAAAATGTGATCGATACACCGGCCGGGAAAATGATCAATCCGGGGAAGCAGGAGAATTCGAATCTGAACATGATTATCCAGCTCTCCCGCAAGGTGGATGAGATTCTGAAGAGAGGAAAACAAAATGCCTGACGTTGGCGCAACAAAACCGACTCCTCCCTATATTCCCGCAACTCCTGAGATGCAAGCGGCGGCGGATGCGATAGGAAAAGCGAAAGCCTATGAGGATATGCCTCCAACTATTCCGGCAGCAGGTGCTATGGCGCTTTCTGGCAGTGATATAGCAGCGACAGAAAAGGGTGATCTTGAAAAGACCGGCCATGCAAAACCCGGTGTCGATACTTCAGCGCCTTCCGCTGCCCCGGCTGAGAAACCGGCTGCGGTTGCCACGCCTACTAAGAGCGTGAGTCCGGTGGTGGGCGCTGCAGCTCCTGGTGTCAAGGATATCGTACAGCAGATTCTCACCGAAGGAACGCCGCCGACTCAGAAACCGGGAGAAAAACCTCCCACGTGGCAGGACTATCTCAAGGAAGCCTCGGGAAAGTTCGGCGACTTCCTCCAGCGTTGGGGAATGGGCCTTCAGGGTGCTCCTACTGGACAGACACAAGGCGATATCAAGCGTGCGCAGGCTTTCGAGCTCCAGAGACAGCAGGGCGCGGAACAGGTCGCCAATCAATATCAAATGCAACGCATGCAACTGCAAAATCAGATGAATATGGCAAATCTGCCCATCGAGAAAAAGGCGGAACTGGGAAATCAGATGAAGGTTCTCGACGCGCAATTCCAGCAGCAGTTAAAACTGCTTCCACTGGAGATTCAGAAAAACATGGCCATGAGACAATGGCTACCGGGTGCTGACCCGGCAGCTCATATCCTGGATCAAGGGAAGTGAGATGCCTAACAGCACGCTTTATCCGCTGCCGAAAGACATAGCGCAGGCAATACCTCCTGTTGATCAGCGGATTGCTCAGCAGATCGCGGCTCATCCTGCTTATCAAGGATTGCAACAGCCCGGAGAGGAAGCATCATTCGGCGCTGCGGGACTTCTTCCAGCTTTGGGCGCAGCAGGTCCAGCGGGAATGTTAGCGGCTCCCTTGATTGGATCGGCGGCGCCTCTTGTTGCGGCGGCCTATGGGGTCGGCAAGTTGGTAGCGCCGAAATGGACTGATCAAGCCATAGGAACAATCCGAGACTTTTTGAAAACAAAAGTCGCACCAGTGGTGAAGAAAGTTGAAGCAGTCGGGAGTGCATACGAAACAGGAATGGCGCAGGCGATCCCCGGCAGTCGATTCATCGAAAAACATCTTCCGCAAGAGACTCAGGATTTCCTAACGCAAATCAAGAACCAGCATCCCCTGGCGAATAAGGCAGGGCAAGCGGCGGGGACTATTGGCATGATGGCTCTGCCCGGTGCGAATATAGTCAAAGGTGCTGGCCTTCTGGGGACTGCCGCAAATGCAGCTTTGAATGTCGCTCCCTATGCTCTAGGTACAGGGCTCGATGTAGGGACTACAACTGGCGATATAGGAAAGGGAATCAAGGCCGGGCTCTTCACTGAAGGGCTTGGAACGGCGCTTCCGACTGGAATCTCCGCACTTTCAAACATTCCTGCCGTGAGCAGATTCCTTGCCAAGGTTCAACTCGCTTCGGCCGATGTGCGAAGCCAAGATGTCAGCAAGATCACGCGGGGCTATGCGAAAAGTCTCGGAATGTCAGGGGGGCAAATAGACACCTATACGGCCAAGCACGCCGACGACCTAGTAAATCAGGCGGCCGATCTCGTTGGGCAGTATGGCGCCGGGCGGGCCGGGAAAGCGGCGATCAAGAAATGGAACTCCGAAGGCTTCCAGGCACATGCTGATCTCTGGGATAATCTCACCGGAAAGAAAATAGGTGAGGATGATATTGCGGCGGTCCTGGGTGATTCTGATCTTGCGCCGCTTCGCGCGCGTTTCGGTGATGAGGCGGTTGCGAATGCGGTCACAAATATCGGTAAGGAATTGAACGGACAGGGATGGACTGCTTCCCGGCGTGTTCTGACCGACTATAGCAGGGCAGGAAATGATTTCGCGCATCTCTCTCCGAGAGATCCGAAGATCCTTGACTCAGCCGTTGCGGATATCTGGCATGACCGGCTAGATGGAGTAGCTGACCGTGCGATGGAATGGGCAAAGGCGGGAGAACTCGGTCCGGAGGCACAGCAGGCTGTGTCCGGAGTGTCGAATCTTCATCTTCTGAAAGCCACCTATCCCGCCACGCTCGCCATGACGAAGGCTGAAGCGCGAGAGGCTGCGGGGATTTCTGGACGATTCGCCGGGGGATCTGACACGGCGGCCCGGCAGATGCTTATGGCGGCTCCGATGATTGCAGGCGGTGGAGTAATGGCCCCCGGTGCCATTAGCGATATGCTACAAAATCCGGAGAACATTCCCCAAGATCTCTTGAAAATCGGCCTCGGTAGTGTAGGTGGTCGGCTCCTGACGCGCGGAGCGGGTAGGGCCGCAGAATTAGGCACCGGAGCACTCGCGGGCGCACTACGCAAGGCTGGCGGCATGACTGGGGAATCCCTGGCCCGGCTCCCCGCTCAGACGGGAGAACTTGTAGATGTCTTAGCAAAGCAGGGCGGCGGGGCGGGCGCGATGCCTATCGGTGGGACGTTATCGCCGCGACTTTCCCCGCAAGCCCCTGAACAACAGCAGCCGGCAGAGCAAGTTCCGCTTGTGAATCCTCCCGGTATGCAGCAGATACCAAATGCTCAGGCGCCGGTTGCTCCCGTTCCTATCCCCAATGCATTGCCGCAATTGAGCCCGCAAGAGCAGGCACAAATCGCTTTCCAGCAGGCAGGCCATGCCCAACCAGGGCCACCTACCTTCAACGGGAAGGAAATCCAGGCACGGCTCGATGAAAAGTATACACGCTATGTCCGGCAATATGGGGAGAGCATCTCACGGCAGGATTATGAAGCAGCGGCGCGCAGAACTACGCAGGATTTTGATCCTATGCTGCCGAATACCTGGAAAGCAATGTTCGATGATCCGACAACCTCAGAAAAACTCTACAAGGGATATCTGAATCTCCAGAAGATCGCGGACGTGGATCCCGCCTCGGCACTCAATCACTATACGCGCTTCTTCCATGCTGGCCCTCGGCTTTCTGGGCCAGCACAAAAGAAAGAGGAGGAGGACAACACTCGTCTCGTCCAGGTACTTGCCGATATGACGGGCCAGCCCGCGAAGACTATCGATGGACGGCTGAAACAAATTGCATGGGATAAGCAGAAAAGCCCTGCAGAACGGCAGCAGATGGTGCTGAATATAATCACGAAAGAAGGCGGTATTGATATTCCACTACTTACTCGGCTGGGGCTTTGGTAGGAGGGAACGTGCCAGGAATCAAGGATTTGCTCCATGAAGACTATCTCGCCAAACGGCCGCCGGCGACGGGGAAGATATTGAAGGAAAATCCAGAATTATCCGGGGAGACTCCTCCGCCTCCGATCAAAGTCAAGAAGCCTCGGACTCTCGATAATGTTTTTGTCGCTCTGGAGGCGCAAAAGGTCTACTTCCCCGATATGCCGAGCGTCCCCAATCCGGTTCCGGCGCCCGCAAATACCTTCCAGAAGGGCGTCACGCCTGCCATGGATTCGACGGGCGCATGGGGTGGACAAACAGAAACCGGGAAAAGATAATGCCCGAAGATGACGATATCGAAAGCTGGATTACTATCAATGGCACGCATATCCCTATTCGCAAAGGGCAGAGCAAGGATGAAGCGATTCGTGATCATTTCGGTAAGGAACCGCCGGATCATCCGGAGAATGTGAAGGCTTGGTTTGATGCCACAAAGAGAATTGAGGAATCAAAACAAATGATCTCGAAAGATGAAGCATTAGCATATCGAGAAAAAGGAGAAGTTCCCGAAGGATATTATGTCCATGGTAGGCAAGGAAAACAAGATTTAGAGACTGGCCATGTGATTCAAATGACAAAAGATTGGGAAATAGCGAAACAATATGCAGGAGCAACAGGATCAGAATGGTTAATAAAAGAACCCAGTAAAAAAGATATTTTTGATGCTACCAATCCAGATAATACTTTGAGAATGGCTAACAAAGCATTTTCAGAATATAAAGATGGTACTCTACATCCTGAAGTAGAAAACTTTGTAGCGGCAGCAATTCAAAATGCAAATGGAAATATAAAAGAAGCAAAACAATTATTTGCTAAAGAATTGAATCCCGAAAATATAGTAGAATCGGCACAATTTTGGGATGCATCTAGTGATGCATCTAATTGGTTTTATGAGAGAACTGGGAAAAGTTTTATCAAAACTGCCAACAATGGGGCAATATTACTTGATTCTTCATTAACTAAGAATTTGAGAATAACATAGATGATTTTAATTTTTCTTTGGTCTTCCCCTCGGTTTGCTTCCTGGATTCGGCGGACGTTTGCCGTTCTCCGCGCTCGCGCGGGCCTTGCGATCCGTCTTCACCGATCCTGCTTTGCGCAGATGGACGCGGAGAGCATTGGCGTCGATGGTCTCGACGGTGGCGCTCGCCATGTGCGCGATAGTGCGGTCTGCGGCAAACTTCCATCCCCGCGCCGTCTTGTAGATCCAACAGGGAAGATCAAGTCGCCTACTCCAAGCCAATGCGGCCGTCTTTATTCGCTCGTAGCTCATCTGTTTTGTCATTTCTCTATCCTCCATGATTCATAATATAATCTATCATGTTAGGTTTGTCAAGAGGAGAAAACAATGCCAGTCCATGCCGTGACAAAGAATGGCCAAGTGGTCGGTTTCCAATATGGCGAGACGGGGAAAATATACCCGGTTTCGAGCCTTGGGAAAGCGGGCGCTGCGAAAAAGGCCGGGCAGCAGGGCTCGGCAATCGAGCACAATTCAGGGGAAAAATAGCGTCAACAACTACTCCGGAAATCGCACTACATAGGGTGTCCGAATCGATGTAGCTCGTAAGGAGTAGCGTATGCAACTTTCAAAGGTTTTTTCACAAGCAATGGGGAAGATCGTCGGGGAGAAATCGACGGTCACGGCGAATACCGATGTAGCAGGCGCTACCAACGGGCATTCGTTCAAGTTCTATCTCAAAAATGAGAGCGGTACTGAACAGGGCTATTGGGTCTGGTATCATGTCACGGGTTTGGCAGAACTGAATCCGGTGACCGGCGTTTTCCGTGGCATCGAAGTGACAATCGCCTCCGGGGCGACGGATGCTGTGATCGCGGCGGCTACTAGGGCGGCTCTCATAGCCACGGCGGGGCTCATACTCTTAGCTCTTATCACCGGTGCTACAAACCAGATCATCATAACCGATCGCTGGCCGTTCGATACCACGAACATTGCGGATGTCGATACCGGCTATGCCTTCGCCACTACTACGGCGGGTTCTGCGACGGTAGCGACGAATATGAACCTCGACGCCTCTGGCGCTGCGGGTCTCGATTTCGTAATCCGTCCCTGGCGTGGACCTTCTACGCTGACGCCGATATATCTCCGGCAACTTCAGATCACCATTTCAGACAGCGCCTTCACGGATGGGACGACCTTCGGTGCCATCGCAGGGCTTACGAATGGAATCGCCATTTGGGTGAGGGATATCAACCAGGTGCCGATACAGATCTTCGCATCTGCGATCAAGAACAACACTTCCTTGATCTCTCTCGGCAGATATGTTCAAGCGATGAGCGCCTTAGTCTGGTACATTAACTTCGATCTGGTCACTGATTTCGGCGGGGAAATCCCAATCGATGGCGCACTCGGCCAGGAGCTGTGCTTCCACTGCGCCGACGACCTGACGGGCCTTACTGGATTCTATTGCACGGCGATGGGCCACTACACCTCGACGCTGTAGGGAAAGGAAAGAAATATGTCAGGCGGCTTCAACGTAATTCCCCCGCAGTTCCAGGTGGCACTGGCGCCCCGAGGGCCTTTTGCGAACGGTGACAATCAAGCAGCCAGCATCGGGCCTCATGGAGAATTGCTTGTCAGCTTTTATGAGGCGCCCTATCGGATGCTTCAGAAGTACAAGCAGACATTCTTCGCGGCAAACCAGGCAGCCACTACATGGAGCGTTGGGCTCACCACGACCTATACTGGATTCTGCCTCAATAATCCGGCCGCAAGTAAGAAGAACCTCTCACTTCTCAAGATCGGCTTCATTCTCGGCGCGGCTCCTGGAGCGATTGACCCTGTGGCCATCGCGCAAGGATGGGCGGCTGTGGATTGCACGCATACCGCGGCACTCTCTGTCTACGATGGGCAGAAGGGTCTTGTTTCCACTCAGCAGCAAGGACGTGCCGATGCTGGGAACACCACGCTTTCGGCAACACCCGTCTATCGCCGATGGATTCTCGGAGGCTTCACGGCGGCGACCTTGCCTTCCCCGAACAGCCCGGTGATCGATGATGGAGGCTTGATCGAACTGGTACCCGGTGGATTCATCATCATAGCGGCAATCGGAGCCCTCAGCGGTATGGCATTCGCCGAGTGGGCGGAGGTAGACGCATGAGCGAAGGCTTCAATGTAATCCCGCCTCAGTTCGAGGTGGCGCTTGCTCCTCGGGGGCCATTCCCCGATGGAGCGAGCAAGGCGGCCAGCCTTGACCCTCATGGGAACCTCATGGTCTCGCAATATGAGGCACCGTACAGGATTCGGCAGAAGTACAAGGAAACATTCTTCGCGGCCTCGCAGGCTTCTACCACTTGGACGACGGGAGTAGCGGCAGGAGCGCAGACGGGCTTCGCTGTCTCACTTGCGCCTACGGCAAAGAAGAACGTCCTTGTCCTCCGTATGGGGTTCGTGTATCTCGTGGCTCCCGTGGGCGTAGGCACCGTAGCAATCGCGGTGGGTTGGTTCAACACCGGCATCGTGACACATGGCACGCCGCTTGTTGTCTATGACGGGCAGAAAGCTCTACCGACTACGCAGAATGCAGCGCTTGCTGATGGCGGCTTTACGATCCCGGCCACGGCGGCCGCCGTCTATCGCCAGTGGATACTCGGGGCCATGACGGCAGGTGCTTTGCCGAATCCGAACCAGCCAACAGTCGAAGGCAGCGGCCTTATCGAAATCCAGCCCGGAGGCTGGGTAGAGATAGCTTGCATAACGGCTGTATTGGGCATGGCCTTCTGCGAGTGGGCAGAAGTCGATCCCTAATCTGAGATGAACTAAATAAGACGGCGCTGGGGCTTTGCTTTCAGCGCCGTTTTTGAAAGAGGAATATGCGCAAGTTCGATTCTACTGCGCTCGCGCAGACAGCAAAAGCAAAAACTCCCGATGAGATAGAAAAGGAGATACAGAAGGCTGATCTCGATTTGCTGGACAAGATCAACAAAGTACAGGCAGCCTTTGATGTTTTTTCTGGCACGGCTGGTACTGGACCATTTGTCCCGCTACTCCCCAATCCTCTTATTTCTGGCGAACCCTCACTCGGGACGCCGCATCCGCATGCAGAAGTGGCGATATTAGGCGCCGCTGGTCCTGCCGATACGGGCTGGCACGCAATAGATGTAGTGGCTCTCGGCTATCCGACGGGAGTGAGAGCGATACAACTCAGAATGGCCTGTCGTGATAGTACAAATGGCCGGACCCTTTCTGCCTCTAATGCGGATGGAGGAGTTGTCTATGCTATTGCAGCGGTACTATTCAGCACTTTAGATGCGTGGTTTGTAGGTATCTGCCCCGTCGATTCCTCGGGGCAAATCTGGTATAAGCAGTCGAACGCAAGTATGCCGACTCTGACGATCAAGGGAAATCTGTATTGGATGTGATATGAGAGCATTTACACCGGCGGAAAGTTGGAAGGCGATTGATGTGGAACTGCGAAATGTTTTGCAATAGGAATAGATGATGATTGAAGGAATTGTAATCGGGGTCGGTGTGGCGGTTCTCTCTGGTTTTATCATCTTCATCGGCAATGTACTCGCGAAACTCTGGAATACACCGAAACGTCTCGACCGGCTTGAGAGAATCATACCGACAATGGCGAGGGCGCTACTCGTACTTCTTCAGGTTCATGTTTACGAGAAACCCGATGGCGAAGCAGAGCAGGCTCTAACAGAACTGAAAGCAATTTTGACAGATGGCTCCGTGAGCCAGAAGGCGGGGAAATGATCCATCAGAATGATATCGATTTTCCTTTTGCTATCCGCGTGTGGGGCTGTTACTTGCTTGCGCTGTCCGAACGTTTAGCGACCCACTTCGATATGCCTTTTACTCATGAATCGGTGATGAATCTGTTCGCCTATGGGCAATCCAACAATTTCATAGATGGGGAGGTAACGATCACCGATCCTCAGTCTCTATGCGATCATGTACTCGGGCGCGACAAGGTACGATTCGAGGGCAAGTTTTCTCCCATTTATATTGTCTCGGATAATGAATTGGAAATAGTCTGTTACCATAAAAACGGCGCGAGCTTCAATCATTTCTGTTCGGGCAACGGAAAGGGGATTGTGCTTTATGATCCGTGGAATGAAGAGGGTTCCGACAGTGTGCGGAACGGAGAGTTAATCGGAAAACGAATCTACAGGATTCTTTAGGGGAGGGGAATATGAGAACAGGTACGAAGTTTTGGTTGGCTCTGGGATGCGTAGTCCTCCAGGTCATCATGTTCGTGGTGCTCGTGGCAGTCGGGAAGTTCACGAACGACATGCTACTCCCGTTCCTCGGGGGACCCGTTGGGGTGTTCACGGCGTTCGGCATCCTGAACGTCGTAGCAAGTGGTCAGGCGCCCCCGGCGCCGGGGAGTTGACGGTGTGCAAATCAAATGGTACGTGCTTCCGATCATCTTTCTGGCGGGCATTCTTCTTGGCGGCGGTACTGTTTGGTTGCATGACACTGCCGCTGGCAGCGCAGCAGAAAAGCGACTCCGAGCCGACAAGCGCGCCCTCTACAACAGCATCGACTCCGCTACTCATGCTCTTGCTGCAAGCGGACGCGAAATTGACGGAACTCAACAAGCAAATACCGCTCTTGCAACAGCAAATCATCGACTTGCAAGCAGCCTTGAAGAGCTTAGACGAGCAGACGCAGATCGATTCCGCCTCCAGGCTGAAGCAATTGCAAGACTCTCAGGACAAACTGGTGGAATCGGAGAAAGCGCGGGCAGTATTGCAGACCTGACTCGCAGCGCTCAAGACGACCTACGACGCGCAATCGCTGGCCTTTCAGGCGCTTCAGGAGCAAGCCCAGTCGGTAATCGGTGATTACGAGACGGCCCTGGAAGGCGAACGCGCAAAAACCCTCGCCTGGCAGATCGGGGGGGGCATCGCTGTTGCCGTCCTCGGAGGCCTTGCGGGCTACGAAGTCGGGCATCATATTTTGCATTGGTGGTGAAATGATATAGCGGGGAGGCTGAAAGCGCAGCCTTGCCCCGCCAGGCGCGCCTTGAGCGAGATTTCGGGCGTCGATCGCTTTTCGACCAACTCTTGAGGTTGTCAACAAAATGTCACCGGATGCGCAAAAAGATGCGTATTTGATGACATTTCATGTGAAATTTGCCGCCTTTTTTCTGCATGGGATTGGAATGTGTCATAATGGATCAATATGTATCTTTTTGATACATTCAAGTTTGTGTCAGAATGCCTCAAGGAAGTGCGTCATAAAGGCCCATGAGCCATAGTAATTTTTCTTGACAACCACTCCCATACGTGCTACTGTTCTTTCTGCCAGCTTCCGATAATAGATATTCTGTCTACCTACAGAGAATGAAAATATCGTGCAAAGAATGTCAGGGAAAGCGCTCGCAGTTACTCTCCTCTTGGTTTGGCGCTAGATCCGAGCAAAGGTTCGATATGGGGGTTCATGACTTGTCGACGTGAGAGATCCTGGTATGTTCCGGCGCTCGTGAATCTTGAGATCAGGCCCCATAGATCCAGCGCATGTTGTGGATAGCCGTCCGCAAATGTGGCTCCAGCAAGGTAATAGAGATCCTTGTAAAGCTCAACCTCGCCGATGAAGCTTTGCAGGTCACTACTCTTTTCCACTGCTGCCAACACGTATTGCAGAGAGGTGAACTCGTAGTTGATGTCTCTCTCACGGAGGTAGGCATTGATTTCGCTCACGGCATAGATGACGGAGTACAGGAGGTGGGACATAGATTGTGAGAACCGTCCTGTTCGATAGTAGAACCAGCCAAGCTTGGAATGTGCTTTCACGGCAAATGACGCGTCGAATCTATAGAGTTGCAGTACGTGGTCGAGGCCCTTGTCGAGGTAGTTCTTTTCGATTTGGCTCCGTAGACGGGAAGTAATGGTTTCTGCAAAATGTTTATCATCACCAACGATCGAATTGAGCCTGTCTTCCATGAGCTTGTATAGCTCCTGGCTTTCATATAATCGCGCGATCTTGTATAGGACATCGTATTGTGATTCAAAAATGTAAAAGCCTTTTCTCTGGTTGTACGCTTTTTGATACTGGGCCAATGCCAGATCAAACTCCCCTTCTTCGAAATAGACATCGCCTATTGCCATCTCCGCTTCTGGAAAGATGCCCGCGGCTGAAATTGCATCCTTGTAGTACTGCAGGGCTTTGCCAAACTCCTTCATAGACATAGAGGCATTACCCTGTTCAAAGAGAAGCCAATTCTGTGATTGCCTATCCTGGCCAGATACTGACCAGGCCATAGACAGGATTGCGAAGGCAATCATAATCCTGCGCAAGCGTTCACACCCCCTGCCGCAAAGCCCTGACGTACCTGAATAGGTTGTACATAAAATATGACCTATTAAAGTAAGTTATCCGTGCATTCTTATATTTCCAAGGTTGGTGGATGTTCGCCGTCCTCCGCAAATGTCTTAATCGCACTCCCGTACCAATCGTTACTTACCACCCTGCACTAAGAACGAGATCGCTCTTGGTTCTCACGACGTCCTTGATGCTCGTGGTATAGGTTAAAACCTTCTTGTCACCGGATAATGATCCAAGCGTAAACTCCTGGATCGGCTGTGGAGCCTCGATAACGAAGGTGAGAGCGTAGCCATCGAAGAATGCATCGATCATTCGCAGCGAATCCTCAGTCACCGGTTGGGCGGGCGCGCGTGCGATCAGCTGGGAGAATGTGTGCCGCGTGCCGTCTTTGCTTAATTTGAGCTCGGCGTCATGGAAGGCGTCGACTTGGGCGATTGCGTCGAGTGAGTCGAACGAGAGCTCGACATTGATCGAGATGTCCTTCTCGTTCTCCGTCCGCTCGAACTTCGTCAGCCGCACCTTTCCTTGCGTGCTCTGCAGCGACCTCTCAAAATCGGCCTTCGCGAGGGGAAGAGGAACGATACCCTTCTCGGAGCTGGTGGTGCCGAGATCCGCCACGAGCTGGGACACGCGGTAGCTCAGAAGAAGGGTCCCCGAACCGTCGTCCTTGATCGTCATCTTGCTGTCAATGCCGACGCAGGACATGATGAGAACCGACGCTATACACAGGATGACGATTTTTCGCATGGGTCTTTCCTGATGTCACTATAGCGGATTCGCAGTCGAATTGCCAGTGGAACACCCGGACCGCCAACTGCCTCAGCAGCGCAAGGCCTACGGTCTCGCTTCCGTACGTCCCTGTACTCGCTCGACCTCGGCATCCGTGGCTACGACGTTGCCGCGCGGTGGTTGTACCAGTTCTTCGCTTTTCGCTTCGTAAGCTGTTCTTCGCGGTGCGCCCAGTAGTACTGAAGGGTCCGCGAGTTCTCGCACGAGTGGCAGATGGCCTTTCCCTCTCGAAACTCCTTCTGGGGGAGCCATTTGCCGCAACGCTCACATTTGCGCTCAAAGGCGTGGGGATCTTTGGAGTCTTGTAGAAAGTAGTAGCTTGACCGTATTTTCATCAGGTTGCGGTGCGATACCTGACCCGTCTTCAGCCAATGATGAATGGTTGACTGGGTACGCTGGAACATTCGGGCGAGATCCGACTTGGACATCCCCCACGTTCTCATCATCCATTCGAGCATCTCGCGGACGGGAGGGTCTTCGGGCAATTCTCCTGGCATTGCACTTACCTCGTTACCAGATATATCGGTAACGTTCAGCCATTTTCTTAAGCGGATCAGGCACTATGCCGTTTTTTTTATTCCCACTCGATGGTAGCAGGAGGCTTGCTGGAAACATCGTATACAACTCGACCGATCTCGGGGATATTGTTCGTAAGAACCGATGAGATCTCCAGGAGATCTTTCATCTCCATGGGAAAGACGTCCGCCGTTATGGCGTCAAGCGAGGTAACAGCGCGCAGCGCAAGAACGTGGCCATAGCGCCGCATGTCGCCTGACACCCCGACGGAGCGAATCGGCAGAAGGACGCAGAAGGCCTGCCATATCTTGTCATAGAGGCCTCGACGCCGCAGCTCCGCCAGGAAAAGCGCGTCCGCCTTGCGGAGGAGGGCGCTGTTTTCGCTGGTCACTTCTCCAAGGATCCTCACCGCGAGACCAGGTCCCGGAAATGGGTGGCGATTGACTACAGCGCGGGGAAGGCCGAGAGTGAGCCCCAATTCTCTGACCTCGTCCTTGTAGAGCTCGGAAAGCGGCTCGATGATCTTTCCCTCTGCCCTCATCGCTTCGACAAGAGGCGAGCGCACGTTGTGATGGGTCTTGATGAGATATGATTTGTCACCGACACCGCGCCCCGACTCTATGAGGTCCGTGTACAGAGTTCCCTGGGCCAGGAAGGCGTCGCGGATGCCCAGGGCGCGGATCTCCTCCGCCTGCACCTGCATGAAAAGGTCACCGATGATGCGCCTCTTCTGCTCGGGATCCGTCACCCCGGCGAGCCCGGCAAAGAAGCGCTGGGATGCGTCGATCGAATGCACGTGTACGGCGCCAAGCTCCCCGAGGCTCTCCCGTACCTCGTCGGACTCACCGTGGCGCATCAGGCCGGTGTCGATGTACATCAAATGGATCCGGCCCGGGTCAAGACTCTTCAGCAACAGGGCAGCCACAACGCATGAATCGACCCCTCCGGATATGAGGAGAACAACCTGCCGATCCCCCACCCGCTTCACCAGCTCTTCCCGCTCCCGGGACAGGAATGCCGTCATGTTCCAGTCCTGGCGGGCGGCGCAGATGTCGATTGCGAAAGCTCCAAGTATTTCCATGCCATATTGGCAGTGGCTTGCTTCGGGATGAAATTGCACGCCCCAAATCCGATTTTTTTCATCGACAAATGCGGCCGGAATACCGCTTTCCGAGCTTCCGATAATACGAAATCCCCGGGGAGTCCCCGTGACCGAGTCGCCGTGACTCATCCAGGAAGTGAAGGAATCCTCGGGGAGGCGGGAAAAAAGCCGGGCCCGGTCCTGAAGTTTGATCCGCGCGCGCCCATACTCTTTTCGCCCCAGTGCGCTGACGGTTCCCCGGTGATCTGCGCTTATGCGCTGCAAACCGTAGCAAATCCCCAGTATGGGAAGACCCGCGTCATAGATGCGCGCATCCACGGCGGGAGCACCTGGCTCATAGACTGAGTACGGCGAGCCGGACAGAATGATCCCTTTTGCCGTCGTGAGATCCATCTCATCGATTCTGGCGTCGCCTCGAACGATTTCACAGTAGACGCCCAACTGCCGGATCCGGCGCCCGATGAGCTGCGTGCTCTGGCCGCCAAAAT
>Ga0187886_1001358_pt1 | contig 22599 bp, 26 predicted proteins | sample June2016WEW_20_1_FD_133001 | JGI IMG/M metagenome (GOLD analysis project Ga0187886, IMG submission 133001) | Peatland microbial communities from SPRUCE experiment site at the Marcell Experimental Forest, Minnesota, USA - June2016WEW_20_150 | ecosystem: Environmental > Terrestrial > Soil >... | reverse complement strand
GGAACAAATGAAAACTATAATTGCGCTTACAATAATTTTGGCTCTTACGGGCGCTACGGTTTTCGGCGATGAGACAACACCGCCGCCGACGCCGGCCGAGGAGCAACCTGAGGTTTTGACCCGTGGTCCGGTCAACGAGGCATTTGCCGAGCCGGTTGATTTACAGGACCAGCAGGGTTTGGTGGCTCCACAGGAGCCGCCTGCCAACATAATGGAAAACCCGCCGGCGGAAAGACCCGTTGGCGACCAGTTTGTCTGGGTGCCGGGATACTGGGCGTGGGACAGTGACAGGAACGGCTATATCTGGGTCAGCGGATGCTGGCGAGCCGCCCCTCCAAACAGATATTGGGTGCCGGGATACTGGTCTAAAACTGATATGGGCTGGCAATGGGTCCCCGGTTTCTGGGCTTCGACAAGCAATGTTCAGCAAATCGAGTATTTGCCCGAACCGCCGGCAATCGCGGACGTGGAGCCGCCTGGACCTCCGCCAACCGAAGATAATATCTGGGTTCCGCCCTGCTGGTACTGGTATCAGAATAATTATATCTGGCGACCCGGCTACTGGCTTGTGGCACAGGATGGCTGGGTCTGGGCGCCTTCGTGCTATGTTCACACACCGCGAGGTCATATTTTTGTGGGCGGACACTGGGATTATTCGCTGAGACGTCGAGGTGTGCTGTTCGCACCGGTCTATTTCCCGAGGCACTATTGTGAACGTCCGGGATTTTCTTTCTCACTCAGCGTTGCCGTCGATATCGGCAACATAGAGTTTGGCCTGTTCACCTGTCCGCGCTATAACCACTACTACTTCGGCGACTACTATGATAACGTCTATATCGGCATAGGTATCTTCCCGTGGTATGAGTGCAGGACTCGCCATTCATGGTATGACCCGATTTATGAGCACGACCGCTGGCGCCACCACAAGGTTGACCGCGACTGGGATAACCACGAACGGCAGGAATACGACCGCCGCAGGGACGACAGAGACCTCCGCACGCCGAGGACATATCGCGAAATGGAGCAACGTCTGGACAAAATGCCTGAGGCAAGGAGAAAGGACATTCGTATAGCTGATACGATGGACAGAATCGTCGCGAACAAGAAATCGACAATGAAGTTCGAGCCGATAAAGGCCGACGCAAGACAGAAAATAACCAGGAATTCGGCCGACTTGCGCAAATTCGGCAACGACCGAAACCTCTGGGAATCCGCGAAGACGCCGCCGAAATCTGTTCAGCCAGACGTGATTGAACGCAAAGGCCCGGCAACGCAGCCGAACGAACGAAAAGAGCAGGTAATTGCACCAACGGAACGTAAACAACCAATTACGCCGCCTTCCGAACAGCGAGGACAAACGCCCCCTTCAGATGAGCGTAAGACCAAAGACACTTCTCATCAGGAGAATAAGGTGACTCAGCCGGAGCGGGTGAACATTCCATCTCCACCGATTGTCGGCAAACATGAAGGATTCTTCAATAAAACCTCGCCGTCTCAACCGGACAATGAACGAAAAACCGACGCCAAACATACGCCCAAAAGCGATGATTCACAGCGTGATAAAGACACATCCAGGCACAGCGACGCGCCTAAGGATAACCAGCAAAAAGATACAGACCAGCAAAAAGGCGGGCGAGACAGAGGCAGATGACCTGACCCTGCCTGAAAAACAACACTGAAATTGCGGTAAAATAAAGGCGGCAGCGACTGGAAAACAAACCATCGCTGCCGCCTCTTTTCCAGCCGTTGAGAGTTTTCTCAATATTTGGTTTTGACCGGACGTCCTTCGTTTTTTATGAATGTGCCGTTATTGAACTCTTCAAAAGCAATCTGCAGCTCTTCCTGAGTGTTCATTACGATAGGGCCATACCACGCAATCGGTTCGCCGAGAGGCCTGCCGGAAATGAGCAGAAATCTGACCGGCTGGTCTTCCGTTGAAGCCATTATTTGTTCGCCATCATCAAACAGCACGAGTGTCCCGTTATCGATGAACGGCTCTCTCTGGATATCGAAATAATTTACGCCTTCGGCCTCGTATGAAAACGGTTTCTTCTCTTTGCAAAAGTATCCCTTCCCATCGATGATATATGCGAGAACCGTGTGGCCTTTCTGGGTGAGATGAACAAACTCGGAGCCGGGAGGAATAGTAACATCAATATACTCGGGGTCGGTTACTATGTCCCGGACAGGCCCCTGTGTGCCTCGAACCTTCCCGCAGATAACCCTTATCTTTGTGCCGTCATCCAGCTTTATTTCCGGCACCTGACTGTTTTTGATATCGCGGTATCGCGGGGCCATCATTTTCTGCGATTTTGGAAGATTTGCCCAGAGCTGGAAGCCATACATAGCGCCTTGCGGGTCACCTTTGGGCATTTCCTGATGTATAATCCCGCTGCCTGCAGTCATCCACTGTATATCGCCCGATGATATAATGCCCTTATTTCCCATGCTGTCGCCGTGCTCGACGTCGCCTTTCAGGACGTATGTAATTGTCTCTATGCCGCGGTGCGGGTGCCAGGGAAAACCCTTTAGATAATGCTCCGGAACATCCGAGCGAAAATCATCCAGCAGTAAAAACGGGTCGAACATCCCAACCTCGCTGAATCCGAACGCCCTTTTGAGATGAACCCCTGCTCCTTCTATGGTTGGCTTGCTCCTGAAAACCTTGCGAATTTTCCTTGTCTTTGCCATAGTATTTCCCTTCCGAATTTTAATTATTCAGGCAGGATACGACGCCGCTGCGGCAAATGTTCATTATTCGCGGCCTGGAATTACTGATGTGAAGGGGTCAATGCTTCTTGTGGCCGAATAAATCGGCCAACTGGCGGGTGATTTGTGCCCGGCGAACCTTGCGGCGAACGTCCTTCAATTCCTGGTGGTCGCCAAGAAGCAGGGCGCCCCGTTCGAGTATTTTCGCAGCCGTATCGAGCTGATGCATCGCAAGGTAAACAATCGCCGAATCGCGAATCGCCAGGGCATAATGCGGATTTATATCGAGGGCGTGAGCGAAAAATTCGGCGGCGTCCCCGAAATCGCCCTTTATAGCGTGTGCCAGACCGAGATAATAATACGCGTCGTCGTCGTTTGAATCGATATCGATTGCCCGCAAAAGACAATTGGCGGCGTAATTTAGCGACTCGTCTCTGTCGTCTGCCTGCGTCTTCTCTGCAATCGCCAGAAACATCGACGCCATCGAGACAAGCACGTCGGCGTCGTCGCAGGCAAGCTTTATTTCGGAAGCAAGGAACGTCTTTGCCTTTTGAAATTCGCCTCGTTCGAGAGCGAACTGGCCTAACCGGTATCGCGGGCCGGCAAGTAAGCTGTCTTTTTCCATCGCCTGATTGTATAGCTTTATGGCGTTGGCCTTGTTTTTCTCGTCAGAGGCGATTTCACCGAGGTAAAAAACCGCCGCGGCTATATCGGGCCTAAGCTCCAGCGCCCTGTGAAATTTTTCCCTGGCCGACTCAATTTCGCCTCGTTCGAGCTGGAACAGTCCGAAATCGATAATAACATCGACGTCGCCAGGGTTCATACGCAGCTCCTTGAGGAAATGCTGCCGGCTTCGCTCGATTTCGTTTTCCGCCCACAGGGCCTGCGCAATGTGATAATCAATCTGCGGATGTGTCGGCTCAATCTTGGCGGTTTTGAGCCAGCAGTGAATCGCTTTTTTGTATTCGCCGCGGGCATACAAGGAGTTGCCGATATTGTAATAGCAAAGGGCGCAATCCGGGTTTATCTGCTGCGCCAAATAAAACATCTGCTCGGCCTGGTCGTGCAAACCCATCTCGGTATAGGTAATAATCCTGTTGCAATAGCTCGGCTCAAAAGTAGCGTCAAGCTCCTGGACTTTCTCGAATGTCGCAATGGCCAGGTCATACTGCCCCATCCGCGTATAATCCACGGCAAGCGAATTAAGAATCTCGAGGTCGCAGGGGTTCAGCGCCAAAGCCGACTCGTATTCGCCGATTGCGTCCTCGAATTTGCTCAAGCTGTCAAGGGCGAGCGCCTTATTGAAATGCAATGAGCTGCTGGCGGGATTGATTTCGATGGCATCATTCAATTCCACGATGGCCTGGGGAATCTTGCCTTCCTCGTACAGCTCGAAGGCCTTTTGCGCCTTCTGCTCGCTGCTGTCATAAGAATTGTATGGTGTCTCGTCAAAAATCATAGAGCCATCCTGTCCATTTTTAATGGTTAGTATCTGTCTGCAAACCACGGGCCGATTGTTCACCAAAAATATCGCCCTACAAGGCAGTTGAGTTAACGAGTTTTTGACCCTTCGGTTAGGTGCTTATTTTATTGAAATTTCACTGGCAATATCGTTCATAAGACCTTATATTTGAACGGGTTAGGGAAATATAAGCCGTTTTGGCCGACGGTTGGAGACGGCCAAAGACGGTGTTTTTATGGAAAGGAACAGGCCAAAGCCCTATAATGTGTGAGGTAAAATTTCATAAGCCCCCAGGTTTATCCTGGGGGTTTAACCCCCAACATAAAGTTGGGGGCTTACAGATGTGGTTATGTAGAGTGTGGAGAATCACTAATGAAAGAGATAAAAGGTCAGCTTACAGCGGGCAAAGGAAAATTCGCTATCGTAGTCAGCAGATTCAATGAATTCATAACCTCGCGATTGCTGGCGGGGGCGATTGACTGCCTCAAACGGCACGGCGCTACTGAAGAGCAAATGATGGCAGTATGGGTTCCGGGCGCCTGCGAAATCGTTCCCGTCGCCAAGAAGCTCGCGCAAAGCGGCAAATTCGCCGCCGTATTATGCCTCGGCGCGGTAATACGGGGACAGACCCAGCATTATGAGGCGGTCTGCCAGCAGGTTTCGCGGGGAATCGGGCAAATCAATTACGACTCGAAAGCGCCCGCGGTATTCGGCGTGCTGACCTGCGAAACGCTCGAAGAGGCCGTTGACAGGGCAGGCGCCAAAAAAGGCAACGCCGGGGCAGACGCCGCTATGACGGCTATGGAAATGGCCAGCGTAATGGAACAGATTTAACCAGTTGTTAAGACAAGTAAACAGAGAGGTCAACGCGTGGATCCGAGGACCAAGGCACGCCAGCTCGCAATGCAGGCGCTGTGTCAGCTCGATGTGCAGGGCGCATCGGTTATGACCGAGCTGAACGATTTTTTTGCGGAAAACGAGCCGGATTTCGGGATTCGCAAGCTCGCGTCGGACTGGACAAAAGGGACCTGGGAGAACGTGGCCGGCTGCGATGAGCTGATAACGGGCGCTGCGCTTAAATGGAAGCTGACGCGCCTATCGATGGTTGACAGGAGCATAATCCGGCTGGCGGTTTACCACTTGAAATTTTGCACCGATATACCGCCAAAAGTTACAATAAACGAGGCAATCGAGCTTGCGAAAATTTTCGGCTCCGATAAATCGCCGGGCTTCGTTAATGGCGTCCTTGATGGTATTCTGAGAAAATTACACCCGGATAAGCAGCCGGAGGAAAAGAAATGAGAAGAATCGCGGTCCTGAACCAGAAGGGAGGCGTCGGCAAAACCACAACCGTGGTTAATATCGCCGCCGCCATGGCAAACGCGGGTCTGCGAGTTCTCGTTATCGACCTCGACCCGCAGGGACACCTGACCACGCATCTGGGCGTCAATCCCGACCAGATTCAGGGCGGCATATACAAAGTGCTTACACAATCTGCGTCAGCCGAAACTGAGACGATGCTCGTCCGGCTGAACCTGTGGCTGCTGCCCGCCAATATAAATCTCGTCGGCGCGGAAACCGAACTTGTCAGTATCGTCGGCAGGGAAACCATTTTGCGGGAAGCCCTTGCCCCCGTCGAGGACAAATTCGATTACTGCATTATCGACTGTGCCCCTTCACTGGGCCTGTTGGCATTAAACGCATTGGCGGCGACGAATGAGATTTTAATCCCATTGCAGCCGCATTTTCTCGCGCTGCAGGGTCTTGGCAAACTTTTGCAGACCGTATCGCTCGTCAATAAGCGTATCAATCCAGAGCTGAGGGTGAAATGGGTCCTGCTTTGTATGTTCGAGAGCCGGGCGTCGCTTCCCAACGAGGTCAAGGCCGATATCGAGCAATTCCTGTCAAGCGCCCGCAACACCAATTGCGCCTGGTCTGAAGCGCAAATTTTGCCCGTTTATGTCCGGCGAAATATCACGTTAGCCGAAGCGCCCAGCTACGGCCAAACAATTTTCGAATACGACCCTTCCTGCAACGGCGCAATCGACTACCTCGCCGTCGCCCGACTCATCGAACCCCGTGTCCAGGTAAAAGCCACAGAGAATAAAGAGAAAATTTTAGCCACAGATGGTCGCGGCGACCACACGAAGCCCTTGGCGGAGTCCCGTTTTGGCGGGACAGAGGCCACAGAGATTGCAAATAAAGCACCAATAGAAATCGTGGCGATAACCCAGCCAATTCCACAAACACCGTCCGTGAATGCCGAAATAAAAGAAAATCAGGTATAAGGGTATAGTTATGGGTTTTGAGCAGGTAATAAAAGAGAAAAGAGAGGACATCTTAAAAATTGCATCGTCTTATGGAGCAAGGAAGGTTCGGGTATTCGGTTCAGTTATTAGAGGCGAGGACAGGCCGGACAGCGATGTTGATTTTCTTGTCGAAATGGAAGAAGGCAGGTCGCTGATGGACTTAGGCGGCCTTTTAATGGATTTACAAAAGCTCCTCGGTCGTAACGTTGATATCGTTACCGAAAAAGGCCTGCACTGGTATATTAAAGACCGTGTCCTTCAAGAGGCAAAACCGATATGAAAGACGACCGGCTTTATCTCATTCATATCAAGGAGTGCATAGAACGAATCGAATCGTATATCGTCAATACCGGCAAACCGGAATTTATGAAATCTACTTTTATGCAGGATGCCGTAATACGGAACTTGCAGGTTTTATCTGAATCCAGTCAGCGTTTATCAGATGAAGCCAAGGAATCTCGAGAAGATATCGACTGGTTTAAAATTGCCGGCTTTCGTAATGTCCTTGTCCACGATTATCTCGGCCTCGATTTGGACACCGTCTGGAACATCGTCATCAATGAACTGCCTATTCTCATAAAAGCCATCAACGAAATGCTGGGATGATTCGTAAAACAGGGCTTGTTCTCCTTGAAATGAGGGAATCGATAAATGAGTCATAAATTAAATGATTTGCTGAAATTTTTGCGCAAATTAAAGAAGGCTAAAATTTATTTCGAGTTAGCTCACGTCCGAGATGAATCAATTATGGTTCTTGTGACTGTTCCAGGAGAACGATGGGAAATAGAATATATGGAAGATGGGAGTATTGAGGTTGAAGTCTTTCGTAGTGACGGAATAAAAGGTAAATCAGAGTTAAATCGCTTATTCAAAAAATTTTCCGATTAGACTTCTTCAGGGAAACTATCGGGGCAAACCCCGCCCTACCTGTAAAACTTATGAGATGAGTTGTTTTGGCTCCTGGAGCAGGTCCGCAATACGGGCCAGGAATCTTGCGGCGTAGGGGGCGTCAACGACTCTCGCATCGACGGCGATTGTTAAATCGGTGATTTTGCGAATTGTAATTTGGCCGTTTTGTGGGATGGCGCTACGCAGAGTGTTACCCACTGCTAAAATCGTCGTCGCGGGAGGCGGGACGATGCCGATAAATGAATCGATATCGTAAACACCTAAGTTGCTCAAGCCGATTGTCTCACCGGTGATTTCATCTAAAGTCAATTTGTTGCTGCGGGCCTTGTCGGTCAGCTCTTTTTCAAGAGTAGCAATCTGGGCAAGGGTTAATTTGTCGGCATTTTTAACCACGGGCACAACCAATCCCTGCGGGGCGCTGACTGCAAAGCCGACGTTGATTTCGTCGGCTATGATTATCGACTCGCCCTGCGGTGAGCTTGTCGAATCCGCGTCGAATGAGCCGACCATTAAGGGAAATTCCTTTACCGCAAGGCCGAGCGCCTTAATATAGAAAGCGTTTGACGTGATTTTGACGCCGAGCTGCTTTTTCAATTCGTGCCGGCTGTCCATAAGCTCAGTCGTGTCGGCTTCAATCCCCATATAATAGCAGGGCTTGGTGAGTTTGCTTTCCAGCATCCTTTGGCCGATGAGCTTCTGGATTCTGTTCAATGGTATCCGGTTTTCTACTGCGTTATCCATATTCGCGTTTACCCAGTATAAATTAAGTGATATACTATTACCAAGATAAAAGAATCGCCTCGCTTTGCGGGCGAATCGGGCAGGAGACAGATATGGCTGCAGGATATGATATTAACGCCAAGGCATACCAGGCCGAAAATATGGGCCACCTGAGTATGCACGATTTACTTATGTATTTTGTGAAACGGGGAGCGATGCGCGTCTCGGACCTGCATATCAAAGTCGCGATGCCGCCCGCGTATCGAATCGACGGCGATATAACGTATCTCAGCGGCCCGCCTGTTACTCAGGAAATCGCAGAAAAACTCATATACCCGCTTTTGAGCGATGAAATCCTGAGCAAGCTGCGTCACGAAGACGAGGTCGATTGCTCGTATCGCCTGGGCCAGCTTCAATTCCGTATAAATGTTTTTCGTGAAAACGACGGCATTTGCGCGGCAATCAGGGCGCTGGCGCTCGACACGCCTAAAGTCGAATCGATTGGCTTTCCAAACAACGTCTGGGAAGATATCGTCGAGAACAAGCAGGGGCTGGTTCTGATTACAGGAATAACCGGCGCGGGCAAATCAACAACTATCGCGTCAATCATAGGCAAGATAAGCGAAAAAAGAGCGTGCAGGATTATTACGCTGGAAGACCCCATAGAATACCTGCTGCCTAATAATCACTGCATGATATCTCAGCGGGAGGTCGGCAGGGACGTGAAAACATTTAACAACGGCCTGCGGGCGATGCTGCGGGAAGACCCCGACGTGATATTCGTCGGTGAGATGCGCGACGCCGAAACAATATCGATGACGCTTATGGCCGCTGAAACCGGCCACCTGGTCTTCTCGACACTGCACACAAGAGACGCTACCGGCACAATAACGCGAATCCTCGACTACTTCCCGTCGGGCAGGCAAGGCGAGGTCCGTAACCAGCTCTCGCTGGGTCTTGCCTATATAATCTGCCAGAAACTAATCCCCAGAAAAGACGGCCTTGGCAGAACCGTTGCGATGGAAATTCTCAACAATAATTTCGCAGTGGCTAACCTCATCAGGACGGGAAAAATTGAGCAGCTTTACACGCAGTTACAGACTAAAACCCGGAATAAACCCGACGAAAAAATGGTTACTTTCGAAAGGCACCTCGCGACTCTGGTAAAGCAGGACAAAATCGACCTGCTCGAAGCCAAAAAATGGGTGAATGACCTCAAGTCGTTCACCGACGAAATGCAGACAATCCGCCCCGAATAACGTCAGCAAAGTAATCTTAAATTATTGAAATCCAAAGGCCCAAATTACGACCTTATTTCCCCTCCTCGGAAGGCCCTGCCTGCTGGCGGATTTTCTTCCGCATTTCGAGGGGGTGGTATGAGCTGTTTATCGCCGTTTCGTATATAATCTCGCCTGCCTCGTAAAGCTCCATAAGCGAATCGTCCATAAGGTGCATACCTGACTTGCGACCCATCTGCATAACATCAACAAGCATATTAAGCTCCCTGTCGTGGATATGCTTTCTTGCCGCGTGGTTCACCAGTAGAAATTCTGTTGCCAAAATCCGGCGTTTTTTGTCCGCCGACGGCACAAGCTGCTGGGCAATCACTCCCTGCAGCGAGCTTGCTAATTGAGCGTAAATCTGCGACTGCTGGTTCTCGGGGAATATCGAGACGATACGCTCGGCCGTCTGCACTATGCTTGGCGTGTGGCAGGTTGCGATAACAAGATGACCGGTTTCGGCGGCGAGCAGGGCGGTAGCGGTCGTGTCGAGGTCCCGCATCTCGCCGATACATATTACGTCGGGGTCCTGTCGCAGGACGTGAATCAGGGCGCTGCCGAAACTTTTTACGTCGGTATATAGCTCCTGCTGGATAATTACCGCCTTCTTGGGATGGTGGACGTATTCGACGGGGTCCTCGATTGCGATAATCTTGCACCGGCGTTCGCTGTTGATGAGGTCAACCATATAATTCATTGTGGTTGTTTTGCCGGTCCCCGTCGGCCCGGTTATCAAAACAAGGCCGCTCGACAGCCGGGTTAAATCCTCGATTTGCTCAGGCAGGCGAAGCTCGGTGCGTGTTTTGATGTGCTCCATAATGGAGCGAATTGCCATTTCCGGGTTGCCGAGCCGGTAGTAAACCGAGACGCGAAACCGGCCTAATTTTTCGTCGAATACCGAGCAGCACAACTGCCAGTCGCGTTCAAAAACCTTTTTTTGTTCCTCGTTGAGCAAGCTGTAGCAAAGCCGTTTGGTATCTTCTCTCTCAAGCGGGGGCAGTGCGGTAAGAATAATTTCGCCGCCTATTCTAAATAAGGGCGGAAGACCCGCGACGATGTGAATGTCTGACGCGTTTTCGCGTCGTGCAGCAGCCAATATGCGTTGAATCTCACCGGGAACTACCATAGCTTACCTTCCAAATAGTCGCGAAAAAAATCCCCTGTTTTTGAATTTCGCCAATGCGTCTTTCGCCTCTCGCCAGTTCGGGTGCAGCTTGAGCGCCTGCTCGAAACTGATTTTCGCTTCCGGCCTTCCCAGGGCGGCCTGACAGCAACCAAGCTCGAACCAGCTTAGCGCTGATTTGGGAAGCTCAACTGAAACCTTCAGCAGATGCTGCAATGCGCCGGCATACTCGCCCACGCGGTTAAGCAGCCGGCCCGCCTGCAGCCGAATCACCGGCCCATCGACGCCCGCACAAGCCATCGCCTTACTGATACAGTTCTGCGCTATGCTGCTCCTGCGATTAAGCATCACTTCCGCCCTTGCCAGCCAGGCCCCCGCAGTTACGTTATCCTTTGAAATCGAGTTGTCCGAATAGCCGATGGCCTTGTCCATTTTCCCGTCGCGGGCGCAGGCGACCGCCCTTGCCGCTAATAATTCCGGGTGTTCGGGGAACATTTCCAGCGCCTTATCGACCCATACCGACGCTTCCTTGTATTCGCCAAGCTCGATAAGCATCATTACCTGCCCCAGCCAGCCGGGATAAAAACTGCTGTTTTGCTCCAGCGCCCGCGAATAATTTCGCAGCGCCACCTCGAAATCCCCCGCAAGCCAGTAGCGAATCGCCTGGCTCTGAAAATACTCCGCGTCTCGTATCTCTTCACCGGCGTGGGCCTTTCCCGCTCCCTCGTCGCGTTTGTCGCCGAATTCAAGATGTGAAAATCGCATCATTATATCACTGATTACACTGATTCAAATTGATTACAACGATTAACATGTTATTCTTCCGCCCTGAGAAAACCACGCCTCGACAACGGCAGCCATCGCATAACAGCCGCCGCTTCTATTCGCGAACCTTCTATAACACAGGCGCTTTTAATAAGCCCCTCATTCATCGCTGCGTTACCTTGAATATTATACTCGACGTTTATGAAATATGAACCCTCCGGGACTTGAATCTGCCTTATATTTCGCCGCAGCCATTGAGGGACCGGAAAACGTTTTTCGTCCAGCGGCCGGCCGTTAACAACAAAAGCATTATTTATATCGACGGTTTCCCCGCCGAGGGCTACTATCTGAACGACCATTTCGCCCCTTCCCTGCCGCCAGCGCCATTCCCTCCAGTTGCCATTCCCGACATCATTCAAATTAACCAGCACAAACGAGCCGCGTTTCAGAAGATTCGGCTGGGCCCGGCTGCGACGGGCAAGCATAATATCGCCTGTCTGGACATTCTGATAGGGGATGGTCCGGCTGGAAAAACCCATGACAAAATCCCGAAACACAGTTGCCCGAACGCCAAAATACAATAGGCCGAAGAACACCAGCAGCATTACAAAATCGACAAGATGCTGATTCGTCTCAATATGTTCCTTCATAAGCGCATGATTAAAGGCAATCCAGGTGTGAAGCCCTACCGCAAAACCGAGAAATAGCAGGCCGATACTGCCGCCGTAAAAAAACATCCCCACAAGCAAAACCACAAACCAGGCCTGCACCCACCAGCGAACCTCACGGAACCTCCCTTCGACAAGATGCGCCAAGCCCGGAACTATCGACAAAAAAATCCCCCCAAGGGCGTTGCCGGACATTATTTTCAAAAAAGCCGGCACTTTCGGCAATGACTCTGGAGCTATGTTGAGCCGGCGAAACCGCCTCAATACCAAACGTATCGGCCTTTTCCAGCGTGCCATTCTCGGCGGGTGAACGTCAACGGCAATTGCAGCATCCCCTAAAGCGGAGCCGCACCTGAAACACCGGCTCTCGCCCGGCATATTCTCGAACTGGCATCGCTGGCATCTCATCTGGACTACTGCTCGTTCTTCGTTTCCTGGTGTAAATTAATCCTCGACTTCACATCCGGCTCGTAATATTCGCTTGTCAGCTTCTGGTCCTTGACCGGGCCGATGATGTCCCTGAGCCATTCGGTGTATTCCAGGCACGCCTTGCCCTTGACGCCTTTTACGTGGACCTTCACTTCGCCCGTTTTGGAAATCGTTATTTCAACCTCATGCTGCGCCATTTTTTAGTCCACCCAACGCCTTACGTTTATTCGAATGCTCCGGTCATCCATAACCTCTTCGTTGACCATTTGAAATCCCTTGTTCTTCAGCTCAGTGGCGACGCGGTTGTAAACGAAACACTGCGTCATCTTCTGGCCAAACTCTTCGGCTATCTGCTTTAATTCCGCCTTTGTCCGGCCTTTACCCTTGACGCAGATGCTGCATCGCCCGCGCTCGTCCCTGCCGACGCGAATCTCGATATCGCCTTTGGTGAGAACTATTTCTTTTTCCAGCGCAAGATTCTTTGAGATGATTTCACTGTGGGCAAGCTCAACCTCCACGGTCTGCTCCGTCGCCTGGACCTGCTGGGCAAGGTCCTGTTTTACGGTTTCCTTGACCATAAGCCCCAGTGCCGAAGCGGCCCCCGCAACCGCGGCGACAATCGTCGGCCAACTGGCGATTATGACCGGCGTCAGGATTATTACTGCGCTCATATTTGGCTCCTTTCCCGGCGCGCCGGGATTACAAATATCATATTTCCAGTTTGCGCTGGTCGGCCCCGGATTCGGCGGCAATCTCGGCGCTGGTCGCCAGCCGGGCCCGGCCTTCCGCCCATTTGCGCAAACCGTCAACGTCCTCGCTCATCGTCTTCGACAAAGGCACCGTTTGCCCGATACTTTTGAGAAGTCGCTCGGTCGTAACGGGTTTTTTCTCATAAAATGCGTCAAACATCGTGCTGATAACCGCCTCTTCTATTTCCGCCCCGCTGTAGCCCACTGAGGCACGTCCCAGCGCGTCGATATCGAACGCTCGCGGGTCAATCTTGCGTTTCTTCAGGTGAATCTCGAATATCGCCTTTCGTTCGGCAAAGGCAGGCAGGTCAACGAAGAAAATCTCGTCAAATCGCCCTTTGCGTAACAGCTCGGGCGGCAATAGCGATACGTCATTGGCGGTGGCAACGACAAATACCGGCTGGTTTTTCTCCGACAGCCAAGTAAGAAACGTTCCGAACACACGGGCAGACGTGCCGCTGTCGGTATTGGCGCCGCTTCCGCGCGAGCCGCGAAACGCCTTGTCAATTTCGTCTATCCAGAACACTACAGGCGCCACCGATTCAGCTACCTTGATTGCCCTGCGGATATTCTGCTCTGAAGAACCCACCAACGAGCCGAAAACCTTCCCCACGTCGAATCTCAGTAAAGGTAATTTCCAGGTGTTGCTGATTGTCTTGGCCATCAAGCTTTTGCCGCAGCCCTGCACGCCTAAGAGCAATACCCCTTTGGGTGCGGGCAATCCGTATTGACGCGCCTGGCCCGTGAACGCGACATAACGCTTTAACAGCCAGCTTTTCATTGCGTCGAGACCGCCGACCGAATCGAACCCTTCCTCCGCGTCGTAATATTCCAGTAGGCCGCTTTTGCGGATGATTTGTTTTTTCTCGCTGTGTATGACCTCCAGCGATTTTTCACCAAGGCAGCGATGCTCCACAAGCGTCTTTGCCAGCACGTTTTCCGCCTCGGTCAGCGTAAGACCTAAAAGCGCGTGAACTATCTGCTCCCGTATGCGGTTGTCCATTACGACGTTGAGCTTGGGGTTCCCTTTCACCTCATCGACAATTTTTGCCACCAGCGCCGCAAAATCGTTCTCGCCGGGTAAATCGAAATCGACGACCGTCAGGTCTTTTTCAAGCTCAGACGGCAATTCGAAAATGGGGCTGACGATGATAATAGTTTTATATGTGTTCTGCATTGACGACGAGACCTCGCGCAACCGCCGTATGACCGACATATTCTGCCCCTTGAGGAACGGGTGAAAATCCTTGAAAACGTAAAGCGCCGGCTCAACGTGCTCAATAACATTATCCAGGGCGACAAGCGGGTCCTGTGTCGCGGTATCTTTGTGCTTCTGTGACTGGATTGATGTCCCCGCCGGAACAAGCCCCGTCGTAACCGACCACTCGAAAACGCCTTTCCCCAATCGTGAGCCGATTTTCATTACGTGCCTCAGCAGCCGCTGTTCCTCCCAAGTAATAACGTAAATAAGCGGATACCTCGCGCGAATGAGGACCTCAATTTCGCTCATTTGTTTGGGGGCTGTCTGCTCGCTGTTTGTCTGCTCATTTTCCGGCATTCTTTTTACTCTCCTTATGGGGCGGCAAAAGCTCATTGTCAGGGTCGAGCGAGCCGGCCACCTGTAATAGCCGCTCATCAGGCGCCAATATTATCACCCGCCCGTCTGCCAGCACGCGGACTTCAAAGTCGCCGCACTTCCGTTTATATCGTTTTTTCTTCATTGTATCAGAGTTAGTCCCGTCTTTTGCGCCAAGCGCTCGACCCGTTTGTATTCCGCAGGCGATAAATACTCTAAGGGCGCCTCTTTGGCCTCGGCAGGCGGCACATAATTGCCTCGCAAGCTGACTTTCACTGCCGGCGTCTTCTCGGCCAGCCATTCCAGAATCGGCACGGCACAGCAGTCGCTATGACCCGGCAGCGCCAAACAGCGGACAATCACGTCGCTATGCTTAGTCGCCCTGAGAATATTTTCTTTCACTACCTCCACGTAATCCGCCGAATCGAGCAGATGGCTCGCACAATCGGCATTTCCGCATTTGAAATCGGCAAGACATATATCCATTAGTCCCGCCATCAGCTCATCGACTATCGTATTATAATACATATTCGAGTTCCAAACCACCGTCGTTGTGACATCCAGTCGGCCCAATAGCTCAATTATGCCGCAAACGTTGACCGCCGGCTCACCGCCTAACAAATTAAGGTTTTTGGCGCCCTCTTTTTTTCGCCTGCCAATTGCCTCGATAATTTTGTCTAAATCCGCCTTTGGCGCATCCTGCGGGTTTTCATTCCACTCCCCAACCGCGCAAAAGTCGCATTTCAAATTGCAGCCGGCAAAATACACCTGGTGCGACGGATTCAATTCCTTTTCTTCGCCCCAGTATAAAACTTCTCTGTAAACCCGCAAACCGTCGTCCAGCCGGCAATACCCCTTCCGGCCCGCCGTCCGGTCAACACCGCAGTTCCGCGGACAAAGCCGACATTCTCGTAACGCCTTTCTCGCAATTTCCACGCGGCTGTTCGCCTGTTTGTGTGCCTCGGGATTCATACGTCAATCGATATCCACAAAACTACCGGGTTTATATCCGCTCGACGGTGACTTGATTGCCGACGAAATCCGCCACCGCCACTTTACGTAGAGATACGCCACAAGCGCGCCTGTTACCCAAATCCACGTTATCGGCGCCGGGATACGGAGAACAATCCCGATAACGATAAGCGCCCAGGCGATATGCTGCGCCTCTACTGCCCAGAACAGGGCGAGAAACCTCTTTCTGCGGTAAAGCATTCCGAACACCGCAATCAGCCCGTAAGCACAGGAGGCCGACCCCAAACCTACGAAATTTCTGCCTAATATCGCGCTTACGGCTAACCATATAAGCCCGCAAACAACCGAGACAATCAGCCACAATAAAACAAATGACCCCGTCCGCCATTCCCTTTCAACGGCGCTGCCGACAAACAGCACAAGCAGGCCGTCGAAAACCAGCGTCCAGCCGCAGGTGTCAAAAAACGGGTATGTTACTAACTGCCATATCCTGCCCTGCAGAATACCTCCCGTCGATAACGCAAAGTAATTGATTACCCAGTCGCTTGCGTAGTTTAGAAGTGCATAACCGGCAACCAGTAGAATGAGAATAATTGTAACCGCCGGTGTAAATAGTTTTCGCGGGGAAGGGAAGACCAGTTCAAAACGTGTTTCGACCTCAGGCATTGCCGGTAGCTCCTTAATATGGAAAAGCCCCCAGCACTATTTTGAGCAAACGGCGTCATTATTTTAATCAGGTTCGTTTAAACAAACAAACCATCAACCCCTGCGGCGGTTAATTGCTCAAAATAGTGCTGGGTTTCAACCTTCCGTTAAGTATAGCTCCGCAGGCCAAATCAGTCAACATTATCGAGCAGAAAAACCAATTTCGGCGCAAAAAAAAAGGGCCTTACGCACATCTGCGCAAAGGCCCCAACTCGGAAAAAAACTTATATGGCCCCCCCAGAATATTCGCTCGCCTCCGCCTCCGGCAAACCCCTCGGCTTGTCCGCCGTCCCTTATGGACGGCGAGACGGCTCGCCCTTCGGCGAACCCGCCTGTATTCCCGGTTTATCGGGCCCAGGGCGGGTCCGCCTCGTGCGGAAGCGTTATATTTCCCGTCCCGCAGTGCGCCGTTACAAGGACGACCCCCACCGAGGGACAATCCAGCACCAATTTTGGAACCTCAAGCAGCGTCTGCTAATCGAATCCTTGTTCATTCGCGGGCACGCTTAGCAAATCTGGCCCAAGGCACCAAAATTGGTGCCGGATACTCCGCTGAGCGGATTTAAGTGCTGGATTGCCTGCCACCTCGTAAGATAAATAACACCCTCCTCCGAAGCCGGCTGAATCCCCTTTATTGCCCAGCCACTTAAAATATAAAAATTAAACCCCCCGTCGCCAAATCGTGGTGTTTTTTTGTCAATCGTCTCTTATGCCTTGTTTTACGAGCGACGAGTCACGAGTCACGGATTATCCCCTCGCTTTGGCAAACCAGTCCGGGTCCTGCGCCAGCTTATCCCTGGCCTCGGTGGTCATCATCTCGAAAGCGGGATGTGTGCTTTCCCACGCTCGGTCCTTAAATGAGCCGGTCCGCATCTTCTCCACCTCTTTGGCGGCGTCGGCGAAATAGCTGCCGTAAATGTGAAGCGAATCGCTTATATCGACGTATCTGCCGACCTTAACGGTTTTGCCGATATTTTTCGAGATTTTCTGGGCGATTGTCCTCTGCAAATCGGTCAGGGCGTAAACGTTCATAAACCATGCCTTGTAAAGGTCCCTGCTTCGCCAGTGCGTATTCATATTCAGGACAAAACCGTTTGCGTCATCTGCTATCAATCTGCACCAAATCCGCTGTAAACAGGGCGGGTCGTCGGTCTGCGGGTCAGCCGTCGGCATCCACGTTATCGCCTGCGCCCTTCGCGTGTGCGTAACCTTCGACAGTGCGTCGATGATGTATTGAATCTGGTTGACTTTCTTAAATGGCTTTTTCGACTTCGGGTTCCTGATGTCCTCCACGGGCGAGTATGCGAACAGCCGTTCGTGATACGTATAAGTCCATTTCCCAGCCGCCGGGTCAATCCAGTGGTCGTGAATCCCGTCAACCACCTCCTGCCGGTACGCCTCAAGCTCCTCAGGCCCGCCGGGAAAATTCTTGTGAATCCTCGGCTCGGCGAAAGGGTTGGCTATCGCTACCATAACCGTCGCGTCCTTGCTCGGCGGGTCGCCCGGCCGGTCATATTGCGTCTTAATTTCAATCCCGTTGTCCCAGACGGCCAGCACCGCCTTTTCCCACGCCTCCGGCAAACACCCCGCCGTTATCGTTATCACCGGCAGGTCCGCTTTCGATAATATCCCGCTCATTTAATTGCTCCAAAAATTGAAAAATTGTTTTATCAGAAAAATACAATCCGATTTATTTTTACACTACGATATTCTTTTTAAGAAACACTCATAAGCATTGAATTCCATAGAATTCTACTATTCGTCATCTTCGTCGGGGCCTTTTATACCAGCAGAACCAATTGCATAAATAATTGCTTCATCCCAAGTGATGAAATTCCCCAATTTGTCGCACACTTTTCGCACTTCGCTCTCAGACAATTTCCTGCCTAAGTAGTCTTCAGCAACGGTCTGGAAGTCTTCCACGGTAAGTGCATAGAGAACTTCGTCCTTCTTCATGTGCTATTCCTTCATAAAAAGACCAACCCACATTCATTGGTGGAAAATATTCTGTCGATGCCATCGAATCGCATTTTGATGCGGATAAAGTTCACTTTTTTTCGGTAAAAGTATTTTTATACTTTTGCTCGATATTGCTCGTATGAACTCATAATCGCCAATTTTTCCATAATCTGATGGCAAAGAATAAACTTTTGACGAAACGTTAATCGTATAGTCATCTTGCAATGTGAACCAACCGACGTCAAAAGCCCAATGATGCAGGTGACACAACGCTAATCCATTCCAAATATCGTCTCGCCCCAGAAAACTATTGGGCACAATATGGGCTGCTTCAACCTCCCATGATAAAGAATCAGGCGAATTAATTTTCATTTCGCAAATAGCACACTTGTAACTGTATGCATCAATAATTGCCTGACGAAATCCTCTTGTTCGTATAGCAGACTCTGTAGTCGTTTTGATAATTTTCTTTTCCTTATCAACTGGATTATAGTTTTCAGGCCTTGGAGATTCAATTAACTTCTTTACGACTTTCTGCACTTCGTAAGATTTAGTTGGTAAGAAGTTCTTTCTTATAATAGGTATGTTTGAAAGCTTTAGGGCTTCATCGAACCCCTTTTCCGTTAACATCCATTCTTTTTTATTCGTGAGTTGGAGCGTATGTTTTGGATTTGAAACCAATTTTTCTTTTGCCAAGGAATCCGCCGCTCGAAAAAGCAATCTATGCCAAAGATAAGCCCGCTTAGGACGATTTTCTTTACGATATATTGTCTGTAAAAAAGCAGAGCGCTGAGGTTCATTTAGCCCAAAATCATTTGCAATTTCATCGACAATTTCTTGCCCTGGCCCAAACTCTTTGATAGTCCCTCCGTGTTTAAACAATGCTTGAAGCAATGCTTGTTCAACTTTATGCCTTGTTGGCATATTAAACTGTTCTAACATTTTGCTTTCGTAACTCATTGTTATACTTTGCTGTTAAACCCTCGCTTTTTCTACAAAATTTTCGATATAGGGAGGAACCATTCGACGTATTTATCAGGATGAATGCCGCCGTATGTGTTTTTTCGGCTATCGCAATACGGAGGCGAAGTGAATATCAAGCTCGCAGAATTATTAGGCAGTTCTTTAAGCTTTTCTGTGCAATCGCCCAAAAGCAAGTTTGTAGTAACTTCCATTTTATTACACCTACGCTCCTTCGCTGTTACTATTTTGACTTGCTCATATTTTACAAATTCTCACCGCTATTTTCAATCAAAGTTACATTTATTTTGCAGGACCGTTAATTTCTTCCTGCGTGATGTTGTAGCGTTCCCACTGGTCTTTCGGGACCTCGCCCAACATTCGCCTGGCCTGATAATCGAACTTGCTGCGAGGGTATTTCTCAATTATGTCCCGGCACGACGTTACCATTTTCCCGTAACCGCCTGCTCCCGGCAGCCGCGCCATCTTACGACACTGAATAGCCCATTCGAAAAGCTGCTCAGCCCCCGCCTGCTCATCTTCAGTAAGCTCTTTGAATTTCGGCGCCTCCTCAACCGCCGGCTGTTGCGGATTCTCGGCCTGCGCGGGAACCGCGTTTGGCGATGGCGGGATGTTGGGCTCGGCACGCAACCGTTTTTCATCCTCACGCCACTGGTCGCCGATTGTCTTTTCCGGCACTGTCTGCTTCATCACCGAATTTAATGCCCAGTTTGCCGCGAATACCAGTCCTACGATTACCACAATACCTATCACCACTTTTAACCAGAAGGTATCCATATCAATAAAACCCCTTTCTCCCGGCGATTGATTATTACCCGCCGATTGCCTACAATGGTAAACCTAAAATACAAAATGTCAATTGCTTATGTTCACGGGACTGATACAAAATGTTTGCTCTGTAAAAGGCCTCTCGCGGGCCGGCTCAACCGCCACCTTGACGGCTGACCTCGGCTCATTGGCCAACCTTACCAAAATCGGCGACAGCGTCGCTATCAATGGCGCCTGCCTGACAGTTGCAAAACAGGCGGGCTCACTGGTAACATTCGATTTAAGCGGCGAAACGTTGGCCAAAACCACACTCGGCAAGCTCGCCCCCGGCTCGAAAGTCAACGTCGAGCTTGCGATGCGGGCCGACGACCGCTTCGGCGGCCATTTCGTCCTCGGCCATATCGACGGCATCGCCAAAATCCGGCAAATCGAAAAACAAGATGATTTCGCAACCTTCACATTTGCTGCGCCCAAAAATCTGCTCGCTCTTATGCTCCCCAAGGGTTCGGTAGCCGTTGACGGCATATCACTTACAATCGCCGAATTAAAACCAGATAGTTTCACCGTGGCCGTCATTCCCCAAACACTCCTTAAAACAAACCTCGGTTTTGCCAAAATCACCGCACAGGTCAACATAGAAACGGATATAATAAGTAGGACGGTAGTCAGGCAGCTTGAAAGTATGGGCCTTGCCAAAGAAAAGCTGACCGTCGATAAATTGCAGCAACTGGGCTTTTGATTCTTCCGAATAAGTCGATTGCCCCCTTAAAAATATGACTAACAATACTAATCACAATTCGATACGCGAAGAACCGGTTATCGGCATCACGATGGGCGACCCGGCGGGCATTGGCTCCGAGGTGGTCGTCAAGGCGCTTGCCGACCCCGCCATCCGCAAGTCCGCGAAATTCATTATTTTCGGTATGGATGAGCAGTTGCGTTACGCCGCCGACAAGGCCGAAATCGAGCCGTTCTGGGGCAGGCACCAGCACGAGAAAATCAGCAGAGATTACCCGCACAAGGTCGTTGTCGCTGATTACGATGAGTATTCGCTGCCCCCCTGGATTCGCGAGCCGACCGAGGTGGCGGGCCAGGCGTCGTTGAAATTCTGCACCGACGCTATCGACGCCGCAAAGCGTGAAATCATCGACGCAATCGTTACCGCCCCTATTAGCAAGACAAGCTGGAAGTTAGCCGGCGCCCACTGGCCCGGGCATACCGAAATGTTAGCCAAACTGTGCAAATCGCCTCGCAAGGCGATGATGTTTGTCGCAGGCCCCTTACGGGTTGCGCTTGCAACGATTCACCTTGCGTTATTTGACGTGCGTCATAAATTCACTATCGGCTGCGTTTTCGAGCCGATTGATTTGCTCAACACCGCCCTGAAGGAATACTTCGATATCGAAACCCCCAAAATCGGCGTCGCCGCCCTCAATCCTCACGCCGGCGAAAACGGCCAGTTCGGCGACGAGGAACATCGCATCATATCGCCCGCAATCCTGATGGCGCAGGAACAGGGTATCGAATGTGTCGGGCCAATTTCCGCCGACACGCTGTTTTTGCGTGCCGTCCAGGGCGAGTTCGACGGCGTCGTCGCTTTATACCACGACCAGGCAATGATCCCGGTAAAATTGCTCGCTTTCGATAAAGCGGTAAACGTTACCATTGGACTACCCATAATTCGCACCTCACCCGCACACGGCACTGCGTTCGATATCGCGGGCAAAAATATCGCCGACCCGTCGAGTATGATGGAAGCCATCAAAACCGCAATCCAAATGTCAGTTATAAAAAAGTCGCATCATCTCGCCCGTATAAGGGCCGCTGCCGATGCAAAGTAAATCGCAAATTTACGAATTGCTTTTATCAGCGGGCGTAAAACCCAATAAGCGATTCGGCCAGCACTTCCTCATTGACCTTAACCTTATGCGTCTGCTTCTCGATACCGCCCAGCTTACCAAAAACGATGTCGTCCTCGAAGTCGGCTGCGGCACCGGCTCGATGACCGAAGGAATTGCCGAAAAGGCGGGATATTGCGTGGCGGTTGAAATTGACGCCATACTCGCCAATATCGCCCGCGAACAGCTTGCCGACTACCAAAATGTCGAAATCATCACCGCCGACGCACTTAAAAACAAATTCGAAATCAATCCAGTCGTCCTCGACGCCCTCAATCGCGCCAAGGCCGAGTATAAAGGCCGGCTGCTTCTCATCGCCAACCTGCCTTACGCCGCCGGAACGCCTCTTATGCTCGATTTGATAACCGGCACTCTTGTTGTTGACGCGATGTTTGTTACAGTGCAAAAGGAAGTGGCAAATCGAATGGCCGCACAACAGGGGACAAAAGATTACGGAATCCTGAGCATACTCCTGTCTGCTACCGGCGACTTAAAGCATATCAGGACATTGAAGCCGACGGTCTTCTGGCCCCAGCCGCAGGTCAATTCAGCTATGATTAGTTACGTCCGAAACGCTGAAAAAATAAAACAAGTCAAAAGCATCGAAACGCTCGGCG
>Ga0187886_1001356_pt1 | contig 22634 bp, 55 predicted proteins | sample June2016WEW_20_1_FD_133001 | JGI IMG/M metagenome (GOLD analysis project Ga0187886, IMG submission 133001) | Peatland microbial communities from SPRUCE experiment site at the Marcell Experimental Forest, Minnesota, USA - June2016WEW_20_150 | ecosystem: Environmental > Terrestrial > Soil >... | reverse complement strand
TCATTTTTAGACAACAACATTCTTCCAAGATCTTCAGGATTATATACAGAAACTTTTATTTCACTTCCTTCGTCATTATTAGGAACAACTATAACCATCATATCTGTCAACGCTTTGGTAAGCAAACCTGATATCTTATATATTTTTCGAGTTTTATCTCCCAACACCCATCCCCTACAATCATCAGTAGTTTCCACATAGATTCCACCTTTTTCTGTGTCAAAATTATCCACACGCTCGAAATCTTTCTCAAGCTTACTTTTTATCTCTTTTTCTATATCCATATTTCTCATTTTCACATCTCCTTTATTGTCATTTTTCGATACATTCGTTATTAATATCATTACTGATGTCACCATTGACATCACTATTCTGATATGGATCGGCAAAATTATCTATTAACACTCTTGTCAACTCTTCTTCAGTTCCCCAAGTTGCAAGTTTCAAGTGTCCAGAATCAACTGCTCTCGCCTTAAGCTTTATCAACTCTATACCTTTGACATTTTGCATACTACCATCCAATAACAAATCTTCTCTATTTGGTCCTAAAGAACAACCAAGAATTCTTTCCCATATTTTGAGCCTTTATCAAAGCGTATCTTCCACTTATATGCCTTCCTCCAAGTTCGAATACTAACTTGCTGTCATTCATCTCTTCCAGGACAAACGTCCCCTTATCCCATATCGCGACCGTCCCAGCCCCATAGTTACCTTCTGGTATCGTACCCTCAAAATTTGCATACTCAATTGGATGATCTTCTACCTGTATAGCAAGCCTTTTCAACCCTTTTTCGGTAGGCGGTTCCTTTGGAACTGCCCAAGATTTAAGTGTTCCACCAATTTCAAGCCGCAAATCCCAATGTAGGTGAGATGAATGGTGCTCTTGAATTACAAATATATTTCCTTGCTTATTTTCGATATTACCCTTTGGCTCAGGCGATATCTCAAAATCTCTTTTTTTCTGATATTCTTCAAGTGGCATATTTTCAAATCCAATTTTCATTTACTCTTTCTTTGTTCTCTAATTACATTTTCGGTCAACTAATGGCTCCAACCATGATACATGGTCCTTATCAGTATTTATCCCTATCGCATTTGACGGTATGCAAACACTAAAACCGTCAGATATTTCTACAGATCTAAACCCATACGTAATATCGGAATATTTTGCCCATCCACACGTCTTAGGATCTTTAAGACATGGAGAAGAAGAATTTTTCTCATCAAGACACAATATCCCTTTTCCACTTTTATGACAGCCTATAACCGCCATCTTACATCACCTATTTTTTTAGCTTTTCTATCTCTTCTAGTCCCAAGTGTTCTTCGACACTCTCCATAAACCATTCTCTTTCTTCTTCATTCAGAACCTCTACAACTAGAGTATTTGCTCCATGGTAATCGATCATTACTACCATATCTCCTTTGACGAAAAAAATAACCTTATGGCCAAATCTCGGATGTACAAACTCGAACCCTCTAAATCCCAAATTGTCAAACATATTCGCCATGCTCTTACGACCCCGCATAAGCACGCTCGCCATACTATTGTCAGGTTTGAATTCTCCATTCTTTTCTACTATTACATCTTCCAACTTTACCAATTCCATTTTATTATCAATCTTTCCCATGTTCAACATATCTCCTTTTTCATTTATCCTTATTTTACCGTGCTACTATTTCTACCAACAATGTTAACAACTATATCCAAATGATATTAATTGTTCACATTATATATAAGCTTCACTTCTCAACTTTACTCAAAATGGCATATATGATTTCCTGTGGACTTTTATAAGTTCTATTTCTACGCTCTACCATTTTCTTAACCCACTTGAGACTCCTTATGCTATTCAAACACCCCTTGCAAGTAACTTTACTCAAACGATACGTAACCTTTCTTTTAGGAACTCTGTAATTTTTACCACATATAGTTCTATGCGTTCTGCTATTCTTAAAATGTGTAACAGGCAACCTTACAAGTTTCGTTATTACTCTCGCATCCATTTTTTGCTCACCATTTTCTGCTAATCTTCTGTCAGTTTTCATATCCTCGACATTAACAAAAACATCACCATACATCCTCTTGGGTCCTAGCTCTCATCAGTAAAGCAGGTTCATAATCTCTTGTCTTAGGTTCAACATGAATGTCATTGGCCCTTAAGCATATCTTCGCTAAGAAATAAAACCGCGAGATACTTTTAATCTCAAATTTTGGCTCCATCTCTCTTGCTAAGTCCTTAGCCGGTATCAATATTGTATTTTTCTTTTCGATTTCTGCTTTTAATTTAGGGATAATTTTTTCCGTCGCTTTACAAAATTTCCGCTCGCCTGTTGTCATCATTATCCTTTCTGCTCTTGTCATATTTAACCTCTCCTACATATTAGCTTGATTTCTCAACTTCTCTCAAAATAGCATCTATGATTTCATGATGGCTTCTTGGATTTTTATTTATATTATCCATCTTTTTCTTTCCCCAACACTCTATACAAAGACCTTCTACATCATTTCTCCACTCCTTAAAAGTTTCCACAGAGTCTGCAACCTTATATATTATTTCAGGCATTATACAGTGCCCGCACGTGTAGTCATGAGAAGATATGTCACCATTATATTTCTCTAACATTTCTACGAGATGCTTGCCTATCATTTTCCCTAGTATTAAATCTTCTTCTGACTTAGCTCTGAGAATAGCTAAGAGTCTTGTTCTCATAGACCATGTTGCATATACGATAGTTGCAAGCTCAGCACCCTTTTTACCACTCTTTATAGAATGTTCTTCTATTTCATCGAAAACTCTCTGCAAATGTTCTTCTGTTATTTCCATATGAAAACTACTCCCAGCTAAACTACTCCCAGCTAAACTACTCCCAGCTAAACTACTCAATGCTTGTTATACTTATCGAAATCTTCATAAGATACATCTTTCATAAGGTTTCCATTTTCCATAAATCTCTTCGCATCTTCTAAAACTTTCATGACCTTCAAAACGCTTATCTCTTTATTCTTAGTTTCAATCATTATGTCAAAATCATTATTTATAAACTCACAATAAATTTCCATAAGTAAATTGATATCTGCAGCATCAGCATGAACACCATACTTTGCACCAATTTTTTGTGTAGAAAAATGTATCTTTGGCACACCTGTCCCAACATTCCATGTATCAAAACATTTTTCAAGTATTGATTTGATATCTTTATCCTTTTCTTGTCCTCCATTATTTACCTGATGATGTAATATATCAAAAACAATTGGTATCCCTGTCCTCGAACTCACGCTCAAAAGATCCCATACGTTATACGTCTTATCGTCATTCTCAATTATTAGTCTTGACTTTATGTTTTCTGGCAACACGTCATAGACATCTATAAATCTTTTCATCGACATTGCCTTATCTCCGTAAGCGCCACCTATATGAAGAATTATTCTATGAGTATTATCCAACCCTAGAAGATCCATAAACTTGGCATGGTAGTCAAGCTCCTTAATAGAAAAATTAACAACTTCCATACTAGGAGAATTGATATTTACGTACTGACCTGGATGCATAGACACCCTAATTCCGCTACTTCTTATTATCTTTCCTATGTCTGCTATGTTATCCCTGTACTCATTCCACCAGGCAATCTTATTTACATCATGAGACGCGAAAGGTATAACCATAGAACTTATTCTATATAGTCGAATACCCTTCTTGACATTCCATTCTATGATTGTTTTCATCCCAGCCAAATTACTTAAAATTAACTCCCTCAATCTTCTATCATTACAATTATCCAACCTACATGTTTTGTTCGTAGTTGCGCTAATGGACATATTGACACAAGCATAACCTATTCTGTGAGCATTCATAACCTTTTCTATACCCACATTTTTCATTGTATCATATATCTTTGCCCTAATATTGTCATTAACGTCTGCAATATTATCAGATATATTTTCCTCAACAGCTACCCTACCATTAGCAACATTTCTACCTGATACGACTTCCGACGCATCTATTATTTTTAGTGCCACCTTAAAACTCCTTTTTACACTCTCATTTTTCAACACTCATTTTTCAACACTCATTTTTCAACACTCAAAATTTGATCACTAGAGTTTATTTCCCTGCTTTGTCTCTATCCTGGAGAACTATTTGCAAATCATCAACATATGTTATATGGTCAACCAACTCCATAAGCTTCTCTTTTCCTTTCCTTTGACTTGGAAGTGGCTTGTTCTTAAGATAGTATGGTAAAGTGTGTGCAAATCCGGCCGGTACTATAAATATGATAACATTAACTGCCACCTTTTCCATATAACCTCTATTGAAACTGAGATAAAAGTCTTCACGTATCGCTCTAACATCGTCATCTGTTAGAACTTTGTCATAAGTCGCAGAGACCGACGACAATCCTTTTATATCATCAAAATAATGCATACCATTTCACCTTTCTCACTTTCTATCCTTTTCGTATTTTCATCTAAGAACAATATACGTCAATCCCATTATCAACTCACATATAGCATTAATATAATGACATACGCGAGTAAACTTCTTTCATACCAACTCTAATACTTTTCTAGCCTCTGATATATCGATACTTAGATTCAAGTGCAAAACGGTATGAACTATTCCAAGAAGATACATTTTATCTAAACCTCTTTGCAACGCACCATCTTTATTATTCTTAATCTTTTCTATCATATCTTTAATCGATTCTTTCAACGCTTCTTCTGTCATAACACTCCTTCAAAAATTCTTATGTTCCATGCTACTCGAAATAAGAGAATTGGGAGGAAATGGATTTGAACCATTGACATCCGAACAATCTTGTATCTGACGATAAATCCTTACGTAGCCAATTGAAACCCAAAGAAACCCAGGTATTCATCGTCGGCGCAATAGATGATCTTTGAAAGTAAATATTTTTAACTCAGGTGTTCATCATATTGCCACAGATTATTTTTCGGCAGTCTGCCTAATTTAGGCATCCTCCCACTGTCAACTCACACATAACATCAATGTAATGTTTTGCACGAATACACTATATACAATGCACAAGTATATAAGCTTTGCTATGGCAGAGATGCTGCGATTTACAGAGACGCTTACAGAAAAGCAGATTTTACCCTTTCCAGGAACTCAACCTCTCTAAGCGCAATATCCTTACAAACAGGACACTTACGGGTATCAGGATCTTTGCAATAGTGTTCTTCCATGTAGTGAAGCAACCACTGATCTCTAAATGGGGTACTGTAACAATTCGCAAATCCAGTAAACTTACAAATAGGACAACTCTTGCATCTCTCACCGATATACGCATGACATAAAGCGCAATTGATCATTCCAAGACATAAACCATCTCCATTTGCAACATCTTTCCACTTATCAATTGTAATATCAATTAAAGGCTCTCCATTTTCTATTCTTCTAATCATTCCAATCTGATCCATATTCAATCTCCTATTTTTATCTTTTTACTTACTGTCAATTAATCCTAATCTCTTTTTGAAAACCTCGGGCTTTTCATATTTTTCCAACATTTCAACCAATGTCTCTCTTGGTACTCCATGAGTATTTCTTTTCACCAACTCTTCTATATCAAATGCCCACTCAGCACTAGGTTCCACAACTATAATCTCATAATCATATGCCTTTCCTACCTCAACATAATCCATACAATCAGATGCCACTATATTCGTATTGTCTACTATGATAGGAGACAAACCTCTTTGCATCGATCCAACACTACTCAGAAAATTAAAACGGTGGAATCTGCTTACATTTCTCTCATCAAAAACGTACACACCATCTACAATGAAAAAGTCGTCTGTTGAATGGATGATTCCATTTCCAACAAATCTTTTAGCAGCATCTGACTTTCCTGAACCCGGCAAACCCCTCATAATGACCAACTTTTTATTCCATGCATTCATATATTTCTCCAATATCATCTTTTTCCGTACAATTCTCTGTCAAGCTTAACCCTTCTAAGCTCTTCAACCTCAGTCCTTTTATTCCAACAAAATTTTTCTTCATTTGATATCTCATTCTTAACATTAACACGTATATTTGAAGATAGCATCCTTACCAAAAAAGTATCTGCTCCGAAGCAGACCACCATATTTGGCAAACTAAATTCCCAAGCACGTAGAGCAATCCCATATATATATACAGCCGTGATAATCATTATTGTATTCTCCTTTTCTTATATTTATATTCTTCTTCCTTTTCTTCTTTTTTCTCTTTTCTTTTCACAAAAAGTCACAACCATAAGTAGTAACGACGATATCGATCTTATTTAACGTTCTGCAATGTTTACACTTGACCACTGGATAATCTCTTATAGGAACCCTTACATTTTGCGAATATCCGCACTTCCCACAATCGAAATCAATTTTAACACCTAATATATTGTTCCATATTGGTATATTACGGAAACTAAAATAGCGAGCCATCACAATCTTATCACTTTCATCATTATCAGCCATATTATTTATCCCTCGAGACTTGTTTTAAAACTTTCCGAATCTAGAGAAGCTCCATCAGCACAAATAGACACCAAAAATAAAAAAGGCATACCGACCAAAACAAGATAACAACCACTACTGTTACCAAGCAACGCAAGCGGCACGAATATCATACCGGCAACGAAACATATAGCCGCTAACAACAAGCTTAAAACTCTAACAACGGCTTTTGTCATAATTCTTTTCTCCTTACTGTCATTCTTGCACATCATTTTTAACAAAAGATGTCCTATCTCAGTCGACAATACGCTTGGATCTTAATGGTGGCCTTATCTTTTCCTGCTTGGCTACCATTGACCAAAAATTAGAAGGAAAAGCCACTTTGTCCCTTTCATCTTTTGGGACCTTTTCTGAAGCTATTATGTACGCATCTCTTGCTTTCTCATATAATTCTGCAGAATTTACACTACCAATTTCTATAACCTCATTTATCATTTTTTATCTACAATTACCTTTCTCACCTTTTTATCAATTATTCTGTCAGACTTAAACCTATTTTCCACATTTTCACCATTCCTACTACCATTTTTGACTTTTTTACTCGTTTCCCTTTTTAAATATTTTTCAGTTTTTTCTTTAAATGCGTTCATTCAAATATAAACGTTCCAATATCGTCTTCATTCACAAAAGAACAAAACGCTCCAGAGTTGACAATCCCCTCAGGATCAAATGCTACATTTATATTTAATCTGTCATAATCATGACCGCCAAAACCATCATGAATTCTTGTAACGTCATCAACACCCCATACAAACCTTTTCGCATATTCTGGCTTCAGATATACAAACCCCATATCATCTGTTTCAAACGCGCTTTCAGGTAAACCCCAATAAGTCTTAGCTTTACTACAATTATCATCATTACATTTCCTACCATTATCATCTTCTTCGTCTGATAAATTAAAAAAAGTTTCCTTATCTAGACTCATTTGAGGCATCACACCATCTTTTAATCTTATTGTATCCCCATATTTATATGCCATATATATTTCCTTCTAAATTGTTACATGTTTCTCAATATATTATCTTATCTATATCGATTCTTACGGTTACCAACAGAAGATCTCGAAGACCTTACTCTAATCGGATGTTCACACATTATCCTAAGAGATTCATCGGACAGAAATCTTGTCTCATCAGATTCCTCTATTATTAATCCATCAACTCTTTTATCATGGCAATCATTGCAATAACCCTCGTCGTCCATACTAAGAGCGTCTACCATATTCTTACAATCAGAACTTGCACATTTTACCTTACCAATCATATTCTCACCAATCTATCTATTTTCAATTTTCAGTTTTTCCTTGTCTAACATTTTAACATTCTTTTGTTATGTTTCCCTCTCTTTGAATCTATCAGGATAGAATCTCCTGCATCCAAGGCACTCTGTGTGATCCTGATTCCTGCCATGAATATCATCTAACCAATGCTCACAACTTTTGTGTTTACATGGAGGAGATTTTTTAGTCATATTTTTCATGGTTTCAGCAACTTTTCCTGGATTCTTATCCCCACCATTCTTCTCTTCATCATTTTGCTCATCCTTCTCAAATAACTCACTTTTATTTAACAGGTCATAGTCGCTATTATCAGAATCCATCCCTTCACTAGTAAGATATGAATCAAAGAACTTTTTTACCTTACCAAAAAATTCCTTCTCTACATATATAATGGCATTAGGATTTATCTTCCCCCACCGTGCTCTTATAGATAATCTATATCCATAATTAATCCAGAGACCTTCCATTCCAAATTCATTTCCATGATATGAATCTTTCTGCCATCTGAATCCATTATCATAAAGAATTTTCTTAAAATCATCCTTTATTTTTGGATAATCTCTAATAAATCCCTTGATAACTTCTTCTCCAGAAAATTTTCTCAACATTTTTACTGTCTCCAATATAATTCATTACTACCCAGTGTCTATACCGTATTCCTATCATCAGTCGCATTTTTTTGCTTGTCTATAACAACTTCTACAAAGATTTTCAGACGGTTCTCTTGGATTGACATACGCAGGTCCATCAATCTCTTCTCCACAGTTGTCGCATTTTGCCATATTATCAACTCATCAGTACGCACATAAGCTCTACAAATATGTATATAAACTCCATCAGCACGATATAGACGCCAAATATCTAGTTGTACTCCCATCCATGGCTACCAAAGACTGAACCAAGACAATATCTAGTTGTACTCCCATCCATGGCTACCAAAGACTGAACCAAGACAATATCTTCCATAATCCAACTCCGCATTATCAAGGTTAATTCCATACTCCTTATTATCACAATCTTTGGAAATATCTACTCTCTTAAAATATCCGGAGCCATTAAACCCATCATGAATTCCAACAATAACTTCACTACTGCTGACAATGTTATTCTTACCTTTAATGGCTTTTATTATATCGCTTCCGCTAATGATTATCCCAAAGAATCCTGACCCATCCCAAGAGTTCATAAGAACCTCGTTAAACTGTTCTTCAGTTATGAGTTTCAATGCTTTACTCTTGAACAATATCTGTTCTTGGACAGACTCATTAATTTCATTGTGTGCTCCGTTGTAATCAACCTCATATGTCTTAGCTTCCTTGAGAAGAACAGGGAAATCGAACAACTTTTCTACATTCCATAGCACTAAACTTTCAAATTCTTCTCTGAATCTTTCTTCGTCCTTTATGATATCTTCATCAACACTATTACTGCTCAAAAAATCTCTGAAAGTACACTTGAACATCTGATATTCTATATCTTCATTACTATCCCGCAGCTCATCAACCTTTCCTTCGAGAGCGTCACTACCTCCTCTCATAATATCTCTTAATTCGCAAACGGTCAATTTGCCAGATTCACTGGTAAACACATTGAACCCTTTATGAAAGGTATCAAGTTTCTGCAGGTAAATAACCCACTTCTCAAAAAGCTTCTCCATAGAAATATCATACTCCGTCGGCTCATCAACATCTACTATTTCTATATCGTGAGAAGATAAACAAGATGCGGCATCAATAATCTGTGTTGCAAACAGATCCAATACATCTTCATCGCTCATATCTACAGGATAATCGAAACTAATTTCTGAAGTTATTCTCTTTTTCTTTACTGCTGTCATATCCGTTCTCCATCTTCCTATATATTATATCGATCTATATATCATCTATTCCATCCTTTCATATGGATAGTCAGACATTTCGACGTCTTCTTCAGTTAGATATTGAGGACCGTTCTTTATACTTTTCAACAAGATAGCCAGAGCATCTTTAGCAGTAGTGCTATCTGGAATCTCCTCTTCAAAAACTATTCTTGCATGTTTTACCATATTTACATCTCCTTTTAACCTATTTTGATTTCATTCATTTTTGATCTCATTCATTTTTTCTAAGAGTCTTTTCTCTCTTTGATATTCCTGAACATATTTTTCCAGGCAATCTATGTCACAGAATAAGTCACTTGTCTGTCTATCTGGTAAAGATAACTCAGGCACAGTTGGTGTTCCAATATTTGAATCTAGATCGTCAAAATTTACAGCCAAGAATCTGTTACAAAAACTGCATCTCACAACATCTTCCTCACAATCCTTACAGAGAAGACTACCTTCTACATCTGTGACCTCTTTTTCCTGTTCGCAACCTTCACATATTCCAATTTTTGTCATATTTCTTATCTCCTACCAACCCTACCTCTCAGGTCTAGTCGACTCTCCAACCAGCTTCAATCATATCTTTCCACGTCGCGTATTCTAAGAAATCCACGTTGTCTCTTATGTCGCCTGTAGTCGTCAATCCATGTTCTTTCAAGTCGAATGGCCCAACAAGGTATACTCTCTTCTCGATATTACCATCATTATCTCCCATTGCGATCATAGTTGCACTCCATGGTAGACGGCTATCTACGTGTCGCCACATCACATTTTTCAACGGTAATATTGGCCAAAGTGGCCAATTCTTGACATCCTCAATGTCAAATATTTCCTTCTCAATATCGTCAATACTCATTCTATGTTGTTCTTTTATGTCATCTGGGATTTTAATTTCCCTTGCCTCTTTCGCTGTTATTTCTTTCATAAATTTACCTCATTTATTCACATCATTCACTATCGTAAAATGTCACAATCTCAAAATTCATAAACTTTTCTTCTGCGTACTCTCTTGCCTCTGTGCTTAACTCGAATAGTTTAGGTAGATCATTATCAGTCACTATTCTTAGATCCGATAAGTCTTTGTTATTCCATGTTAATATTATAGACTTCATAATTCACATCTTTTCTAGCCAGTATTAATTCATATTTTTCTCATTTTTATCTTATCTATTATCAACTTTACTCATATCAACTTGTGTCATAGCTTACGAACCATCTCGTAAAAGGAACCCTGCTGCCAACACTTCGCTTACCCTTGAATCTGGTTGTTCATCGGCCTTCGTGCAACATTTAAAACACGTTTTTTGACTCTTTGGATGAATAAAATTCGTGAGGCATTCACAGTCCCAGTACTTGTCAGTAGTCAAAATTCCCTGATCATTTAGAATCTTCACACGCTCATTCTTACTTACTCCCAAATTTTTCAAAATCTTTGGAGAGCTTTGTCTCCCACAGTCAAGATGACGCTCTCCATCATTTGGTCTATCTGGGTCTGCATCAAATCTTCTTCCACAATCTAAGCAAAATCCTTTTCCTATCATAGACATCTCCTTTGTCGCCTATTGTTTTCTACCTATATCTTTCAGTAGTTCTTCGTCTCCAATTTCGTCATTTTCCTCTCTCAATGCTCTAAACATTCTCACCCACTCAATATATGACATATTCTTCAGTTTAAGATGTTCTTTCCAATGACTTACAGCTCTATCCCAAACATCCTGTTTGAACGGCTTTACATCTTTATCAGATATCCACCATGTTCCTTTACAAGCCCCGGCACAAACTTCGGGCTCAAGTTTTACATTATATGAATTGCACTGAAGACACGACGCAGATTGCTTAACCTCTAAAACAGTCCCACCTACGAGCATATCTAATCCGATACCGCTCACATGTCCCATTATTTTATCTCCTACATTATACAATAGTGGGATCAGTTCCTTTTCATCTTTATCAAATGTTTGCATATTTTCATCTCTATCAAATGTTTGCATATTTTTATCTCCTCTTTCTTATTAACTGCGCCAGTATCATCAGTGTTGACATCTTCGAACCAAAACTACGTCATTTCCTACCTTAATCTCTTCAAAACTGTAAAAATTGAAACAATTTTTACACTCCTTTATTCTTTCCCTGAAATATATCTCAACATGGACAATGTCCTTATCTTCATAAGATTCTCCGCAACAATCGCAAACATTCCCCAGTCTTACAGACTGAGCTCTCTTCACGTATATTGCAATCATATCGCTCATCATAAATCCATTAATATCGAATGCTGGTCCGACAGCAACACTGTCATAAAATTTCCAACAATTTCGGATAATATCAATAGCACACTGTTCGGCATAGCCGTATTTGTCAATCCAATCAGTATTTGTCAGAAATCTGAATCCAGAAGGACAATAATAATCTGTAAGTTCAGACCCCTTATCCAAATAATATCTTCTCTCTCCTAACTCTTTTCCAGATTGCTTATAATTCTCTAATTCTGGAGTTAACTGTGACATTAATTCTCATCCTCCGATTATTTTCTGGTAAGTACCCAACCATCTATCCCATTAAACATCATATTTATAATGTTTCCTGGCATTTGATCTTTCCTTCTTTTTTCATCTCTTCGAACATCTTCTTGATAGCATGTATCTGCTTACTTGATATAGCTCTTGAAGGCGATTCTCTAGACAATCTGATAAATCTTCTAACCGACTCGCACACACACTTGCCTATCTTTTCTTCATCAGTATTATATTTCTGACAGAATTCTATTCTATTATTAATAGTCACCAAGGCAAATCTTTTAAGTTCTTCTGCATCGGCCACTGTGACTTTATGCGATCTTGGCCGTGTTTGTGATTTTTTAGTAATCACCTGTTCGCTAGGTATCAACCTCAACTCAAGTGACCTTACATTTCCAACATGTACCTGTTCATCGTCTTCGTGCATCATTGCCATATCTCCTTATATTTCAAAACAGCGACATATCCGTGTTGCCGCTTTTCCACATATCAAATACTTTTTTGAAATCATCAGTAATATCATATTCTTTCATATTTTCCACGTTGAATTTACCTTTACAACACATATTTACAGTAAAGCTATCTCCTTCTGCAATCTCTCCTGGAACTTTCCAGGCATATGACAACTTCGTCAAATCTTTATTTAAAGCTATAAAATAATAAAATTCTATCGCTTCTTTGTCATCATCTTTATCTTTGTTTCCAGTATCAAAAATCCAATATCTTCCACGAAGCAATCCTGCGCTTTTTACCTCATATATACGACCATTCGGACATATTCCATCACAATAACTGCGATAGTTTTCTCCAGATAAATCTATCGCCCCATCACCGAACATTCTAATAATCATAACTTCTATCAACCGACTTCTATATATGTTCTTAGATAAATCTCCATGTTTCAACATTTCATCCATATCCATTCCTACAAGTTTCAACGCATTACAGAAACTCCCAAAACGTCTGTAGTAAGTGCCAATGCTAGGATATTCAGGGTTGTTCATAAAATCTTTCGCTACAGGAACTCTTCCGTTTTTTTCACGAAAAACTACCAGAAAATTCAACAACTCTTCGCTTGTATATATTTTACTTCTATTTCCTACACTCAATTTTGCCAATTTTAAAGCTTCGTTCCAGCTTCCAAAGCGCACATGATAAATGCTGAAATGCGGATATTCAGGATTATTCGTAAAATCTTTCTGTCCTGGAACTCTTCCATTATCTTCATAGAAAACCACCAAGAAATTCAACAATTCTTCATTTGTATACCATTGCCTCGAATTACCTTTATAAGTACCTCTCTCAAGAGATTTTCCCTCTTTCCAATATTTCTGTACTAGCTGACATCCAGTTAGTCCAAGTCTCATCGCTTCTTCTTGAAATTCTTTACTCATTGGATTATAGTCATTTCCTACTTTATCAACAGATTCCACAAGCGCATGTCCATGATTTTCTATTCTACGAACAGACAATTTTTTTCTACAATTACATCTTTCATCGTAGTCTTCTACGCAGTGTTTAACACATATCCATTTTCCAGTCAAATTTCCTTTGCTGTCGATCTCCCTTCTTGCATTTCTAGGGCTCAATGGTTTCCCACATGTCTCTCCATCTTCTTTAACTCTTTTACAAGCGTCTCCAGGATTATATCTGAAAATTTTTGCCAACTTTCTTTGTTCATTAGTTAAATTATCTACTATATTTTCATTCTCATCGAAATATACTAATTTCGGTTCTCCTCCCACAATTGTGTATGATTTATATATATCCATAACTCTCTCCGCCGGTTACCAACACATTCTACTTAACAACGATACGTTATTACCACCATTTCATTTTTCCTTTTTCATCTATTCTTCCAATTTTTATATCTCTCTCACTTACCACTCTTTTATCTTTAAAGCCCTCAATATCTTCACCATCCTTTACAGTCTTTCTATCATTATCTCCACCATCATTTACATACTTATCAAAGTTTCTACAATATCTTTTGTACTGTCCTCTGAATTTGTTATAATGAGGATAATATGTTACGCTACCTTCACATTTCTCATCATGACCGTCACATACCAACACCTTATAGCAACACTCAGTTGGACAATCTTTATCGATTATCGGCGTTGTCCAGCTCTTACTATCGTTCAATCCTGGAGAATAGTATTTATAATTATATCTACATTCTCCTCCCTGAGCGATACATACAATCTTCTCTCCATTAATCTCTATAAAACAAGGTCTTTTTTCTGTTTCAGGATTAGTGCTAAACCCAACAGTAGGCCCTCCAAAGATGACCATCATATTCATCATCATCGCTGTATCTTTTTCACTACCAAGGTCACAACATTCTCCATTATCACCATCGTCTTCTTTTCTTACAATCTTCATACGTCTTTTTCCATCTATATTCCTATAAAAGTTGTTAACATCTTCTCCTGAACGCGCCATATTTTACATCTCCTTTTCTTTATTTATTATTTTTTCATTCCGTATCTTAAATTTGCGATACTTTCAAATTTTCATTATCTTCATTATCGTCACAATTGTCACTAACACCTTTACCAACTAATACAACACATTCTATTTCGTTTCCGGATATATCTTTCATCTTTGTAACACCTTCATGAATCCATCCTTCCCCAACTAATTTCGAGACATATCTCTGCTGACTTTCCTTGACGAGTTTATTCCTTTGACTTATTGGAACATATATCCTAGTCATACGTTACTCACCTTCTACATACATTATACACAACCGATACCAGACTCAATTTGAATAGTATTTTCCTTGCTTTCATTATAGTCATCTTCCATCATCTTGGAAAGTATGTCAAGTCCCAGGAGAACACGTCCACAATCACCATTTTTGTATACAACATTTAAAACGTCTCTACACTCTGCGCCATTCACCACACGACCGCATTCACAAGTGACTATATTTACAAATCCACTTCCATCACTAGACTTATCCTTAGGTATCTGCACAATATCTACATATACGTATCTCTTCCCGCAATGGATACATGGGACATCTGTTCCACTCTGATATCCGTGATACGGCTCAATCTCGTCAAGTGTAAGAGGCTCATTATTTTTCTTCCCTTCAACACGGATTTTGAACCTATCAGATCCAACAGCAACAGTTTTACTCTCATTCTTCATATCTTACATCTCCTTTTCAACTTTCTTTTTAGTATCATACTCATAATACCTTTCCCCATTTGGATACTCCCACACAAGATGAAAAACGTCTACTCCAAATATAAAAGATAACAACACATCTAATCTTGAAACATATTTCTGGTATATCAATCCGCTATATTCCAACATCTCTTTTTTATCATCTGGCAAAATCTCAATAAGTTTTAACACACTGTTCAAATATTCAAATATTTTTTCTCTGAGCATCGTTTCCTCCAAACTATATAGATTATTTTCTACTTTCTATTCTACACTTTCAACTATCTACTTAATAGAAGAATTCATCCTGGTCAGAAGACCCTCCCTGCGGTATGCGTGCATTTCTTTCTTCCAACGTCTGCATCTTCATCTGACGCTCTCGAAGGAGACATCATCAGACGCCTTCTAATCAACTGTTGCCCTTGTCATTGCTGACAAGCCGCCCCCCTTTGGAGGTGGTAGTTGACTTCCATAGTTCTACCATAAGTAACTCCTTCGTAGTAAGCATTCGAATGTCTAATAGTTTTCGTTTTTTCATGTGTGAGACGACTATATTTTTGATTAACATAATCTTCTACGGTTTTCTTCTTGACAAGAACAAGTCCAGTCTGTATTTTAGCATTCGCAATCTCGTTGAGTTTAAAGTGAAGACCGGTAATGGCCCCATTACAAAAATCATTTCTTAATTTTGTTCCAAACTCTCTAGTACCAAAATCGTTGTTATATCCACCAATATTATCATCCGCATTGTTTGAATCAGAATTATAACCACGTTTATAATCTTCATTATCAGGATTGGCTCCAGATTTGGAATTTTGATTTTTCTGTTTTCCTCTATATACGTCTTCAGCATCTACTAATTTCAAGCTCATTTTATTTCATTCCATTTTTAAAAAATGTGTCCTATTTTTATATTTTCTGCTTCATATATTCTGTTTTCTACTTTCTATCCTCTACTTTCTATTTTCTATAGACAATCAAAACAAATAATTAAATCGCTCTGCACTACCTATCTTTATCTATCCATATCACTAAAGGCACAACACATAAGATATTTATCAATGGAATCAACTAAAGAAACTGCTCATATATACCTGTTGTTATGACCGATCGAAACATTACATTCTGCGTAGCGTAACACTACACTCGGTCGACTCAACGGGTACTCACAGCTTATCGATATAAATGTACAATTTAACTAATTTTCTTATGTCTCCTCACTAATGCTCATTATTCCATACATATTCAATTTCCAGGTTTTTACCCCAGAATTGTCAACACTAGTTTCCATTAACAACCCAGATGCCGCCGCTCTATGTAGCATAGAAACGTTTTTCAAATCTGTAGGTAGCTTACCAAACTTGAACTCTAATATGTTAAGAGATATCAACCTTTTCAGCCACATAAAACACTCAGATTTTTTCGTCACTCTTGCCTTACATATACCCATTTTCTTACCTATTTCTTCTTTCTTCTGATACCATTTTTCAGTTATATCGCCTGACCTTTAGAAACAACACATGAAACTGGCATACACTGACGGCACAAAAATTTCTTTGCTCCGTCTTGCACAACGTGAAGTTTTGAAACCTCATAAAACTCGTACGCCCCACATTTTTCACATGAGACGTATTCGTTACCATTCAAGATTGTAATGTCTACCATTATTATTAACCTCACATTTAATCTAAATATTTCGAGCCGAATCGTCCCACCAAAATTTAAATATTCTAATGTCAACATCACAGCTTAAGTCAAGTGAGTAAGCATGGAACTTACTACACATATCCGCTATTCCATCTACTAATCTCTTCTTATCGGCGCTCAAATCCAGATACATACTTATAGAATAATCCTCAGCTTCTACTTTAAGTATAATATCTCTGTTATCGTCTATAACTTGGACGACCTTTTCAACATCAAAGTCTCCAGAACTTTCCATCTCCTTAACTTTGTCAATACCTGGTACAGATTTTTCTGTCATACAATTCCTCACTTTTTATACTATTCGTCATTTTCCTATCAAGATCTTCTTCATTGTTTAAGTTTATTCTCCTTAAAAGTGATGATCCTTCCTATATCGGACCTTTGTCCAACATCATATAAATTACCATCCATAGAAAACTCTATTTTTCCACTTGGATGATTATAAACAAAATCAAAATCTCCGGCTTTCAAATAGACCCGAACTCCCTTCTCATGAGGGCCGGCCCCACCAACAGACACATTATCAATATCTATCCCAAGAAAACTCGAAAGTGTCCCTCTTGCAAGTTTCTTGATCTTAGTCTCTTCAATGGCATAATCATTTTTCAACTTTTCTTTAATATCTAATTTTTCCATGTCATCTACCTACAGCTAAACCTTGTAATCACAACTCTACCACATTATAATTATAAAAATCCACGGTCTGTCTACCAGACCCAAAACCATAATTCTCAGACGCATATCTCATAGCCATGCTCTTAAATTCAAATAACAAAGGTTTACCATTATTACCTTTTGCTATCATAATGTCAGACTTATCTTCCTCTTTCCACAATATAATTACACTTGTCATACTCTATGTCTCCTCTCTAATGAGAGATATAGCCTTATTTAACGCCTCTCTCATTGATAGATTTCCAGTCTTCTTTACAATTACGATACTAACATCATCATCATTAATCATCATGCAACCTTCTGCATCTATTACTTCTTTCATAAAATCTCCATTCTGGATCTGATTCTTCAAGAACTCTCAATACAATTCTCGTCATACGTTCCGGCTTCCATATATCTTATATTATATAATGATCTTGGCGCAATCTTTTCGTATTTTATATGTACACCATCAAGAACTTCAAAAAACATCTTAATACTATCTGGCTCATACTCCTCTATTATTCTCTTGACGACAACTTCACTTGCAAATATTAGCAAATAATGATTCCCAACAATTCTCATCCCATCTTTGGACCATGTCTGATACACATAAAGAGTGTGTTCATTAAGCATTTCACTCACCTTCCAATCTCTTCAATATTATTTCATGATCAGTAACGACAACATCAATTTTCTTAGGCTTTTTATTCCAGCCATGTTTCAACAGTTCTTCTTTTGGGATATGAAAAGAATGGTTAAAAAAGAAATACCATTCTTCATCTTTTTTAGGTAAGCCCAAGATCATTCTTATAAGATTTCCAATCACATCTTTAGTCTTAGTGTCCATGTTTCTCTCACTTACCTTTTTATCTATACCCAATTATTCTACTCGCATACGGTCGCATAGAACCAATATGTCTTTCACACAATAATCCCATCCAGGGATTGTGCCTTATATCTTTATCTATATCTGGAAACATCTCATTAAGCCAATTAGCATTTCCTACATAGTTAAAGCGTCTTTTATCTTTTTCATATCCGACAATAATAGCAGTATTGTCTTCGAATATAGGCTCCCCACGTTCTAACACTATATTTTCTCTTCTACCCTCTTCCCAATCTTTCTCTGCTGCTCTATGTCTCAACACACGTATCTTAAAACCGTCGACCATCCAGGTGGCAGGCTCGCATTTGCTATAATCGTAATGTTCTTCGGGACAATGAGAATAACCTTCAGACAATATACTCTTCTGGTACTCCACACATGTCAATGCATGGTTATTAATCACTTCACTAATGCAGGAATGACAAATTAGATCTCGATCCTCTAATATACCAAATTCTTTCAGCAGTCTTACGCGCTTAAATGTCGTAATAACATCATTTGGTGCCACAGTATTTGCCAGCTTTAGTACATCTACAAGCGTCGCACAGTCTGATCCATGTTTTTTCATTATCTGACATATAACAGTCAGCTCTTTTTCGCTAAACTTTGTATCTAACATATTTTTCTCCTTTTCCTAACTTTGCCTATTTCTCTACCATCACTCAGCTCCATAGGCGCGCCAATTTAAAAGGTAGTTTTTAAAAAGAATTTTTATTTTCTCATTTGTCTTCTCATTTATCTTTACCGCTTTCTACTTTTTCAACATCTATACCGAAATTTCCATCCCATGATTTCAGATGATGAACTTGTTCAGCAACAGTCTCACTGTTAAGAATAATCCTCTCAAATGTTACGAGTCTATCTGTTTCGGTAACAACTTTAGCATTATTGAACACAGGATGGAACCTTGGACCTATACCAAATCCTGCGCCATAATCTTTTTCTCCCTTTCTTTCTGTCCATCTTAACTTATAATATACCATGCTTTTCATCTCCACTTTCCCGATTTACCCTACTATGTAATTCTCTAAATATTTTATTGCTATGATATCTAACGTTTTCAAGTAAGCACCTATTGTGCAAATCAAGTTGATCCATGAATGGAATCATTCCTTCATAGAAGGCTGATCCATACATACCGGCTACAGTAACGGTCCCCATTTCGTCACCATGTATCATTGAATCCAACAAACCCAACAATTTTTCTCTTCGTTTATTCTGAAACTTCTCCCCTCCATACATTCCGAATGTTGCCATATTTCATATCTCCTTTTTACTATTTTCCTTTACTCTTCTATAATGCTGATAATGAGGATGGAGACATAACGTCTCTCCAGGTACTCCAGACGCCAGAAGCTTTAAATTATTTTCCAAACAACAATCAGCAGCTTTTTCCTCGTCATCTGTTTCAAAAAGTTTTACAGAACTTAATCCGTAACCAACTACAAGCACTTCAAACGTACCAGTCATCTATTATCCTCTCTTACAACCAAACCTGATCAAATAGTTTCCCAATTTTCCTTTTTCAGTTATACTGTCCACAATCTGTAGACTACCACTCTCTACCTGTTTAACATTATTACGTCATGTAATGTGTGCAAATACTCCTTTACTTTGAAAAAGTTATCACAACAGTCCTTGTCCATTTCAACAATGCTCTTTTGGATAGATCTCACTACATCATGTCTACCGAGCTTCACCAAAATCGAGAAAACGTGTGCTCTAATTACCATTTCTTCATGATCTTCTAATTCCTGTTTAGTCTTATTAACCAAATCATCTAATGTTTCTTTCTTTCCAGTTTCGGTCATATTTTTTATCTCCTTTTCTAGTTCTTCTTTTCTAGTTCTTCTTTTCTAGTTCTTCTTTTCTAGTTCTTCTTTTTTAGTTCTTCTTTTTTAGTTCTATTATATAAAATGCAGCAACCTTTTCCACTCTTGTGACCACAAATGTATCTCCAACTCCAGGCACTTTATTTTCATCGTTCGTATCCGCTCTTATTTTCATAAACTTACTCACTTATTAGCATTACTTAACCGCCATATCACCTAGTGTTTTCTATGGTTTAGAACTAATCCAAATATTACTATCTCCAAAATGAATTGAGCGCCACTTGAGATAATAATCGGCACATTAGATATAAGAATACCATACAATGTCCATAATCCAAGCCCTACAACGAGAATTATAATTGAAACAATAGATATGTCATCGACAGACTTAGTCCTTATTATCTTTATAATCTGTGGCAACGAATTTACAGTGGTCATCACAGACGCTGTTATCCCCATTAATTCTATCCACGACATAACACCCTCATATTTTCAAATTTTACCTATATCTTCCGTTCTATACCAAATATCCCGTTCTATCCACATAGTCTCCAACCGCCTTTACGGCATCTCTAAAAGTTATCGTCTTCAACTTATCTTCTGGAACTTTTAGCAACCAAGCTGCAATATCCTGATATACCTCAGTACCAACTACATTCACACCTACTGTCAACTCATTAAATATCACATTCCTTACTCTTGAACTTTTCTCAAGCTTTTCCAACGTATCCTTTTCGATATGATTTAATATCGCGCCTCTGTGCATCGACATGAACATTTTACCGTCTCCTTTATTCTACCTTTGTCTACCTTTGTCTACCTTTATCGTATGGTACCCATCATTGCTTTTTTACCTTCTTTCAGACTTTTAATAGTATTATCTACCATCTCATCACTTCTAAAAGAATGCGGCACCTTTATTTTTCTGTACTTTACAGGTTCCGAACCTTCAATCTTTTCTATTTTTCCAAGTTTAACAATCTTTTTTAATTGCACTCCAGGAGCAGTTGCCCATGAATTTTTGGAATATTCGTATCCTGCATCCACAAGCGCCTTCTTATAGTCACCAAATGTGAACTCGTCACTAAGTAAATCCCTTAGATTTCCCCATAAGTTTTTTGTTTGCTCTCTTTTCTTTCTGGCAGGCTTCGCCCTTGGCTCTTCTTCCACTTTAGTCACTCCAATACCAGTGTTAATATGAGTTTTATCTTCGCTAACCATAATCTCTTCTGGTTTTACGACCATCTCAGTTTTCAGAACCTTAAAATTGTCAAAGAATGCCCTAATTATATCGTTGCTTTTGGTCATTCCCATCTTTGTTGTACTTATTACATCAAATACATTTCCACCTTGTGACACTCTAAATTTGTATCCAATCGTCTCGACTTGTATGCTCATGTTTTTCTCCGTATTACATATCTTCTAGTCTTTGTTCACCATGATTTTTCATTATCTTTTGTCATTTTTCATAACTGTTATTAAACTCTGTCATAAAAATCTTCACACGTTCTTTACTCAACCGAAATTCTCATCCAATCTCAGTTAGATAATTAGAACACAAATTTATGGCAATCAGACCATAAAGTTGTTAATCAAAAAGTTACACTTCTATAATGCGTCGTAAGTACATAAGCTTTGCTATTGCAGAAATGCCGCGAATAAAATAGAAATACACGACAATTTTACCGACACGCCGCATTATCAATTTCTAATCAAAATTGCCATCAGAAAATTGCAACGGATGTCTTACTCTGTCTCTTTTTATGTCCTATTCAATTACAACCGGCATCAAAGATTTTCTCACATCCAGAAATTGCATTATCACATCCAGAACACTTTTCAAATCTTGAAATATGATATGACTTGCAAACAATACTCTCGACTACTAACATTGGAAACTTCTTCATCTGTTTTTTACTAAGTTTCTTCATATAGTCGAAAGAGACATAATTACAGCCAATATCTTCACCACAACAATCGTGACCAGTCATTACAACATCTTTGCTTTTTTCAGAAATCATTGTGAAAATCTCCTTTTTTCTTTTCTCCTTTTCTTCTCTCCAGACTTCATTCAAATCTAACCATATTTTCTTCTCTTCAACTAAAAAACACTCCATTTATTATATCACATATTGACACAAGTTTATTCCCATCAGTAATTTCCGCGACATCTTTACCCTTAATCTCCAAGAT
>Ga0187886_1001354_pt1 | contig 22668 bp, 23 predicted proteins | sample June2016WEW_20_1_FD_133001 | JGI IMG/M metagenome (GOLD analysis project Ga0187886, IMG submission 133001) | Peatland microbial communities from SPRUCE experiment site at the Marcell Experimental Forest, Minnesota, USA - June2016WEW_20_150 | ecosystem: Environmental > Terrestrial > Soil >... | reverse complement strand
CCACAGAGAAGGCCCAGAGGACCACAGAGACAGTGTGAACCGAGCTATGAAAAACGAGAAACGAGCAACAAGAGCAAATGAGAGATATTGACATTAATGACTATGATTACGACCTGCCATCAGATCGAATTGCTCAATATCCTGTAAGTGAAAGAGACAGATCACAACTTCTTATTTATAAAGAGGACAAAATAGTAAAAGACATTTTCAGAAATATAGATGATTGGCTCCCCTCAGATTCGCTCCTTGTATTTAATAATACCCGTGTAATCCGGGCCAGAATTCTATTTCATAAAAAGACCGGAGCTGTTATTGAAATTCTCTGCCTCGAGCCTATTTCACCTTTTGAATATGCATTATCATTCAGTTCAAAGGAATCTGTTGAATGGAAATGTTTAGTAGGAAATCTTAAAAAATGGAAGGGTGGAATACTAATGACCCCGTTTAAATATAAAGGTGATCAGTATAAGCTGTATGCAGAGCGTTTTCAATCTGAAGGTGAAGCATGGCAGATAAAGTTTAGCTGGAATTGTCCTGAATTAAGTTTTGGTGAAGTAATTGAAGTAACGGGGCACATTCCTCTGCCACCCTATATCAACAGGGAGGATGAGGCTGAAGACTCTGCAAGATACCAAACGGTATATTCCAGTATAAATGGTTCTGTTGCAGCACCAACAGCCGGTTTGCATTTTACCAATCATGTGTTTGAAAAGCTTATAGAAAAAGGTATAAAATCAGTTGAAGTAACTCTGCATGTGGGTGCAGGTACGTTTCAACCGGTAAAAGGCAGAAATATTTCCTGTCACGAAATGCATCGCGAGCATTTTTTCGTAAATGCAAAGACAATAGAATTACTACTGGATAATCAGAGAAAAATCATCCCGGTAGGTACAACATCTGTCAGAACACTTGAGAGTCTTTATTGGCTGGGAGTTAAACTTATTAAAAACCCCTTTGATACCTGTTCTTATCTTTCACTCGGGCAATGGGAAGCTTATGAAATGGAGACAACTGTTTCTGTTAAGGAATCACTTGGAGCTTTATTGAAATATATAAATGAAAGGAATTTAATCTTTCTTCAGGCTGCTACAAGCATTATTATTATTCCCGGATACAAATTCAGAATGATAAATGGAATGGTCACTAATTTTCATCAGCCTCGAAGCACTCTTCTTCTTATTATTTCAGCCTGGACAGGAAACAGATGGAAAGATATTTATACCTTTGCTCTTGAAAACAAGTTCAGATTTTTAAGTTATGGTGACAGTTCACTTTTATTGAGGTAACCATATCATTCATCAATAGAACAGTGAGTTTCATCAAATTATTTTTTCATAACGAAATATTTAGTTTAATTTTGATAATTAATCTAATTTTCGTTAATTTGATATTAAAATAATTTCAGGATGAACGGGGACAGATTAATGCAACAGGTGACAGCTATTTTCTCAGTATTCATGGTTCTTTTCTATCTGGGGGCTGGTATTTATTTTGTTTTCTATTTTAATCTGAGTAATCTTAACAAGCCCGTACGGGTCTTACTGGGATCAGCTTTCATTTTTTACGGCTTATACAGGGCTTTTAGAACATACGTTAAAATAGTTGAGGTTTTCTTTACAAAAGATGAGGATGATGAGTAGATCGCATATTCTATAAAGCAACTTTTGAAAAGAAATTATTCATCCTTCACTCAGGGCCTGGCACACACTTTGCGGTGAATAGAATGAAAATATTAAGCTTAACTAAATTTAGAAATATGAACAGAGTATCAGTTATTCAAAATTTTATTATTATTGCATGCCGGAATAATAGCATAACACACTATAACATAGTGAATAGAATTATCAGTCATAAATTTTTATCATATATGCGTTTCCCTTTATTTGGATTGCTGCTTATTCTGGCATCTTGCGGAGGTATGGGTAAAACAGCAACCAATGAAACACCTACAAGAGGAAATATCAGGATTTTGGCTGATGAATCATTTCAGCCTCTTATTGAAACTGAAGTTTTTACATTTACACACTTATACGAAAATGCAAAGATCAAGCCTGGATATAAGCCTGAGCTTGATGTGATAAATGATTTCATGAAAGATTCCGTAAAAGTAATTGTCACAAGCAAAAAGCTTTCAGATTATCAGATACAATACCTGCGTGACACTCAGATCATTGCTCGAACCACAACTTATGCGTATGATGCGCTTGCAATTGTTACTAACAGGGAAAATAAGGATACACTTTTAAAATATAATACTATCAAAGATATTTTCCTTGGTAAAATAAAAACATGGAAGGAGGTCAATGAAAAATCAAAACTTCACGATATCCACATTATTTTTGATAATAACAAATCGGGGAATATCAGATATTTTAAAGAACTTTTTGAAATAAAAGACTCGTTGAGCGGAAATTTCTATGCCGTCAAAAATAATGCTGAGGTTATCAATTATGTTTCGAGGAATCCTGATGCTCTCGGGATTATAAGTGTCAACTGGATAAGTGATAAGGATGATTCACTCAGTATGAGTTTTATCAAGAAAATAAATGTAGTTGCGGTTTCACAACAGTACATTAATGATGGAAACTATTATCGACCGCAACAGGGTTTTATTTATGACAAGTCGTATCCTTTTGTAAGAGAAATTTATCTTATATCGAGGGAGACATTCACAGGATTGGGTTCGGGTTTTATTAACTGGGCATGTGGAGAACAGGGACAACGGGTTGTTCTGAAATCGGGACTGGTGCCAGCTTGTATGCCGATAAGGTTGGTTCAGATTAAGCACTAGGTGCAGGGTGCCGGTTAAGAGGAACAAGGAACAAGGAATAAGCAACTAATAACAAAAATGTCGAATCTTTGAAAATTGAATTAATAGATCAAAAATTAATACTATAATTGACATCAAATTATGATAGCTATGAAACGTTTAATTTTAAGACCAACAGTTTTACTGGTTGTTTTGCTGACAGTTTTTTCGTTTAACATTAAAGCACAGGATCTGGAATCAGCTACACTTTTGACAAGGAGTGAACAGTATGATAAAGCCCAGGCGATGTTCCAGCAATTGATTCAGAAAGAACCTGCGAACAGCAAAAATTATTTCTTTTTAGGAGAAAATTATCTTCTTGATTATTTTGCCGATACTATTTCCAATTCATTGACTGTGGCAGCAAAAGCAGCTAAAGGAATATTTCAGAAAGGAGTCGAAGCAAGTCCTAATGACCCTCTAAATTATATAGGTCTGGCTAAAGTTGCTTACTATATCGGAGATAACAAGACTGCTACCGAAATGCGTGCTAAGGCAAAGAGTTTTCTCCTTCCCTATAAAAACATTAAAAAGACAGTGCCCCCAGCAAAAGATTATGCGTTTGCGCTGGCAAAAATTGCTGAATCATATATAAAGGATGTGGAAGTTGATACTTCAATTGCATTGCCTCTTATCAGGGAAGCTATAAAAATTGATAATAAAAGCAGGGATGTTTATTTAATTGCCGGAGATATCTATATTCTTGTGAATGAAGGGTCCAAGGCAATCTCATTTTATAACCAAGCCGAGTTTGCCGATCCGCAGTCACCTACGGCAAACATGAAAATCGGTAATATATATGTTAAAGGACGCGCCCTACAGGAAGCAATTCCATATTATGAGAAGGCAATTCAGCTCAATGCAAACTATGCCCCTGCATATCGTGAACTTGGTCAATTGTACTTGCTCGCCCAAAGGTTCGATCAATCAAAAGAGAATTTTAAAAAATATCTTGATCTTACTGCAGGTAATATTCCGGCAAAGACCAAGTATGTTAATGCCCTTTTCTATGCAAAGGACTATGATGGAGTTATAAAGAATGTTGAAGAGATTTTCCTCGTTGATAAGTCCAGAACTTATATGAACCGTATTGCAGGCTATTCCAGTTACGAGAAGAATCCACCCGATTATGATAAAGCACTGTCATATATGGAGACGCTTTTTAAATCAGTTGCCCCGGACCGTATCATTAAAAAGGACTATTATTATATGGCAAGGATTCTTCTGAAAAAAAACCAGAATTATTCGAAGATGGTTGAAGAGCTTAACGGTCTGAAATCTCAGCTTGACAAAGAAAAGTCAAAATATGCCATAGCTCCGACAGCTGCTGAAAAAGCAAAGATTAAAGTCGGGGTGAATGATCTTACGACTAAAGTTTCAGATCTCGAAATAGCTAAAACAAAAGCCGATGCAGAAATCGACAGAGCTTTTAGCGAATATGCAAAAGTACTAAGCTTTAATCCTGATGATAAAAGTGTACTGAACGAGATTGCGACTAATTACTATAACTATAAGAGATATGAAGGTGCTGCAAGGACCTGGACCAAACTTATTGACCCGTCTAAAGATAATACCGAAGATTACATGCGTATAGGAAGAGCATATTATACCGGGGAAAATTTTAAATCAGCCGATTCAGTTTTTAATGCAGTTATTGTTAAATCTCCAAATTACGTACCGGCATATCTTATGATTGCCAATACCAATTCAAAAATGGATCCTGACTTTAAACTGGGTCTTGCAAAACCAAAATTTGAAAAACTTATTGAAGTGGCAAAGGCTGATTCTATAAAAAATGCTCCTGCAATGATGGATGCTTTTGGTTATCTGAGTTATTACTATATGATGAACAATAACTTTAGCAGATCAAAGGATTATTATAACATGATGATTAATCTGGATCCCAATAATAAGGAGTATAAGATAAAAGGATATAATGGGATCGGCTCTGTGGAAATACGCTCAACTATAACCGAAAAGACAAATGATGGAAGGCTCCCCTATTTATCAAGAGCAACAGAAGCGTACAATAAAATTCTGGCCCTCGACCCAATGAATGCGCAAGCTAAAAGCCAGATAAGTTATATCCACGAATACGAAGCGCAGATTAAAAAAGGTATCAATCCCAATGAAATCAAAGGCATAATTAAGAATGCAACAGGTGCACCTCTGGCTTATGCATCAATCAGGGTAAAGGATACTGCAGCTGAGAACCTTTCTAACAGTAAGGGCGAATTTAAGTTTGAGATCCCTCAGGGTTCGGAAGTTTTGATTATCAGCGCTAAAGGCTATAAATCACAAGAAATACCAATAACAAAGTCAAGGGTTTACAATGTTACACTGGAGCAATAATGTTTTTGAAGACAAAATCAGGTATAATTTAAATAATTAAAAGTATAGGGTATAATATTGTTTTAACGGTCTTCAAATTTAGAGATTTATTCTAAACTATATTAAAAATTTAACATTATTGTTTACTCTATTGGAAAAAATCAATTCATAATATATCTTTGCAAATCGTAAAAAATCTTAAACCTAAACAAATCGATAAAAAATGAGTAAACAAGGAAGTTCGTTCAAAGATGTGTTGCAGAATGTTTTTGCAACAAGCGCTATTTTAATAGCTTTTATAGTTGCCTATATTTTGTTCACACAAATAATGGGTAATCCTGTAAACTTCGAAGGTGGCAATCCAAAAGGACAAGCATTGGAAGGTAATTATCTTGGAATCATCTATAAAGGTGGTTATATTGTTCCGATTCTGATGACCTGCGTTTTAACTCTTATCATTTTCATTTTTGAAAGGGTAATCACACTGTCAAGAGCAAAAGGTAAAGGCAGGTTAAACACATTTGTAAGTCAGCTTCAGGCTCTTCTTTCATCAGACAAGATTGAAGAAGCTATGGATGCCTGCGACAAACAGAAAGGCTCTCTTGCAAATGTTATGAAAGCAGGTCTGACACGTTACCGTGACCTTCAGAAAGACAAAGAACTTGAAAAGGACCAGAAAATCCTGTCAATTCAGAAATCTTTTGAAGAAGCAACTGCTCTTGAGCTGCCGATGCTGTCAAAGAACATGGTTATTTTCTCAACCCTTGCTTCGATTTCAGTGCTGATCGGTCTTATTGGTACAGTACTTGGTATGATCCGTGCATTCGCAGCTCTTGCACATTCTGGCGCCCCTGATGCCCTTGCTCTTGCAACCGGTATCTCCGAAGCTCTTGTTAATACAGCTTTCGGTATCACAGGATCTACCATGGCAATCATTGCATTCAACTATTTCTCATCAACAATTGATTCTTATACATTTAAAATTGACGAAGCAGGATTCAGTCTGACACAGAATTTTGCTGCTTCACTGAAAAGCAACTAATTTTAAATTTATCTTTTGGTTTAAATCAATTAATAAAAAACTACAATGCCAAAGATTAAATTACCAACAAAGTCTCCCCATATCGACATGACGCCGATGGTTGACTTGTTCTGTGTTGTTTTGATATTTCTTATGTTGACTGCCACCATGAGACAGACAGAGCCGGCGCCGGTTGATACGCCTTTTTCTATATCAGAAAAACCCACGCCTAATTTTAATGTAATGACTCTTCTTCTTTCAAAAAACGACAAGGTATACCTGAATTTTGATAACGGGCCAGATACTACGCTTAGATTCAGACCAAGGATCCTTGCTGAAATGGGCAAGAGATACAACATTGAATTTACAGAAGCGGAGTTAAAGGAATTCGAAAAATACCCTTCTTCCATGGGAGTTCCAATTCTGAAAATGAAGGAGTTTTTGGCAATCAAAGACGTTAAGCAAAGGGCTGCTATCGAGACAGGTATTCCGATTGATTCAACTGATAATCAGCTTGCTGACTGGATACTCTATACACGTCAGATAAATCCGAATGTACAGGCTTGTATTAAAGGTGATTCCAAGACCAGTTATCCGTTAGTTAAGAGAGTACTTGATATTATGCAGGAAAAGAATGTGAAACAGTTTAATCTTATCACAAGTCTTGACGCAGTAAAAATTAACCTCGCAGAAATACAAAAGTGATATGGCAGAAATAATTCAAGAGGAAAAAGCAGGCGGAAAGAAGAAAGCAAAGAAGCTCGCCCCGCATATCGACATGACACCAATGGTTGACCTTATGTGTCTGCTTATCACGTTCTTTATGCTTACTACGGCTTTCAATAAACCAAAAATCATGGAGATTGTTCTTCCGGAGAAGCAAACAGATCCAAACGCCGAGCCTCCCAAGATTCCAGGGAGCCGTACTCTGAACATCATCCTTGGTCCTGATAATAAAATTTATTGGTACCCGGGAGTTGTAAAACCAGAGGATTATAATAATCTGCCTCCTCTCCAGGAAACAGATTTTAGCGCTACAGGTATTCGTAAGATGCTGCTTGAAAGAAACAGAGCACTCTTTAAAAAGATTGATGTTTTAAATAACTTGGTCCTTACAGGTAAGCTTGTCATCTCTCAGGATTCTGTGAAGGGATCAATCAAGCAGCTGAAAAAAGATGACGATACCGGTCCTATTGTTCTTATCAAAGCTTTTAAGAAAGCGAATTACGGAAATGTTGTTGATATCTTTGATGAGATGAATATCTGCGGAGTAGCCCATTATATGTTGGTTGATATCACATGGTTTGAAGAGAAGATGGTTGAAACCGCAACCGGAATTGCACCAACTCCTACTACTCCTACAAAGAAATAAACCGCAAACCTGAAAAATTATGGCAAACGAAAAAGTAAAAGCTCCTGCCTTTGATGATATTGTGTTTGAAGAAAGGAATAAGGAGTACGGAGCGTATAAACTACGTAAAAAGTACAATCGCACTGTAATTATTGCTTTACTGATAGGTATTATAATAATAGGAACTGCTGTTATTACTCCATATCTGAATGCAAAAGCAGCAGAAAACAGAACAAAACGGTCAGAAAGACAGGTAGAGATCAAGATGGAGAAACTGGATCAACCTAGCGAACAGGCTCCTCCTCCTCCTCCCCCTCCACCGCCGCCAACTGATGTTGTTCAACAACAGAGATATGTTCCACCTGTGGTTGTTGACTCAATCAAACCTGAAGATGTTAAGCAGCTGATGACGGCTGATCAGGCACAGACTGAAGTTAAAAACACCGATGTAGTTGATGTTCCACAACAAGTTAAAGAGGAAGTGCAGGAAGCAGAACCTGAAGAAATTCCTTTTGTTGTTGTAGAAGAGATGCCTATGTATCCTGGTGGTAATGATGCACTTCTCAAATACATTGCCGAACATACACAATACCCTGAAGTTGCCAAGGAAAACAATATCCAGGGTAGAGTTGTTGTGAGGTTTTGTGTAACTGCCAAAGGCGGTGTAAGTCAGGTAAGTATCCTGAAAGCTGTTGACCCCGAACTAGATAAAGAAGCAATCAGGGTTGTTAACTCACTTCCGGCATTTAAACCAGGTAAACAGGGAGGGAAACCTGTACCTGTCTGGTATATGGTGCCAATAACCTTTTCACTTAAATAATTTTCTGGTTTAGATTATAAGAAAAAGGCTGGATCGTATGATTCAACCTTTTTTATTATGTTACCAAATCAACTCACAATTTCCACCCTGCTTATTGTTTCTTAACTCTTCCCCTGCCCTTCCCGTAAGAAGGCTCCTTCGCTAAAATTGCCTGCAAGGCAATTTTTTAACGCTCGGCCCTCTTAAACAATAAGGGAAGGGTAAAAACACTGATACATAATTCGTTACTGGGGGATGGGTTTTTAAATAGCCGGGAGAAAATTAGATTATTGCTATTTCTTCAATTCTTTTTTGAGCAGAATTATAAAATCTTCAATATCCTTCTCCTGTGTATCCCAGCTTGCCATTAACCGATACTCTGACCTTTTCTCATCCCATGGATAGAAAAAGTAATGAGACATCATTTTTTCAGCAACATCTGCAGGTATTATTACAAAGACACCATTCGACTGAACTTCCTGTGTAACCTTAACCTTCCGAATTTGTTTCAATCTATCAGCAAGCATTCCGGCCATAGCATTAGAATTTGAAGCACAGCGTTTCCACAGGTCATTTCGGAAATATGCTATGTACTGAGCCGAAATAAATCTCATTTTTGAGGCAAGTTGCATACCCTGTTTCCTTATATACTTGAAATCAGCAGAGAGACCTGGTCTGAGGAAACAGATCGATTCCCCTAACATCATACCGTTCTTAGTACCCCCGAAAGAGAGAATATCGACACCGGCATCAGTTGTGAATGCTTTGAAAGGCTGATCAAGCGATACGGCCGCATTTGCCAGCCTGGCACCATCCATATGCAGCAGCATACCTCTTGCATGGGCATAACCAGATAATTCTTTAATCTCTGTAGCTGTGTAAACGGTTCCCATTTCAGTAGCCTGTGTAATGGATATTACTTTTGGCTGGGAATGATGTTCGAAATCCAGGCCGTGCATGTGTTTTTCAATGAGGTCAGGAGTGATTTTCCCATCGGGAGTGTCGACAACAAGAACTTTGCATCCTATGAATTTTTCTGGTGCTCCGCATTCATCACCTTCCAGGTGTGCAGTGGACGCGGTAATTATTGAATTCCACGACCTTGTTATTGAGGAAAGTCCAAGCACATTGGCAGAAGTACCGGTGAAGACAAAAAATGTCTCTGTAGAACTTCCAAACTGTTCTTTAAAAATATTTAGCGCCTGTTCTGTGTAAACATCTGAGCCATATCCGGTTACGTGACCAGCGTTTGAAGAGATTATTTCTTTCAAAATATCCGGGTGAATACCTGCATTATTATCACTTCCAAATCCTCTTTTTTCAAAATTGTTTTTCATTCTTAAATTTCTTATCCTTTCTCCTGACTTTATACCTCATCCCCCAAGCCATATACTGTATAAGCCCCTCCCTCTTGGGGGAGGGGTTGGGGAGAGGTGAAGTAAGGTCTAGGCTTTCTTCTTCTTTCTAAACGCAAAGAAGAGCATTATCAATCCAAAAATAAGCATCAAAATACCCATAATGATATTTACATTGATGCCAAGTGATTTATGATACATTTCGGTGTTTGACATTGTGAACAAACCGAATCCAGTAATTAATACTCCTACGATCGAAAACATCAGACCTATAGGTATTCTTATATCTACCATTTTAATTTCCTCCTACCAAAACATTATTGTTAATATTAGAAAAATTACGCCTACAAGAATAGCTAGTCCAACCGGGCGCTGATACCACATCAGATCTTTATCGTCAAGTGTACGTGGAGTAAGAGCATAAACCAGTCCGGTTAATTCCGTATCAGATTTCTTTTGCTTTGTAACAAGAGTCAGCCCGATTGTAACTGTTGTACTCACAATAAAGGCTATTATTGCAGTCCAGAAATTCTGGGCCATCTCAACCGGGTATGTGTGGAGCGTAGCAATCCAGCCTCCTTTGACAAGAGATGTAGCCCCGGCAGGTATTGTCAAGCCATGATGCAGCAGCGCCAGCAGGAAGCCCAGAAGCAATCCCCAGAATGCAGCATGACCTGTGGTCCGCTTCCAGAACATTCCAAGAAAGATAACTGCAAAGAGAGGTGCGTTGATCAATGAGAAAATTGTCTGAAGGAAATCCATGATGTTGCCGAATTTACCTGCTACATAAGCTGAAGCAATGCTTAAGAGAATACCAACGATAGTAGTAATACGACCAACTTTCAGATAATGTTTTCCGTCAGCTTCTTCATCACCGGTACGCTGTCTCATATAACTTTGATAAATATCATAGGTCCAGACCGTATTAAATGCTGAGACATTACCAGCCATTCCCGACATAAAAGAGGCCAGTAATGCAGTGATTCCTAGTCCCAGAACACCTGCCGGAAGGTATTGTTTCAAAAGCATAATGATTGTTAAATTATAATTTAATCCTCCGCTTGCATCTGCCGGGATTATGAATCCTTTACCGGGATCATGAGAAAGAGCCAGTGCAATTATTCCAGGAACAATTATCAGAAAAGGAATGAACATTTTAGGTAATGCCCCGATAAGAGGAACTTTCCTTGCCGCTGCTTTTGATTCTGCTGCAAATGCCCTCTGAACGATCAGAAAGTTTGTACACCAGTAACCAAAGGACAATACAAATCCCAGACCAAACAATATCCCATACCATTCTACTCCCAGCGGATTGGAAGTAGCCTGACCTGTATGGCTCCATGTTGTTGTAAATGTTTCAGGTGCAAATCCCCTGGATGTTGCTATGGGAGCTAACTGTGCTTTAAGTCCAACCCACCCTCCGACATCTTTCAATGCTAAAAACACAAGCGGCAACAGTCCTATAACAATAATGAAAAACTGAAGAACTTCATTGTAGATTGCAGATGAGAGTCCTCCAAGATATGTATATCCAAGAACTATCAATGCTGATATCCACAGACTAAGATCAAAATTCCATCCAAGCACGTTTTCCATCAAAAGAGCCAGAGCATACATCGAAATACCTGATGCAAGAACAGTCATAACAGCAAAAAGAATTGCATTCAATGCACGGGTCTTCTCATCATACCTTAGTTTAAGGAACTCGGGTACCGACCTTGCTTTTGATCCATAGTAGAATGGCATCATGAACAGGGCGAGAAAGATCATTGCGGGAATAGCACCGATCCAGTAAAAGTGAGTTGTAAGCATGCCATACTTCATGCCCGACCCCGTCATCCCCATTACCTCCAGAGCTCCAAGGTTGGTAGAAATAAACGCTAATCCTGCTACCCATGCAGGCATTGACCTTCCGGCCTCAAGAAATGCATTGGCATTTTTCATGAATTTTCTTAGAAACCAGCCGATGCCAAGTACAAACAAGAAGTAGATTATCATGATCAGATAATCTATCCAACTCAAATCAACTCTCATAGTTTAAGGATTTTAGATTTTTATTCAATAGTAATGACCAGTTATATTCTAACAATCATAGGTTACTAAAGTACCAAAGTAAAAATACATTTTATGATCGGGTTTCAAATAAAAATCGGAATTAATTTTAAATATCAGCATATAAAAAATTATTAATAAACAACCGGCGGCTCTGAAAGAGCCATAGATAAATAACCCCCTGTGTAACCGGGGGTATATGGTGCACACTACCCTTAACAACTCTGAAGGAGCTGAATATAACTTATTAAGCCCCTTCAGGGCTTAAGATCTGAAGTTTAGTCTGTCACCCCCGGTTTCACCGGGGGTTATTTATATATTGCCACCTTTGGGGCAATAATATTTGAATCAGATTTAAGGGACAAAACATTATATTTGCTGAAAGATTCCGGTGAAAACACGATACTTCATATTTATCTCATACAAAGGCACTTCCTATCATGGATGGCAATTGCAGCCCAATTCAGTCACGGTTCAGAAAATCGTGGATGAAACATTAACTGTAATCCTCAATGAGAATATTTCCACTACAGGAGCCGGAAGAACCGATGCCGGGGTTCATGCAATGATCTTCTGTGCTCACTTTGACAGTTTCTCGCCGGACCTTGCAACAATCAGGAACCTTGTATTCAGGCTCAACAAGTATCTTCCGGTTGATATTTCAGTTGTTTCAATAAAAAAAGTAGTTCCTGATGCAAACGCCAGATACAGTGCTATTTCAAGAACTTACAAATACTTTATATCCAAAATTAAGGATCCGTTTTTTGATAATTCAAGCTGGTTTCTTCACGGCAAAATTGATATAGAGGCAATGAATAAAGCATGCGGTTTGTTGTTTCATTATTCTGATTTCACGAGCTTCAGTAAGCTTCATTCAGGCTCAAAAACAAATATCTGTAAAATTATTAATGCAGGGTGGGAAGAGTCTGATAATCGTTTGGTATTTACAATCAAAGCGGATCGCTTTCTCCGGAATATGGTCAGGGCAATTGTAGGGACAATGGTTGAGATTGGTTTTGAGAAAATAGATCTTAAAGAATTTGAAAAGATTATTCTTGCGAAGGATCGTTGCAGAGCTGGAAAATCAGCTCCTGCAAAGGGTTTATTTCTGACAGATATTGAATATCCGGAAGAAATCTTTATATAATTCTGACTCGTCTAGTATAACCCCTCTGTCGCTTCGCGGCACCTCCCCTGAGGGGGAGGTAATTCTCACACATTTAGTGAATTAACCCCCCAAATGGAAGGAAAGGGGGGTAGGAATTTAGTATTCATCCGGCAGCTCTTTCAACTGCGCCAAAGTGAATACCGGACCATCCTTGCATACAAATACTTTACCTACATTGCACCGGCCACATTTTCCAAAACCGCATTTCATACGGTTCTCAAGGGTTGTATAGATGCTTTCATCAGTGAAACCCAGCTTTGCCAGTACCGGAAAAGTAAATTTTATCATTACTGGAGGTCCGCAAACTATAGCAATTGTATCTTTTGATGAAGGGGCAATTTTCTCGACTATTGTAGGAACAAAACCGATCTCGCCTCTCCAGTCCGGTGATTCACCGCCCGGATCAACCGTGGTAACCAGTTTAACATCTTTTCTAAGCTCCCAGTCTTTAAGCTCATCTTTGTAAACAAGATCTTTAACAGTTCTTGCGCCATAAATAATCGTGACATCTTTGAAATTATCTCTCAGATCGAGTGCGTTCCAGATTACACATCGCATCGGAGGTAATGCGATTCCTCCGGCAATAAAAAGAAGGTTTTTACCTTTCCATTCATCGATAGGGAAAACATTGCCGTATGGCCCTCTGAAACCAATTATATTCCCCTCTTCGCACCCTGAAAGGGCATTGGTAACCTTGCCTGTCTGCCTGAAGGTACATTCAATATAACCTTTGCGAGTCGGTGGTGAAGCAATACAAAAAGTTGATTCACCAACACCATAAACCGAATATTCGCCAAACTGTCCGGCTTTATAAGAAAACTTATCCTGGTCTGCTTCATTTACAAATTTCAGCATGAACGTTTTTACTCCGGGTGCCTCATAAGTGATTCTCTCGATCCTCATAAGATATGGCATATATAAATTATCCATCATAATGTAACCTCCTGAATAGAAATTAAATGTTCGAGAATATTCATATCAACCGGACATGCTCTTGAACAACGACCGCAACCAGTACAACCATAAACAGACAACCTCTCCGGCATGTAAGAAAATTTATGCATTATCCGCTGTCTCCAACGCTGAGACTGCACCTCCCTGGGGTTATGTCCTGAAGTATGTAGTGTGAAATGTGATAACCCACAAGAATCCCAGCATCTTACCCGTGAACCAGACTTCCCGTGCGCTTCATCCTGAACATCAAAACAAGCACAGGTCGGACATACATAGGCACACGCCCCGCAACCCAGGCATCTCAGTGATTGTTCAATCCACTCTTTACTTTCAAAAAACTTATCAAGTTTCACCCTGATTTCTTCATGATTAAATCTTACCGGAACTTCTGCAAGAAACTTCTCCTTATCAATATTTTCTGCTTTTCCGAAAAGATCCGGTGACATTGAAACAACCAATGAACCTTTTTCAGTCAATATCTCAGCAAGATAATCGCCATTTTCCCCCAACCGGGTGAATAAGATATCGCTTCCTGCAGTATTTCCCGGATTGCCGCCAACAGATGTACAGAAACAATATTCATCAGATTTATTGCAACTGAATCCAAAAACTGTAACACGTGATAAACGGTCATTGTAAATTTCGTCTTTATAATCCCAGTTAAAAATTGCACTTAACTCTCCTATCCCTGATGCATCACAGGGTCTGACACCCCATAGTATTACTTCAGGAAGATTTTTAAGATCAGTTCCTTTTACAGACATTCCTTCTTTGTTTTTAGAATAATCCAGTATCTTTTCAGTACGTGGAAAGGCAATATCCTTCGATGACTGGGAAGTCTGAACGTACTCAGTTACTATACCCGAAAAACTTTCTGCCACATTAAAAGAGATTTTCCCGTTTTTTGAGGAAGGGGCATAAATTGTTTTACTGTTCTGCTTTAAGATATCGAAAAGCTTTTCCAGTGAATCTTTCCTGACTAATCGCTTATCAATATTCATATTTTATTGTATAAAATTTTCTTTATCATCAGGTTTATAAGTTGACATGAGATGACCGCCTTTAAGTGAAGGTTGATAACCGCCAAAATGTTCTTTTGCATCTTCCAGCATCTTCTTGGTCAATAAGTTAAGTGGAATAGAAAGAGGACAGGCATTGTAACAGGCATCACAATCTATGCAACGGCCCGTGAGGTGGATCGCCCGCATGATATGCCATTCCAGGTTACCAAGTTCATGTGATGGAACCGGGATCCATTGAGGCTGGTTGAAATCAACTGTACAGCGGTGACAATAACACATAGGACAAGCAGCACGGCAAGCATAACACTTAAAGCATGGAGTTAATTCATCGATCCAGAATTTCCAACGTTCTGCCGGAGACATCTTTTCAAGTTTGTCGAGCATTTCTTTGTTCCGTGCATCGATTTCGATTGTATATTGATGGACAAACGTTTCAACCTCAACAAGATTCCCGAATTCAATAAATTTAGATTCAGGCGTTATTCCCAATACAAGAAGATTATTGTCATTTACCTGAAACTCGGAAGCAAGCTGGATTATACTTCGCATAACAGGCAGTGTGGCCGTGATGGCCATTTTTCCCTTTTCTTTTACTTCCCGTTTAGTGACATATGCTGCAAGGTTCTGAACACAACGGCTGTCAAACATTAGTTTATCTGCATCTTCAGCTTTTTCGACAAAAAGCGCCCGTGTTTTATTGGCAGTGCCCTGTTCATAACCGATCACTACTTTAACTGTAGAGGTTTCAATAAGCTCTTTGGCACGTTTAATTAAATCAACCATGGCTCACCTCCTTTTCAGGATATTTTGCAACTTTTTTGTAATCGGTATAAGGGCCTAATTCACGAATAGATGTAACAGTGGCGTTAACAATATCAGCCCATTTGGCTCCTTCCGCTGCTGATACCCACGAGAATTTAATTCGTTCCGTATCTATTCCGGTGAAATCACATAACGATCTGAACATAATCCATCTTCGCCTTGCATGAAAGTTTCCTGAGGTATAATGACAATCATTGGGATGACATCCTGAAACAATAATTCCATCAGCACCTTCATCAAAGGCTTTCAGTAATAACATATAATCTATGCGCCCGGTACACGGAAACCTGATAATACGTACATTTGAAGCATATTTGATACGGCTGGTACCGGTCAGGTCCGCTCCTGCATAAGTGCACCAGTTACAGACGAAAGCAACAATTTTTGGTTCAAATTCAGCCATCAATGCTAAATATTAATATTCATTTAATAAAGCCACAACTTCTGTATACATCTGCTCATGTGTATATCCCTGTATATCAATTGATTTTGTCCGACAGAATGCAACACAAGTACCACAACCCTGACATAGGCCGGGATTGACTTTTGCAATTGATTTGATAACTTCACCATCACGGTTTTTAATTTCTTCCTTCTCAATTGCCTGATAAGGACAGGCTGAGACACAAAGAAAACATCCCACACATGACGAATAAACAGGAGGAGCCTGGCGGTTAACTACAGCTATGATTGGTTCGCGTGTAAGTTCATCCTGAGAGAAAAGTCCTGCAACTTTTACCGCAGCACCCGATGCCATAGCTACAGATTCAGGAATGTCGCGTGGTGCCTGACATGCTCCGGCCAGAAAAATACCTGCTGTGTTTGTTTCTACAGGTTTCAATTTAGGATGAGCCTCAGCAAAGAACTTATAAGGATCGTAGGAAATGTGTAATTTTTGCGCAAGTTCTTCAGCTCCTTCATTGGCAACACCTGCAGTTGCGAGGACAACCATATCAGCTTCAATTTCAACAGGCATTGCATTTAGTAAAGTATCTGCTCCATCAACTATGAGTTTACCGTTCTTTTCATAAATCCTTGAAACCCTGCCACGTATATAATTTACACCATCATCTTCAATAGCTCTTCTGACGAATTCCTCATACATCTTCCCTCCTGCCCTTATATCCATATAGAATACGTAGGATTTCCCTCCACGGACTTTATGCTGATACAACATAGCATGTTTCGCTATATACATACAGCATATCTTTGAACAATAAGGAATACCTTTTGCAGGATCGCGCGATCCGGCACATGCCAGGAATACTATTTTCTCAGGGACCTTCCCATCAGATGGTCTGCGAATCTCTCCGAGTGTAGGACCGGAAGCTGATGCGAGACGTTCGAACTGAAGTCCTGTGATAACATCCGGATACTTGCCATAACCATATTCGGGGAAGAAATCAGGTTGTTTTACAGTGAATCCGGTAGCAATGACAATTGCACCAACTTCAGCTTCAACGATCTGATCTTCCTGATCGAAACGTATGGCTCCTGTCGGGCAAACTATTTCGCAAATTTTGCACTTACCTTTAATATAATAAGTGCAATTAATTCTGTCGATCACAGGTTTATTTGGAACAGCCTGTGGAAAAGGAACATAGATAGCTGTCCGTTTGCCGAGTCCTTCATTGAATTCACTCGGTATTTTCTTTACCGGACATTTGATCGTACAGAGGCCACATCCGGTACAAAGCTTTTCATCGAGGCTTTTTGATTTCCTTCTTATTCTGGCTTTGAAATTACCTATGAATCCCTCGAGACTTTCAAGTTCAGCATATGTATACAATGTAATATTCGGATGTTGAGCCACTTCTACCATCCTTGGAGTAAGAATACATTGCGAACAGTCGAGTGTCGGAAAAGTTTCCGACAACTGCGACATATGGCCACCGATTGAAGGATCTTTCTCAATCAGGATCACTTTATGACCGGTATTCGCTATATCAAGGCTTGCCTGGATTCCTGCAATGCCACCTCCTATCACTAGAGCTGTCTTTGTGACGGGTACTTTTATTGAATTAAGCGACTGGTTGTACTTAACTTTTTCAACCAGTATCCTAACCAGATCTATTGCCTTTTCGGTAGTGGCTTCCCCTTTTTCGTGAACCCAGGAACAATGTTCCCGCAGGTTAGCCATTTCACACATATAGGGATTTAATCCGGCTTCAGCACAGGCTTTTCTGAAAGTAGGTTCATGCATCCTTGGTGAACAGGAGGCCACAACTACTCCGGTTAGCCCTTTCTCTTTAATTGCGCTTTTAATAAGATTCTGCCCGGGGTCTGAACACATATATTTATAATCAACGCTGAAGGCTACACCATCATAATTGCCAGCTGTTTCAGCAACCTTAGCACAATCAACTGTAGCGCTTATGTTCTCCCCGCAGTGACAGACAAATACTCCAATTTTTGACATATAATTGCTTGATATACTTATTAATAATCAAACTGATACTTTTACAAAATGCCTCTGAAGACCAAGGGCTTTCCTATCGAGACCAAGTGCAAGACCGATAGCCTGTGTTATATAAAGGACAGGAATATCAATTTTTTCGCCCAGATAAGAGTTTATTGCATCACGGCGCATATCGAGATTCGAGTGGCACATCGGGCAGGCAACTATCACAGCTTCAGCGCCACGATCTTTCGCGTCGCCGATTATTTTACCTGAAAGTCTGCCCACTGAACTGGTTCTTGAAACTGACAAACCGGCTCCGCAACATTCCGTTTTGAATGCCCAGTCGATTGGAATTGCTCCAGCCTTAAGCATCAGCACGTCCATTGATTGAGGATCTTCCTCACGGTCAAATTTTAATATCTCATGTGGCCTCACAAGCAGACAACCATAATAACATGCTACTTTATGATCAAATGGTTTAACCACCCGGCTCTCGAAGTTTGGTGTAATATATTTGTCGAGCATTTGGATGATATTCAGGACGTTGACTGTTCCTTTATATTCGAGACCATTTGCCTCAGTTACTGCAGCTTTCAGTGCAGGATCTTTTGATAGTTCATGCTTTGTTAGAGTTAACCTGCTGTAACAAGCAGCGCATGGAACAACTATTTCTGTCATTCCCTGCTTTTCGGCAAGAGAAAGAATTCTTGCCGGAAGTGCAAGAGAAAGTTCCTTATTCATATTATGGGCGGCTGTTGCCCCGCAGCAATTCCAGTCAGCGATTTCCTCAATTTTAATATCGAAAGCTTTTGCAACGGCAAGAACCGACTCAGCATATTCGCGCGAGGATCCTTTCAGAGAACAACCTGGATATAATCCGAGAGTCATATATTTAGTTTTTATTCTTTTTATTAGATTTTCTGAAGATCGCAGCAACCCCTGACCGGTCTTTTATTAATTCAGGAAATATATTCAGTTTACCTCGCTTCATCATTTTTGGAGCAAGAGCAAGGTCGTCCAGGATTCTTAACGTCCTGGCTTTATAATCTACAAACAATCCGATTTCATAAAGTCTTCCGGTAAACTTAATTGAATCGAGAAATGATTTATGAAAGGCAACAATCTCTTTTGCTTTTGGATTAGCTTTTTTATCATTTATTGATTTCTCTCTAAGAAAATCCATCATTTTGGGAATATCAATACTCATAGGGCATCGTGCAAAACACATCTCGCATGTAAGACATACCCATATAGAGAAAGAGCGCAAGACTTTATCTTCAAGGTCAGGGTTACCTGTCTGCAACATTCTCATAATTACACTCGGGGGATAATCCATCTCTTCTGAAAGAGGACAGCCGGCCGAACATTTTCCGCATTGGTAACAATGACTTGCATTAACTTCGGTATGTTCGAACACTTCTCCTCCCAGTCCGGAAATCGTCGAATAATGTGGATCTGAACTCATAATATTCTTTATAATTCTGAATGTAAGTGACACGTAAAATAACTTACAAAAATAGCTAATTAAAAGGCTATTATAACATGAAAAAAATCATATTGAGGATTTCACTCTAATCTGAAAAATCACAGATTCACTTTAATGAGTATAACTTGCATATTATCTGTGAAATAAATAACAGTACAATTAAGCCTCGTATGATATATATCACTATTATCACTTGTTAAAAATTTCACAAAACAAAAAAAAAATCTATTTTTGTGCCACTTTATCATATCCTAAATCAAGTTCTATGAGCAAAGAATTGTTAATTTTATTTTTCCTTGTTGGAGCAACATTTGTAGGATTAGTGCTGATTTTTTCAGGAATTGTGGCTCCAAAATCAACAAATCCCCAGAAATTTGACCCTTATGAATGTGGCATTCCGACTGAAGGTGTTACATGGCTCCAGTTTAATGTAGGATATTATCTTTTTGCTATTCTCTTTCTGGTTTTTGATGTTGAGACAGTCCTTGTATTTCCCTGGGCTGTAGTTATGAAGGAAACAGGCATGGCTGCTTTTATCGAAATAGTGATATTCTTTTTCATACTGGGTTTAGGGTTATTATATGCCTGGAAAAAACATGCACTTATATGGGAATAAAAGGAATGAAGAGAGAAGAATTCGGGGATAATGAAAGCCTTGAACTTCTTAATGAATCCGGATCAAATATTCTTTTAACATCAATTGATGACGTTATTAACTGGGGCAGGAAGAACTCTTTATGGCCCCTGACATTTGCAACCAGATGTTGTGGTATTGAAATGATGGCTGCAGGAGCTCCCAGACACGACTTTGCCAGATTCGGGATGGAGGTTTACAGAGCCAGTCCCCGTCAGGCTGATGTGATTGTAGTTGCCGGGACCATTGTAATTAAAATGGCGCCTGTTTTAAAACGTCTCTATGACGAGATGTCAGAACCCAAATATGTGGTAGCTATGGGAGCCTGTGCCATTTCAGGTGGTCCGTTTTTCCTTAATTCATATAGCGTTGTAAAAGGAGTTGAGCATGTAATTCCCGTTGATGTTTATGTCCCGGGTTGCCCTCCACGTCCTGAAGCATTATTATATGGTATGCTTCAGCTTCAGCGTATGATTGAAACCCAAACTATAAAGTCAAGAAAGAAGCGGAATGCTTCTCATGATTCCAAATAAGTGCCATATAATTTCAGAAATCTGATTATCAATGGATAAAATACAACTAGGAGAATTTATTAAATCAATCGATCAGGATCTCGAGATTAAGGATGGCAAACAATACACTGAGGTAATAGTTCCTGCATCAAAATTGTATTCATTAGCCAAACAACTCAGGGATAAAAAAGAAGCACAATTTGATTTTTTGTTTTGCCTGAGCGGTGTAGATTACGGCCAGGACTTGGGGGTTGTTTATCACCTTCGTTCCACAATTTATAACCATGTAGTAGTACTAAAGACCCGGACCAATGACAGGGAACATCCGGAGATCGATTCAGTGGCTGATATTTGGAAGACTGCTGATTTTCATGAGAGGGAAGTATTTGATCTGCTTGGGATTAAATTTAAAAATCATCCTGATCTGCGAAGATTATTCCTCGATAGTTCATGGGGCTTCCCACTTAGGAAAGACTATGTTGATGATATAAATATCGTTACCAAGTAATTTATGGAAGATAAGGAAATAATCAATTCTACTGACGAACAGCAGGAATACGTTATTAATATGGGGCCGCAACATCCTTCCACTCATGGTGTGCTAAGGCTTCTTGTTTCTCTTAAAGGTGAAATGGTAAAGAATATACAACCTCACATCGGATATATTCATAGTGGAATTGAAAAGATGTGCGAAAGCATGACATATCCACAGATTATTCATCTCACTGACAGAATGGATTACCTTTCTGCACATATAAACAATGAAGCAGTCTGTCTTAATGTTGAAAAGGCTCTTGAAGTGGATATTCCCGACAGGGTAAAAGTGATACGTACTATTATGTCTGAGCTGACCCGTATTCAGTCTCATCAGCTTTGGTGGGCCTGTTTCGGAATGGATCTCGGTGGACTGACATGCTTCTTTTATGGATTACGCGACAGAGAAAAAATACTGGACATTTTTGAAGAGACTTGTGGCGGACGTATGATAGTCAGCTATAATTGTCCGGGTGGATTAATGTACGACATTCATCCAGGTTTTCAGAAACGGGTAAAGGATTTTATTAAGTATTTCAGGAAAATTTTACCCGAATATGATCAATTGTTAACAGGGAATGTGATTTTTCATGAACGAACCAAGGGGATCGGGAAATTAACACTCGAAGATGCAATATCATATGGTGTTACCGGTCCAACCGGCAGAGCATCGGGGTTCTCGTGCGATGTGAGGAAACATGAGCCCTACAGCGCATATGACAGGGTTCAATTCAAAGAGATTCTGTTCACAGTAGGAGATACGTATCACAGGTATGTTGCAAGAATTGAAGAGATGTGGGAATCTATGAATATCATTGAACAACTGATAGATAATATACCTGAAGGACCTTTTGCCGTAAAGATGAAACCAATTATAAAACTTCCTGAAGGTGAATATTATCAGAGGGTTGAGACAGCCCGTGGTGAGTTGGGAGTGTTTATTGTCAGTGACGGTAATAAGAATCCTTACCGGGTAAAATTCAGATCTCCGAATTTTTCAAACCTTTCGGTGCTTAACCTTATCGCGAAAGGTTTTAAGATTGCTGACCTCGTGGCAATAGGAGGTTCGCTTGACCTGATAATACCAGATATTGACCGATAAAAGTTTGGAGTTTGGAGTGACTAGAATGCCTAAAGTTAGAAGTCAAAAAAAGAATTTAAACCAAACATGAAATTCGAAACGATAAACGCGAAACTATAAATAGAGTACCGGAATTTTGGAATAAAAAAAAGGATTTAAAGTTTAAAATATATGCTGCCTGACATTGTCGCTGTGAATAATTCCCCTTCGCTTTCAGTCCCGTGGTGGAAAGTCATTTATGATTTTTCTGCTCTTACATCCTGGATCGACAAAAGTCTTCATAACTCTATGTCTCCCTTCTGGACGACCATCACCGAAATGCTTATTATAGGGGTT
>Ga0187886_1001353_pt1 | contig 22675 bp, 23 predicted proteins | sample June2016WEW_20_1_FD_133001 | JGI IMG/M metagenome (GOLD analysis project Ga0187886, IMG submission 133001) | Peatland microbial communities from SPRUCE experiment site at the Marcell Experimental Forest, Minnesota, USA - June2016WEW_20_150 | ecosystem: Environmental > Terrestrial > Soil >... | reverse complement strand
TGGCCGCTATAGCGCTTAACATTATCTTTTGGTAAAAGGAGAATATATGAGCTCAGGAACAGGACTCGACGTTCGACTCCCGATAGGCATTATGTTTACCTTATTCGGGGCGATAATCGCAATCTACGGTATGGTATCGGACCCTGCTATTTACCAGCGCTCACTGGACATCAATATAAATTTGTGGTGGGGGCTGGTAATGGTTGTGTTTGGCGGCGTTTTATTGATAATGGCGCGGCGCTCGGCACAGGCAAAAAAGAAAACGGAAAACCGGTAACAGGAACAGGCAAAACCAGTGCAGACCAAAGGACAATTCGAGGCCAGGGTAACGTTCAACAAGAAACTGGGTGAGAGGTTCTGCCGGATGGGGCACTATTTCCAAAAATGGAAGGGTATTAAAAATGAACTTGAAGGGAGATTGTAAGTGTCTGTGCGGGATGGTTCTGCTGTTTTTATTCTGCGAATCGGCACAGGCACATTTTCGGATGCCAATATATGCTCCAGTCGGCCGGCTTATACAGAACGCAACGGCTTACGCGAAAGAGAATCCAAATGACGCTAAGGCTTACTATGTCCTGGGCAGGATTCATTACCTTGCTTTTGTAAATAAATCTTATGGTGTAGGCATATTGCAGGATGGCTCTCCACCCAATGTTGCGCCTGATTGGATGCTTGGCGATTTCCAACATTGGATGCGTCAGGAATATGCAATGGAATTAACATTAAAAGAATTCGGTTACAATTCTCGAAGTGAGATTCAATCGGAAAAGTCGGAGCAATTCGGGCAGTCATTCTTCAAAAAAGAGGAAGAACTTAGAAAAAACAACTGGAAACCCGAAAAAATTAGTGAAGAGGAGATGTTCGGACACGCTTCGGAGGCGATGAAGAATTTCAAAAAAGCAATAGAGCTTGACCAGAATAACGGGCGGGATTACCTGAGCCTTGCAAGTTTGATTGAGCAATATACGGGATATCTAAAGGAAATCGACCTCAAAGCAGTTCCTGAAGAATTCAGGAATATAATCCTCGACCAAGCAAGAGTTGCTTATTATACGGCTTATGAACTGTCCATTCGCGAAGACCTGAACAATACAAGTTTGCCTGTCCCTGGACTGAGGAGTATGATTGGTTACGAAGCAGGCAGGGCTTATGCCCGTTTGGTTGATGCCGACATGACCGCCACACAGGCCGATAAAAAAAAGGCTGCAAAGGTCAAAAAAGATATTGACAGACTCGAAAAGTTGCCGCGCGGCGCAATAACTCCGATAGTATTTTCGATAAATGAACAAGCATCGCAAAAGGCGACGATTTTGACTGATACGAGAGTAAGATTTGACCTTGACGGCGACGGTGTGAGCGAATTGCGGCAATGGGTCAGGCCAAGCACGGGAATTTTGGTTTGGAACCCGCAAAATAAAGGTGAGATTACTTCCGGCAGACAGATGTTTGGGTCGGTAAGTTGGTGGATGTTCTTCTCGGATGGGTATCAGGCGCTGAATGGATTAGACGATAACAGAGACGGAGTTCTTAGCGGCAGTGAACTTGCGGGAATATCAGTGTGGTTCGACAAGAACAGTAATGGCAAATCGGAGGCCGGCGAGGTGCTGAGTCTTGAACAATTGGAGATTACATCAATCGCTTGCCGGCCAACGGGCACTTTGAACAATTGGCCGATGAACGAGAGGGGTATTATGTTCAGGAACGGCCGGACAGTTCCAACGTATGACTGGATTTCGGAGCCGTAGCATGGCTTATTAATGAAAAGGAATAATAATCGGCTGGTTTGCGGTTGCATACGAGCCGATTTTTTTATACCCTCTTGCAGTTAATTAAGGACATTTTTTATGACCGAAGGACAACCATCTCGGCAAACCCAGGCACCAGCGCTCTCCCCGTCTGCGGCAGTTGTGCCGCAGGCTAACCCCAAAGGACAATTCGAGGCCAAGGTAACGTTCAACAAGAAACTGGGTGAGAGGTTCTGCCGGATGGGGCTGCAATTCGAGGGGGCGGGCGCTGAGGCGTTTGCAAATACGGCGCCGGGGCAGTTCGCTCAATTCGACGTTTCAAATGTAGCGTTACCCCCGGCGGCATCGATACCTGAGGAATTGAAAGACGCCTCGACCAAACAAATCATTTTGCGAAGGCCTTTCAGTTTCGCGCGGGTATTAAAAGACAAGGGCGTTACCGCCGTCGAGGTCGTTTACTGCGTTTTAGGGCCCGCGACGGTTCGGATGACAACGCTGGCCAAGGGAAATTCCATCAGCGTCATCGGGCCGCTGGGCAACGGCTTTACAATACCGCAGGGAAAGAAACTCGCCCTGTTAGTTGCAGGCGGAATGGGTGCGCCGCCGCTCGAGCATCTGGCACAGGTAATGACCGCCAATTTCAAGGGCATCGAACCGATTGCATTCGCCGGCGCCAAAACCAAATACGACCTGCCATACGAACGGCAATTAGACAAAATATCACAGGAGCTTGAGTTCTGGCTGGCCGAATTCGGCAGATACGTCGTCAGGTCGCTTGTGGCGACCGATGACGGCTCGTCGGGATTCAAGGGAACGGTTACGGATTGCCTGCTGGACTGGCTCAGTAGAAATATTTACAACCCCGCCGAGACGATTATTTACGCCTGCGGCCCCTCACCGATGCTGGCCAGTATCGCTAAAGCCGCGGAAAATAAAAAAATCGACTGCCAGGTGAGTATGGAAGAAATGATGGCCTGCGGAATCGGCCTTTGCCAAAGCTGCGCCGTCAAATGCAAAGGCACAAACCCGGCCGACGGAATTTACAAGCTCTGCTGCAAAGACGGCCCGGTATTCGACGCACGCCAAATCATATTTTGACCTGACGGCGGACGCAACCGACGCCCTCCTTTTTCCCTTGCATAATCGCTGAATATATGGTATTACGCTGATAATCGATTATCGGTAATAAATGGTTATAGTTTATGTTGTCCGCAGAGTGTCAATCAGGTCTTGACTGCAACGTGCTTGTCCTTAACAAGCACTATATGGCAATTCGTATTGTCGGCGCCAGGCGCGCCTTTTCACTTCTTTGCCGCCGATTAGCGGAGGTCGTCTCCTGTGAAAATGGCAATTACTCGAATTATGATTTTCAAAGCTGGTGTGAGGTCAGCGAGCTTAAACGCAGTTTCGAGCCGGAAAATCACGACTGGATATCCACGGTCAATTTCTACGTCGCCGTGCCGAGAATAATTCGCCTGCTGTTTTATGACCGCCTCCCCCGCACCGAGGTAAAATTCAACCGCAGAAACCTCTTCGCACGGGATAAAAACCGTTGCCAGTATTGCGGAAAAAAGCAGCCCACCAGCGAATTATCTCTCGACCACGTAATACCCAGAAGCGCCGGCGGAAAGGCCGTCTGGTCCAATATCGTCTGTGCCTGCACCGGCTGCAACGCCAGAAAAGGAGGCCGAACGCCCCAGCAGGCCGGTATGACGCTCATCCAGAAACCCTCAAAACCCAGACACAACCCCCTCGTCCACGTTCACCTGGGCCACGAGCGCTACCAGAGCTGGAAACAGTTCCTCGACAGCGCCTACTGGTCGGTCGAGCTGAAATAGCGCCGCGACACCCTCTTGACGATTTTCAATTACTAATCGATAATATGCCCTGTCGCTTTTAATGCGCGTTGATAGCACCGCATTCCGTTGCGAGCGTTAAGTATTAATCGTTGACAATTGAACATTTATGACTGATTATTTACAGGTGGAAAATGAAAAACTTTAAAAAAGCAGTTTGTTATTCACTAATCATCGTAACAGCCGTTTTCGGTTTGTCCGTCGTTTGTCCGGGGGAAGACAAGCCCGTCGCGCCGGCGCCGGCTTCGCCCGACGTAAACAATCCTAAATCGCAACAAAAACCTGCCGAACCGAACAAAATTACCGAGGAGAGAAAAATGATAAAGCTTGAAACAACAAAGGGCGACATCGTCATCGAGGTCAACGAAACCGCCGCGCCGGTAACTTCCGCCAATTTCCTCAAATACGTGCAGGAGGGTTTCTACGACGGCGTAATCTTCCACAAGGTCATCCCCGGCTTTATGATTCAGGGGGGCGGATTCACCCCCGATATGACGCAAATGCCGACGCCCGCCCCGATTGTCAATGAGGCCAAAAACGGTCTCAAAAACGACCGCGGCACAATCGCTATGGCCAGGACCAACGACCCCAACAGCGCCACCGCCCAGTTTTTCATCAACCTTGTCAACAATGACGTCCTCAATTATTCCGCACGCAGCCCCGGCTACGCCGTCTTTGGCAAAGTAACCGATGGCTTGGACGTCGTCGATGCAATCACGAAAGTTCAAACATCGTCAAAAGGCCCTTACGGCGATGTTCCCGTCGAGCCGGTCATTATTAAATCCGCTAAAATCGTTAAGGCCAAATGACAGCCGAGCAAATCATCAGATTTTTTAAAATGCAGCCGTTGAGGCAGGAGGGTGGCTTCTACATCGAGACCTACCGCGCACCAGAACTGCTTAAAAAGGAAGTGCTGCTCGCCGGTTTCCCCGCCGACCGCAATCTCGCAAGCACAATTCTTTACCTGCTCACCGCCAAGACAATTTCGCTGCTGCATCGCCTCAAATCCGATGAAATGTTCCACTTCTACCTCGGCGACGCCGTAACGATGCTTCAGCTTTACCCCGACGGCCGCAGTGAGATAGTAACGCTCGGTCACGACATTCTCGCGGGCCAGAAAGTTCAGGTCATCGTCCCCAAAGGCGTCTGGCAGGGCGCTTTCGTCCGGCCCGGCGGCAAATTCGCACTTATGGGCTGCACCGTTTCACCCGCCTTCGATGAGAATGACTTTGAAACCGGCAACAGGGATGCGTTGCTTAACCAATACCCCGACCTCCGCGAGTATATCCTGAAACTCACCCGCGCCGACTAACGTCTTGTGTTTTGATTCTGCTGACTAATTGATGCGCCAGCCGGCTCGGCTCAGGCAATCGATATCGTGTTGTGCATTTCAAAACTATACTTATCGCGTCCTGCAACGTGCATTTATGTCCCACCGAAACAAACACCGGCTTTACGTCGGCCCTCGTCCGCAAAACCGCCCCGATTATTTCATCGTCATCAACTACCGGGCTGAAACTCCCCTTGCGACGCCCCGGCTCAACGAAACTCCCTGTCAGCCGGCTTTTCGCGCAGCCAATCGTCGGCTTATTCACCAAAACCCCTATGTGCGAGGCAATCCCGAACCGCCTCGGATGCGCAAAACCCTGCCCGTCAATTATGAAAACATCGGGCGTCGCGTTTAATTTCTCAATCGCCTCGATACACGCCGGCGCCTCTCGAAACGATAACAACCCGGGTATATACGGGAAATCAACCTTCCTCGCCGCGGTTGTCGTCTCGACAACCGCGAACTCCGGCAATTGAATCACAACAGCCGTTGCGAATATCGTCCGCTCATCTTTACTGAACGCGCAATCCAGCCCCGCGACAACCCTCGGCTCATTCTTAACCTCTGTAAACCGCACCCGCGACGCTAACCGACGCTGCAATTCCCTCGCCTGCCCGTATGTCAAATCCCACTCGTGTAACTTCCGTATTCTCATTTTTGGTATCAATTAATCTCTTTCTTTGTCATTCCCGCGCAAGCGGGAATCCATTTTTAGTCCCCTGTTTTTATCCGCCGTGGATTACCACGCCAACTTTCCCATTCCGTAAAGGGGTGTCATTCTGAGCGCAGCGAAGAATCTGTTAAATTTGTTGCTCTTGGTATCCTCATCTCCTTCGCTCTCCCCGAGAAGTTACTACTTTGGTTATACAACAGGGGATCCATTCCTTTTCTCAAAGCTTCTTCTCCCCCAGTATTCTCGCCGGGAAAAACAGAATCGCCTTTAGAAGCGATAGAAACGCCTCCGCTATTATGCCCACGATTCGAAACGGAATCGACAGCAGCCACACAATCGGCCACAACACCAGCGCCAACAGCGCCACCGGCCAGCACAACACCAGTAATATCGCCCACAATAATAATATGATTAATACCTTCATCGAACGTCTCCTTTTAATTAACCTGTATTCACATTATATCCAGCCCTGTAGTTAAAAACCATTGGATTTGAAATCGGTTCATAGACGTTTTCCTTAAGATTACTTGCTGCATCTGGTTTGCCTGTGGCCCATTGCCGAGTGGCGGCTCAATCCAATATAAAAATAATATTGCTTAAGGTCGGAATGAAACCCTCTTTAATCGCCTGAAAATGGATTCGGTGCCGGTTTTGTTATTGGCTGAAAATAGTGGTATTAACCTGTAAATATCTTTGACTATGTAAGGACGATATGTATAATGTTTACTGTTTAGAGATAAATTACACCCATGGGATTCTGGCCAACTGAAAGCGGTTGGTCGGTTTTGTTCGACGGTTTGAACGCACCTTCCTTCCGATTTTCAATCCAGATTCTTTAATTGTTGATTTGTGCGGCTGTTTATGGAGTTCTGGCGTGCGTGGTTGAGTAAGGAATCCGTTTCGTTTTTTGAAAGGAGCGTAACATGGCAAACTTAACTCGTATTCTCTCGATAGATGGCGGCGGAATTCGCGGGATTATTCCGGGGCAGGTGCTGATATCGCTGGAGAACAAGCTCAAAAAAGCAAAGAACAACGACGATGCGCATATAGCGGACTATTTTGACCTCATAGCCGGCACCAGTACAGGCGGAATACTCACGTGTTTATATCTGTGTCCGGGTCCAAACCCTGGCCGGCCTAAGTTCACGGCTGATAAGGCCGTGGAGCTATATGTTGACAGAGGCGCCTCTATATTCAAAGCATCTGTCTTTCAGAAGATCAAGTCTTTGTGCGGGTTGAGCAATGAAATATATGACGCGAAAGGACTGGAAGCGGCTTTTGTGCACTACTTCGGCGACACTATGCTCAGTCAGTTGCTCAAGCCCTGTCTTGTCACTGCTTACGATTTCTGTGGCAGGAAGACTGATTTCTTCACGCAGCATGATGCTAAAAATGGCAAAATGTACGACTATTATGTTCGGGATATCGCGCGGGCGACGTCGGCGGCTCCTACATATTTCGAAATATCAAAGATACTTTCATTTACGGGCGTCCCCTGTTATTGCATTGACGGCGGGATTTTTGCGAATAACCCCGCGCTCTGTGCGTACGCCGAGATAAGACATAATTTTAATGTGATGTTTAACAACACATCGGGAAAGAACCCCATTGCGAAGGAAATGGCGATTCTGTCAATAGGAACGGGTTATGCGAGAGAGAAACCCTTCGATTACAGCAAAGTAAGGAACTGGGGGGCTATTGCCTGGATAAGACCTCTTATCGGCGCGATGATGGACGGAGTGTCCGAAACGGTCGATTATCAGCTTTCACAGATGTTCGATGCGGTTGGTTGTCCGGGTCAGTATTTAAGAATAAACTCCGAGCTTCAATTCGCATCTGCGAAGTTGGATGATGTCTCGAAGGAAAACATTACTGCTCTCCAGCAGGACGGGACAAGGATTGCGCAGGACTTTGATAATAAGCTCGATACGTTTGTGAAGTTTCTGTAAGTTATGAAAACTTGAGGCGTTGGAAAGATGGATATGTAACGGCAAGCTCGCATAACCATTGATAAGCAGCTCCGTTTATCTGGTTAAGTTAGGTTCCAGCGCCAATAGCGCCACCGGCCAGCACAACACCAATAATATCACCCACAACAATAATATGATTAATACCTTCATCGCTTGACTCCTTTAATAAAATGTAACCTCTTATTTCTCTGATCATTGTAATTTTATGAATTTAGCTAAGAATTTCGGCTTTGCGTAAAAAGTAAGCCATTCTGAAAAGACGTTATATTCTATTTGCTTAACAGTGCTTTTTCTTCGCACAAATTATCGCCATCCCCAAAGCACGGGTTCGACATGATTAGCGACGCGCGCACCATTCCTAAGTTTTAAGCGATGTTCTTCTCTTATAGTCCCGTGTTTCAACCGGTCCATTATCACATCGTAATACTTTTTATCAATTTCAGCCGATATGAAATGACGACCAAGAGATTTGGCAACCTCGATTTCAGATCCGCTTCCCCCAAAAAGAATCAATATAATATCTTTCGGCGCTGTGCAGGACAGTATTAATGTCTCCGCCAATCTTTGCGGAATCTGACAAGCATGAAACGTCTTTTCCCTGCTGACGTTTTTTACCAAATCAAAGTAGAGCCAATCATACGGCATTCTTCCTTTCGAGCCGTTAGCCAGATTCTGCAAAATTCGCTTATCCGTTGGATTCTTATAGGGGACAGCTACGTTCTCTTTGTAAAAGTTATTGCGTTCGGTTTTCCGACAGTGCAGAATACTTCTGTGAGCGGTGGTAAAACGTTTTGGTGAATGTCCGACATTGGTATTATATATCCAGACGTAATCGAAAACTTCGTAGCAGGCACTTTCGAGAAATTTAACCCGAAGATATGCATTCTGTTTCGGATAGTTGATGAAAAACATATTGCCGGTGTCCTTGAGGACCCGTAGGGATTCTTTTGCCAGCTCAATATACCATTCAATATATTCATCGAAGTTTTTGGTGTACGATTTATCTCCGTATTTTATCCCGACGTTGTAATCAGGATCACCGTAAACCATATCTACACACTTATCCGGCAGCTCTTTCAAAACCGCCGTAATATCCCGCTGAAAAATCCTGTTTAAGTATTTTTCAATAACCATTGTCTATCCTTCGCAATGCACCCACTCAATGCCGGATTTCTTCATAGATCTCTTTAGGTCTTGAGGATTCTTCATAATGTCTAATGCTTTTTTGAGCGCCTTTTCGCTTTTTTCCTGAGCATTATACCTTAGAGCGTTGAACAGATAAGCGCGACCTTCATTGTCCCAGTAAACAATGTCCTCCATAATGAACATCCACTTTACAATTTTCAAAAGGTTTTCAACTGGCCCTCCGGTTTTGAACGAACTCTTTATCCCACGGTATTTCCTCAGCAAAACCTCAACATTATTTTCAGCACAGTTATATATTTTAGTGACTGCCTCTAAGAGCTGCTCAAATTTTTGCCTGTTCTCTTTTCTCTTGTTCCTCATATCTGAGGCAATTTCTTTATGACTGCCATCTCCAAAGCCATGGCCAAGAACTACGTCCACCTTAAAATCAAAATTCTTCTTGTGTCCAGGTCTTGCGATACAAAGCATTTCTCCATTTGACAGCTTTTCTACGGGATACCAGAAACCAATACCTTTTCCTTTTCTTTGGTACTCGGTTTTGATGAACGTATTAACCACTTTCTTAACTATGAGATGGCGAGGCAGATTCCCTTTGATGATAATCCACGGCCCCCTAATGCGTGTCTTTTCTTTCTTCGCCATACTTACTACTCCATTGCATATGTCAAGTTTCTTTTAACCGCGATTCTATCATCTCGCATTGAAAAATCAATATGATTAGTAAATACAACAAGAACCCTTGATTCTTAAATTGCCTCATAAATTATACGTGATTTGCGCATCTCGGCACAGCGGGATTCTGTGGCTAAGATTTTGAAGGAAGAGTGATTTTAACAGTAGTTCCTTTGGCGGGTCTGCTGCTGATTTCAAGCGTGCCGTTGTTGATTTGTATCAGGCGTTGTGCGTGGGCAAGGCCCATACCGCGTTTGCGTCCCGCGGGTTTGTTCGAGAAAAATGGCTGTGTGGCCTTGGCTAAGGTCTCCTCATCCATACCCCTGCCCGAATCGCTTACCTCGATAGTAACGCCGCCCTTTGCCCCATTCGCTGAGGCCTTGATTGTAACGGGATTGCTCTTCGTGCCGTCTGCCTCGACGGCGTTACAAATAATGTTCGATAGCGCGATGGCGACCTGTGCCGAATCCACGTTTGCTTTGGGCGTTTCGGGCGAGATGTCGATTTTGATATCCGAGCCGTCGATATTGGTCTTTATTCCCGCCAAATCCACCGCCTCATTGATGATTTGCCCCACCGCCGTCTGCTTAACTTTCGGCGTTTGCGGATTCGCGTAGCTCATCAGGTCGTCGATAATCGCCGAAATCTCACCCGCGTTTTCCTCAATCAATTCGAGCGTCTGCTTCTTATTGGCGTCCGTTTCGGCGCCCGCCAGTAACTGTGCCCTTCCCTTTATGACCGAAAGCGGATTATTCAATTCGTGCGCCGCCCCCGCCGCCATTTCCGCCATCGCCTCCGTATCCACTACCTGCTGTTCGCTGAACGCTGAACGCTGAATGCTGCTTACTGTCCGCTGAACGCTGTCCGCTGAACGCTGTAAAAGCTGCGCAAACTTCTCCGCGAACCACTGCTGATTCGATATCGTTTCGAGCATATCGAGCGCGACCGCCCCAAGCCGGGCCGCGGGCGCAAACCGCTGCGAAATGTCGCCGGAAATGGGGTGCCTGAGTTCGAAAATTATAACGCCCGCCATTTTCCCGTCATTCGAAAGCGGCGCTAACTTGGTACGCGCCGGGTCAAAATCAACTTCTAATTGTTCTAACAACCAGTCAACCGAATCGCCCGCGTCCACAACTGAAAAACCCGAGTCCGGCTCGGCTGATTCCGGTATTATCGCGACACCCTCAGGCACATCTATAACAATCGCTTCCGCCTCGGTCTGTTGTGCCGCATCCGGGTTTACAACGACCGCCTCGACGGTTTTTGAGCCATTTTGACTCGCTAAGTAAACGCAAACCGGCCCCGTGTGGTAAAACCGCTGCCAGCACTTCGCGAAATCCTCGGCCAATTTCAACGCCGTCGTATTCGAGTTTATTTTCGGCAGCATATCCCTGACAAAATCGAACTGGCTGGCGCTTTGCAGCAGTATTTCGCTTTGTTCATAAAGCTTCGAACTTTCACGCGCTAACTGCCCCGCCAACGACCTCAGCGCCTCGCTATACGCCCAGCCCGGCCTCAATATCGAAAGCCCCGCCGCCTCGCTTTTGGCGTTAACCAAATCGGGCAGTGCCCTCTCGACCTCGCTTATCTGCTCATCGGTCAACCCCAGCGATTTGGCAATCACTTCCTCTGAACCATCTGTGCCGTAACTGCCTGAATCGCCTATGCCTGTTCGCCGGACAATACAATCAGCTAATTCGACGACCCCCGCAATCCTCGCCTGCGGCATCGCTTGCGTTACCATTCCCGTCTGGCTGTGATGCAGCCATATCCCCAATATCACGTCGCTCGGCAAACGTAATTGCTGTGCCAATCGCTTACCCAAAATCGCGTGGTCGGTGCCTAAATTCTCCCGCTCGACCGTAACAAAATCGGTCTTGCGCCCTCGTGCCTGCTCTAACAGCGTATCGAAACTTTTCGGCATCGCCTCATCTAACAGGAACTTCCCGATATCGTGCATCAATCCCGCAAGATGAGCCGTCGATGCGTCAATCGCCGGCGTCGTTAACTTCGCTAATTGCTCTGCGCAGCAGGCGACCGCCAAACAATGCCGCGTAAGCTCCCTTCTGAAATCGGTTCGGGGTTCGTCTGAAACAGACCCGTAAATTTTCGCCGACAATACCGCGTCGCGAATCTCACGCAGCGACACCCCCGTAAGTGCATTCTGAATCCAGGCATTCGGCTCCTTTACGGCAATCCCCCTGCTTTGACAAAGCCGCAGCACCAGCACCATAAAAGCCGGGTCCGACATTATCAATTCCGCTAACGTCGCCGGCGTCAGCTCCATCTTGCCAAGCTGCGTAAAAAACCTCGCCGCTAACGACGGCAATATAGCCAACCCCTCACATTGACTTATCGCAAGCTCAACCTTTTTGGCTGCTGTAATATCCGGATTCATCCCCGCCATATAAATTCCTTACGGTAGCACTCCGCGGTTAATGAACCCCCTCTCTTCACTGTCCGCTATACGCTATCCGCTGTCCGCTAATTTACGATGCCTTTTGCCCCATTTCGAGAGTGATGCAAATCCTTTTCAGCAAATCATTTATATCGAACGGCTTCTTTATGAAATCCTGCGCCCCGGACTTCAATAGCTGGTCTATCTCATCCTGCTTTATCACCCCGCTGACGATGATTATCTTGATATTCTCGAATTCCGGGTTCTTCCTTATCGTATGGCACACCACCGAACCGTTGACATCGGGAAGCATATAGTCCAGCAGGATGCAGTCGGGCCTGAACTGCTGGGTATGTATGCCGGCTTCGTAACCGCTGGTGGCAGTTTTTATGTCGAACCGGCCGTCGCGAGTGAGCACCTCGACCAGCAAATCGACGATTTCAGCATCGTCATCGACGATTAAAACCCTCTTTTTGCCGGACTCCAGGCCATCTAAGGGGATGGAGTTGGACTTCATAAACTTGATTAAGCTCTCGCGGGGAATTCTTCGGAATCGAGACCCGGGGACGCGAAAGCCCTCCAGCCGGCCTGCATCGAAACACCTGATGATTGTTTGTTGGCTGACCTGGCAAATGCCTGCCGCCTCTCCTGTTGTGAATAACTCCTTCATATCACAAGCTCCTCTTTACCTAATCGTATATTCATACCCGTTGCCTCGATTGGCTCCGCCAAAGCAAGTAGGTCTATCTAAATTACCTCATTGCCCTAATTTAACTATCGGACTATGGTTTTGTCAAGCATAAAAAAATAATTCTTGTTTCGCTATTTTAACAGGGAAACCGGTTTTTTATCGGCGGTGGTCGTTAAATCAGGTGCTGTATCGACGATATTATAGGACGATTCGGGTATTAATTTTTGCCTCAAAGTGAAATCACTTAACAACCTGATTGAATTTGGGTAATATCGGTAACATATCGTTAAACGGTTGTCTGGCTTCGCCCTGAACCGCTTCTGTTTCGGGGCTATGAAAAAATGAGATTGCTTCGTCTCTCAAGGCGAGGCTTCGTCCCCTGAACCATTTCCGGTTCAGGGGCCTCGAAATGACCCCGGCGCGCCGGGGTTTATATGTCATTGCGAACCCCGATGGTGCTATCGGGGCGAAGCAATCTCAACCCGTAATTATCATGCTTTTTATCAACCTTGCCTTATAATAAAAAGCCAATATGAAAGCAGAACAAATTTACAAGATGATACGTCGGGAAAAGGTAATCGTTATCGTTCGCGGTATCGAGAAGAGCCGGATTGTAAATGTGGCGGAGGCGGTTCTTAAGGCGGGCGTAAAAATGTTGGAGGTTACCTGCAACACCGAAGGCGTATTTGAAATGCTCGAACTGCTTGTTGAGAAAATGGGCGATAAAATGGTAATAGGGGCGGGCACGGTTACTACGGTTGATTTGTGCAAAAAGGCGCTCGAGGCAAGAGCAAAATACATAATCGCTCCCGACGTGAATCCGGAGGTGATTGCTTATTGCGTTAAGCGCGATATTGCGGTTTTGCCGGGGGCGGCGACCGCGACCGAGATACTGACGGCCAAACGATATGGCGCAAAAATGGTCAAAATATTTCCTGCTGCCGCGATAGGGGTTGATTATATAAAGCAATTGCGTGGGCCGATTGATGATGTGGATTTTGTCGCGGTTGGGGGCGTCAGACCTGAAACAATCGCCGAATTTTTCGCCGCGGGATGTTGCGCCATCGGTATCGGCGAATCGGCGGTGAAAAAAGAATTTGTCGAAAAAGAAAACTGGGCGGCGATTACGGAAACGGTGAGAAAATACGTGCAGAAACTGCGTTAGACGGTTGCCCGGCTCAATTAAGTATATCAGGTAATCAGGAAACCAGGATGCAGGTTATCAGTGAATCAGAAAATCAGGGGAAAGGCCGGCTCCCCGATAACCTGTTATCCTGATACTCACTGCCTGGTAACCTGATTTTCTTATAACCTGGCACTACTGATACAGGCACAAGTAGCTTGTGTCCTTGGCGGTCTTTACCTTGAATTTCTTATTGGCCTGGACGGTAAATGATTTGCCGGGACCGTAATCGGCCCATTTGTCGCTTCCGGGAAGCTGGGCGGAAAGTTTGCCCGTGATGACGGTCATAATTTCGACTGTGGATGTGCCGAACTCGTATTGGCCGGGGGCGATAACGCCGACGGTCGCGGGGTACTTGTCGGTTTTGAATGCGATTGATTTTACGTTTCCGCCGAAGTATTCGTTTACCTTGAACATTTGCGTCTCCATTGCTCTGGATTCTAACCGATATTAAACATTGTTGAACTATGGCCTAATTTGTTCTTTTTTTCTTCTTACCTTTTTGAAACACACTTTTCTTTTCAAGCATTTATCCTTTTTTTGAACTACCGAGATTTCCTCGGCAGTTGCTGTCCGAAGCAGTTATCGAGTATTCCTCGATAACTGCTTTTTCGTCGAGCTCGTTCTATCAAGATTGTTTCTGTGTTTTTCCTGCTCACAAAATAATATACGTCTGGGCGAAAAGAAGCAATTGTTTTTATTCGCCACTAAGACACAAAAGCACAAAATCATTTTTGATTTATGATTTGGGATGCGAACTATGAAAAAAACTGGCTTTTACTACCAGTTTAATGATATACTGACAGTGTAAGACTGGAAGAGAATTACACCCTTGCCCATTAACATTGCAGACCAGCAGACGTTTTTACGACCGTGTAGTTATTTTCTTTTCGAAAGGCATTTGGTTATGAGTTGCATATCTGATTCCTTTTCCTCGCAGCCCTTTCCGCATACTGGGCGTCTCAAACAAAACATGAATCTCTCACTGGAGGACTTGCGCCGAAAGATAGGTGCAACTGATGCGGTTGCGGATGTCTATAGCTATATCATCGCTTCCGTCAAAAATCGTGAAGGTGCTTTCATTCAAAAAGGAAGTGCTCCAAACTTTCAAGGCGATATTATATCGCTTTGCACATGTAAACACTTTATGAGGACATTTCGAGATATAGATTCGTGGATGAATACCTGGATAGCAGGATTTACAGGTATAAATGAATGGGACAGGAAAAACGTCTTAATTTATCTAATGAAAATCGGAAGCGCCTTCGAATCTTATGATGAACTATGGTTCTCAGATAAACTACATTATACCGCAAAACAGGCTAAATTAGCCCATAGAAATAAGTTTGGAGACATATTTCAACCTAAGAGCAAGCCGATTAACAAAAACGTCTTTAATCATCAGCACTATCGTTCACCTGTTTCTGAGCACGGCCACAAGAATGAGAACGGGTGGCATAAAGATATAAATTACAAAAAACATGATCGTCGAGCGGCACTATTAATAGGGGACAAAAAATACAGCTTCCTGTGGGACGAGCCTATATTATTTCATTTGAAACAACTCCACCGCGGACAAAAGAAGTACAAACTTCAATCTTTGCTCGCTTTGATTCGGCAGGTAAGATGAATTATGAAAGTTGCGCTGGTCAGAATTGGAATTGATACCGGTTCAGGCGGTATACACGGGCCGTTATTTAAAGATGGCACATTTGAATATGTTCCTATCCCGGATGGGAACGGTATCGATAGTAGAACGTATTCGAATATTTCCGGGCGACACGGACAAAAATTGATTGAGTATTTTCCAAAGCCTAAGTACTTCAAAATGGCGCATCAATCTATTCATTTTGACCCGGAGTTCACAAGTTTTACTTATGGCGACCCTACTCCTCCCAAGAGCGGCCTGCGTTACCTTCAGACAGGTGATTACTTGATCTTTTATTGCGGTTTGGAAGGATGGGATTACAATGCCAAACCAGCTTTGTATATTATTGGGTATTTTGAAATTTCTGCAGCAGGATATGCGAATGGATTTACGTCTGCGCAATTAAAAGAATTATTTGGCGAAAATTTTCATGTGCGTCACAAGAGCATATATGAAAAACAAAAAGATAAACTTGTGCTGGTCAAGGGCTCTCGTAACAGCCGGATGTTGAGTAAGGCGGTTTTAATCAGCACAATGGGGAAAGACCGAACAGGTAAACCTTTAAAAATTCTATCACCCGAAATGCGAAAAATATTTGGGGATTTTGGGGGAAAGCTAAGTATTCAACGCAGCCCGACGCGATGGGTCGACGCTTCTTTCACCGAACGGACTGTTCAATTTGTTAAATCACTCGTATAAAACATGCCGTCTAATAATCGGAAAGAGACATTTTAATTTTTTTTAGCTTAAGATTAAGAATAATGCGAACAGCAGTCGTTATTCTTAAGCGGGGTAAACCTAGTAAATGGATTCCCGCGTTCCCGGCCCGGCAAGCCGATACGACGCCGGGACAGTTCGCGGGAATGACGGAAGGATAGAACCCTGCCATTCCCCGACGCAAAACGTCGGGGTAAATGGCAGGATTAATTTTTATTTGGAATTTGCAGATTGTAATTCGTCGGCGTAATCTTCTATTGGAAAATTTAACCGTGCGAAATCTTCGTGATATTTGATTGCCGCGCGGTCGTAGGCGCGTGCGGCGTCGATTTCGATTTTGAAATAGCCAATCCAAATCTCTTTCTTGTGATGTTGGATACGGGCAGCCCACATTTGTCTCCCTTTGTGAAAATGAACCCCAATAAAACGAGAGGAGGTATTTTTTCTTTTTCGGCAGTTGCATTTATTCTGCGATTTTGTCGCGATGCGGAGGTTGTCCCCGCGATTGTTGAGGCCGTTGCCGTTCTGGTGGTCAACGACGCGATTTTTGGGGGCATTGGTTATCACCCTGTGCAGGCGTTGTATTTCGTAGTCGCCGTCTTTATTTTTGATACCCCTGACGGCGTAAAGATTTTTTTTGCAGCCGCCGAGGGTCCAGTTGAGACCTCCGTATTTGTAATAATCGACCTCATCGAGAATTGTGTATTCGCCTTCGCCGAGGTAAATCCTGCGGAAGGCGTAGCCATATTTGTATTTTCGATAGAGCATCACAGGCCAGGCGAAAATACGGTCGAGCCATTCGGGAATTGCAATAGTTAATTTGACAGACATAGTGATATCTCCCTTCTAAAAGAAATCCCGATTTTCTAAATCAACATTTCAAACAAACATCAAACCACAAAGTCAAAGAACGTTATTCTCGGGATTTCTATCCCCCTAACCCTCGCACGCTTGTGCCACTACCTACCCTTTCTTGGGCTGCTCCTGCCTGCACCGGTATGTCTTTTACCGGTGTCCGGCAAGTTAAAATGATACCAAATCGTATTTGTAAGTCAACAAAATTATAACGATTTTGTAAAAATACTAAATTATTGTTATAAGTCCTTGTATTTACGATGGTTAGGGAATGGATTTTTTGAGTTTATTGTTAAGATCGTTTAACGAGGGCGGGGAGAAACGGTTTAAAGAACCCTGCTCACCCCTGCCAACGACATAGCGGGGCAGGCAGGACAGACGCGCGGGAATGACAAAAAAGAAGTAACCCGCCGGTAAATTACGTCCCAAAACACAGCCCGATAATATCAATTTCGGCGGTTTTCGAGGCAGGGGTCTGACTACGTTCAGTCGGCAATCTTTTATGACGATGACACAAGCTGCGGATGTGCGTGAAACTTGCCTAACCGTCAATAAAGAAAGGCCCTATTTATGGATAACGTAATGAAATGTTTAAGATGCGGCGGCAAAAACGTCAGGCCAAGCGAGGTCCAGTCAACGGGCAAAATTTATTCCCGCCCGAGGCAGGCGAAACTTTCGGCTGTTCTCCTCACCGGGGCGTTAGTAAGCGGGCTTACCTGCCTTGACTGCGGCCACGTCGAGCTTCTTGTCGACGCCGCCAAGGCCAGGTCTATGATAAGAACAGCTTAACTGCAAGCGACAACGATAAATGAATGTGAGGACGCGGTGAGCGACGAAAAACGAAATAAGCGCTTGCGCCTGCTTGTGTCCCGGCTCAACAAAGAGCGAAAGAAACAGGCCCAGCAAATAGACATTCTTTGCAATGACCTGCTTGCGGCGCAGAAACAGTTCATAAAAGAGCTTAAGGTCATCAGCTTTTCCGCGGACTTTTACGAATCAATTCTCGGCCTGACCGACCTCAATGAGCTGCTCGCCTCAGCCGGCAACCTTATCAAAGACCACATTATCGACGCCAACGTCGCGTTCTTCCTGCTTACACCAGGCCCCGGCGAGGGGTTCAAGAGCAATAATTTCGAAATGCACATTTTTGAAAGCGACCAGCCCATCGACCTCGAGAACAAACGCATCGAAAACTTTTTTACAGCAGACCTCATTGACTCAATCGCACAATCCAACCGGCTTTGCGCAATCGAGGATATGCTGGCCCTGGGCCTTGTGGGCAATCCCCGCTGCCTTGAAAAGGTCTCGGCGGCGGGCCTCCCTCTCAATTACCACGGCTGTGCGCTGGGTTTTGTCCTGCTGTATCGCTCAAGTACGAATCCTTTCAGCCGGGAAGAGCTTAAATCGCTTGAGCGGATTTCAACCGGCCTTTCCCGCTCCATCGCCTCCTGCCGCACCCTCGTAAACAGCTTATAATCACCCTACCCCTATTTTCCCATCCGCTTATTACCAGCCCAAGTTATTGCTTTATGAGCGTAAAAATGATACAATAGCAGAAATACATCTAACACGCTCAAATGTAAGGACTTGAGGAATATGACGGCTAATTACCGGAAGTTCGGATTTTTCCTGTTTGTCATAACGGGTGTATTAGCCGGCTTCGCCTGTGCCGCGTCCTGCCCGCCTGCTGACCTCGACGGCAACTGCCGCGTCGATTTGAACGATTTAGCAATATTTACACAACAGTGGCTAAGCGGCGGCGACTGTGAAGGCAGTGTAGTTTGCGCGGATTTTGACGGAGTAAACGGCATAAATTTTGTCGATTTCTCAATTCTGGCAAACTCCTGGCGAAAGCAAGGCATTCCTCTTGCCATTAACGAATTTGTTGCCTCAAACAACAGCGCAAGCGGCTTCCACGACCCCAACGGCGACTACGACGACTGGATTGAAATCTACAACTTCGGCGACGCGCCGGTTAACCTTGCCGGGATGTATTTGTCGGATAAGCCGGATAATCCAACCAAGTGGCATGTTCCTTCTGGTTACTCGTCTCAGACAACGGCGCCAGCTTATGGCTTTGTTGTATTCTGGGCCGACGAAGAGCCGAACCAAGGCCCCCTGCACGCCAACATCAAACTTTCGGCAGACGGCGAGGATATTTTGCTGTCCGATTCCAACGGCGTATTGATTGATTCAATCTCCTTTGGTCCGCAAACGGCGAATATTTCTTACCAGCGTTACCCGGATGCTAAAAACAACTGGCAGTTCTGCTCATCGCCCACCCCCGGCGCTCATAATAATTCATCCTATATAGGCGAGGTCAACCAGGTCAATTTCAGCAGCACACGCGGTTTTTACAGCTCATCTTTCAATCTGACATTGACCTGCACTACGCCCGGCGCTGCTATTTATTACACTACCGACGGTTCCGCTCCTGTTATTGGCGAGGTCAATACGCCAAAGAGCATACGATATACGGCTCCTATTGCCATAAGCTCCACAAAATGCGTGCAGGCAGCAGCGACCAAAACGGGTTACAGGCCCGCTGAGTCAGTAACGCATACTTATATTTTCGGCGCAAGCGCCACTATCCAGGCCATGCCCCTGATCTCGATTGTCGGCGACTCAGGCAACTCGTTATATGAGCCAAACGGCGTTATGGCCATAGTCGGTGGTTCTTACGTTAACGGGGTGTGGACTTCCGGCGGTGCCGGAACCTATAATAACCCGTTGCAGAGGGGTCTTGAAAGAGCCGTCTCTCTCGAAATCATCGACCCAACCACAAGCACTAATTTGCAGGTTAACTGTGGCATTCGCGTTCACGGCAGCGACTATACCAGGCCGCGATACACACGGGGCACTGACTGGAACACCTGCTACAACGGCTGGCCGAACTGGAACAGCAACAAATTCAGCTTTAATATGTATTTCCGAAGCGACTACGGCTCCGCAACTTGGCTCGACTACCCGTTCTTCCCCTTGACCCCAGAGGTTACGCGATTCGGCGCTATTGTTCTGCGGGCAGGCCACAACGACTCCTGCACCCCGTTTGTCAAGGACGAATGGATGAGGCGGCTGTTTAAGGAAATGGGCGGTGTTCAGGAAACGGGCGTATTCGCCAATATTTACATAAACGGCCAGTACAAATCCTACTTTAATCCCACGGGCCACGCAGACAACGATTTCTATAAGGAATGGTATAACACCAGTAATGATTTCGACGTCATTACCCAGGGCGGCGTCCGCGACGGCGACAATACCGCTTTCAATAACCTCGTCAATTACGCAGCCAGTAACAACCTCTCAATCACAACTTACTACAATTACGTCGCTGACCGCTTCGATATAACCCAGTTTGTCGATTATCTCGTCCTCCAGATTTACTCCTCGAATTTTGACTGGCCCGGAAATAACTGGACCGCCCACCGCGAAAGGTCCGATACAGCCAAATTCAGATTTTCCGTATGGGATGCTGAAGGCATCGAGACATGGGTGGCCGAAAACCATATGGACGTCAATGCCTTTGAGGACCTTCCAACCTGGACAAGTCCTACAGGCCTGAATCATCTTTCCTGGGACCCCATTTCGATTCTCTATCGCGCCCTTAAAGCCAATCCCGAATTCAAACAGCTTTTCGCCGACCGTCTTCACAAACACTTCCGCAACGGCGGTTTGTTGACAAAAAATCATCTTACGGCAAAGTGGTGGGAGGTTTTTGGCGAGGTTTCTGCTGTGCTGCCTTATACAGGTTATCCCGCCAATTTCATCCCCAATACATTTATACCGAAACGCGAAGATCCCATATTGGGGGTATTCGAACAACAGGGTCTTTGGACTCGCAGCTTCGGCGCACCGGTTTTCAATGTCAACGGCGTTTATAAATTCGGCGGAACCGTCTCTCCAACTGATGTATTTACTATTACCGACCCCTGCAGCTCGGGAGGCACAATTTATTATGCCATAGACGGTAATGACCCCAGAACTCCCTTCACCGGGACTATCTCGTCGAGCGCTATCACATATTCCGGCGGATTCTCACTAAGTCAAAACGCAGACCTCAAAGCGCGCATCTACAAAAGCAGCACACAGAAGTGGAGTCCGCTCAACGAGGCCTTCTATCAAGTGCAAAATCCTTAAAAGCTCGCTGCAAGTTGCCGCAGCCCGGCTATTTGCGATGATTGCGCCTGACCGCTGCGATACCTAATCCCAGCAGTAAAATCGTCGCCGGTTCAGGAACCTGCGTCCCGGTCAGCTCATAATTGTCGAACGCGAACTGGTCGTTGCCCGTTTTATCTAAATCGGAAACCTTCAGTTGAACAGACGAGCAATTCTCAATCGCATCGAAACTGGCCATCGAACACGAAAAGCTGTGAAATGCTTTATCCGCGATTATTGTTTGGTCGTTTAGTATCGAAGCCCACGTCCCGCTGTTGTTTATCTGGTAACTGAGGTCGAAAGACGTGGTGTTTACGTTCCAGGCCTTATAGTCGAATCGGACGCTTATGTCGGCCCAGCCGGTCGTATTGAGAGTAACAATCCATTTGGCGTCGGGCGAGCTTGAAATCTTGACGTCTTCCCATGCCGCCGACTGACCCACTGCGTGAAAAACTCCTGCTGCGTCCGTATATGCCGTGCCGTCTTTGCCGTCCGGGTCAAGTGTCCCGCCCGAAAGCACCAATGTCGGCGTTCCAGTCAGGTTTACACTTACGGCGTTCGGCCCGGTGGTGTAACCAGCGGCGTTAGGGCCGAAATCCCAGATTGCCATTTGCTGGGCGCCCATTACCGAATTGAAACTAACACCCCCCAAAACCAGCGCCGCCAAGATTATTCTCTTCATATTCCCGCCTCAACTAACAAAAACAACATTTATGATTCTCTATTATCGTAACGTAATTTTGCGTTTTGTCAAGCGAAATCCCCCGGCAATCTTGCATCAAAATGCCTTTTAGCCCTTTTTCCCTGAAAAACCATTTGACGGACGTATAAGCAGCGATATATACTCTTTCGATTTTTAGCGTTGAAAAGATTACCGGAGTCGTTCTAAGTGACCACCAGTGCGAAAGACATTTTGAAAAAGAGGGTCGCCGGCAAACACCTTGACCGGCTTACCGCTATTGATAACCCGAAATTGCATCGCTTTGTTGCCGACGCAATTGAACTGACTAATCCGGCCTCGGTCTATGTTTGCACCGATTCGCCGCAAGACATCGCTTATATACGCGACCTGGCTGTAAAAAACGGCGAGGAAATCCCCCTCGATATCAAAGGTCATACCTGCCATTTCGACGGGTTAACCGACCAGGGCCGCGACACATTCAGCACCCGATACCTGCTGCCCGCCGGCTCGACGCTGGGTGAGTCGCTAAAATCGGTTGAAAAACAGGCGGGCACTAAAGAAGTCCGCGACCTCCTGAAAAACTCGATGGCAGGCAGGGAAATGTTAATTTGCTTCTGGACGCTGGGTCCCGTCGGTTCGGAATTTTCCATTCCCTGCGTCCAGATTACCGATTCGCCATACGTCGTCCACAGTGAATCGCTGCTGTACCGGCCCGGTTACGAGCAGTTCAAAAAAGCTTGTCCGCCGGCAGGTGCGGCCGGCAACAATCCCGAGTTCTTCAGGTTCCTGCACTCCGAAGGAGAACTTGAAAACGGGGTCAGCAAAAATCACGAGCTTCGCCGGGTATATATCGACCTCGAAGAGGAAATGGTCTATAGCGTCAACACCCAATACGGCGGCAACACTATGGGCCTTAAAAAATTGTCGCTGCGATTAGCCATTCAAAAGGCCTCA
>Ga0187886_1001352_pt1 | contig 22686 bp, 29 predicted proteins | sample June2016WEW_20_1_FD_133001 | JGI IMG/M metagenome (GOLD analysis project Ga0187886, IMG submission 133001) | Peatland microbial communities from SPRUCE experiment site at the Marcell Experimental Forest, Minnesota, USA - June2016WEW_20_150 | ecosystem: Environmental > Terrestrial > Soil >... | reverse complement strand
GTACGGTCATAAGGCGCCGAAGGCAACTCCTGTCTGCGGCAATTACCGACTTGGCGGTTCCGAATGCCCGTAGTATCACGGTCACTTCACAGGATTCCGCCTGTAGAATTGGATTCACATTGATCGCCTGCTCCAAAGTGATATGGCAGATCGATTTTTTGAATAGGTATTAGCGATGATTGACTGTAGCGGGGTCGCAAGCGATGAGTATATCAGTGTGGATGGAATCTTGTTGGAAGCCTGGGCTAGCATGAAGAGCTTCCAGTGCAAGGAAGAGAAAGAGGAAAAGACGGACCGGTCGGATGACGATCCGGGGAATCTGACCGTCGTTTTCAAGAGTGAAAAGCGCTACAATGCGACCCATCAATCCAGAACCGATACGGATTATCGTTTGATCTGGAAGGACAAAGGGAAAGAGGCGAAATTATCCTAATACGGGAATGTCAAGATTGAGAACCGACACGGGTTGGGCGTAAAGGCGAAAGCACTTCAGACGAACGGGACCGCGGAGGAAGAGGCGACATTGGGGATGCTGAATGCGAGGAGTGAACGGACAAAGTCTCGAACGAAACGGATCACCTGGGAGCTGACAAGAAGTGTGACCATCGGGGATTTGTGGAAGCGGATCGGTCCAAGAATGTAACCGTGCATGTATCGCAAAGGGAAGACCGACGATCGGCGATTGATGGGAAAACCACTCGTCACCCCGGATATCTTGTGAGTCAAAGGAAGCGAAAGCGGATCGAAGAAGTATTTGGCTGGGGGAAGACGGTAGGATTACTGAGAAAACTGGTCTACCGGGGATTGAAGAGGATCAATTGGGTGTTCACCTTCAGAATGGCGGTCTACAATCTGGTGCGGCTGACCAATCTAAGCATGACTGCAGGATAGCTCGCCACTATCGGACGAGTTATTTCGAAAACAGGATAGGAGGGAGCTTTCGGAACTTCTTTTTTTCCGCACCCTGTTAGGGGTTCGCCAACAGTATCTTAGAGAAAGCCAAACCATTTACCTTCAGGTATATTGTAATTATACAAACGTGTGCTATAATACGATTGCATGCAATCGTTTGCTAACAATCTTCTTCCCATAGGCATATGGACATCTCTCCTCAAAGCGAAAGCCATGTAGTAACAGTCAAGGATATCGCACAGCATGTGGGAGTCTCCCCAAGTACCGTGTCTCGTGTATTGAGCGGTGCGAACACCGGTATGATCAGCGGTGAGACACGCAAACGCGTCCTGGAAGCTGCGGCCAAATTGGGCTATACGCCTAATACAATGGCCCGAGCATTAAGAGGCAAGCAGACAAAGCTGCTAGGTGTGATTGTACGGGAAATTTCTGATCCCTTTTTCGCCAGCTTTATTTCATTACTCATTACATCAGCCCGGGATCTAGGATACCAAATTGTCCTGGGTCATGCACACAGTGATCCACAAGAAGCCATTCGGATAGGCGCGGTTTTAGATACTCGTCACCTGGATGGCATTTTTGTTTTAGGCGACCTTCATAATGACGATACTGCGCTCAAGCAGCTTTTGCAGAGCAACCGGGTAGTCGTTGCTATGTGTCGAGGGCAGAATCCGTTATGGATCCCCAAAGTAAATGTGGATAATTTCGCAGGCGTGGAAATGATGTTGAACCACCTCCTCCAATTGGGTCACCGTCGCATCGTATTTATAGATGGCGGCTGGCTGGGCGATCTCCGCGATCGGAGGGACGCTTTTGAGCAGTATATAAAAGATCATAATTTGCAGGCGGATTTCTTGTGTGTCGAAGCCCAGGTGAATGATGGTGATGGTGGCTATGCAGCTATGCTTAAGATCATAACCCGATTCCCGCGCCCAACAGCCGTCTTTGCTGCGGATGATATGATCGCAATCGGGGCACTGAAAGCCGCCATGAATTCAGGTCTATCCGTTCCGCGGGATATTTCTGTGGTGGGCTTCGATGATATTTATATGAGCCGATTTGTCACCCCCACTTTGACTACTGTTCGTCAGCCCATCGAAGAAATGAGCAACCGTGCGATGGAGTTGATTGTCGATTTGATCGCAAAGCATGAAGTGGCAGAAAACGAACGGTCGATTAAGATCCAACCGGAACTAGTGGTCCGCGAATCCTCGGGACCAGCATCGCAGACTTAACTCGGACATTTGAAAGAAACCATGATAGCAGACAATTTTCCAAAACATATTCTTGCAGTCGGGGCCCATCCAGATGGCATTCCCTGATTACGTGCGTGAAAGTCCTTTTTTTCACCAAAGGCAATGAAATGGCAGGAAAGAAGGGGTGCGGCGATTATCGGCGGAGATATACCGACAGTCGATGATTCCTGCAACCCGACGGGCGTTAATTACCAGTTGTTCAAGGCAGGTTGTCTTCTGTTGGCGTCCATGATTAACCTTCGGCAGGTTGCAAATTGGCAAGGAACAATTTTGATCACCTTGCCTCTACCAGTACAGGGAGTCTCCACTACACCTTGTCGAGCTCTGGCGATCGATCAAAATATCTGTTCTTAAGGAGAGTGTATGTTCGCTGTTGATATAGAGGATAGGCACTGGGGCTGTCGAGTAAACGATCAGATTATCTGGAAAGGTTTGCGCGCTCTATTGCTTCAGAACGAACTGCTCCAGATTGTAATTCTTCTCGACAAAGGTTCTGAGATTATCCAATTTCTGTTTAAGCCTTTGGATGTTGATTTCATCTGGCGCGCGCCGAATACTCTTCAAAATCCCGCTCATTTTGTGCCTTCAGGTGGTTCGCAGGCTACCGATTTCTTCGATCATTGGTCGGGCGGCTGGTTTGAGGTTGTACCAAACGGCGGCCCAGCCTGTGAATATAAAGGCGCACCGCTTGGAAATTTTGCCGAAACAATCAATGTGCCCTGGTCCTGTCGCATCCTCGAGAATACTCCTGAACAGGTTCGAGTGGGTCTATCAGTAAAGACATACCGAACGCCGTTCCTGCTACAAAAAACCCTCACCTTGAAAAGTAGCGTGCCGGCGCTTTTCATCGAAGAACGCCTCACGAATCAAGGTGCTGAGCCGGTTGATTTCATGTGGGGGCATCATCCGGTGCTCGGCGCGCCATTCCTGGATGAGACCTGCCGCATCTTTGCCCCAGACTGTAATGTAGAAGTTCTGCATGCTGAAGATGGTCCCGATCATCGGATGGGCCTTCACCAGGTAGGACGCTGGCCGTCTTTATTAGATCGTGATGGTAAGCCCATGGATCTGAGTCGGATTCCTGCCCCACAAGGGCGGACTATGGATAACTGCTATCTGCGAGATTTCAAAGAAGGTTGGATCGCGGTAAATAATCCCACTCGCAAGGTAGGCTTTGGACTGGCCTGGGATCCACATGTTTTCCGTTATACCTGGATCTGGGAAGCTCTGGGTGGTGGCCAAGGGTATCCATGGTACGGCAGGACGTACAACATCGGCATCGAGCCTTGGTCCAGCTATCCATGCGTCGGGTTAGTTGAAGCTGTGAATCGTGGAACCGCCCTATGTCTTCATCCCGGGGAGAGCCTGGATGCCTGGCTGACTGCTGCGGTTTTCACGGATCGGGAAGAAGTGCATTCCGTAAGAAAAGATGGAATGGTTTAATAAGATCAATGAATCATCAAATTCGGATCTGTCTTCGATTCTAACGCAGATCAAAACTTGGAGATTGCTATGACTAGCTTTATAGACCCACAAGCCTTGTTTGAGTGGTGCCGTCTCCCAGTGGAAGAACTAGAGAATCATCCGCAACGCGAAGAAGATATCAAAGTACTACCTTGTACTGGCTACTTTGCTCTTCCTGTGCTGGCTACTTATCTCATCCGGGTGATTTTTAGCCCAAAATATGGGTTTTTATTCCCCGTGAATTATCATGCTTTGTGATCTTCCTCCTCGTCAATTCCCGATACAGCATGTTTATCCCTTCCCTTTCTAGACTTCTTTTGCCCATCGGAACAGAGGCGATCTTATGTTGGAAAATAATCTTCGTAATCAATATTTTATAGAATAAAGACAACTTAAAATCGTTTGGTCCATTTGGCTGCATTTTAAAATGTGCAGATTATGATGTAAAATAAGGCTGGTTCTTTCTCGCATGGTTCCTTCGAACTAAAGATCGAGAGGCCACCCTCAGACGGTAGGCCAAACGATCTAAGGTATGGGTTTTGGGATTAGCACTCATAACCCTGCGAGCTATAGTTCATTAACATTTCTTTAAATCTCTCCCATGTTCTTCAATAATTAAAGACTGGTCGGTTGATCAATATTTTGGGCTAAAATAGCTTGGATGAGATAGGTAGCCAGCACACCGTCGATATGTGCGCCAATCCGTTTAATTACCTCGTTCGATTCCAGGGCATGCCAGGGTATGGCCATAACCCTTCCTAATAATCCTCAATCTACCGGCGGGGAATGGATTATTGGATCCGACGGTTTATTTTCCTTGCCCCTGCGTTTCCTTATCGCTTGAACCACTACCAATAATCCTGCGATCGGCCAAATATGGAAGATCATCGGCGCCCCGCAATCCGGACAGGGTAATGCGCCAACACCCAGCAGAGCTCCCGTGAGAAGCGTCCACTTGACCGTGGAAGCGGTAAATCGCTTCCTAATTCTTGAAACCAAGTTATCACTCGGATCCTTTTTTACGTTCTGCAAGAAAGCTTCTCTGCACGCATTTGCTGTTATATCAGTGCAATCGCTCGGAATGATCGACCAAGCCGCCTTTCAGATAGGCTTGAACGGCTTCATCGATGCCGGCCATATCGGTCACGATCGGGCGAATATTGGCTTGTTTTATACTTTCGTATGCGCCCCTGCCCATACCTCGCGCCAGCAGAACTTCGCAATCGGATATAGCGGCAACCATCTGTGCGTGGCGGTTCTGAGCGGTTGGATCAAAGCCGTGGCCGCGGGGGTCAGCCGAGTGGTGGTGTTCCTCGTGTTTATCCCCGGAAAATTGGGCGTGTCCCAACTTATCGCGGGTTTCATGCGAAATTATTTTACCGTCTTCGACGGTAATGACTACGTATAATGGAGCGCGGCCAAAGTGCTGGCTTATAGTTACACCGTCTTCCGATACTGCAGCGATTTTCATTTTTGCTCCTATCTCCTGAATTTTACAATGGTTTTCTTCGTCCATCGATTTGGCCTTTTCCCGATCTTTCGAACCCCGGGATGCGGCCCAACGGATGGACGAGGGCCAACCCCATGTTTTTTTTAACCGCGAGGTTGAATATATAGACCACGCGTTGGATAACCCTTCTGTTACGTATTGGATTATTGGCTTTCGACCGGATAGCCCGCCGCCTGCCAAGCATCCATTCCCCCGGTCATGCTGGCTGCGCGGGTGAACCCCGCCTGCTGTAATATCTGCAACCCCTGCGCGCTTCTCACACCCGTCCGGCAAACCACCACCATGTCCCTGTCCCGCGGAACTTCCGAAAGGCGTCCGGGCAATTGATCGAGCGGAATCAATATGCTGCCCGGGATATGGCCCTGATTCCATTCCTCGCTGGTCCGCACGTCGAGAATAAACGCCCCGGAATGAAATTTATCCAATGCCTGGGCGACGGAAATCTGCGAGGAGGAAGAACTGCCTTTACCGATGAGAAGTACCGCCCCAAGTATGATCGCTCCAATTAACGCGACGCCTGCCAGAATCCAAGGAGAGAAATGTATTGTGTTCTTCTTTGCCGGTTTTCGCCGCGCGCGTCCCATACTTGCCTCCTTTTAAAAATATTTTCCGGTTCGTCAACCATTATCCCACATCAAGTATGGAGGGAAGTGGTCACATCGATTATCGGTGGGTGTTCGAAGTGTTTTTTAACCTTGCATAATTCCGCAGCCTGAATTACCGCCGCCCGATATTTTTCGGGGAAGCCGGCCGGCAATTGGATATCCAGCGTTATCCTGGTAACCAATCCGGTCGTCGGGTCATCTTCTGATTTTTGAACAAGGCGGATTCCGGCCGGATCCAACCCTCGGTGGCGGCAGAATCCCAAAACATAAATTCCTGCGCATGTTCCAAGCGAGGCGAGAAATGTATCGAAGGGAGTGGGTGCGGATCCATCTCCGCCGCCTTCTTTGGGTTGGTCGGTTTTGACGATGTATTCTCCAAAACGCGCATCAACCCGGGAACCTCCGGGAAACTCAACGATCATTTCCATTTCTCTTCTCCTTTTCATGCGAAAGTCCTAAAAATATAGGCCTTTGTTGATTAAGCCGGATTCTAGGCCGATTATTCCCTCTTCCCAAACCCGGTTTTAAGTATTATAACAATATATAGCATTGTATAACAAATGAGTCCTCTTCTCACGACCCATCAGGTAAAGGAATTATTGAAGGTTGATCGGATCACGATCTACCGAATGCTTAATGACGGCCGGTTGAAGGGCGTAAAAATCGGCCGACAATGGCGGTTCCATAAGTCGGAGATTGAACAGTTACTCGGAAAACCGGACAGTGTAACCACCGAAAATTCGGCCGAGGAGGTTCTGACCGAATTCCCTTCCGGATGCGTGGAGAAGGTCGAAGACCTGTTGGCCGGGATCCTTGGCATCGGAGTTACTACGGTCAACCTGCGGGGCGAACCCCTGAATGCAATTGTCAATTCCAATTCCTTCTGCCAATTAATTCTCTCCAGCGAATCCGGCCGGCAAGCTTGCCAGGCGGCATGGAGGGAGCCTGAATCTGCAAACGAGGATAAATCAACATTTCAGATTTGTCCCGCTGGCCTGTGCTTCTTCCGTTCCCCGGTCGCCGTTTCCGGTCGAACAGTAGCCTGGGTGATTTCTGGTCAATTCCGTATCGCTTCCTCAAACCGGACTCAGGAAGCTGCCATGATTAAAAGTTTGTCGGAACGCCACAAAATTCCACGCCATTCGTTAGAGGAAGCACTTCACAACGTTCATTCTTTATCCCGGGAACAGCAGGTCCAGGTGGAGGAATGGACGCCCCGTTTGTCAAAAACGATCCAATCCATTCTTCAGGAACGCAACAATTTAACGACCCGCTTGAAACAAATTTCGGATCTCAGTGCGGTGCGGCCGGTGTATGCCGCTCGCGAAGCCGATTAGCTTTTTCCCCCAGGAGGTTCCCTATGCCCATTACACCCGACCAAACGCTGGACTGCAGTGGTATGGCCTGCCCCATGCCGATCATCAAGACCAAAAAAGCGATCGACAGCCTGCAAATTGGGCAGGTGTTGAAGATGGTTTCCACCGACCCGGGTTCGGTCAGCGACATCGACGCCTGGACCCAAAAGACCGGGCACGAGTTGGTCGGCTCCGAACAATCCGGCGGCAGTTACACCTTTTTCATCAAACGAAAAAAATAAATCCAAAGGAGGAATCATGTCTGAAAAAATGCTCATTCTGGTGACGCACGGAACGAATTCCCCGGAACTCGCGACAATCCCGTTTGTTATGGCAACCGCCGCCCAGGCGTCAGACGTGGAGGTAGTTATGGGTTTCCAGGGAGACGGGGTCACGTTACTGAAAAAAGGCGCGGTGGATTCCATCACGGCACCTAGTTTTACTCCCCTCAAAACGCTTCTGGAAACATATATCGAAGCCGGCGGCAAACTACTTGCCTGCGGGCCGTGCATTAAATCCCGAGGGATCAATCCGGAAACGGATTTAGTAAAAAACGCGGCGGTTGTTAACGCGGCGACCTTCGTCAAAGAATCCACTGAAGCGAAAAGCACACTCGTTTATTAAAAGGAAAGGAGTTCTGCATGGCTAACGAACCGAGCAATCGACTCGCCATCATCGCGCTGCACGGCACGATGGATTTGGCCTATCCGCCGTTTATCCTCTCCACGGCCGCCGTCGCCATGGATATGAAAGCGGCGATCTTCTTCACCTTCTACGGCTTAAATATTCTCAAGAAAGGTTACATCGACAAACTCCAGGTGCCGCCCATCGCCAACCCGGCGATGCCGATGCCGATTCCGAATATCATCGGCATGCTCCCCGGCATGACCCCAATGGCCACCTGGATGATGAACGGCTGGATGAAAAAGGCGAAGGTCGCCAAGCTCAGCGAGATGCTGCAAATATGCCTCGAGGGTGGCGTGCGGATGATCGCCTGCCAGATGACAATGGACGTCATGGGTGTAAAAAAATCCCAACTCATCGACGGGATTGAGATTGGCGGCGCTGCGACCTTCCTGGAATTCGCGAGCCAGAACGCCATCTGTCTTTCATTTTAGCGAATGGAAAGGGGAAACCCCCATGGACGATAAAGTCCTGATCATCATGACCAGCGGCCCGGATACTCCGCGCCGCTGCGCCACCCCATTCTTCTTCGGCACCCTCGGTGTCACCATGGAATACGACGTCTCCATGTTTTTCACCATCGACGGCACACTGCTCCTGAAAAAAGGTGTTGCGGAAACGATCTACCCGAAAGCGGGCGGCAAGCCGGTATCGGATTTTCTGAAAGAGGCGATGGAGGCGGGCGTTAAATTCTACGCTTGCACCGCCTCCACCGAGCTGCACGATTTGAAACCGTCGGATCTGATCGACGGCGTGAAGATGGTTGGCGGGGCGACGATGTGGCAATTGGCCGAGGATAGCAAGACCGTGCTCACATTCTAACAATCGGAGGGAGATCATGGCCACGGTTCGCGGATGCAATTTGCCGGATGACCTATATTATCTGATCGAGAAACACGTCTGGGCCAAACCCGCAGCGGGCGGGGTTATGCGCGTGGGAATGACCGCGGTGGCCGCAAAACTCTCCGGCGGGAAACTGGCCGCCGTCACCATCCGGAAAAAGAATCTCGGCCAGCCGGTGGCCCAGGGGAAGAGTGTGGCTACCGTGGAGAGCAGCAAATATGTAGGGCCGGTCTCCACGCCGATTTCCGGAACCCTGCTGCGAGGAAACGACAAACTCGAAACCGATCCCAATTTGGCCGTTACGGATCCGTACGGCGAGGGGTGGATCGCGGAAATCCAACCCAGCGCATGGGAAACGGAAAAGGCGAGCTTGACCACAGGCTCGGACGGCATCGCCAAGTACCAGGCCAAGCTGGAAGCTGACGGGATCACCTGTGAGTAACAAAGCGAACCGGTAAAGCGAGTGATCCTTTACCGGTTCGCTTTTATTCCAAAGGAGGCCGCATGCCTGAAAAAACCATTGCGGAGGAATTGCGCGAGCGCGGGATCTCGCGTCGTGAATTCCTTAAGCTCAGCGGGATCCTTGCGGGAGTGGTCGGACTGATGGATTCGCCCATCCATGCGCTGGCCAAGCCGATTAACCCAGTGGAACGGGTAATTCAGGCGCTGCAAACCAAGCAGCGCGCGCCGGTGATCTGGCTGGAATTTCAGGATTGCGCCGGATGCACCGAGGCCATATCCCGCTCGCAGGCGCCGACTCTCGTGGATCTCGTTCTGAACACGCTGACCATCGAGTATCACGAAACCCTTTCCGCGGCAGCGGGCTTCCAGGTGGAAGAGGCGAAACAAGCCGCGATGAAAAAATATGCGGGCGCCTATGTATTGGTTGTAGAGGGGAGCATACCCACCGGGAACAGCGGCGTGTATTGCACTATCGGCGGACGCACTGCGGTCGATTTATTAAGGGAAGCGGCCAGCGGTGCGGCGGCGATCATCGCCACTGGCAACTGCGCCTCCTTCGGCGGCATTCCCAAAGCTAGCCCCAACCCCACCGATGCGCACAGCGTAATGGCTTTAATCAAGGACAAACCGATCATCAACATTCCAGGTTGCCCGGCCATCCCCGAAGTCACAACTGGGGTGATTGCCAATTACGTTTTGTTCGGCGTTCCCGAATTGGATTCCTTAAAGCGGCCACTGGCATTCTATGGCAATACGATTCACGACCGATGCCTGCGCCGTCCGTTTTATGATGCCGGAAAATATGCGGATTCCTTCGATGACGATGGTGCACGCCAGGGTTGGTGCCTGTACAAGCTCGGATGTAAGGGACCGACAACCTACAATGCCTGCGCAACGATTAAATGGGATGCCGGGCTTTCCTTCCCGGTGCAATCCGGCCATCCCTGCCTGGGCTGCTCGCAGCCGGATTTCTGGGACGGCGGCGGGTTCTACCAGGGGCAATCCGCTCCGCTTTCGCGGCCGGCTCTCGCGGCCGTCGGTGCTGCGGCCGGGATCGGTGCCGCGGTCGGGATCGGCGCCGCGCTGATGAACCGCGCGCAACAGAAACATCCTGCTTCTACGGTTCCGGTGGAAACGCCGGAAGCGAAGGAGGCGAAATGAACTGGAATAGCGCGCTCGAATTTGCCCGCGGCCCATTCTTCTATGCCGCGCTGATCATTTTTATCGGCGGCATGACCTACCGGTTCGTCCGCGTCCTTCTGCTGGGATGGAAGCCGGATAAGGTTCCCGGAAAGGGAAGCAAGTTGGGCGGAGTGGCCGTTTCCTACCTGAAAGGTCTCATCATTTGGCCGTTCATCCCCTGGGTGAAGAACACCTTCACGCGCAATCCACTGATCTACCTCGCAGGCGGGCTTTTCCACCTTAGCCTATTCACCGTCCTGATCCTGGGAACAACCCACATGCTGGTGTGGAAAAGCCTACTCGGATTCGGCTGGCCGACGCTTCCCCTGCCGATTGTCGATTGGATGGCGGCCGCGGGGATCGCGGCGATGATCGCGCTCGCGATCAACCGCCTGATCCATCCGGTGCTTAAGCTTCTTACCGGTGCGGCCGAATGGCTGAACCTGCTGCTGGTATTCCTCCCCATGATCACCGGATACATCCTTACCCATCATCTCTTCTTTCCGTACGAAATGGGATTCACCATCCACATGATGACGGTCAACATCCTGCTGATCTGGATCCCCTTCAGCCGGATCGCGCACTTCATGTTCTATTTCTTCTCGCGTACGATCCACGGCGCGCAGTTCGGCAAGCGCGCAGTGACGCCGTAAGGAGGCAGACGATGAAAACGCAATCCGCGATTCAAACGCTCGTCTCCGAAACCGGCGGCTGGGTGGCTGCCCAGCTGGAGGCCTGCATACGCTGCGGGATGTGCGCCGAAGCCTGCCACTTCTACCAGGCCACCGGCAACCCGGAATATGCGCCGGTGTGGAAAATCGAATTGCTGCGCCGGGCGTACGAACAGCGCTTCAGCGTTTCGGGCCGGGTGAAGGTCGCTCTGGGTTTGGAACGTCCGATTTCGGATGCCGACATTTCCCGCTGGAGCACGATCGATTACGAAGCCTGCACGATGTGCAACAAGTGCGCGCTGGTGTGTCCGATGGGAATCGACCTGGGTACCCTTATCCACGGCGTCCGCGAGGCGCTCTCCGCCGCGGAAGCCGTCCCGGCCGATTTGATGGCCGCCGTCCAGAAACAGGTGACGGAAGGCAGCCCATTAGGCGTGACCGATGCGGTGTTTGACCAGCGCATGGAATGGATCGCTGACGAGTGGGAGGTGGAGCTGCCAATCGACGTAAAAGGCGCCGAGACGCTGGTAGTGTTCTCCTCGATTGAAATCATGAAGTTCCCCGGCAACGTGGCGGCCATCGCCAAAATCCTCCATAAAGCCGGCGAGAAGTGGACCCTGAGCCGGAAGGGACGCGAGGTGGTGAACTTCGGCTTCTACGAGGGCAGCCCGGAACGCACCGTGATGTTTATGAAACGGGTATTCGATGCCGCCAAAGAACTCGGTGTCAAGCGGATCCTCGTGACTGAGTGCGGACACGCGTACGACGCGTTGCGCTGGAACGCAGCAAACATGATGGAAGTTCCGGTCGGAATCGAAGTGACGCACATCGCCGGCGAACTGTGGAATTACATCCGCGAAGGGCGGATCAAGGTCAAACGCGGCGCGCTCGACGGTGGCGGAACGATCACCTTCCACGACGCGTGCAAGATCCAGCGGCGCGGCGGCTTTATCCGCGAACCGCGCGAGGTGCTGGGAGTGCTCGCCCCGCAAGCCTTCCACGAGATGACGCCAAACCGGGAAGAAGCCGTCTGCTGCGGCGGAGGGGGCGGCGTGATCGCGATCAAGGAAGCCGATCCCAACCGGTACGCCGCGTTCGAGCTCAAGATCGAACAGTTGCGGGCAGTCGGAGCTAAAACGGTCACGATGACCTGCTCTAACTGCCGCCTGCAGTTCACCGATTGCGTCACGCACTTCGGATTGGGCGTCAAGGTGGCCGGGCTTTCCGAACTGGTCGCCGAAGCAATGGAGTAGGAGGTGCCCCATGGCGTCATTTATGATCACCCCGGTGGAAAAAGGGATCATGCGCTGCCAGCACTCCGGACCTTTCAGCCACGAAGATGTCAGGTCGTTGGCAGGCTTTTTTTATGATTACCGCGGAAAACTGCTGATCGATTTACGAGGATCAAGCGGCGAGGAATGCGCCCGGAACATGCGCAACTTCCGCCCGATGATGCCGACGGCGGCTATATTCGGCGCAAAAATCGATCCTGCGGTGCTGGAAATTCCGGAAAGCTATTACGCAAAGGAAGTCCGCTGGTTCGAGACCGAACAAGAAGCGCTCGTTTGGCTTCGGGAACAATAGGAGGCATGATGGCGCAGCGCATTGTCATCGACCCAATCACCCGCATCGAAGGCCATCTGCGGATCGAAGCCAAACTCGATTCCAACAATGTCATCACCGAGGCGTATTCCTCCGGCACAATGGTGCGCGGGATCGAAAAGATCCTGATCGGACGCGATCCCCGCGAGGCCTGGGCCTTCACGCAGCGCGCCTGCGGCGTGTGCACCACGGTGCATGCGTTCGCCTCGATCCGCTCGGTGGAGGACGCTCTAAAGATCCGCATTCCTCCGGCAGCGAACCTTCTCCGCAACCTGATGGTCGCCCAGCAATATGTGCACGACCACGTGATGCACTTTTACCATCTGCACGCGCTCGATTGGGTGGATATCACCGGAGTGCTCGGAGCCGACCCGCAGGCCACCGCCGCTCTGCAGCAATCCCTTTCGCCCTGGCCCAACGCTTCGGCGGGATATTTTGCGGACGTGCAAAAGAAAGTGAAGGCGATCGTCGACAGTGGCCAGCTTTCCATCTTCGCCAACGCCTATTGGGGCCACCCCGCCTACATCCTTCCTCCGGAAGTCGACTTGCTGGCGGTGGCGCACTACCTCGAGGCGCTCGATTGGCAGAAGGACGTTACCAAAATCCACACCATCCTGGGCGGCAAGAATCCACACCCGAATTTCGTCGTTGGCGGCATGCCCATCCCGATCGACCTGAACGGCGAACTCACCCTGAACGCCGAGCGGCTTTCGATTATTTCCGAGTCGATCGACAAAATGGTCGCGTTCGTCGAACAGGTCTATCTGCCGGACCTGCTGGCGATAGGCGGGCTGTATCTGAAGGATGACAATTATTTTTCCACGCACGCGCTCCTCGGCGAGGGCTTGAAAAACTTCCTGACGTGGGGAGAATTCCCCGGCGACGACCCCTTGGACACGAAAGGTTACCTGATCCCGCGCGCGGTCATCCTCAACCGGGACCTAACCAATGTGCAGGAACCCGACCCGCGCGACATACAAAAGATGAAGGAGTTCATCGCCCATTCTTGGTACCGGTACGGGGAAGGCGAGAACGCCGGGTTGCATCCCTGGCAAGGTGAAACCAATCTGAACTACACCGGCCCGAAGCCGCCGTACGAGCAACTCAACGTCGACGGAAAATATTCCTGGCTCAAGGCGCCCCGCTGGGCGGATCAGCCGATGGAGGTGGGGCCGCTCGCGCGGGTGCTGGCTTTGTATGCATCCGGCCACGCCGAAACGAAGGAACTGGCAGGCCAGGCGATCGCACGCCTCAACGAGGTCTCTGGCCGGTCGCTGCCCTTCCCGGACGTCCTCTTCACCACGCTCGGGCGGACCGCCGCCCGCTGCCTGGAAACCGTCGTGATAGCGCACGCCATGCGATCGATGTATCAATCGCTGTTGGATTTCATCAAGGCCGGAACCACTACCACCTTCAACGGCGAAAAATGGGAGCCCATCACCTGGCCTTCGCACGCCGAAGGGTTCGGCTTCATGGAAGCGCCGCGCGGCGCGCTCGGGCACTGGATCGTGATCGACGGCGGGAAGATCGCCAATTATCAGATGGTTGTTCCCACCACCTGGAACGCCTCGCCGCGCGATCCGTCAGGCCGGCCCGGTCCGTACGAGATGGCGCTAGTGGGAACCAAACTGGCCGATCCGCAAAAACCGCTCGAAGTCCTGCGGGTGATCCATTCCTTCGACCCGTGCATGGCCTGCGCGATCCACTTGGTGGACGCGCGCGGCGGAGATTTGGGCGAAACCGGGATCGGCTTGAACGTGTGCGTGTCGTAGCGGCAACACCAATCACCGGATGACGAAACGCATTACCGTGCTGGGCGTGGGCAACCTGCTGCGAACCGACGAGGGTGTCGGGGTGCACGGCGTCCGCGCATTAAGCGATCGCCACCGCGAAGATATGCCGGAGGTGGAGTTCCTTGACGGCGGGACGCTCGGATTGAATCTGCTCCCGTACGTGGAGGAATCGAGTTCGCTATTGATTCTCGATGCGGTGGATTGCGGCTATCCGCCGGGAACGGTGATCGAACTCGAGGGGGATTCTATTCCGCGGTTTGCGGGAATTAAACTCTCGGAGCATCAGGTAACGTTGCAGGAAGTTCTCGGCCTGGCGCAGATCCGCGGGCGCTTGCCGGAGCGGATGATGCTGATCGGGATCCAACCCGCTGATCTGGAGACCGGGGATTCGCTGAGCGCGACGGTCTCCGCCACCTTGCCCGAAATGCTGGCAAAAGCCGAAGCGACATTGCGTTCCTGGAGCGTGTAGCCTTCTCCTTTATCCGCCCCCGTTTCGCGAAATCTGCCAATCGGGTGAGGACTCCCACTCGCGAATTCTCATCGCTCGGGGGGCGGACAGAGGAGGGGACAGGAGTTGGTCATGGATCTATACAATCTGGGTACCCGGCCCTGGCAAGATAGTCAGTCGATTTATCACGCACTGGCGCATCTCGGTCGGGAAGGATTGTGCCTGGTGGAGCCAGCATCCCCATATGTGTGCCTAGGCTTTCATCAGGATGCGGCCAAGGAACTCGATCTCGAGTATATTGCGCGCGAAGGAATCCCGTTGTTCCGTCGGGAAGTGGGTGGCGGGGCGGTGTATCTTGACCGAGGGCAGCTTTTTTATCAGTTCATCCTTCGAAAAGACGACAAGCGTATCCCAACGGATAAGGAAGCATTATTCCAGTTTCTTCTCCAACCGGTGATCGAAACGTACCGGGAATTTGGAGTCCCGGCGGAATTTAAACCTGTCAACGATATTCTTTCCCGCGGGCGGAAAATTTCCGGCAATGGCGCGGCCGAGATTAATGACCGGATCGTCGTGGTGGGCAACTTCATCCTGGATTTTAATTACGAGAAGATGGCCAGGGTTTTGCGGGTTCCCGATGAGAAGTTCCGGGACAAGGTTTTTAAAACTCTCCAGGAAAACCTGACGACTGTGCCGCGGGAAACCGGACGTGCGGCTCCTTCCATCGCAGAAGTCTCGTCTCGATTCATCCAGCGGTGTGAAACGCTGGTTGGCCCGTTAATTCCTCGGGAGGTTGACGGAGAGTTGCTCGCTAAAGCGGACGAGTTGGCCACCGCATTTTCTGCGTGGGATTGGGTGACGGAAAATGACCATCGGGAAAAAGCCGGACGGGATGTGAAGATCGCCGAGGGTGTCTTTGTGTTGGAACGAGTGGTCAAGCTGCCGGGAGGATTGGTTCGTGCCTCCGCGGTCAATGATAAAGGCCGGTTGCGGGATGTTCACCTCAGCGGGAATTTCTTTTTCTTTCCCGCCGCCCGACTGATCGATCTGGAACGAGCGTTGGAAAACGCCGAACTCGATGCGGTTTCGTTGACTCGCCGCATGGAATGGTTCTTTCAGATCTATGATATCCGCGCACCGGGAATCCTTCCAGAAGAACTGGCGAAAGTATTTTGTTCCTAGGCAAGGATACCCAAAACGAAAGGCGGAGGCGACGGGTCTCTTCTTACCGTTGGACTATCGGGAAAAAACACTATGATTAGTCAGGAGCAATATCAACGTATCGCCAGCGTCATGCCCATCTTACGGCGCGCCGACCCGCAACTGGTGAACGAGTTCCAGCAAGCCGCCTTCTTCACACGCATCCCGGCCGGCAAGGACGTCTTCGTCGAAGGTGACCGCACCGATGCGATCGCCTTGTTGATTTCGGGTGTAGTACGTGTATATAAAATCGGCGAGACCGGCAGGGAAATTACCCTATACCGCTTCGGCCTCGGTGAATCCTGTATCCTGACCGCCAACGCCATTCTCAGCCAAAAGTCGTTTCCGGCGATTGCCACGGTTGAGCAGGAGGCTGAGGCGGTGATGATTCCCGCGGATAATTTTCGGGATTGGGTCCGCCGCTACGACCTCTGGCGCGGCTTTGTGTTCGACCTGCTCTCCCAGCGATTGACAAGCGTGATGGCAATCGTGGACGATGTAGTTTTCCGCCGCGTGGATACTCGCCTCGCTTCGTTCCTGCTGAACCGCAGCCAAACCCAGAACCCCATCCCCATCACGCATCAGGAAATCGCCACCGAATTAGGCAGTTCCCGCGAGGTTATCAGCCGGATTCTCGAAGGTTTTGCCAGTGAGGGACTGGTTCGCCCGGCACGCGGTACAGTCGAAATCCTGGATTTTGAATCTTTGAGAACTCGCGCCGTTATGTGACTTTGTCACTGACAAACAACTGTCCCTAGTCTATACTGATATCAAGATACACACCAACCAGCTAAAGGAGATGTTCAAATGAACCCATTCGTTAAATTCATGGCTTCCACCACAGGCCGTATCGTTCGGATCGTCGCGGGCATCGCACTGATTGCCTTGGGCTTGCTGGCCCTCGGCGGAACCGCCGGCATCATTGTCGCCGTAATTGGCGCAGTGCCGCTGCTGGCCGGTCTGTTCGACTTCTGCGTTTTCGCTCCCCTGTTTGGCGCTCCGCTAAGCGGCCCAAAGATTCGCGCGGGAAAGTAACCCCTTTCATTCCCATGGAGAGGCATCACGCGTTGGTGGGCGTGATGCCTCCTGCCTTGTGCGTGAATTCCTCTCGATTGCAACAATGCTATACTCTTAAATGATCAATCATTAAATCGATATGCTTTTCCTGCCGCCGCTCGCGACCGACTTGGGTACCGCTGCAACCTCGGGGGGTTTCATGTGGTTAGCCCGGTCTTCCACTTGATGGAGTCTTTGCTTCATCACCAAGGGGTGAAGCAAACCGTTGGGCATCGAACCACAACCGCTAAAAAATTAACTGGCAATTTTATGAATGGCTCTTGATACATAAAGGAGATATTCTTGACAGACCGTCTAGCGCGGTGGATATCCATTCTCTTTGATAGTTCAGTGCTATCAATACCCATCTTTTTGGCTTTCGGCTGGATCGAGAGCGGAATTACCGGCATGGGCTGGGCAACCCTTACCCTCGTCATTGTGACGGGTATCCCGCTGGCCTATCTGCTGATAGGCCGCAAGCGCGGCTGGGTCAGCGATATGGAGATGACCCAGCGATCCGAACGCCCACGTTTTATTTTGGTTAGCTTGGGTAGTGACATTTTCGCCCTACTGGTTCTTCATATTCTGGTTGGACCGAAGCTGTTAATTCTCATCGTCCTGATCTACTTTTTTTTAGCAATCACAATGCTTACCATCTCCAGTTTTTGGAAGATTAGCTTGCACATGGCCGGTGTGGGCGGCTTTTCCACAGCGTTACTGTTTGTCTTCGGACTACCTGCGTTGTGGGCATTATTAAGCCTACCGCTGGTAGCTTGGGCGCGTCTGCATCGTCGCAAACACACGCCTGCTCAACTTATCGCCGGGGCAATGGCGGGCGCGTTGGTGGCTACCCTGGTGGTTGTCTGTAAAGGAATATGATATTGGCCTCACGGTGGAACAAATGGCACATTACCCGACCAAGTATGGGTAACTCGTGACGTTCGCAGCCCAGGGGTTCATGGTCATGCCCAACGAGCGGCTTAAGCCGGCGTTCCCTTTCGCTAGACAACCTCTAGCCGCCAGCCGTTGGGCTACGCCCCAAGATACGCTTCGGGGGTCTTGGCAAAGGATCGTTGACACGCCAGAGCGCAGAAATAATAAGTATGTCCTTGGTAAACAAATTGGATGGATGTTTTAGGATCAACCTTCATTTTGCACACCGGATCAATCTCCATCGGTGCAGCCGCGCTTTGTCGCACGAGACGCACGAGTGCAACCATGGAGGCAAGGTAGATTACGCTCATCAAAACGCCGGTGATAGGAATCGCCCGGCCATTATATAGATATTGCATCATCACGCCGAGCATCGCCCCCATCATGCCCCCCATCATCCCGCCCATTCCACCGTCCATCATGCCCATCAAGCCGCCGACGCGCCCGAAGGCGATTCCAAAAGTAAGACCCACGATCACACCGACCAAATTGCCGATAAACATGTCGCTGGCTGCGCCGATGAAATACCCAATGGTGATGCCCGTCATCATGCCCTGCGTCATGCCGATCATCATCCCGAGCATTTCGGTGACGCCGGATTTATAGCGCGAGAGATACACGCCTGCGCCGGCGCTAATGAGCGCCACAAGAATGCTGGCAATGATTGCGGTGTTCATGTTCAACATTTGGTTTCTCCTTGTTCCAAGGGAAGCTTCGGAAGTCTTTCTAATAATTCACCAATTGACCTCGAAATCAAATCGGACGGTGTTTGTTTTTCCCGCGCGTTCAATACCAACGATTACTCGCCAAGGACCAGCCATAAGAAAATGTACTACGCCGCGATAATGCCCTTCGCCCAGGGACGACGCGGTTACCACATTCTTGCCGTGGTTCATGTTGGTCATATTAATGTCGAAAGTAATTGCAGCATCGGTTATTGGCTGACCTTTTAAATCGGTGACAAGCACCTCGAAAGTGTTATCGCCCCGAACGGGGGGATTGGGATTGCTAAATAACCACACCAATAGATCGCCAGTCGGTTTTCCGCCCAAAGCGGGAACCGGCGTCATATTTGGATCTTGGGTTGCGGACAAAGCGGGGGTGAGGGTTGGAATAGCGGTTGGCTGTTCCGGCAGCTTACCGGATATCATGCCGCAAGCGGCGAGCAACAACATCGCCGCGAGTCCAAAAATCATCTTTTTTATCGTCATTTGCTCCACCTGCTATCTAGGAGATTAGCGAAGAGATATACGGAACCGATGAAGGTTTGATGAAGATTCGAAACAGATGATCGAATCTCTGTTTGGCATGACATGCTACAATCGATCCGGCCTTGGGCGTCGGCTCCCATACGCCATTCCTGCCGCTGCTTCGGAGTATTAATGTCGTCCGATCCACGACCGTCTATCGTTGAACTGTTTGCTTCTTTTTTACGCCTGGGCCTCACCGCGTTTGGCGGCCCCTCCATGATAGCCTATATCCGCCGCATGACGGTTGAGAAGAAACATTGGCTTGACGCGGAAACCTTTGGCGATGGGGTCGCGTTTTGCCAAATGATACCCGGCGCAACCGCGATGCAAGCGGCGGCTTATGTGGGATTGAAAAAACGCGGCGTAATCGGCGCAGCCGTATGTTTCATCGGTTTTGGACTCCCCGCCTTTCTATTAATGATGGCGCTGGCCGCCGTGTACATCTCCAACCGCAATCTGCCCGTCGTGGTTTCGGCCTTCAGCGGACTTCAGGCGATCATTGTAGCCGTCATAGCCAATGCAACCTTTTCTTTCGGCAAAACCACCCTCAGGGATTGGAAGACGGTTGCCATTGCGACCGTCGCGGCTTTGCTGTTCGGCCTCAATGTGAACCCGATCATTGTAATTCTATTGGCCGCGGCGGGGGGTTTGTTCCTCTTGAAGGCCAAGCAATCCAATTCCCAGGCTCCTGTTCCTTCCGGCCAAAATCCTCCCCATACAAAACCATTCCTGCTTATCGTTTCGGCCGCCGCAATCGGCTTCCTTCTGCTCTTTCTTTTCAGCCGCTCACTTTTCAATTTAGCTTTTTTGATGTTCCGAATCGATTTGTTCGCTTTTGGCGGCGGGTTTGCTTCGGTGCCTCTGATGTTTCACGAGGTTGTTCAAATCCGAAGTTGGATGGACAGCCAGACGTTTATGAACGGGATCGTTCTCGGGCAGGTTACTCCGGGTCCTATCGTAATTACCGCCACCTTTATAGGGTATCTCTTGAGCGGCCCGCTGGGGGGAGTAATTGCCACTATCGGCATCTTCTTGCCTTCTTTTTTATTGGTGATAGGCATTTCACCTTACTTCGACCGATTACGGGCTTCCCCTTCTTTCAACAAAGTTATCAGCGGCGTATTGTGTTCTTTTGTAGGATTGCTCTTTTCTGTTACGATTCGTTTTGCCTTGAACGTCCATTGGGATTTATTTCATATACTGCTTGCGAGCGGTGCCCTCGTCGCTTTGCTCCTGAAAGTAGATATACTATGGGTGGTTGTGATAGGAACAATAATCTCGGTGATAATATTCCTGTGATGTTCAAACCAAAACCTGGTTTATCCGTCGAGTTTAGCCGTGGTTACTCCGCCACGCTCCACAATTCGGCTAAACTGTGAACCGTATGACTACTGGATATTAAGCTTTATTGGATAAGGCAAATTAAGTGAAAACAAGAGAAAGTAGTATGCCGGATGAGCAAATATGGGATAGCTTTTTTAATCCCGATGTCATCCTGGATAAATTGGGAATTCAAAATGTTTCAGGAAATATAATCGATATGGGCTGCGGGTACGGAACATTTACTATTCCGGCGGCATCGAGAACGACAGGCTGGGTCTATGCGTTTGATATTGAACTGGAAATGATCAATGCAACGAAAGAGAAGGCCAAGAAAAATGGCCTGGATAATGTAGTTGCGATGAGAAGAGACTTTGTAAATAAAGGAACTGGTCTTGCCAACTACAGCTGCAATTATGTAATGCTTTTTAATATTTTACATGCCGAACAACCACTGGCATTATTATCGGAAGCTAAAAGGATCCTTATTGTTGGAGGGAAAGTCGGTATAATTCACTGGATTTTTGACCCTAGCACGCCACGCGGACCATCGATGAGTATAAGACCGCGACCTGAGCAATGTCAAAAATGGTTAATGGAGACCGGCTTTACGTTAGAGGGGATGATTATTAACCTCCCTCCATTCCACTACGGTTTAGTTGGAATAAAGTAATGAGAATTGCGACTCTAAGGAGATAAAAAGTATGAAAGCCTTGTTAATCATCAATGATGGCCCGTATGGCACAGAAAAGGCATATAACGCATTGCGAATGGCAATGATGATTCAAAAAGAACATCCTGATACTGAAGTTCGCATTTTTCTCATGGCGGATGCCGTGACATGTGCGTTGCCAAATCAAACAACCCCACAGGGTTACTACAATATCGAACGTATGCTAAAGGCAGTCATCGGCAAGGGTGGACAAGTTAAAACTTGCGGAACTTGTTCCGAGGCTCGTGGTATCAAAGGGCTTGTCCTGTTGGAAGGGGTTGAAATCAGCACAATGAGCCAGCTAACACAATGGGCTCTAGAATCAGAAAAAGTGTTTACATTCTGAATTATTGGCAGTATTTCCCCTTAAACGCGGCCTAACCTGCAGCTGCAAGCGAATTGGCCTTCGGCTGCGAATAATGACGTAATTTGCTTCGATGACCTTTCGAGTAAAAAAAGCGGCGGCGTGCACGCACAGCCAAGCGCCTATACTGCACACAACTGAGATCATACGAAAACTATTAGTGGACGATTTCCTGGTTCATTATGTCAAGTGTGTAAATTTGTCGATTTTATTCAGTAAGCATATAATCTTTCTTACTCAGCCATGGCCTATACCTTCGATCAATCCAAAGACGAAATCGCCCTGTGCTGGCTATTTATCTCATCCGATGTATTTCGAGCCCAAAAATGTGGTCTTTTGATTACCGTGATTTATCATACTTTGTGATCTTCATCCCTGTCTATTCCGGATACAGCATGTTCATCTCTCCCCATTTTGGACTTCTTTTGCTCATCGGATCAGTGGCGATCTTATGTTTGAAAATAACCTTCTTCATAAATATTTTGTAGAACAAGGCAACTCAATATCGTCATGTTCATGTGACTGCATTTGAAAACATGCAGATTATGATATAAAATATAGATGGTTCTTTCTCGCATGGTTCCTTCAAACTGAAGATCGAATGGCTAGCCTCAGACGGTAGGCCAAACGGTCTAAGGTATGGGTTTTGGGATTAGCACTCATAACCCTGCGAGCTATAGTTCATTAACATTTCTTCAAACCTATCCCTTATTCTTCAATAAATGAATTTGAGGCGTTTTTTCAATAGATTCCTTTAAAAATAGCCTGGAGGAGATAAATAGCCAGCACAAGCTTGTTTTCGACTTGTATTTTTCCTCTTTAATTCCAATTCCTATGCATTCGCCTCGTTCCGCCGCGGTCATGCCTTGGTTGTCTTTCCCTGTACCGGCATGTCTTGCAGGGCAGCCTTTACCGACTTGGGAATTTTCGCGGCCACCGTTAACAGCGCCCGAGCAGGTCCTTCCGGCACTCGGCGCTCTTGTTCCCAGTTTTGGAGAGTATCCACACTGATCCCCATCAACCGGGCAAACGCTGCCTGGGACAACTCCATGTTCTTTCGTATC
>Ga0187886_1001351_pt1 | contig 22702 bp, 25 predicted proteins | sample June2016WEW_20_1_FD_133001 | JGI IMG/M metagenome (GOLD analysis project Ga0187886, IMG submission 133001) | Peatland microbial communities from SPRUCE experiment site at the Marcell Experimental Forest, Minnesota, USA - June2016WEW_20_150 | ecosystem: Environmental > Terrestrial > Soil >... | reverse complement strand
TACCTGATCCTGGCCGTATGCACGCCCGCCGCCCGCGGGAAGATCATCGAGATCGGCGGGCCCGAGGTGACGACCCTCAAGCAGATGATGCAATCCTATGCGCGGGAGCGAAACCTGCGCCGGTTGATGATTTCCCTGCCGTGGTCCCTCCCTCGGATCTCTTCCTATTGGGTGCATTGGGTGACGCCCATCCCGCTCGAACTCGCGCGGACGCGCATCGAAGGGCTGTACAAACCGGCCCGGGTGGAAACCTCCGACGCGGAGAAAATCTTCGGCGCGGTGCCGCTGATGGATTATCAGGAATTCCTGCGCCGGGCGATCGAACGGATGGAATGCGGGGAAGTGGAAACCACCTGGACCGACTCGCTCGCCAGCAGCCAGGGCGACCAAACGCCCCGCAGCCTGGACTTCCAGGAAGGGTTGATCCTGCAGCGCCGCCAGCGCCTGGCCGCCGCGCCCGCACTCGCAGTGTTCCGCGTCTTCACTTCGCTCGGCGGGGAAAAAGGCTGGTTTTATATGGACTGGATCTGGCGATTTCGCGCCTGGCTGGACCGGCTGGCCGGCGGCGTGGGCCGCAAGCGCGGAAGAAGACATCCCCAGGATGTTCGACCGGGAGATGTGGTTGATTTCTGGCGCGTGGAGAAAGTGGAAGAAGGGCGTCTACTGCGCCTGCGCGCGGAAATGCGGATGTTCGGACTAGGATGGCTGGAATTTCTCGCCACGCCGCTCGAAGGCGGAAAGACCCGTTTGCTTCTGACAGCCTATTACCTGCCCAAGGGGTTTCTCGGAATTCTCTACTGGCATTTCCTCGAGCCGATCCACGCCGCCATTTTTTCCGGATTGATCCGCGCCATCTGCCGCCGGGCGGAGAGCGCGTCCAAAAGCGCGGCGTAATTCAAAACCATTGTCGCGATCTTCGCGCCGCGATTGCCGCGTCGTCTTAAATGCCGGCGCTGGAATACGAAACCCGCCTCCGGCCTTCCGTCCGAAGGCAAGCGGTGCGGGCTGTGCCCAATGCAAGGGTCCGCCCCGAAGGGGCATCGCATATCAGCGCGGGGATTTATCCCCGCGTGATCTCGGTACCGCGAAACCACTGTGTCTCAGCCTGGGGATCCCTGGCCCACTCCCTCGCCTGCGGTTCGGGACAGGCCCGCCGGGGCGGGCATTCCCGCGTGTCTTTGGCGGGGATTCATCCCCGCGGGGACACCGCGCCGCATGATTCCGCCCGGCTCTACCGATAAAAAAAGAATCGCGCCGGAAAATCCCGGCGCGTCTTTTATGGAACGGAGTGTCCAGCCCCCAAAATTGAAAGACTATCGGCTAATAGAGACTATCCAAAGGCACGTCCACCCCGCCCGGCAGATTGATGGTAAAACTGGTCAGGCCTTTGTCGACGATGAAAACCCATGTCGCGGAAGTGATCGAGCTGGAGGCGCCTTGCGATTGCAGGAACGTCCACGAAACCAAGCCGTTTACGGTCACATCCCAACCGGCAAGCGTGGAGTGCGCCGTATTGTCGGTCAGCACATTGGCCTTCACGATCAGGAAAGAATCGCTGGGGGATGTAGGAGTGTAGTCCTGCGATCCAACCAACCAATGGGATGCCGTTGTCACACTGACAAATTGCAGGTCCACTCCATCAACTGTTACTGGAACGGCAATCCCCGGGATTTCGGTCGGCGTCGGGGTCTGGGTCGGCGTGGGAGTCAGGGTCGGCGTGGAGGTGGGCGTGGCCGTGGGCGTCGGGGTTGGAGCAAGGAATGGAATCGAGTTGCAGGCGAGCGCGGAAATCACCAGCGTTGTTGCACAAGCAATCCAAATAAATCGTTTCTTCATGATGGCTCCTTGGCCGAAGGGATGATGGATGCGATTAACTTCGCGAAGTCCTGTAGCGCCGTTCAGAAAATCGAATGCGCTCTTCTGCCAACGTGGGTTTCCAAAGGTAGGATTGTCGGTTCTTCCATGGTAGAAATCTATGATAACAGGTTACCTCGATTTCGGGCGGTCTTCCCGTAAAAATTGTCTAAATAGTCAGCGGTCTGAAAAAGCGGCGTCGGTTAGCGAATCGGATCCAAAGGAAAATGGGTGTCGTCCGGCAGGATGAGCACGAACGACGCGGCATCTTTCTGGAAAACAAAGGGGATCACCGCCCGAGCCAATGCACCGGTATTTTTATCCATCCCATTGCATAAGTTTGTGAAATTGGAATAATGGTTATTGTTGTCCCCAACCTCCATCATATCAATCTCATTCGTGCTGATCCAATTATGACTATCATCTGAACCTGAACCTGTTTCCCCCAGAAAAAAATCATACGCTCCGGCGCGTTTTGTCGTTACGCCGGGGAGTAGTGCGTGCCGGCATCCGCTTCCGCCCGCTCCCGCCGTCCGGCGATTGCCTCCGCACAAGAGGGCGAATTACTTTATAATCCACAGGCACGATTTCCATCCGGAGGATCTCCCCGTGCCGGAAATTAATACCGCAGCGCCCGAATTCGAACTGGCCGACGCGTTTGGCTACACGGTTTCGCTCTCCGCCTTCCACGATCGACTGAACGTCGTGCTGGTGATCAATCGCGGTCTGGTATGCCCGTTCTGTCGGCGGTATCTTTCTCAGCTGCGTTGGGATACCCCCGCGTTCGAATCGCGTCAGACGGTGATCCTGGCGATCACGCCCGACCGTCCCGAGCAGGTGCGTTCATATTGGGAGCGCGAGGAGCTGCCGTTTCCGGGGTTTGCCGATTCCGATCACCGGGTGGCTTCGCTGTATGGACAGAAAGTCGACCTCTTCGGCAGGGGCCGGCTTCCCAGCATCGTCATCGTGGACCGCCAGGGCCGGATCCGGTATCGATACGACGGATCCTCGGCCCCCGACCTCCCTCCGAACGAAACCCTCCTGAGCGAATTGGACAAAATCAACCAGGAATCCACCGGCGAATGAAACGCGCCCCGTCCGCCCTCGCACCTGCCCTCGCGCCCGCCCTCGCGAAGCAGGGGAAGCGGGGGCTCGCACTCTTCTTCCTGTCGGCGGGGATTCTCGCCGCATGCGGAAGGGTCGAGCGTAAGGTTCGCATCGCCGTGCTCACCGATCTGACCGGCCCGCGCGCCGTCTACGGCGAGGGAATCCGGCGCGCGGCGGCGCTCGCGCTCGAGGAACGGCGCAGCACGCTGCTTGCCGCCGGATGGGATGTGGAACTCCGGGCCTTCGACGCCGGCGTCCCCGCCCCGGAACTGGATACCACCGTCCGCGGCATCGCCTCCGATCCGGATATTTTTTGCGCCGTCGTCCATACCGATTCGGGCGGAAATCTTGCCGCCGCTAAAATATTTCACCCCGCCGGGATCGCGCACATCCTTCCCGCCGAAACCGCATCGCTTCCGGATCCCGCTTCCCAACCGGAGACAATCTTCCTCTCTCCCGACGACCGCTCGCACGGTGCGTCCGATGCCGAAGGAGCGCTCTCCCGCGCCGCTGTTCGAATCCTCCTGACCACGGATGCCGATGCCCACGCGCTTTCCATTGCCGGCGGATTTCGCCAGCGCGCGCAATCCGGCAGTTTGACGGTTTACAACTTTCAGATTATTTCCGAACAGGATCTTGCCGACTGGGCGTCTTCCTATCAATCCATTCGTCCCGATTTGGTTTATTTCTCCGGATCTTCGCAACTCGCCCTTTCCCTTCTGGATCGAATGGCCGCTTCCGGTTTTCCGGGTTCGCTTTTCTTCGCCCAGGATAATCCGGAGGATCCGTTGCCTTCAAACTTCACTTCGGATTCCGTCACGCTAATGTTCTCTCCGGCGACAGCGGATTCCGGGGGAGGCGCCGTCGTTTCCGCAGCGATGAACGATTATCGAGCCGCATACGGCGCGAATCCCCCCGCGCTGGCCGCACTGGGATACGACGCCGCATCCTTTTGTCTATCCCCACTTTTAAAGAAAGGCACAGGCAACCTGAGTCCCGCCAACGCCCGATCCTGGGTTCTGGATCAATTGCGGACGGGCGATGTGTTTCAGGGCCTCACCGGATCCTACACCTTCGGCGGCGGGCGGCCGTGCCAGATTCCGATTTATCTTGGCGGGCAGCTTTCCCTTTCCGGTTGGGCACCCGTACCCACTCCGGGACCGGCGCTGCGCAAGATTCCAGAGTGTTGAATTATTATTTTATAAAAAATTTTGATTTTAGTGCAATTGGGCTGTGTGGCCATGCCTTTTCCCCAAAAAATCCATCATCCATGCGGAGTTTTCGATAGCCCCATTTCGGTGATAAAGATGCGCAATCCGGACGCAGTCAAGGGTTCCGTTTTCCCCCGGAGGATGCTATCATCCCCTGCGGAGGTTGCAGGATGCGTCTGGAAAACGAAAGCCGCGTAGGCATCATCGGCGGCGGACCCGCCGGTTGCTTCGCTACCATCCAGCTGCTGAACCGCGCCCGGGAAGCGGGGCTGCGGCTCGACGTGCGCATCTTCGATCCGCGCTTCGACACCGACGTAAGGGGTGTGGCCGCCTGCAAAGGATGCGCCGGGATCGTCTCGGCCAACGCGGTGCAATCGATCGAATCCCTCGGCTTGAGCGTTCCCCTGCGCGTGATCCAGGAAACCATCGAAGAATACCGGGTTCACATCCTCGGCCAAACCATCCGCCTGCCGCAGCCGCATCCGGGGCGGAAGATCCTCAGCGTCTACCGCGGTCGCGGGCCGCGCACCCACCGGGGCGAACCGATCGAAAGCTTCGATTCCTACCTGATCGCCGAAGCCGTGGCGCGCGGCGCGGTCTATGTGCCGGAGCGTGTGCGTAGCCTGGGCTGGGATCGCGGACCGCTGGTGCGCACGGAATCGACGACCTTTGCCGCTGATCTTATCGTGCTCGCGGCCGGCGTCAACAGCCGCCCCATCCCCGAGCTTTTCTTCAACTACACGCCCCCCCAAACGGGCATCATGGCTCAGGACGAAATCCGCAAACCGGCGGACTGGCCCGCGCACACGGTGATCGCCTTCTTCGGCCCGCCCAAAGGGCTGATCTTCGGCGCGCTGGTGCCCAAACGCGATTACCTCAACGTTTCGCTTTTGGGGCACCAGCTGGGTCCAAATCCGATCCAGGGATTTTTTCAGGCGCAGCAGGGACCAATGGCGCAATACCTCTCCGTCCCGCCCGAAAGCTGCTGCGGCTGCACCCCGCGCGTGCCGCTGCACATCGCGCCGCGCTATTACGGCGACCAGTGGGTGGCGGTGGGCGACGCGGCGGTGGCGCGGCTGTACAAGGACGGCATTTCCTCCAGCTTCCTCACCGCCGAAGCGGCGATGCGCACCGCCCTGGATCAGGGCATCGACGCCGCGGCGTTCAAGGCCGGCTACGAGCCCGTCGCCCAGCGGATCGCGGCCGACAACCGCTACGGAGACATCCTCTTCGCCATCAGCACGGCCATCCTGTGGAATCAGCGCCTCACCTCCGCCTTCCTCTACAGCCTGCGCTTGGATGAAACCCGGCCGGAGGGGAAGAAGATTCTGGCCCGGCTGATCTGGGGCATGCTCACCGGGGACGAATCCTACCGCCTCCTGTTCCGCATGAGTTTCCGCCCGCGCGAACTGGCGGAGCTCGGCCGCGAGATCATCCGCCGCGGCCGGTGGCTCATTCCGGATTGAGGGAGCCCACACCCGCATGCGCTCGCGCGTCACGATCCTCGTTCTTTCGATCGCCTTCGCCCTGCTTACGCTTATCCCCTACCTCGCCGCATACGGCGGCGCCGGCGCATTCCGGTTTACGGGATTTCTGTTCAATCCCTTCGACGCGGCTTCGTACCTGGCGAAGATGCGCCAGGGATACGACGGCCAATGGCTATACCACCTGGCCTTCACCGGGGATCCCGGCCCGGGGGCGCTGCTGTTTACCTGGTATTTGCTGCTGGGTCATCTGGCGTGGGTTTTTCGGCTGCCGCTGATCGTCGTCTGGCACATCGCGCGGATGATGGGGGTGGCGGCGTTTCTCGTCGTCGCCTGGAAATTCTTCGGGCGCCTCACCCTGACGCCTCGCGCGCGAGCCATCGCCTGGGCGATCACCGCGCTCGGATCGGGATTCGGATTTGCCGCGATCGTCTCCGGCACGTTTACCAGCGATCTTTGGGTGGCCGAGTACATCCCCTTCCTGGGGATGATCACCAGCGCGCATTTCCCGCTCGTCACCGCCCTGCTCCTGCTGCTCCTGATGCGAATTGTGATGCCGGCGCGCAAGCCGGCCGCCTTACCGCTCTTCATCACGGCGGTGATCGGGATGATGTTGGGGGCGCTCCAGCCGTTCGCGATTCTGCCCCTAGGATTGGCCCTGGCAGTCTGGATTTTCTGGCAGCGCGCGGTGGACGGCCGCTTCCCGGAGGGAACCGTCGCGGGATTAATCGCCGCCGGCGCAGGGATGCTGCCCTGGGTCGTCTATGATTTCTGGATCACCCGGACTCTCCCCAACTTCGCCTCGTGGTTCGCGCAGAACCGGACCCCCACCCCGCCCGTATGGGACATCGCGCTCTCCCTCGGATTGCCCGGGCTCGTCGTGGCGATAACCGTCGTCCGCTGGCTGCGCTCTCCGGGCAGCGCTCGCGAAAAAATCCGATCGATCCCATCGGAAACGCTCCTGCTCGGATTGTGGTTGGCGATCAACCTCGTCCTGCTCTATGCGCCGTTTTCCCTGCAGCGGCGGCTGATGCTGGGAATGTGGATTCCGCTGGCGGCGCTGGCCGCGCCGAAGATCGAGGCGTGGGTGTTTCGCCCCGCCGCTCCCATCGCCCGCGGGTTGATCGTCGCTATGACGCTTGTGCTGACGAATTTAATTTTTCTCGCCGTCATTCTCCTCGCCGGTTTGCAGCACAATCCCGCCTTATTCCTCAGCCGCGATGAAGCCGCGGCCGCGGATTGGTTGAACACCAACGCGCGGGGATCGGTGGTGCTGGCATCGCCCGAATTAAGTTTGTGGCTTCCCGGTATGGCGGGCGTCCGTGTGGTCTACGGCCACCCGATGGAAACGCCGAATGCGAACGAGGCAAAGGCCGCCGTGGAAGATTACTATTCCGGGAAGGCCTCCAACCAGCTGCTGATGGATCGCGGAGTACGGTACGTCGTGCTGGGGCCGCGCGAGGAAACCTATAAAGGGATTTTGGACCTGACCGCGTTCGGGAAACCGATAATTTTTGGATCGGTAAGCATTTATCCCATTAGTAATTAATCTTCGTCTCCCCCCAGCCCGCATGCCGTCCGAAAACCTGTGCGGTTGCTTCTCACTTCCGACCATGGCCTTTTTTAGGCGATATACACTAAAAAATCGGATGCGTGATCAACATTAATTCAGCATAGTCCATAATGTTAGGCGAAAGACCAATGTTTATGATGCCGGTTGGTTGAACCGCTCTTCCTGCGAACGTCAGATCCGAATCCCGAGCCAATAAGGATCCACAAGTGCCGCCAGAATCCCCCAGATCGAACCCAGGACTGCGCCTCCGATGACGTCGCGCGGATAGTGAACCCCGACATATATCCGGGTGAAACCGACCATCGCGGCGACTGCGTACAGAGCGACGGTTCCCCCAACACCAAGCGCAAACCGGTGGCTGAGTAACGTTGCCAAGAAAAATGTCTGGGCGGTGTGACCGCTGGGAAAAGACCGATCCCGTTCCCGCCACCCGATGATTCGCGTCCCCTCGAGAGCGAGAAATGGACGGGCACGATCCGTCAGCGCCTTGACGGTCTCGACCAGGAAAAACAAAGCCAGCGCGCCCAAGATAACCTCGACAGAAATGCTGCGGTAATTCAACAAGAAAAGCAAGCCCGCCAAGAGACAAGCGGCCCACAGATTGCCCGCTTGTGTCGCCAGCCACGTGACGCGATCCAGCCACTTGGGATGGTTCCTTCGAAGGTTGAGGAGCAGGAAAAACCAGGTATCCAGGCGCTGGCCGGCCGGCCAAAGCAGAGATAATGTGATCAGCGCAAAGAGAAAAACCAAGGCGAGCAGCGTCCGTTGCGCCAGCAGCGCCGCGAACAGTGCCGCCCGTGCCCCGCCCGGAAGCCAAATGAGAAACAGGATTAACCCCGTCACCAGGCAAATCAGGAAAGCGAGCCGCCGGTAGGCAAACCAAAGACGAGCGATATGCGATTCCGGCGGCAAGGGCACTTCTTGGCGGCTGCTATCCATGGGCCACCAACCCGCGGTCAGCGACCGGCAGGGTGGCTGGTTGGCCCGCCAGCGTGGCGTCGGTTGTGCCGACCATGACCGCGAGCGCGCGATGGTGAACCAGAGCGGTTATCGGTCCCAGGTCAAGCAGGACGCCGTCGGCAAGCACCGGCATCTGCGGATCCGTTTGGATCTTCAGTCGCTTCACCCGGTAATGCTTAACGTGGGCATCCTCTACTGCGCCGCCGGTGGACTGCATGGCGTAGGAGATCAGGTTCATTTTGCTCATATCCGAAAAAACGAAAACATCCAGACGGTTGTCGTTGCAGGATACATCGGGGGCGATCCGAAAGTGCGGCCCGAGATAGGGCATATTGGAAATCAAGACCATAGAAGCATTCGTGTCGAGCCGATGACGCCTGTCCAGAGTCGCACGCAGGCGCGAGGGCGTCGAAGAGACGAAGGTGGATAATAAGTTTCCGATCTGTCCCAGATCGCCGTGCTGGATGTCGTCCGCAACCGGGTAGAGATCGGAAAGTAAACCCAATGCCGCAGCTTCCAGGAACCAATGACCGGCCCGACCGCTGCGCAAATATCCAACGTCAATCTTTTGCCGACGGCCTTCGCGCAGGAGTGCGACGGCATCCGTAAGCGTGTCGGGAATCCCCAAGTTGAAGGCGACATTGTTTCGCGTGCCGGTGGGAATGATGCCGAGAGTAGCAGAGTTGCCGATCATGGCTCCCGCGACGGCATCAATGGTTCCGTCACCGCCCGCCACAACGACCAGCTGGATACCCTCCCGGATTGCGTTGCCTACCACGGCTTCAACTTTGCTATCGGGACGAAGTATAAAGACTTCCGGTAAAATATCCCGACTCTGCATCTCGGTAAGGATATTGGTAAGCTGCTGCGGTGATTCCTCCGTCCGTCCCGAGGTCGCATTAAAGATGAGTTTTGCCCGGAGCGGGCGGTGAGCGGCTGGCATTTTCGGCATGGTGGATTACCTACCTGGGCTGAAATTCACCTTCGATCGCGTCCCCGCATGATACTTCGCACCAATGGCACTCTCACAACCGGGTTGTCTTCGGCGTCGTATGCCATTTCCATCCGGTTCAGTCGGAATTGTTGTATGAGAGAGATCTCCAAGCACACGCCTCGGAGGATGTTAAAACAAACCCGTTAACTTGCATCCGCATGGTGTGACCGGCGAAGCTAGAGGTTTCTGAAATTCTTCGTCCTGGGCTGCGAAATATCCTTGACCATCCGGGCGGTCCCTTCCGGTTGGTCGATGCGTGTCGCCACGTCTGCTTGAGAGATGATCCCGACAATCTTGGACTCGTTGTCGACCACCGGAATTCGGCGCAATTGATTCTTCGCCATCGCATCCACCGCCTTCTGAACGTCGTCATCGGCGTGGCATGTGATGACCGTGCGGGTCATGACATCCGCAACTTTCGTGGTTTTTGCGTCGCGTCCGTCGGCCACAACCTGCAGAGCCAGGTCGCGGTCGGTGACGATGCCGATCAGTTTTTTAGATTGTTCGCTTTCGATGACGGGGATGGAACCAACGTTCTCCCGCTTCATCCATTGCGCCGCCCGGGTAACCGCATCGGAGGGCAAGCAACAAGCCGGGTTTTTCGTCATTACTTCACTGCATTTCTTCATGAGAATCTCCTTTCTTTTTTTTGTTTATGGCAACCAGCGGATGGCGATCGGGATCGGACCGATCATAAACCGCCGATGGAGGGAAGGACTGCCGGCCCGAAAAGAAACAGGATTCCAATCATCCAGCGGTTATTCTCTCAATTCGCGATCGTCATTGGATGCGGATATAGTAGCCGCTTTTTGCGCGAAGGCCGGGATGACAACGCGCTGGATGTAGCTCAATACCCACAGGACTTCCGCCACCATGATAATTGTTTTCAGCATATAAACTCTCCCGTTCGAAGGAACAAATTCAGTCGATGGTATGGGTATTCAGTTTTCCATGCGTCATCGCGAGATCTCTTCGACAAGAATGCGCCTGGAGCCGAAAGGCTCAGCGTCAATCCTTGTGAAGGTTGTAGATTACTCGCAATGACACACGGTCATAGGCCGGATCAATTATGCGTGCCCTGGACGGCCTTTTTACCGGCTGCGGCGACAGCCGACACGCGGTCGAGTTGCGCGACGAGCATGTCCTGGCCCTGGTGTTTTAGATCCATGGCCTTGTCTTTTACGTCAGCCTCGACCTGGCTCGCCTTTGTGCGAACCTGCACCACGGCGCCTTCCATGGAAGCGGTAGTCTGATTGCGAAGTTCGATGGCCCCCTTCTTGATTGATTGACGGGTTTCTTCACCTGATTGCGGTGCAATTAAAAGCATCGTTACAGCACCCACCAGGCCTCCAATGAACAGTCCGGCTAGAAAATCGCCCGCATGCATTCCTTTTGACTTTTGTTCTCTCGCTTGGTTTTCCATGGATTTATCCTTTCAGCGATTTTTTTTTGATGCCTATTGATCCGATAGATATTCCCTGCTTACGAGCGATGTTCACTGCTCGTAGTTTGCGTAACTTCCTCAACGGGTCCACGCGGGCGGTAGAAAATCAACCAGACCAAGCGTTCCATGACCCATGCGATCAATGCATAGACCACTACGGCCAGGAGGGAAGAGAGTTCCAACACCATGCCGCCGGCCGCGGGTGTTCCGGTCAGTCCGGCAAAGGGAGCCAGGAATACACCGGTAACCGAATAGATGAAGGCTGCGACCTGATTGTTCGGATTGGCTGCGAGCAATTTGAGCAGGATGCGCAATAGGATCAAGGTTTCCAATATTCCGAAAAGCAACCAAACCAGCTGGGTGGCTTTAAAAGTAAAAGTCCGTTGTTCACGCCCCGGCTCTTTTTGCACGGACTTCACTTCCGTCGTTTTGTTATCGTTGGTCATTTCATTCTCCTTTATTTGGATTTTGAAGGCGTCTGTGGCTTTGTCTTGGCACGCGAATCGTTTTCGCGCAGCCATTTGTTTATTTCGATTTCCGCCTGGGCTTTGCTGTAGCCGTAACGCTGTTGCAGGACGCCCGCGAGTTCCTCGGTTTTTCCGCTTAGTCGGGTCATATCATCGTCGGTGAGCTTGCCCCACTGTTGCCGAACCTGACCCTTGAGTTCATGCCACTTGCCAAGCAAGATGTCCTGAGTTGTATCCATATTTCTATCTCCTTGAACTTGTCAGGTACTTGTCCCGGATGCCTTCTTTCGCGTCGCGGATTAACACGACCCGGGGTCAAACCGTTGCGTTTACCAACCCGTCAAGAATGAGGACACCCGCCGCAATTATTTCTTTCAGTCTGTGCCGCCGCGGCTGGTCAACACGTTATACACGATGACAATCAGCGCCAGCACCAACAGAATATGTATCAACCCCCCACCGATGTGTCCGAGGAGGCCCAACAACCACAGCACCACGAGGATTACAACGATAGTCCATAACATGGAAGCACTCTCCTTTCTTGGTCTCTACTATATCGTCTGGGAATGACGCTTGCTATCAGCGCGAGGCTGATTTACGCGTAAGCCGATAATTCGATGGGCTGTAAGTGTTTGGACTACACAAACGGTCCATCGCACCGCAAATGAAGCAATCGGAAGGAAAAAGCATTCTGGATGGAATTGCTATCGACGATCACAACCCTGGAATTTTACAACTCACGGAGTTATTCATTAAGTAAAGAGCTTATTTTTGAAGCTTTTGTATAATGTTCTGCCTTCCGCGGAGGGCCCGACACTTTTTCAATCCTGCCATGGCGCTACACAATCCTTCTGAGTGACGGCGGATTTCCATGAGAGTTTTCATCCGCTGGTTATCTTCGAAATACTCCCAGCGGTTAATGCAGCGCTCACAGGTTCCGTATAGACACCGCCTATTGGTGAATCCAATTTCGAACTGGGCACTATTAACCGGTCGCCCGCCACTGCTCTTCTCTATATCCCAATATGGTTTCAAGATTTATGCAGTGGATTGTGGTCTTGCGTTTCCTCTAAACAGGAAGGTCAGCACAAAACCGGTGACAAACCCACCGATGTGCGCCAAGTAAGCCACGCCGCCCGTATCCGCCGCGGCGGTGATGGAGCCTACGCCACTAAAGAGCTGTAGGATGAACCAGAGCCCGATCACCACCAATGCCGGGACGGGGACCACGCTCTGTCCTTGCAGAACACTCACCTTCGATTGCGGGAACAACAAGATGTATGCACCCAGCACACCCGCGATCGCTCCGGAAGCACCCAGGTTTGGGATGTCCGAGTGAAGGCTGAAGGCCAGTTGAGCCGCGGTTGCCGCGAGGCCGCAAATCAAATAGAAAATCAAGAACCCGATCTTTCCGAAACGATCCTCAACATTATCGCCGAAAATCCACAGGTAGAGCATATTCCCACCCAGGTGGACCCATCCGGCGTGCATGAACATCGAAGTAAACAGCGTCGCGAAATCCGCGGTTGGGTTGGCAAGGAAGCGGCTGGGGACGAAGGCCCAGCGCGCGATGAAAGCATCGCCTCCACTAAGCTCTACAAGGAAAAAGAGGACGTTCAGCGCAATCAGAATGTATGTAACGATCGGTATAGATCTTTCCGAGCTGTTGTCATCCCCGATGGGTAACATGGTTTTCTCCTTAAGGCACCGGAAAGATAAACCTCCGCAAACTTCGCGGCGCCAATCCATGCTCGCTTCGGATCGGATTTCTCCAATCCCGGCTCATATCCCCGGCGCAAATGCTCCGGCGCCTACGGGATCAGGTCGAATTCCGTCGACTTGAAAACAAAGAGGTTCGCAGTCATGTTTCAGATATTTAAATTGCGTCTTTGAGCGCTTTGAGGGCACGCACCCTGACCACCTTGCGCGCAGGCTTGGCTTTGTAAGTCATCGGTTCCTTGGTGAAGGGGTTGATGCCTTCATGCTCGTGGGTGGCCGGCTTGACGACGATGCTCAGTTTCAGCAGACCCGGAAGGACAATCTCGCCGGACCCCTTCTGGCCGAGTTGCTGCGCCACCATCGCGTTGATCGAATCAAGCGCCGCCCTGGCTTGCTTCTTGCTCAACCCGCTCTTCTCGGATAAGACGGTCACGAATTGCGATTTGTTCATTCTTTTACTGGCCATCGATTCCCTCCTGGTTTTAGATCGTTCCTTCTCCCTTCCATGCTGATTTGGGGGGCGGATTGTTGATACCAATTCCGCCGGCCTTATCGACAGGGCTGACGGCTAACGGATATGCAGCAGACTCAAGAGAATCAGGATTATCACTATAATGAGCAAGATATGAATTAAGTTGAAACGTCCCAAACGCGGAAGGCGCGCATGGCCAAAATAGCCCAGTAACCACAATATGAGTAGAACTACTATGATCAGTTCGAGCATGAGGATTCTCCTTGAATTATTTTCTTTCTCTGGGTTGCGGTTGGCGAATAATTATCCGTTACAGTTCACCACAACCTGCGGCGCGATTCCCTTTTTGAAGTTCCGTCACCCTCCACGATAAACCTACCCGCCTCTTGCGTTCGGACGAAAGGTAAAGACGCAGCAATCCTGACCCGGATCTCGTTGTGTTGTTTTAACTTCTGTAACTTTATTTTTGGACATTTTAACCTCTCCTCCACGCTTGTTGCATACATCTTCCGTGGAAGAGGTTCACGAACGCCGACCGGATGACGGCACCTCAAAACGTTACCCGCGTGATGGGAACCGGGAGCGCTTCATGGATCATTCCGAAATGGAATATCGGGCTCAGGAGGCAACCGGCAAGGAACGTACACCGAACAGCAGCGATGATATGGATTTTCTGCTTCGAGTGGGTCATACAGGCGTTCGGTTGCAACCCAGACCATGATTGCCGCGACGATGAAATAGATAAGTAGGTTCACGCTTCTCTCCATTGAATGATTTTAAGAATGTCGATGCATTGTTCCTGATCCGGTTCTCGTTGCGTTGATCTTTCGGTATGGGCGCAGCGCACGGATCGTCTAGCGTGGAGTGCTGGCTGGCTTGAGACCCGCTTGCTTCAGGCGCCGCGTGTGCTTGCGCTGGCTTTTGGATAATCGTTTATGTGGGGCTTGTTTGGTCTTGTCGGTCATCCTAGTTAATTCCTTTCGTAAAGTCTGCCCATGAGGGAAAAAACCCCTCCGGCGTAGCCGTCCGAAGCTATGTCTTGGCCTGCGGATCCCGTTCGCGCAGCCAGTTGTTAATTTCGATTTCCGCCTGGGGCTTGCTGTAACCATACCGTTGCTGCAAGGCACCGGCCAGTTCTCCGGTTGTCCCGTTCAGTCGGGTGAGATCATCGGCGGTGAGTTTGCCCCACTTCTGTCGCACCTGACCCTTGAGGTCATGCCATTTGCCGGGTAAGACGTCTTTGGTTGGATCCATGTCAGATTTTCCCCGATGCTATCCGCCACCCGTTTGTATAGTCGGGTGGCAGATAGCTTTGCGGTCTGGCGGGAGGAAGACTTCAACCGCTTCCTTAGTTCCGGTCAAACCGCCGAAGCGCAGGGGCTTACAAAATCCCAAGCAGGTGCAAGATGATCAGAATGACGGCGAGAACGATCAGCGTATGGATCCATCCGCCGGTGCGCGGGAAGCTTGGGCTTATGCTCGGACCGAAAAATCCAAGCAGCCACAGAATGACGAGAATGACGATGATTGTCCACAACATGAGATTTCTCCTTTTGAATAATCGATCGGAAGCCGCCTGATTAATGGATCAGGTGACAGCTGTTCCAATGGTTGAACCTACCGTTCCAGCAAAATGAAGATGCCGGCCGCAATGGCAAGCAGCCCCATGAGCAACCAGAGACCCGAAAAAGACAGGCTGAGCACTTCAATCAGCCCCCACAGGATGAGCCAGATCGCCAGCAAGAGCATCCCGATGTTTCTCGTGATATGCATAGCGGAATTCCTTTCTACTATCGGTCATCTTGCCCGACTTGCGTATGATCCCTGACGATAAGCTTTGCAGGGGTGCCGTGACGCACCCCTGCTCGCCGGATCGGCACAAGAGGGAGATGGAACGGGTTATATCCTGCGGCGGAACAGGTGCACAATCGCGATCACAATGACGGCGCCCAGCAGTGTTACCAGCATGGTTGGAACGTTGATCGCATCGTTGATCGTCCCGACATGCAGAATGGGGGTCAGGAAATAGCCCGCCAGGAACGCACCAATGACAGCCACGATGATGTAGATCAACAGGCTCGCCCGGTCGTGCATGATTTCACTTGCTACCCAACCAATCACTGCCGCAACGACGAGATAAATTAGAATATTCATTTTTTCTCCTTCGGAATGTGGTTTGGAAACACGGAGTACACTTTTTGGAATGGATTTCTCGACCATTCCCCTGGAAAACAGCGGATCAAATTGAAACAGAAAGTGACCGCTTTTCTTCGCTCTGTCAAAGTGCCAAGACCTCTCTCACATCCGCGATAACTTTTCGTCTGCCTGCAAGAAAGTACTGCGAGCGTTTGAAACTCTACGGAGGATGATCCGATGATCCTTGGCGAACCTTTTAGCCCTCCTTTCTGTCTGTAAGATAATCCGCCTGTTGCCGGTTGATCAACTATGCGGCAAATTTTCTTTTGCTATTTAGCCGCAGGTTGAAAATCCTTTTATTGACGTATTTACTATATCGTTTCATACCCCTACCGGCTATCAGCGTGCGGCTGATTTGCGTGTAAGTTAATGATTCGATAGGTTGTCAGTGTTTGGACTACACACCTGTCCAGAAGTCCCGTCCCCGTACGGGTGGCCGGGGTTTCTCGAACCGGAACTGCGCGAATTGTGGCGTGGGGCTCCCGACCGCTCTTCCGATCGGGCGGTTATTATTGCCTTCGGATACCGCTGTGCCAAACATCAACCCGGCGGTGGAAATGACGAGATACTGCAACGGGCGCCCGAAATAGGCCCGTGCTGCGTTCGATCGAATCTATTTTTTGCTTTTTCCGCAGGAAAGATTGTCGTCCGGGATGCTGGCGCCAGGCTTCCACTTTATGCCGGTCGTTTTGGTCCCTTCCCTTTTTGGCGCTTGGTTGCCGCTTTGGCGTTGGCTTCCTCGACCATCTCTCCGGCTCGATTGATCGCCAGATCGATATCGGCGAGGTGCGCCGTGTGTTCTTCCTCCGTGTCCGTACCCGCCGTTTGCGCTGCATCGGTAAGCGCCTGGTCGGCTTTGACCAACAAGCGGTCCACATTGCTGTCCACGTTGTCGCGGTCCCCCGTGGACAGGTTAATGCGCCCATTTCCGGCTCGCAACCGTTGCAGCCCTTCGGCGCGCAATCGTTGAATATGCGACCGCATCTTCGATATGGCGTTCGGGGAGATTTCACCAGGTTCTTCGGACCCGTGAAATCCTGCATGCACGACCAGATGGTCCATCAGGACCTGGAGGATAGCCGCCAAGGGGATGGCCAGAAATGCCCCAGGGATCCCGAGCAGGCTGGCAAAGGCTAAGATCGCCAGGATAACCATAACCGGGCTCACACCGACCGAACGCCCCATCAGCCGCGGCACCAGGAAGTTGTTCTCGGTAACCTGAATCACGATCATATACGCCACGACCAATAAGGCCACCTGCGGGGAGATCGACAGGGCGACGATGACGGCTGGAATCGAGCCGAGGGTCGGACCGACCAACGGTATAAACTCAAGCAGCCCGGCCAAGGCCCCGAGCACCAGGGCATAGGGCAAGCCAATCACAAGGTAGCCCAGGCTGGCCAGCACCCCGATGGACGTCATCAGCAGGAGTTCGCCGCGCACATAACCGCCCAGGCGGCTCTCGATTTCACGCCAGATGGCCAGCAGTTCCGGCCGCCGGGCTTCGGGGGCCAGCGAGAGCCAGAATCGCTCCAATCGGGATTGGTCGAGCGTCAGGTAGATGCTCAGGACGACAACGCTGAGCATCTGGGCGAGGAAGGAGATCACTCCCAAGCCGACGCTCATCACCCCGGCCACAATCGAACCGCTAACTGCCTGCAACTCACTGGCCAACTGGTCGCCGGTTGGCAGTAACTGTGGCAGGTTGCGAATCGCCTCGTTGGGATTATTCTTGAGCGAGGCGACCAGGCCGGCGTACGTCTGCGGCAAGCCGCGGATAAGCGCATTACCCTGGTCGACCAGCACCGGGATCAACAGCACGAACAGCCCGACGATCACGCCCAGGATGCCCAGGTAAATGAGCAAGAGGGCCAGAGTTTTGGGTATCCCCCGATTTTGCAGAGTGGACACCATCGGCCGGATCGTGGTGGCGATCACCAAAGCCACGAACGCAAGAATCAAAACGTCCACCAGGCGCACCAGGATAAGCGCCGCACCCAACACGACCAGCAGCGTGAGCGTTGCGGCGGCGACTTGCGACGGCTTGATCTTGATTTCCACCGTCCGTGGGCGCGGATTAGAATCTGAAGCGTTCGGCATACTGGCTCCCTGACCCCATGGGCGGCCATCCGGCCGTTATAAAGACAATGCGTTGGCCATCCATGGAAGTCCCTTCATTGTCCGTAACATCGTGCTACCCGATATTCCTGTTCCTCGAGCGCTGGACGTTCCGGGCTCTGCGTTCTACCCGCGATCGGCTTATTCCGTACATTGCTGGATTGCTTGAACCGTGACTGCGTCCAATGGATCAGCGCGGGCTTGATCCGATCAACCGGCAACTTAATCGAGACGGTGGTACTCTCTACACTCAGGTTTTGCAGCCGGTGACAAGTCATCTGATCGATATCATGATCAACATAACAATTTCACACCGCGATGACAATCAGCGAGCCTCTGAAGACGTTGTAAGCATTGAACATACTGGATTGTCGGTCTTTGTCCTACACTATCGGAAAAAACCCTTTGGATCACGACGGACGGACGAACCGGGGCTATAATTCGTTGGTATGACGCTTTAAAAACCGTTCCCGGGTTGAGAACTATCCGGAGAAAGGTGGCATGATTCGATGCAGATTCAACCGGTGCCGTTATCCGCTGGCGAGAAGCTTCATCTTCAAGCACAGCTGTTGAATGCGGTGGAGCAGTCCATTTCGGTTGTCGACCTGACGGGCCGGATCGTCTTCTGGAATCTTTTTGCCGAAAAACTCTTCGGCTGGAAAGCGGAGGATGTTCAGGGCCGCAATATCATCGAAGTTTTGGCCGCCCCGCTGCTGATGGATTCGGCCCGCGCAAACCTGGGGCAGCTGCGGCGAGGCGAGGGCTGGTCGGGGGAATTTCCCGTGCAGCGGCGGGATGGCACAATTTTCCAGGCCCATATCAGCACATCGCTCATTCAAAGCGAACAACGCACCCTGATCAGCATCGTCGGCATTCCATTTAATAGCGCCGAGCAGCGGCAGCTCCAGCAGGCCAATCGTCTGCTGGCGGAGGCCGGTGCGCTGCTTATGGATGCCGTGGATTACGAAGCGCCGCTCGTCACCCTGGCACAACTCGCCGTACCGCAAATCGCCGATTGGTGCGCCGTTCATCTGCTGAAAGCCGACGGTTCGATCGAGCAGGTGGCATTGGCGCCCGCCGAAACGGCAAAACGGCAAGCGGCTTCCGACTGGCTGCAACACGATCTGCCCCATGACGATCAGGATGGTTTGCCTGCGGTGTTGCGCAGCGGTGAGCCGAAACTGGTGACGGCGGTTGCCCCGGAGCACCGGGCCACAGCAGCGGCGGTCAAATCGTACATGATCGTTCCGCTGATCGCGCGTCCGCAGACCTTCGGCACGATCACTTTTGTGTCGACGGAATCCGGCCGCCGCTTCGATGTGAATACCCTGGCCTTGGCCGAGAATCTCACCAGCCACATCGCCGTCTACCTGGACAAGGCCCGCCTGTATCGCGAGAGTCAACGGGTGAATGCGGAACTCGAGCAACATGTCGGCGAACGCACCGCCGAATTGCGCCAGGCGGTTACGCAGTTGAAACAATCCGAAGAAATGATCCAAACCTTGTTCCGCATCAGCAACAAATTGAACGCGACGCTCGACGTGGAGACCATCCTGGACGAGCTGGCGCAGGAAGCCATCCGGATCGTCAACGGCGAGAGCGGCTTCGCCGGGTTGCGCACCGCCGGCGGGATGACCGTCCGCAAGTATTTTCGGCGGGGCGTGGCCATCCCCTTCGAGCATACCTGGCCGATCGGACAAGGCATCCCCGGCTGGGTTTTGCAATACAAGGTCCCCTACGGTACAAGCGATGCCGCCGACGACCCGATGATCCAGCATGAGCTCGCCATCAATGCCGGTGTGCGCTCGATCATCTGCACGCCGATCCTTGACTCGGCCGGCGAAGTGCTGGCGTTTTTTGACATCCGCAACAAACAGGACGGCGAGGGATTCACGATCAGCGACCAGGATTTGCTCATGGCGCTGGCGCCGTCCGCGTCCATCGCCATCCAGAACGGCCTGGCGTACCAGCAGCGCCTGGCGACGGTCGCCGAGCTGAAAGCCTCGTCCTGGCAATTACAGGCGCTGGCCGCCGATCTGGAATCGGCGCGCGAAGAGGAACGGACGCACATCGCGCGCGAACTGCACGATCAATTGGGCCAGGCGTTGACGGCCATGAAATTCGACCTGTCGTGGCTGACCGACCGGCTCGAACCAAAGGATGCGGCGCTCGCCCGAAAAGCCAAAACCGTCACGGCGCAGATGGATACGATGATCAAAACCGTGCGGCGCATCGCGACCGAATTGCGGCCGGCGATGCTGGACGATCTCGGGCTGGCAGCCTCCATCGAGTGGCAAGCCAGCGATTTTGAAAAACGCACGGGGATTGCCTGCGCCGTGAGCGTGCCCGCGGAAGATTTGCCCGTGGCCGGCGACGCCGCCGTGGCGCTGTACCGGATTTTTCAGGAAGCGTTGACCAACGTCGCGATCCACGCCGGCGCAAAACACATCGCGGTCAAGCTGTCCGCCACGCCCGAGGCGTTGACGCTCCATCTTCACGATGACGGGCGGGGAATTCAGACCAAGGAAATCGCCAACCCGCACTCGCTGGGCCTGCTGGGGATGCGCGAGCGCGCCAAGCGGCTGGGCGGTACCTTCGACGTGCGCGGCGCGCCGGGCGGCGGGACCACCGTCACGGTATCCATTCCCGTCAAGCCAGTGGTCTGATCGGAACGGCATGGGAGAACGCAATGCTTAGAATTCTTTTAGCGGATGACCACGCCGTCGTGCGCCAGGGCGTCAAGCAAATTCTGGCCGAGGCGTTTACCCAGGCTGCTTTCGGCGAAGCCCAAAATGCGCATGAGCTGCTGGAAATGGTCGACTGCGAGCGCTGGGATATCGTGGTGTTGGATCTGGCGATGCCCGGCGGCAACGGCCTGGAAGCGTTGAAACAGATCAAGCATAATCATCCACAGCTGCCGGTGCTGATCCTCAGCATGTTTCCGGAGGATCAGTATGCCGTCCGGACCATCCGGGCCGGGGCGGCGGGCTATTTGAACAAGGAGAGCGCCCCGGAAGAACTGGTGCAGGCGATCCGCAAAGTCCTGCAGGGCGGGGAATATATCAGCCCTTCGGTGGCCGACGAGCTGGTGCTGCATGCCCGGCATGAGGACGATCAACCGCTTCATAAACGCCTGTCGGATCGCGAGTACCAGGTGTTGTGCCTGATCGCTTCCGGCAAGGAAATCAAGGAAATTTCCACCGAATTGGCGCTCAGTGCCAAAACGGTCAGCACCTACCGCACCCGGCTGTTGGAAAAAATGAACATGAAGACGAATGCCGAACTGACCCATTATGCGATCGAGAATAAGTTGGTATAGCGGGATTTCCTTCGCGACGTTTCCCCGATGGAAGTTATCGTTTCCCGAAATGGGAGGACATTGCAGCGAAACTGCTTTGTGATTTTAAATTAGTTCCCGTGGCTTGAGAGACTCTAGCAATAAAATCAAATCGGATATTTAATCTTGGAATCGGTGCGACGCTCGCATCATCCACTCCCGGCGGGCGTCTAGATTGTCAAATCCAGATAAGCTTTTTCTATCCGTTGAATGCCGTACTTTTTCTCAAGCCGCTTAACGATGAAATGACCCCTCGCCATCTCTTGAAAATGATGCATGAAAAGAAGATTGATCGATCCGCCGGCTACTGCGCCGATGATCGGAACAGCCGTTGCCGCTATTTCTTCCGTCACCACGACGCTGAATCGCGATGCAATTGCCGTGATCAGCCTTACCAAAGGCGGCGCTCCTTCTTCCGCCAATCCCTTTTCCGCAATGTAAGCCGCCGCCTCGGAGACAGATTTGGCCAAAGCCCCTCGGACAACCCAATACCCGCTTCCGGAGGCGTCGTCCGTCGCGCTTTTACCTCCGAGCGCGAGCACTTCGAGGCAGGATAGTTTTACTTCCAGGAGGTTGATGTCGTGTCCTTCGCTGCGCGCAATATCCGCGATGGACCGCAAGATCAGGGTGGTTGAAAGGGGCAATTCGACGGGCAAAGAGGCCAGCCCCACGAAGCCTCCCGCCGCACCCGACCCGGCAATCAACACTTTATGCAGCCCGTCCCGGGAACCTTTGGTCTCGGTTTTGCCCATTGTCAGGACGGCAAATTCCAACCCTTTGAATAACGCAATCCGTGTAATGTCTCCGACTTTCTTGTTCCAGTCCGGTGGAAGCAGTTTGAACCCGGTCTCGATCGGCTTTCCCACCAGGTCGGAGATTCTTGCCGTCAGGCTTGGATTCTCAAGTTTCGATTTGGCGATTTTCAAGTCCTTCAAATCGGCGTCGGTAAATTCCATCTCGATAGAGTCGGCAGCCATGGATAATTCGTCCTTTTTTAAGGAGGGGACACCTAACCCATCCAACGGTTTGCGGCAAAGCGGCCGGTCCGGAAGGGCCAGGACACCTTCGATTATATCCGCGTTTCATCGAAGTTATTGATTCCGAATCCATCACCGTCGTTGTCATCGCGAGATTGCCGATTTTTTCTTCCCACAGCGGGATGCAATGTATAATCCGGAGATGCGAATTGCGGTGATTGGCGGCGGTGCCTCGGGCATGGCGGCGGCGCTTCAGGCGGCCTGGCGCGGGGCAACGGTGACAGTCTTCGAACGCAACGCGGTTGTCGGGCGCAAATTGCTGGTGACCGGCAGCGGGCGCTGCAACATCACTAACGACGGCGCAACGGCTGAAAAATACGCCTGCGCCGACCCGGAGTGGATGGCGGTGCTGCTTGGTTGTTTCGGTGTGCAAGCCCTGCGGGGAATGCTGCGCAAGATCGGGATCCTGGTCTATAAAACATCGGATGGCTGGTACTATCCTTTGTCGAACTCGGCGCAAACGGTCGTGGATTCGTTTGCCGGCGCGCTGTCGCTGGCCCATGTTTCCGTCCGCTTGTCGAGCCGGGTGGCTTCGATCTCCGAGGTCGAGAAAGGTTTTGTGATCCAACTGGCCGGCGAAAGCAAGGAACGCCGGGAGACTTTTGAAAAAGTGATCGTGGCCGCGGGCGGAAAAGCCTATCCCGCGCTTGGCTCGCGCGGGGAATTATTCCCCGTACTCGAACGGCTGGGGCATACGCTGCTGCCAAAGCGCCCGGCCCTGGCGCCGGT
>Ga0187886_1001350_pt1 | contig 22708 bp, 25 predicted proteins | sample June2016WEW_20_1_FD_133001 | JGI IMG/M metagenome (GOLD analysis project Ga0187886, IMG submission 133001) | Peatland microbial communities from SPRUCE experiment site at the Marcell Experimental Forest, Minnesota, USA - June2016WEW_20_150 | ecosystem: Environmental > Terrestrial > Soil >... | reverse complement strand
GTCTCCCCCACCACCTGTGGCTGGCTGGTAGCGGAGGTGACGATGACGATCCGGGCCTCGGCCTGGCCTGCCAGCGATATAAACCGCCGCAGGATCACGCACTCGCCCTCCTTATCCTCTGAGCCGCCGATGATCACCAGGGCGCCCCTGCCTGCTTCTGGCATATTAACTGCCTCCCTAATGCAAAATTGACCCGGGTATTAGTTTTCGGCCATCGGCCTCCAATTATGTCCTGTGAGCCAGTGTCGGCCCCGATAAATTATGCTCTGTATTGTGTATCCGATCGCTACCAACCCCTAATACCCCCGCTATAGTAGTATAAAGAAGATCGAGGGGCTGGAAGAACCAGCCCCTCGATTTGCTAAGCAGTGGCTGCAGCCAACCCGCCAAAACGGAAAATGACGGCATAAACCACCCCGCCACGCATAGATTGTCTTAGGAGATACAAGCTCCGGCATCCGAACACCTTGCTGGTATTCTCTGAAATGTGACGCCTCTGTCCGCTAAAGCGACAGTCTGGGTCCAGCAGAACCAGCGCCGCAGACTTTTCCGGCCTCCGACCTCTTGTATCCGACATCCGTAAAGGCAGGTGTAACCATGCACGCTCTCCTACCCAGCTTACTGGCCGGTCTGGCCACTGCCCTGGGCAGTTTTGTAATCCTGATCTGGAGGCGTCCGGGGCGCCGCATCCTGGCCATCCTGCTGGGCGGGGCGGCCGGCGTGATGCTGGCGGTAGTGCTGCTGGACCTGCTCCCCGCCGCCATTGACCAGGGCACGCCCCTGGAAACGGGGATCGGCTTCGGGGCCGGGGTGGTCATCCTCTGGAGCCTGGACAGGCTGCTGACCTGGCTCACCGCCAGCGACACCTACAGCCGGGAGATCTCCTACCGGCGAATGGGTTACCTGATGGCCACCGGTATCGCCCTGCACGACCTCCCGGAGGGAATCGCCATCGCTGGCGCCTACGCCGCCGGGGGGGCGCTGGGGCCGCTGCTCGCCCTCTCCATCGCCCTGCACAACGTCCCGGAGGGAATCGCCACCGCCACTCCGCTGTACATGGGGGGCGTTCGCGGCCGCCGGGTGTTTCTGGTCAACCTCATCGTCAGCATCTTCACCCCGCTGGGCACCCTGCTCGGCCTGTTCATGCTCCACCTGTCTCCGGAACACCTCTGCTTCATGCTCGCCCTGGCCGCAGGGGCGATGACGTACCTGCTCAAGGATGAGTTGATCCCCGCCGCCCAGCAACAGAGCCCGGTCTGGAGCTGGATCGGGGTGGCCGGCGGCTACGCCCTGCTCTGGGTGGCCCAGGTTATTCATTAAAGCAATAAAATACGCCTGACCCCGTTACTTCCCCGTTACTTCCAGGCAAGCCTGACCCCGCTGAGCCAGGAACCGATTCTGGTGGTCAAACGCGGATACTTGACCGGAGCGATCTGCTGGCCACCGGACAGGTCCTGGGCGGCCCTGGTCAGGTCAACGTAGCAGAGGGGTGGAAACAGTACGCACCACCAGTTCTTGCCCTGCCCGGCCCCGATCACGATCTTCAGGGCCTGGTAGTTGCCTGCCGGATAGACCACGGGACCGTACGCCTTGGTTGGAAAAGCGGTCACCCCGTAGTAGACCTGGACCGGCTTGTCCGGTCCTGACGCCCGCACCGTCTGCTGGGCCACCTGCCGGATCCCTGGCAGCCGCCCGGAGATCAGGGCCGCGGCAGCCTGCTCGCTAGCGGTGCCCTGCAGTTCCGGCCGCAGGTAGTCCAGCACGGCATCCCGCACCCTCAGCTTCACTGCCTGGTCAAAGGCGCTATCGCTGGCGGCGATCACCCGGAACCGGATGATCTGCCCCACGCCGATGGTGTCCCCGTCATGCCTGAGCTGATCCGGCGCCGCCGCCAGCGCCCGGGCCAGCGACTGGCAATCCGCCGGACTCTGGGCCGGCGGTTGTGGGGCCGGCGGCTGAGCCACCGCCAGGCCTGCAAACAGGGCAGCGCCGAGCACCAGGGCCGCCACCACCCGGACAGCGATCCTCTTCCTGCCGCCGCCCACACTATACTTCTGCTTCCAGTTGCCGATCTTCTTCATGAAAGCCACCCTCTCCAGAGCATCGATAGAAAATTTGATGATGAAGGCAATCAATCTGGTATCGCTGCCTCTATTGTTGCCAGTTTATGGATGAATTATCCGGGGTGGCCAACTATACCCTCAAATTGCCATGTCACCCGTCAGGGCAAGGACAAAAACAAACCCCTGTCCGGCGCTGCTGGCGCCGCGAACAGGGGGTGGCCCTAGGGTGGCCCGGAATGGACCTACACTACACCCAGCAGGCCGTTAAGGAAGGCGCAGGTGGAAGCGGACAGGATATTGGTGCAGGTAGTGGTCGGCGACTGGAAGAAGTTGACTACCAGCGGGGCGGTCGAATCCATCCCCACCAGAATCGACCTGGCCTCGTAGGTGCCGGTGACGGCGGCCACGATCGTATAGGTGCCTGCCGGTATGTTGATCAGCTTATAGTAGCCGTTGGAGTTGGTAAAGGTGTAAGCGATCAGCACCCCGTTAGGATCATAGAGAGCAACGATGGCGTTGGCCTGGGCGACTCCGCCGAGGACTACCTGGCCGGTGATCTGGCCGAATATGGGGACGTTAAATTCGATCGACTGGGTGACCTCAACGGACACATCGAGCAGGATATGCTGATCCAGGCGGCAATGCTGCTCGAGATCCCATTCGATGCCATGGATCTTGATGGTGACTGTGGCCTTCATATCCGGGGTAGCCCCTGGGATGACGGCAAAACTGCTGAAGGAGACATCCTCGCGTTTTTCCTTGACGTAGTGGCTGCCGGTGACATAGAGGATCTGCTTGCGCAGCTTGCCGTGGAAGAGCACCTTGCCGTTGGCGATCTCCCAATCCACCCACAGGAGCGTGACGTCGATCGACTCCACCTTGATGACGCTGTGGTTGAAGGTTAAGGTGTTGTCGACCATGGTCTGAACCAGGGTCTCCCCGACGATCGAGGGAACCCTCACAAAAATGCTTGATGCCGTACCTGCCGGATTCGGAATACTCATTGCTTTACCTCCTTAGTTCATAGTTCACTTGATTTTCCGGGCTGCACCCGGATCTTGCTCCAGGCGCCGAGGGAGCTCAGGCCGCCGGCGCCCACTGTTCTTTCAGAAAAAAACGGCTCCACAGACCGCCTGCCAACAGGCCGGCCTTATGGATCACACGGAATTTTAACCGTAGTGCCGACCACGAGATTGTTGGGGTCAATGCCGGGGTTCGCCGCCAGAATATGGTCGACGCTGACGTGGTGCGTAATGGCATACTTGAAGATCGTATCACCCGGCTGTACCGTGACCGTGGTATTATAAGTGCCGGGCGGGCAGACCGGGGCGGTGGGCGGGGGTGCTGCAGCGGCGGGGCACAATACCACATCCACGCAGACAGTCTGCACCACACGGCCGGTTATCCTGAGGATGATCTCCACAGTGATTTCGCATCCAGTTTTGACATGGGCCGTGGCGTGCTCGACGACAGCGTTGACCAAGGCGGTCATATCCGGCATAGCGCCTGGAATGGCGATGAAGTTGCGGAACTTGAGCCGGGCCTCCACGGCATGCACCGCCTGGTTCTCTTTCACGCTCACATAGATTACCTTGAGGTGGATGATGCCGCCCAGGATAACCTTGTCGTTGATGAGCACGATCTCTTCACGTGGAATGTGCACCCTGACGATCTTGACGTCCAGCACCTGCGCTGCCCCAGGTTTTTCGTCAGGGATGGCAATGACCTCTTTGACCAGGATCTGCGTGCGCTCTTCACCGATCACCTGCTCCAGTTGCAGGCTCTGCCCCTGGTAATTGACGCTGGTGCTGTCGGTGATGGCAGTGACGATATCGACCTCCCTGGTGCGCGTGACCCGGACTGTCTTCTTTAAAAACAGCTCCGCCTTGACCGTGCACCCATCGATGACATCAAACCCGATATGTTCGACGATCTCATCGACATTGACATGCAGCTTGGCACGTCTGTGCGCCTCGCCGGCCAGGTCGGGAAGCGCCACGAACTGGGTGAAAGGAAGCCTATGGTGCATGTGGTGTACCGGTTGGCTGTCCCTGAGGGCAACATACATGAACTGCAGCACAGCCTCGCCTTCGATCAGCGCCTGCCCGTCAACAACCTTGGTTTCGGTAATAAATATCTCGGCGGCCACGTCCAAAACTCTTTCGACGCCGGGCTTCTCGTCAGGGACCGTGAACCTTCCGTCAACAAGAGTCTGCTGTTCCGCTTCAGCCACGATCTCTTCCACCCGGACCCGCTGGGTTGTCGCCTGGACACCCGGGTCTGGTTCGACTAATACGTTGATCTCCTGGGTCTGGGTAACCTTCACGGAAATCTCCACCACCGCGATAATGCCCACCTGGCAGGGTGGCAGGGAGCCTCCGCCATGATGCTCTTCAAGCTCATCGTGGTGATGGTGATACTGCTCACCACCCTCGCCCTGCAGATCCAGGATCCTGACGTTGACGTGCACCGTCATTCCCGGCATGGCGCCGATGATCTCGGCAAACTCGGTGAAATCGATGTGGCCGTGTGTATAGTGTACCGGCTGTTCCTCCCGTTGCGCCACGTAGACAACCCCGACATTCAGCCTGCCGCTAATGATGACCTTGTCTTCGATGATCTCCATTTTTCTGACTCTGACCGTGCCGTCAACTGAAACGACCTGTTCTACACCCGGCTTCTCGTCAGGTATGATCAGCGCCTCTCTGATGGTCGCCTGCACAGTCGCTTGACCAATGACCTGCTCGATCTTGAGCAACTCGCACTTCATTCTATTCCCTCCTTGCTTTGGGCAATAGTGTTCTATACTATCATATGTACGTGATTGTGCATTGTGTCCGGGCAGGATAACTGCCAAATTGAGGAAAGGCGGGCACTTGCCCAGGACGGAGCTTCTGTCCATTATATGCAGGCCCCGGCCCCCTGCGTCACCCGGTCCGGAGAAAACAAAGTTGTTGCCTGTTCTGGCAACCAGCAGGCTCCAGGAAATGAAAATAGGACTACTAGTCCTATTTTTTAGAATTATTTCTCAGCAGTTAGGCTTGCTGGTAGCTATTAGGTCTTTTCCGCACCCTCCTTGAAGCCGATCCCGAAGCCGACGTCGTACCCCTTGAGGTATCCCTGCTCCCAGCCCTGGTTGAAGAGTTCGTCCGCCTCCTTCATGCCCTCCTGGTAACCCGCCTCATAACCATCCTGGTAGCCCTGGCGCCGGCCCTGGTCGCGGCCGCCCTCAAATCCTTTCGCCGCCCCGATCTTCAACGCCTTGACAAAGCCGTCCGCGTGCCCGTCAGCATACCCCCGGTCATAGGCATTTCCATATTTCAGGTCGCAGTACAGAGACCCCCGCTCATCGTTGCCGGCTTTGCCCAAAGTTTTTCCCTCCCCAGAACCAACCTCTGCACGGCGAGTTACAGCAATCCCCGGCCCGGCCGCCTCTCTGCTGGCGCCGGCGAACTCCCCTCGATCGCCCCGGTTGCCGGAGCGTTCGACTTGACCTGGCTCAGCAACGACAGCAGCGACATCAACAGCTGCGGGTTGATATTCCCCCCCTGCTTCTGCAGATCCGCACCCGGAGCACTGCCGGCGCCCGCTCCTCCCAGCAGCCCGGTGAGCATGCCCATCAGGTCGGCGCCGTTCAATCCCGCCGGCCCTGCCTTAGGCTGCACCTGAACTGGATTGTTCAGAACGCTGAAAAGATTGAACAATGACAGGACGGCGATGAGGCTGGGAAAATCCACCCGTTTCTGCTCCAGGCTGGCCAAGGCGTTTGCCAGCAGCAAATTCAAGCTCAACCCCTGACCTTCCGGCTCGGCTCCCTGTTCCTGCGCCACACTAATACCCCCTTATTTTTCATTCACAATACGGTCGGCAAAATCTGCTCCCCAATATTGTATGAGCAGGGTGATGGCAGGTGACAGTGGCAAGCCTGGTTTTTTATCCCGTGGGGTGAGCGCGGGGGTGAGCATGGGGACGGTTCTCGCGCTCAGTTAAAGGTGGCGGAGAGCTTCGGTAAAAGCTGAGGGCAGCTGCCCGGCTGCGTGAGCAGGTGGACGCGGGGACGGTTCTTGCGTCCAGTTTAAGCCTTGCCCATCGTAGTGGCCGAAATACCTAAAATCCTGGCTGCTTGCCGCTGTGTTATGCCTTTTATCTTCTTAATTCTGGCCAATATCTCGTCTCTTTGCAATTTCGGAATATTTTTGATCTGGGTCATTTCACTGATAGATATGATCTTTGTTATCTCTGCTCGCGCCTGGTCATCGGTAAATCTCCTGATTGCCTCGTTGTCTAAACAAGAATCTGCATTGGCAACTTCATTGAATTTCCTGAATTCGGTTATGGCGCTTACGCTTTCCCCCGAAGACATGCCCAATATCAGTTCGCTATCCAACAAACCCGCCGGATAAATTTCCTTTCCATAATATCCGCTGCAGCTGCTCCACTGCCAATCTTGAGGCTTCTTCACGAGTCCGGCCTTGACAGGGTTTTGGTGAATGTATCTTATGACTGCCAACAGGTAAGTATCGCTGTCGACCATTTCGCTTCTGAATCGATCCTGAAATAGATGGCCGACCGCGGCATATTTCCAGTTATAATAGGATGCATAGCTCACCCCTACACGTTTCATTGTGAGCGATATCTCTTCATTGCCTTCTCCAAACAGCAGATGGATGTGGTTGCCCATCAGGCACCATCCATATATTTTAATCCCAGTCGGCTTCTTATATTTTACAAGCATCTTTAGGAATCGCCGGCAGTCTTCATCATCATGAAAGATCTCCTGTCTATTGGTTCCGCGAAGAATGATATGGTAGATCCCGCTTTCGCTCTTCTCTCTCGCCCTTCGTGCCATATTTTTCACCCCCTAATCTGGCATATTGTTCTATTCATGAAGAAACTGCCGTCAGGCTCGAAGTGATCATCTGCGTGGACGCGAGAACCGTCCCCGCGTCCAGTTAGAGGTGGCGGAGGGCCTCGGCGGGGCTGAGGGCGGCTGCCCGGCTGGCCGGGTAGATGCCGAAGAAAAGGCCGACCGTTGCGGAGAAGCCGAAAGCCAGCAGGATCGTCCAGCCGGAGATCAGGGGTGGCCAGTGGGCGAAATAGGCCACGATCCAGGCCCCGCCCGCCCCGAACAACACCCCGAAGAAACCGCCCACCAGGCAGAGGGCGATCGCCTCGCCCAGGAACTGCTGCATGATATCCCGGCGCCGGGCGCCCAGGGCCTTGAGCAGGCCGATCTCCCGGGTGCGCTCGGTGACCGCCACCAGCATGATATTCATCACCCCGACGCCGCCCACCACCAGGGCGATGGCGGCCACCGCCCCGATCACCATCGTGATCACCGAGGTCACCTGGCTGATGGCGCCCAACTGGTCCTCCATGGACTGGCCCTTGTAGTGGACACCGCTGGCCGGGTGCCGCTTCTCCAAGATCTTGACGCTGTCTGCGATCGCCTGGGGCAGCGCCTCCTTGGAGACGGCCACCCCGGACAACTGGTAGATCACCCTGCTGTTGAGGATCTCCTGGGCAAAGGTGATCGGAACGTAGGCATACCGGATGCCCATCGACCCCATCAGGCCCGAAGCCTGCTTTTTCAGCAGCCCGATCACGGTCGCCGAGTTGTCCTGGATGAACACCTGCTTGCCGACCGGGTCGGCATCTCCAAAAATCTGCTTGCTCAGTTCGGCGTCCAGCACCACCACCCGGGAGTGGGCGGAGACATCCCCCGCCGACAGAAAGCGCCCGCTGGCAAACGATAGGTTCCCGGCAGGAGCATAGTCCGGCGTCGTCCCGAGCAACTGTGCGCTCACCGGCTTCTGATTAGTCTGGGGCAGGCGCACGTCGATGATCGCGCCGACGGCGATCGGCGCCAGCTTCTCCACGGCCGGCGACAGCTCCTTGATCAGGGTGGCGTCCTCCATCCGGAAGGTGTCAACGGTAGCGGCCTCACCGCGGGACTGATCTACGGTGATCTCAAAATAGCGGCTGCTGCCGAGTTGCTCGATCTGCGACAGGATGGCCACCCGCCCGCCCTGGCCGATGGCCACCACGGCGATCACGGCGGCGATGCCGATGGTGATCCCCAGGATGGTGAGGATGGCGCGCATGCGGTGTGCCAGCAGGTTCTCACCCACGATCTGGGTTAGGTCGTCGAATTTCACGGGGTGTTGGCCTCCTCCCTAATCAAGTGTCCGTCTAAAAAGTACAGGATGCGCCCAGCGTAGCGGGCGATATTCGGCTCGTGGGTGACCAGGATGATCGTCTTGCCCTCCCGGTGCAGTTCCTGGAAGATGCCCATGATCTCGTGGCCGGCTTTGCTGTCCAGGTTGCCGGTCGGTTCGTCTGCCAGGATCACCGCCGGATTGTTCACCAGGGCGCGGGCGATGGCCACCCGCTGCTGCTCGCCCCCGGACAGCTCAGTGGGCTTATGCCGCAGGCGGTGGCCGAGGCCGACCCGCCGCAGCAGCGCCTCCGCCCGGGCGGCGCGCTCCCGTCGCCCCACCCCCATGTAGATCAGGGGCAATTCCACGTTGCGCATGATGCCGTAGCGCGGCATCAGGTTGTAGGCCTGGAAGACGAAGCCGAACTTCTGCATGCGCAGATCGGCCAGGTCATCATCGCTCAGGGTCTCTGTGTCGCGCCCGTCTACCAGGTAGCGGCCACCGCTGGGGCGCTCCAGGCAACCCAGCAGGCTCAGGAAGGTGGATTTGCCGGAACCGGACGGCCCCATGATCGCCACAAACTCTCCGCTCCCGATCTCCAGGGAGACGTGGTCGAGGGCAGTCACAGCGGCATCCCCAACACCATAGGTTTTGGTCAGTTCAGAGATGCTGATCACTTCTGCCCACCGCCGGTCTCCTTCACCGGCTGCCCATCCTGGAGATCCTTGGGATCGAGCACCACCCGCTCCCCCTTGTTCACCCCGGACAGGACCTCGGTATATAACTCATTGGAGTAGCCGATCTTGACAGTGCGCTGCCGTGCCCGGTTGCCCGTCACCACAAAGGCGGTGCGGGTGGGGCCGCTGCCCCGTAGCGCCTCGTTGGGCACCACCAGCGCCTGGTGCGAGACGATCCGGTGGATAGTCGCATCCACCGTCGCCCCGGCTAGTAGTCCTGCAGGGTTCTGGGCAAAGCCCAGGTAGACTTCGACCACGTTCTCGGTCTCGTGTTCCTTGCTCTTGGTGACCGCCGGGGCCACCCGGATCACCGTGGCCTGCCAGGTCTTATCCGGCTGGCCAGCCCACTGGACATCGGCGCTCTGTCCCACGGCGATACCGCCGATATCCTGCTCGCTGAGGTCGGCCACCAGCTGCAGCTGGTTGGGGCTGGCGATCGCCAGCACCGGCGCTCCCGGCGCCAGGTAGCTGCCCTCCTGGGGAATCTTCTCCAACACCACGCCATCAAAGGAGGCGGTCAGCCGACCATCCGTCACCGTGCGCCGAAAGTCTTCCGCGGCTACCCGGGCCTGGGCAGCCTGGGCGTCAACAACGGCCAGCTTGCGAGGATCGGGATTCTGATCTGCCGCCAACCGGGCCACAGCTGCCTGGAGATCGGCCTGCGCCCTGGCCTGCGCCGTCTGCGCCGCCTCCAGGTCGGCCTTGGAGGCGGCGCCCTGATCGAGCAGGAACTGGCAGCGCTCCAGCTTCTTGCCAGCGGTGCCGGCTGCCGCCTGATAGGCTGTCAGGTCGGTTTCCGCCTGGGCCACCTCCTCCGGCGAGGCCGGGTGGTGCGCCTGCTCCTGCTGGGCTACGGCCACCGCGAGCGCAGCCTCCGCCTCCCGGGCCTGTTTCTCCACATCCGTAGTGTCCAGTTCGGCCAGCACCTGGCCGGCCTTCACCTGATCCCCTTCGGCCACATCGTAACGGAGCAGCCTGGCGCCAAAGGGGGCCACAATCTGCTCCTGCTGAGCTGACTCCACCATAGCCGAGACCAGGGCATTATCTTCGAACAGCCGCTGCTCCACCGCTGCCGTCTTCACGCTCACGGACGGAACGCTCAGGGCGCGGTGGACGCTGGCCGCCACAATCACCACGATCAACAGGGCGCCGGCGATCACCAGCCAGGTTCTAGGCGTACGCGGCATCAATCTCTGTACTGGCATAATCATTTAAACACTCCTCATTACCGACAGTGTATGGTACAAGTGAACCAGGGGACCGTTGCTCGACTCGCCAATGTTTAACCGGGGATGGAGGCGGCGCTTTTCACGGCGATCAACGCCCCGATCAGGGCAAAGACCAGCCATATCACCAACAGGTAGAGCAGGGCATTGCTGATTTTATTGCGTGAAGCCAGCGCTCCGCCCGTTCCCCACAGGGCCAGGCTCCACCAGGTGAAGGGGGAGCATTGAGCCAGGAAGAAATAGAGGAAAGTCTTCTGGACTGGCAACAGGGCGGCCAGACTGACGCTGACCCACTGGTAATTTGCCACCGGCGCCGCCAGCCTGATCAGGGCGATGATCACCAGCCCCAGCAAGGCCGGCGAGTAGCCATAGACGGCTACCGCGAACAGCGACCCGAAGGAGGCGCCCTTCCCGCCGAACAGGGCATCATACAGCTTCAACAGCCCGGCGATCACCAGCCAGGTCAGCCAGGGACCGATCAGGCCGCTGACCACGCTTCCCACCACCACTGAAACCGACGTGATCGTGAGCGCTGCTGCCGCTTGCTCAGGAGTAATACTGGGATTATGCTGCAGACTCCACAGCGCATACGCCTGAGTCTTGGGGATCAGGATCAGCGCCAGCACCAGGCTGATTCCGGTAAACAGGAACGCCGCCGCCAGAAAGGATGGCCGCTCCTGTTGCAGAAGCTCCCCGAAGGCCTCCCCGGGATTCACCAGTATGCCCCACAACAACTCCCACATACTCTTCCTGTTTTCGCTCATCCCCCAGCACGCCCCTCCGCCGCAATGTCATAATCTGTCATCCAATTGTTGTATTCGTCAATATTGATTATAATTCCTGCCCTGCCAATACTACTGAGACGACTCAACTACTAATTTTGATTCTTTTTACGGGAATCGCGCGAAAAGCCGCGACATCAGCCGCGGCCAGCCCTCTCATTCTGTCTCCTGTCTCCTGAGTAGTTACGTTAGATGTCAAACAGGTCGTCGATCCAGGGAATGTGTCCCAGCACCTTTCTGACCTCCGCCCGGACCAGGTCCCGACCCTTCAGAAAGGCGTCGTTCGTCGCCTCCGCCACCAGTTTCTCCAGGGCAGACACATCCTGGGCCGCCTTGTCACTGATAGTCACCTTGGCAACACTGACATTCCCGGTGATCAGAATCCTGACATCGCCCTGCGCGGATATTCCCTCCACGGACTTCTGCTCCAGATTTTTGATCAGTTTTGTCAGCGCCGGCTTTAAAAAAATGTCCGATATGCCGAGAGCCTGCTCATCCGACATGGTTTTCTCCTCCTCCGGCGGCAGGCTGTCACAGGCCGTTGCCGCCATTATTGTTTGACGATCTACATGTTGGTATTTTGTTAACAGTTGAACCGTCCCCGTGTTTCGGCACGTGTTTCGTGAGCGCGAGAACCGTCCCCGCGCTCACGTGTGGGGTCAGCGCACCAGTCCCTGCAGGGCGGGCAGGGCCTCGAGGGTGGCCCTGCGGCCGCCCTCGAGCAGTTCTCCGACACGGGAGAAATCCCCCAGTTCGGCCGACACCGCCGGAGGGTTGATCACCAGGTCGGCGCCGTCCAGGCTATACTGCCCCACATGATGGTACATCACGTCGACGCTGCGCAGCATCACCTGGATGATTCCCTGGGGTTCGGCGACGATCCCCTTCTCGCTCAGGTTGACCGCCGCCACCACCCGCGCCCCCAACTGGCGCGCCAGCGGCACCGGCACCGTTTCCGCGATCCCCCCGTCTACCAGCAGCATCCCCTTGAATGACACCGGTTCGAACACTCCGGGAATGGCCGTGGTGGCCTGAACCGCCAGCCCGAGGGGGGCCTCCCGGACATAAATGGTGCCCGGCGCCGGCTCTGCCGGGAACCGGTTGGTGAACACCACCCGGTTCCCGGTGTTCAGGTCAACCGCCACCAGTCCCAACGGCATAGCCAACTGGGCGATGTTCTTCCTGCCGGCACACTGGTCCACGTAAGCCCGGATCCGAGCCCCAGTGAGCAGACCCCGGGGCAACTGGTTCATCATCCGCACCAGGTCCCGGAAGAGCTGCAGCAGCATGAGTACAAAAGTGCCGGCGCTCAGGTTGCTGGCAAAGAGATCGTCGCGCCTCAATTCCATCGCTATGCGGCGCAGCCGGTCGGCGCCGATGCCGGCAGCATAGAGTGCCGCCACGAACCCACCGGCGCTGGTGCCAGTGATGATACCAGGCCTGATGCCATGCTCCTCCAGGACTTCCAGCACCCCGATGTGGGCAATGCCCAGCATCCCGCCGCCGCTCAGGGCCAGGCCCAGGTCCCGCTGCTTCGCTTTCACACGATATCAACACCCAACTGGTCGCAGACCGTCTGGATCGGATTGAAGACGGTGTAATCGTTGGAACCGGCAAACAACAGCCCGACCGCCCGGTTGTCCCGGTCCACGATCAGGGAGCCGCTGTCCCCCGGCTGCGACTTCAGTTCTGCCATCACCTGATCGTTGAAGCGCACCACGTCGTTGCCGTGACCCATGTTCACGTTCAGGGCGACCTTGACCGCCTTGACCGTGCCCTCAGTGAGGCCGGAGGTGCGGCCGCTCTTCTTGACATGCATACCCGGCACCCCCTCCGCAGTCCCATTGACCTTGCCGATCTCCATCACCTCTGGGCTGATCAGTTCCGGCCGCAGCGGCCGGGCAAGGGCGCAGTCCACTAGGTTGCTGCCGCCCCTGGTCTCCAGGCGCAGGTTGTAGTTGGGGCGCACCACCTGGATCACCGCGTTGGCCGCCCTGAGCCCCATTGAAGCCAACTTGCAGTTGACGTCCTTGTTGAATCGGGAAAAGGGAACAAAGCGCACCAGGTGTCCGATCAGGTCGTCACTGGTGCCCCCGTCGTAGCTGCCCGGCTGGTACACCGCGTCGCCCAGCTTGGACTTGGTGTCGTGCCCGTCGGTGGCATTGGCCAGGACGTGATTGTTGGACAGGATCAGCAGTTCGTCGGTCTTCCGGTCCTTGACCACCGCTCCGAAGGTCCCAGCAGTCACCTTAAAGTGCCCGATGCTCACCCCCGGCATCGCCGGCCTCAGCCTCCCGGTCCGGCCCAGCAGCCGGATCTCTCCTACCTCGATCACATCGGTGGGCTTGCCGGCGATCCGCTTCGGGATCACCTCGTCGATACCCAACGCTTCTACGGGCAACTTCTTCTCCACAAAAAAAATAACGGCCGGCTCGTCCGTATCCTGCCGACCACGCTTCTTATAGCCAAGCCCCACGCCAATAACATTGGGCAATCCTGAAAAGCGGCTCTGAGCCACCTCCAGGGATCTGTACATTTTTTTCATCCATCATCCCCCCTAAGCTACCCAGGATGATCTAGTATATTCTGGGATGGGGCTGGTTTGTGCCTAAGACCCGCCAACTGCAGGTCTCGATTTCTTGACGCCTCAGTTGAGGCAATCCAACCAGGCGGACAACTGATCGACTCGATCTTGTGCAGCCGCGGCGGCCTCCTTGCAGGCCAGACCCATGTCGTTGTTGGGCAACCGCTCACCCAGTTCTTTATAAAATTGCAGGATGACCCGCTCATAGGCTAGAGTCCGCTGAAGCTGCTCTTTAATGCTGACCACGGACATCCCCGCACCCCTCCTCCTTATGATCACTGCAGTCTGCAAGCTGGGACGCTCCGCGCCGGTCGCCGGCGCCACCTTGCTGCCGAAGTATGCTGCCTTGGATAATATATGTACATCAGGCTCTGGCTGTGCTGCTGGTGGTTGGTGTCTTGCTGGCAGGTTGGGGATGAGAAAACCCCTCACCGGGGTGAGGGGTTTCTGAGGGCTTCTTGGCAGTTTGTGGGTGTACCTTTGGTTTTAACTAACCGCGTGCCGAGGCTATTTTGATATCTCCGTCTTCATGGCACACGGTCAACTCCACGCTCTCGGTCAAAACGTCGGTATAGCTGAAGGAAACACGGCGCTGCAGTCTCTTCTCTTCCAGTTTGACAATAAATATGTTGGGGTAGGTGCGCTCCAGGACTCCCTCTTTTTCTATAACCTTGTTCCGGCCTTTAAAGGACCTGAGCCTGACCCGGTTGCCTACAAAGGTTTCGATGTCTTGCTTGATGCCAGCAAGTACCTGCTTTGTAGCCATAACCTCACCTTCTTTATTTCAGTTTGCCATAAATACCTCAGTCAACATCATCAAACTATTATACCAATTATTTATCTTCCAGTCAATTGTTGTTGTGGTTGGGCTGAGGTGGCACAACCGGTCAGGCGGCTTGCTCAGGTCTTTTTCTTATAATTACACTTGATGCGCGGGTGCCCGAGGCGAAGCTTGCCCCTGGTCTGGATGCCCCCTATCCCCCGTGAACCCGTCATGGTATCCTCCAGGAACTGGGGCAGGGCAATCTTCTCGTAGATCGAGGTATAAGCGATCTGCTGGGCAATCAGCAGCGGGTCCAGGGCGTGAATCAGCACCCGCTTCGGTGCGCTGGCGAAGTTCGCTCCCGCCTCGATCAGGGCCTCGAAATAGGACTGGCAGCCACCGGCGATGACGATCAGACTGTCCAGGCTGGGCTCGAATTGCCGGGCCTTGCGGACTGCGTCCACGTAGTACTGGGAGTGACGGTAGTTAGACATCTTGTAATAGTCCTTCGCCCCCTTGAGCAGGCCGTCGTGGCCAGTCAAAACCAGGATATCGGGACGGTCCTCCCGGAGATAGTCCACGACCACTGCCGGTTGTTCAGCTTCGTCTATGTGCAGTACCCGGCAGGGAACACCCAACTGCAAGTAGTGCTGCTGACATAAGGCCCGGTACTCGTCGTCTCCATCAAGGTGCAGCACTTTTCCGGGCAATTCAAAAAAATTGCTGCTATAGGATTCCTTTCTGGAACAGCGCGGATAGGGCTGGTAGTCCCGCCCCTGGCGCTTCATGGTGCGCATGATCATCTGGGTGTGTTTTTTTATATTCTCCTTGCGGTGCGAATTAATCTCCAGCGGGTTTTTCTTTTCCAGATCTTCCAGAGGAGCATCGGCACAGAGGCGAAAGAAGAGCCCGCGCAGCATGCAGGTGTTATGATCGATGTCATCAACCCGGAAGAAGATGTCCCCGCCATAGGACTTCCGAGTGACAACATCTCCAATTCTTATCTCTTTCACCAGAACACCTCCAGTATACCATTTATTACCTGTTTCATGATATGTCGGAGATTGTCAAATGGTGCCAGGTAACAAAAAAGCCCTTGCGGGCTGCAATCGGGGTGTCTGGCTATTCTGATCGGTTACACCGAATTCACCTGGCCTCCCGGATCAGCGATACAAAGCGGTTCAGGGCAGCCAGGATCAGCACCCGCTCCTCCTCGTTCAGCCTCGAGGCTGCCTGTTCCTGAAAGGCGCGCCCCGCCTGCTCGCCTTTGGCCAGAGCCTGCTGGCCCTGGCGGGACAGAGAGACCTTGCACAGGCGCCGGTCCTCCTGACACTGTTCCCGCCGGATCATCAGTTTGCGGGACAGGCTGTCCACCACCCGGGTCACCCGGCTCGGGGATAAGCCCAGCTGCTGCGCCAGTTTCCGCATTGGCAGCTGATCCGAGCCCACCGCCTGGAGAGCCCGTAGTTCCACTGAGGTCACGCCGGCCTCGGCCACCAGTTGGTGCTCCCGCTGGGCGCACCAACTGAGCAAGGCATTGGTGATAGCAGTCACTTCCTGGCAAAAATCCGGTTTCGGTTGCCCGTTATTCATTGAAACACCCCCGCGTACATCTGGCCGGTTCGATCCCCTGTCTACCCAGGCAAGCTCCTGCACCGGTATGAAATGGCAGGTTACATAATTGTTTGCCGTTGACAATTATATATATGGCAATAGTTGCTGTCAAGCAAAATTACGGTTTACCGGTACAGGGCGTGTAACGCGTATAATTAGCCCGGCCCCGGTGTATCCTATAACCCGAAGGGAGGTTGTCAAATTGGCATCATTGGACAGAATTACACTGGTTCTAGTTATTATCGGGGCCATCAACTGGCTGCTGGTGGGCGTGGCCAGATATGACCTGGTAGCCGCCCTGTTCGGCGGCGCCAGTTCGGTGGTCAGCAGAGTGATCTACACCCTGGTGGGGATCGCCGGAATCTGGACCATCAACCTGCTGCTCAAGCCGCGGGTTGAGAACCGTTGACGGGAAGGATCGCCTTCTCTTCACGCTGCACTCAGCAGCCGCCCGGGGCTTCCCGGGTTTTTGTTTCGCCTTATCCGTTTGTTGTCGACGCCCACTGAAGGTGCAGGTGGAAACCCTTTGTTCATACCGGAACGGGTCATCTTCGAACGGCAGGCCCTGGACTACCCGCTGGGAGACCGGCTGTACCGGCAGTTTCGCGAACAAGGCCTGGAATTGGGCTTCACCGGCTCCCATAACCGGGTCACGGGTATTCCGGGCCAGACCCGGAATAAGAGGTTTTTTCAGGCCAAGCGCACCCTGGTGGTAGGGCTGAGGCGCAGCAAGGAGTTCACCACCTGCCGCCCCTCGGCCCACTACCAGTTGCCGCTGGCCACCGGTTGCCCCGGCCTCTGCGAATACTGCTACCTGCTCACCAACCTGAGCAACAGCCCCTACATCAGGATCTACGCCAACCTGAAGGAGATCCTGGAGCAGGCTGACGCATGCATCCGGGACCGCCTGCCGGAGACTACGGTCTTCGAAGGGGCCGCCACCTCGGACCCGCTAGCGGTGGAGCCCTACTCCGGCTCCCTGGCCCGGGCGATCGAGTTCTTCGCTGGGCAGCCCCAGGGGCGCTTCCGGTTCGTCACCAAGTTCGACGACGTGGATTCGCTGCTTCCGCTGCAGCACGGCGGGGCCACCCGGTTCCGCTTCTCGGTGAACAGCGAGGAGGTGATCCGCCGCTTCGAGCACGGCACACCGCCCCTGGCCCACCGCCTGGCAGCCGCCCGGAGGGTGGCGGAGGCCGGCTACCCCTTGGGGTTCATGATCGCTCCGATCATCGCTTCCGGCAGCCCAGGAGCAGAGGAGGGCACGGCTGCCGGTAAGAATAACGGCGGCAACGCCGGTGGAGACGGCGAAAGCGCCTGTGGGGGCGCCGGTGGGAACACCTGTGGGGGGACCAGCATGGGCAGCGTTGCCTACGAAACCGTTGCCGGGCAGTCGCCGGAGGAGATCCATTGCGGTGGGCCTGGCGCAGAGACGGACGGGGTTGATTGCCAGACCTGCGGGAAGCTTCCGGCCTACGATGCCGCCAACTGGGAGCAGGGGTATGAAGGATTGTTCCAGCAATTGGCCGCCTTCGCCGACATCCCCGATCTCACCTGCGAGCTGATCACCCACCGTTTCACCGCCCGGGCCAAGTGCGCCATCCAGGAGCTGTTTCCCCGCTCCCGCCTGCCCCTGGAGGAGGCGGAGCGCCGGTTCCAGTGGGGTCAGTTCGGCTACGGCAAGTATGTCTTCCAGCCGGAACTGCGCCAGCGGGTGGAGGCCTTCTTTCGCTCGTCACTGGCCATCCATCTCCCCCAAGCCCGCCTGGAGTACTTCGTCTGACCAAAATGAGCGCGAGAACAACTGGACGCGGGGACGGTTCTCGCGTCCACCAGAGGACGCGAGAACCGTCCCCGCGTCCACCACGCGCTCGCCAGCGTTCAAGGATGGTGCAAGGCTCGCGGGGTGATGTTTCTAATTACTTCCTTATAAGTTATTCTATCCCTGGAAAATAAAGGATTAACAGGTTGCAGTGGCGAACCCTCCAGAGACAATAACAGGCAGTGCCGGTGAAAAGCGCTGCCCAGGGCTGCCGGGAACAGGCAGATAACTTTCCCGGAGCCGGGAGCCCCTAGATGCTGGAAGCCAACAAGCGGGCAGCAAAGAAGTTCGGTATCAACGCCACCCTGATCGAACAGCAGGCGGCTACCTCCCGCAATCTCACCCTGCTGTGCAACGACCTGACCTTCATCGGGGTGCGGGAGTCGGAGCGCACCAGACATGTGCACCGTCTGCATCCCTACCTGGGAAAATTTATCCCTCAGCTGGTGGAAGTCTTTCTAAAGCAGTTCTTCCACCCTGGCGCCACCGTTCTCGACCCCTTTTCCGGCTCCGGTACGACCCTGATCGAGGCCAACGTCCTGGGCATGCAGGCGGTGGGGATCGAACTCTCCCCCTTCAACACCCTGATCCAGCGGGTGAAGTGCCGGACATACGACCTGCTAGAAGCGGAGCGGGAGGTGGCGGATGCCCTGGACCGGCTAAGGGACTGGAGCAGGCGGCTGGATCGGAGCGTCTGCCCGGGCGGCGCCCAACCCGGCGTTCCGGTCATGGGGGACGATCACCCCACCCCTGAGCAAGACTCAGGGCCGCAACAAACCGGAAGCGCCTACCTGCGGACCTGGTACGCCCCCCGGAGCATCCAGGAGATCCTCTACTACCGCAGCCTGATCGGAGACTACCGGAACCAGGATCTATTGACTGTGATCCTCTCCCGGGCGGCGCGGTCGGCCCGGCTGATCCCTCACTATGACCTGGCCCGGCCCGTCCGGCCGGTGCGGCAGACCTACTGGTGCCTCAAGCACAAGCGCTACTGCACCCCCGTGGCCTCCGCCCTCAAGTTTATCGAGCGCTACAGCGGTGACACGGTCAGACGACTCGGGGAGTTCAGCCAAATCCGCACCGGAGCGCCGATCCACATCTTCCAGGGCGACGCCAGGCTGTTGCAGTTGCCGTCCGGGCTGCCGGTGGACGGGGTGTTCACCTCTCCCCCCTACCTGGGGGTGATCGACTACCATGAGCAGCACCGTTACGCCTACGAGCTGTTTAATCTGCCGCGCCTGGACGAGGCGGAGATCGGCCCCGCCAGCAAGGGCCACGGCAGCGCCGCCAGGCAAGACTATACCGGCCAGATCGCCGCGGTCTTCAATAATATAGGCGCCCATCTAGTGGCGGGCGCCCCCATCTTCATCGTGGCCAACGACAAGTACGGCCTGTATCCGGAGATCGGCCGGCAGTGCGGTTTCCGGCTAGTGGACATTTTTCGCCGGCCGGTGCTGATGCGCACCGAGCGGGACGCCCACGGCTACTTCGAATCGATCTTCTACTTCATAAAACCATGACTATTTGGTGTACTTGTCGGCCACGTTGGAGGCTGCACAGGAATCCGGCTTGATCTTGGCGTCGAAGCCGCTGCCCACGATCATCCCCACGATGTCCCGGATCAGGCCCTTGGTCTCGCCATTGCGCCCGATATCCAGGTGGATCTCCAGGTCCAGTTCGGTATGCCCCCGCTCTGCCAGGCTCTGGGCCAGTTTGCTGGCCGCCTCCAGGCTGAAGGCCGCCTCGAAAAAGATCTTCTGGCGCAGGCTCTTGATCTTCTCGTATAGCTTGCGGCGGTAGAAGTAGCGGGCGCCCTTCCCCACCCGGTGGATCACCAGGGCAGTCACGAAGTGGGTCTCATCCCGCACGTGGGAATCGGTACCGATGATGATCTTGTAGGAATAATCGGGCTCGCTGGTCACGTAATCGAGAATATCGGTGACCACCTCTTCCCAGGTCATGACTCCCTTGCTCGGGCTAATGAAGTGCATCGGCAGCCTTCCTTTCACGTGCCTGCGCCACCGCCTCCGTCAGGCAGGCAAACTCGGCCAGGCTAAGGGTCTCGCCCCGGCGTCCCCCATCGATCCCGGCCATCGTAAATAGCTCATCCGCGACCCCCGCGGCCAGCAGTCCCCCCTCGCTCAGGGCATTCTTCAAGGTCTTGCGCCGGTAGCGAAAGGCCGACCGTACCACCTGGAAGAACAGGGCCGGGTCGCTCACCGTCACCGCCGGCTGTGGCCTGATGCGCAGCCGCAGCACCGCCGAGGTCACCGCCGGCTGCGGCCAGAAGTCATGGGGCGCCACCGTGAACAGCAACTCCGGAGCGGCGTAGTACTGGACCAGCACCGACAGGGAGCCATACTCCTTGCCGCCCGGGGTGGCCACGATCCGGGCGGCCACCTCCTGCTGCACCATCAGCACCATCAGTGACGCCGGCAGCCCCCCGGTCAGCAGGCTGACCAGCAACGGGCTGGTCAGGTAGTAGGGCAGGTTGCCCAGCACCTTGCAGCCGGTAAAATCAGGCGCCAGTCTCCGGGCTAGTTCTCTGAAATCGACCTTGCGGGCATCCCCCTGAACCAGGCGCACATTCGGATACTCATCCAGTTCCGCCTCCAAGAGAGGCAGCAGGGCGGCGTCGATCTCCACGGCGATCACCAGTCCCGACCGCTCGGCACAGGCCGCGGTGAGGATGCCCAGGCCGGGGCCGATCTCCAGCACCAGGTCGGCGGCCTGCAATTCGGCAGCCTCCGCCATCCGCTCCACTACCTGCTGCTGCCATAAAAAATGCTGGCCAAGCCCTTTTCGGGGCACCAGATCATAGAGCTTGAGCAGTGACCGCACGGCGGCCGGTGAGGTCGCCTGAATCATGAACACGCCTCCTGAATGATCATTATACCCTAATTGCCTCTGGGACCAGTATGCGACCACAGGCAACTGTGACCGCAGGCAACCGGGCAGGGCTGTGGTAAATATCCTCAAACAGCCAGTCCGCGTCAATCTACCGTCTATTATATTCCCCGTTGGCGACGGCGTAAAGTTGGCTCCCGGCAAAGACTGCCGGGGGGCAACTTCTACGGACCCCAGGCCGAGCTGAGACCATGAACAGAGGCCGCCTGCATGGCGGCCCCGGTTGACCAGTTGCTATGTAAACTCACCAATTGTGGCTTGCTGTTGTCTGGGCCTGGTGCGGCCAGGCTAATTCAGGACGTAGACCTTGGTGCTGCGGAGTCCCCAGCGTTCGCAGTCACGCTCCGACTCGAAGAAGACATCGATCCGGTTCCCCCTGATCGCGCTGCCGATATCCGCAGCCGTGGCATAGCCGTAGCCCTCGACGTAGAGCCGTGATCCCAGCGGGATCACGTTAGGGTCCACAGCCACGCTTCCGAACTTGACCAGTCTTCCGGTGCAGGTGTACCTGCCGTTATTGAAGCTGTAGGCGGTAGCCACCGCATCGATCGCTTTCCGGAAGCGAATGGTATTGCCACCCCGGGAAACGATGGAGACGGTCCCGAAAGCGAGCAGCTTGCTCACCGGGGTACGCACCACCTGGTCTTTTAACAGTACCCGGCTGGCTGGGCGCCCGTCCACGTAGGTCACCCTGATCAGGCGCTGGGCCTGTCCCGGAGTTCCCGCCCTGACCACTCGGGATTCGCCCCGCTCCATCTGCGAGTCGTCCATACGCTCCACCGGTACCGGCAACTGGTAATTTTCTGTCACCACCTGCTCGGCGATCCGGTTGACGGTGATCACTGTTCCGTCGGCGACCACTTGCGCCGGTGGCAAGCTCACCCGGTCCAGGGAACCCAGGTTGACCCGGGCGGCCTGCAGCACGTCCCTGACGGGCACCTTCGGAGTCTGCACCACCATGCTCCTGCCGTCAACATTCACCCTCACAGACACTGCCCGGTTCACGGTGATCACCATGCCCCTGGCGACAGTTGCCCCCGGATCCGGCTGCACCGCGTCCTTCGGCCCCAGTTTGACACCCGCTTCGGCCAGCACCGCTTCCACCGTCCGGTGGAGGCTCTTATGCACTACCGGTTGTCCGTCAACCTTGATGATCAGAGGCTGCGGCGCCATGGCCAGCACCCCCCATATCAACAGTCCGGCCAGGCTGGAGGCCAGGACGAGACGGGCTGAAACCAGGCTGGTAAATTTCCTCAGTATGGGTTTCATCAGATCCCCCCTTACGAGCCAATAGGCTGGAAACCAGTACTTGTAAACCATAATTGTTTCCAGACATCTTAATAACAAATAGAGGTTGTCGGTTATAAGGATAAAATACTACGTGCTATATATATTCCACACGTGGTTGATTGTTCCTGCCTATTTTTATTTTTTTTTAATATTACCCTGGCTGCCTTGACGCCGGAAGAGGTGCAGGCGTCCTTTTCTGAGATCCACTGGCCGCTCTTCTTAGAGAATCCGGTTTCCAGAGGTCAACGGCAAAAGAAGAGGGCCGGCCACTTAGCGGTTCGCCAGCCAGCCGGCCTTGGTATCGCTGGTTCTTCTTTAGGATGTTCTATTCCATGATGGAAATGGTAACCGGGTGCCGGCCCCACGCTTGGCACTCTGCCTCCGTATCAAAGAACAGGTCGATCCGGTTGCCTTTGATCAGCCCTCCGGTATCCACTGCCCGGGACGGCCCGTAACCCTCGATGTACAGCTTGGAGCCGATCGGAATCACCTTGGGGTCGACCGCCACTCCGCCCACATACGGCCAGACACCGCTGGCGGTATGGTCGCCGGTATGGGTGTAGGCGGTAGCTACCACCTGCAAGGTCCGGAGCACCTTCCCCGTGCCGCTACGGGATGCCCTGCGCTCCGCTGCGTCGGTCGTGATGCCGTAAGCGACCAACTTCGGCACCGGCTGTTTCAGCACCTCGCTGCCGATCTCGCGCCGATTGGCGCCAGCGTCGTCCCCAGTGGTCACGTCCTACCTCGTAAGCAGTCTCCCGGGTG
>Ga0187886_1001349_pt1 | contig 22732 bp, 19 predicted proteins | sample June2016WEW_20_1_FD_133001 | JGI IMG/M metagenome (GOLD analysis project Ga0187886, IMG submission 133001) | Peatland microbial communities from SPRUCE experiment site at the Marcell Experimental Forest, Minnesota, USA - June2016WEW_20_150 | ecosystem: Environmental > Terrestrial > Soil >... | reverse complement strand
CTTTCATTTCATCTGATTATATTTCTTGTATCCTCATTTATACCAATGATACTGGCAGGTATTATCCTGGAGAAAAATAAGAATTCTTACACGAACATTACTTTCATATCGGTATTTTCTAACGATTTATGCTTTATTCTGATACTATTCCTTGGTCTTCTGGATGTGCTCCTTATGGGTTACATCCCGTTTTTTAACAGATCTATTGATTATAGAAAATTTGGGGCTCCGGTGGTGGACGTTCTTTTTAATACCCTCAGTATTTTCTTCTCCCTGTTATTTCTACAGTCTTTTCTGGTTCAGAAAAGGAATCGGCTACTTATTTATTTCTTTATAATTATTGCAGTTCAGGTATTCCTGTTCCGTCGTTCAACCATTGTATGGATCTCAGTTTCAGCTCTTTTGATGCTTGCACAGTACAAAAAGAAGCTTTCATTATATATATTGGCTTTGTTAGTCATTTCTTTGCCCTTACTATCCTATGTATTTGGTTTTATGGGAAATTACAGAAGTAATATCACCCACGAAGAGTATAATACCAAACTTGGAGTTAGTGAGAAGTTTGACCGAACCGGATTAAGTCAAAATCATTATATGACCTATCTGTATATTTCTTCACCATTGGCAAACCTTCAGAAAAATGTGGAATCAGAAAAAGGATTTGTTTATAAGCAGGATTATATAAAGTTCTTTTTTTATTGTATTGCTCCTGCTAGTCTGACAATGAGAATGGAAAAACGGATGAATATTTATCCTCCGGAACCATCGCTTATTACTCCATGGTTAATAGTGGGAACCTGTTTTATGTTAAGCTATCTGACCATGGGTTGGATGGGGATGATAATAATGGCCTTTTACATTTTCACCTTTATTGTGGTGACTTTGTTGTGTATTCGCAAATGGAATTCATTCAGTTTGATCGGACTTTCATTGTTATCAACAGCAGCATCATTGTTGATTTTTGATAACATTCTGAACCGGTTGGATATTGTTATGATGGTTTTTCTTTATCCGTTAGGCTTCCATTTCATTAACAAGGCCACGATGAAATTGGGAAAAGTGCACAAAATGGAATCATGAAAGTTGGTATTATTTTACCTTCCAACAAATACGCAGGTCCTGGAAAGGTAATTGAATCGTTGTTAACTGAATTAATATCGTTCAATGATATAGAAGTTGATTTATATTTACTTAAAGAACTTCATGAAAATATTATCAGGTTTCCTGTTACCGCCAGGATATTTAACAGAAAATCGATTCATTTTGAGAATTATGATGTGATTCATACGAATGGAATACTCCCTGATCTTATAGCCTTTTGTTTCAAAAAAAGGATCAGATACCATGTCTCAACAATTCATAACTATGTATTTGAAGATCTAAAATACAGGTATAATGTTTTCATCTCATTTGTACTGGGCCATATCTGGTTATATTTCTGGAAAAGAGCAAATACGCTTGTTTGCGTTTCGGATTCAATTAACAAATATTACAAGCAATGGATCTCTGCAAACAGGTTATTGACGATTCATAATGGTATTTCAACTCAATCTGATTCGAAAATTTATGATGAAAATATAGTCAGAAAATCAGAAGAATTTAAGGTAAAAGGCTTAAAAGTAATTGGGTGTATAACAGAATTGACACGGATCAAGGGATTAGAGCAATTGCTGCATCTTATCTATCGGGAAGGAAAACTGGCATTATTACTTATTGGGGCAGGGAAGGATGAAGAGAGACTACAGAAAACAGCTAATAAATTGGGTATTGAAGAACGATGTTATTTTACAGGTTTCAAACCCGATGGTGACATCTACAATGCTTTCTTTGACATTTATATAATGCCGTCAATGAATGAAGGATTTGGTTTATCAATGATGGAAGCCGTTAGCAAGAAGGTCCCTTTAGTATGCTCTGATATTCCGATTTTCAGGGAATTATTTTCAGATGAAGAGGTGTTTTTTTTCAAATTAGGTGATATACAAAGTCTTAAAGATAGTGCCAATCTGGCGTTGGAGTCAGGAAATCAAAAAGCTGAAAAAGCATATCGCAGGTATCTGGAATCTTATACTGGCAGGCTGATGGCTGAAAGATATTACTCATTATATTGCTCAGTTTCATGAAATGAAAGATCTGGCTGTTATAATGTCGATCTACTATGAAGACAGAGTTCAATTTGTCAGAGAGTCGGTGGAGAGTATACTGTCACAGACACTTACTGATTTTGATTACTATATAGTTTTTGATGGTCCTGTTTCAGGAGAAATAGAGAATTATTTTTACACTCTGAAGGATCATCGAATTATATTAAACAGGTTGGAAACGAAGAAAGGACTTGCAGTGGCTTTGAATTATCTACTCGAAATTGTATTTAAAAACCCTGCTTATCAATTTATTGCCAGGATGGATGCTGACGATATATCACTTCCAACAAGATTTGAGAAGCAACATAATTTTTTGTTAGAGAATCACGATATTTCTTGCGTGGGCAGTTGGTATTACGAAATTGATGAGTTGGGAAAACATTTGTCTGACATTAAATTACCTGTCGAACATGAAGCTCTGAAAAGAAGGTATTATTCAAGAACACCTTTTGCACATCCTTCAGTAATGTACAACAGGAATCTGATAGAAATAGCGGGATTCTACCCGACCAACACGATTTTGATGGAGGACAATGTTTTATGGGGGAAAGCTTTAAAAGCAGGACTAAGGTTTGCAAATATTCCAGAGTATCTATTTAAATTCAGAATAGATAATAATTTTTTTAAGAGAAGATCAGGGATTAACTATGGATGGAATTACATCAAAACTAGGCTAGGTATTAACAGATTTTTAAATGCACCACTTTATTTCAATTTTATTTCTGTTGGATTAGGAATATCACGTATGCTTCCATCATTTGTTTTAAAAGTATTATATCAACTATTCAGAAAGTGATTCTATTATTAGATCTTCCAAACAAGATTTTTTCTTGCCAAATGGAATTGAAAGAAACGGAAGATTTACAAGTCAGGAATCCAGATGCAAAGTATTAATATTGATAAACGTAAATAAATACAGTTAATATGTCAAAAGTTGCATTATTATCAGGAATAACAGGCCAGGATGGGAGTTACCTTGCAGAATTTCTTTTGAAGAAAGGGTATGAGGTACATGGGATTGTCCGCCGGAGCAGCTCTTTAAATAGAGGTCGTATTGATCATTTGTCTTTAGAAAAGAATAATTTTCAGCACCAGCTTAAGCTTCACTATGGAGATTTGACCGACTCAAGCAACCTTAATCGGATTCTTGAAAAAACAAAACCTGATGAAATATATAATCTTGCAGCTCAAAGTCATGTGAAAGTATCTTTCGAAATTCCTGAGTATTCTGCTGAAGTTGATGCTATTGGTACCTTGCGTTTTATTGATGCCATAAGAGAAACAGACATAGGATCACGGTTTTATCAGGCATCATCTTCAGAACTATTTGGGAAAGTACAAGAAATTCCTCAGACTGAAACTACTCCTTTTTACCCCAGAAGTCCTTATGCTGTTGCAAAACTTTACGCCTACTGGATTGTCAAAAACTACAGAGAAGCATATAATTTATTTGCAAGTAACGGGATCCTTTTTAATCATGAAAGTGAACGACGTGGAGAATCATTTGTCACTAGAAAAATTAGTATCAATGTTAGTAGTATAATTTTAGGTTTAAAAGATAAGTTTTATTTGGGCAATTTGAATGCTAAGCGCGACTGGGGTTACGCTCCTGAATTTGTTGAAGGCATGTGGAGAATATTGCAGGCAGAAAAACCAGATGATTTTGTTTTAGCAACTAATGAATTCCATACAGTCAAAGAATTTATTGAAGAATCCTTTAATTTCTTTAATGAGGAGATAATCTGGGAAGGTGAGGGGATTAATGAAAAAGGTATTCTTCGATCAAAAGGTAAAGAAGTTGTGGCAATTGATCCACTATATTTCAGGCCTTCTGAGGTTGATCTTTTAATTGGCGATTATTCGAAAGCTAAAAAGATACTGGGGTGGGAGCCGAAAATCAAGTTTAAAGAAGTGGTTAGGCTTATGGTACAGGCAGACTTTGAAAAGCTAAAAAACACTATCAGGATTTAACCAATTTAATTAGTCATTTTAAAAGTAACGTGATAATTGAACAGTTTCTAATCAATTTATTAATAATGATTCTTAAACTCTTCATATTAAAAATATAAGCTAAATATGTATAAAGAAATTAACAAATGTCGAATTAGCAATAGTTCAAACTTAATAACAATTATATCTCTTGGTAATCAATATCTTACAGGAGTATTTCCGAAATCTACAGATGAAAAAATAACCATGGGGCCGTTAGATTTGGTTTGGTGTCCAGACAGCGGTTTGTTGCAGATGAAACAATCATATTGTTTAGATGAAATGTATGGTGATAACTATGGATATCGTTCAGGCCTAAATGCTTCTATGGTCCTTCATCTGCAGCAAAAAATCAGATTTCTTGAACGTCTGGCTAAACTGAACAATAATGACATTGTAATAGATATTGGCAGTAATGATGCAACTTCTTTAAAGGCTTATAGCGGAAATCATAAGAAAGTAGGTATTGATCCTACTGGCACAAAATTCAAAGAGTACTATCCAAGTGATGATACTTTGATTCCTGACTTTTTTAATGCTGAGATGTTTAAAACTGCTTTTCCAAAGGGAAAGGCAAAAATTATAACCTCAATTGCTATGTTTTATGATTTAGAAAGTCCCCTGGATTTTGTAGAAAATATTGAACAATGTTTGGCCGATGATGGTATTTGGCATTTAGAGCAAAGCTATATGCCAAGTATGTTAAGAACAAATAGTTATGATACTATTTGTCATGAACATCTTGAATTCTATTCTTTGAAAGTGGTTAAGAGTATGCTTGAAAATTTTGGATTACGAATTTTTGATGTTCAAATGAATGCAATAAATGGGGGAAGTTTTGCCGTTTCGGCATGTAAAAAACAAGCTAAGTATGTATCTAATGAACCAATAATCCACTGGCTGTTAAAACAAGAAGATGAAATGGGTCTGGATAATATAAAACCCTATCGCGAATTTGAAGAAAGGGTATTAAATCATCGAAAGCGTCTGGTTGAATTAATAGATGACTTAGTAGCGGATGGGAAAAAGATATTTGGGTATGGTGCAAGTACTAAAGGGAATGTATTATTGCAATATTGTAATTTGACCAGGAATCAAATTCCTTATATTGCTGAAGTAAATGAAGAAAAACTGGGGAGATTTACACCTGGAACACATATTCCTATTATTTCAGAAGCTGAAGCAAAAGCTATGAACCCGGATTACTTTCTAGTGTTGCCCTGGCATTTTAAAAATAATATTCTTGCTCGTGAACAGGAATATATGGCTAAAGGAGGCAAGTTCATTTTTCCTTTGCCTGAAATTGAAATTAATTAATATATAATATTGATGAGTCTAAATTCCAAAGCACTTATTTTTGGGTCAGGTGGTCAGGATGGATATTATTTAAGTAAGGCATTAAAGAAAAGAAAGATTGACATTATAGGGATTTCTATTGACAACGCCGATCTTATCGGAGATATCAGCGAATATGATTTTGTTTTTAACCAGATTAGGAAATACAACCCGACATACATTTTTCATCTGGCTGCATTTTCTACAACAAAACATGATGCAATCTTTAAAAATCATCTGTCAATAAGTACGGGTACACTTAACATTCTTGAAGCAGTTAGATTATTGTGCCCGGAATGTAAGGTATTCATTACTGGCAGTGCAATGCAGTTTGAAAATAACGGTCTGCCTATAGATGAAAAGACACCGTTCGAGCCTTCGAGCGCATACTCAGTGGCCCGAATTCATTCTGTTTTTGCTTCACGATATTACCGAAAAGAATATGGACTGAAAGTGTACATTGGGTACCTTTTTAACCACGATAGTCCGCTCAGACCGGAAAGCCATATTAATCAAAAAATAGTTAGTTCGGTAAAACGAATTGCAGCAGGTAGTACGGAAAAATTAGAGTTGGGAGATATTGATGTAAAGAAGGAGTTTAATTATGCAGCTGATATAGTTGAAGCTGTATGGATTCTTATTAATCAGGATAAGGTATTTGAAGCAGTTATAGGAAACGGAGAGGCCCATTCGATACGAGAATGGGTGGAATATTGTTTTTCAAAAATTAACAAAAGATGGCAAGATTATGTCATCTTAAATGAAAAATATATCAGTGAGTATAAAATATTAGTTAGCAATCCGGCATTAATTAAAAGTCTTGGTTGGATGCAAAAAGTTAGTTTCAAGCAACTTGCTGACCTTATGATGAGTGATGACAGATTATAGAAGAATTAGAAAGCATTGAAATTCAAAGAACTTATCCATTTAACTAAATATTTCGAAAGTTCTTTTGGTAAATATATCTCATGGTAAATTTAAGATCGAAATTTCAACAGCATTCTGTAAATCCATTAAAAGGGAATATTGTTGCAAATTATGCTGGAAGTATATGGCAGGCTCTTATGGGATTGATATTTATCCCTCTGTATATAAAATTTCTTGGAATCGAAGCCTGGGGGCTAATAGGATTTTTTGCAACAATTCAAATAATATTCGGCCTCTTAGATATGGGATTAAGTGGTACATTAAACCGCGAAATGGCTCGACTATCGGTGCTCCCTAATAAAGAACAAGAAATGCGTGATCTTGTTCGAACACTTGAATTGATATACTGGAGTATAGCGGTTTTTGTTGTGGTTTGTGTAATTACATTATCACCATTTATTGCCCACCACTGGTTTAAGGTAGGCAAGCTTCCTGTCGAAACTGTTGAACAAGCGCTATTAATTATGGGATTTGTTATTGGGTTTCAAATGCCAATTGGTTTTTACTCTGGAGGCCTACTTGGTTTACAGAAACAGGTTCTACTTTCTGTAATTAATATTTGTATTAGCTCTTTACGTGGTGCAGGAGCAGTAATTATTTTATGGTTGGTATCTTCAACAATTCAGGCATATTTTTTTTGGCAAATCATAATAAGTTTAGTAAATGTCATTCTCTTAGCGTATTTTCTAAAAAGAATACTACCGGTTAGTGAAAATAAAGCAGTATTTCAAAAACAGTTGCTTAAAGGTATTTGGCGGTTTGCTGCAGGAATGAGCGGAATAACAATCCTGTCTGTCGTCCTTACTCAATTAGATAAGATTATTTTAAGCAGATTGCTTTCACTTGAGATGTTTGGATATTATATGCTTGCCAGCACTGTGGCGATGAGCCTTGGTCGTCTTGTTTCTCCAGTTTTTGTAAGCATTTATCCAAGGTTTACCCAATTAGTTTCTCTCGACAATCAAAAGGAATTGAAAGAACTTTACCATAAAACCTGTCAATTGATAGCAGTTTTAGTATTACCTGCTGCGATTGTTATAGCTTTATTTTCCTATGAAATTATTCTTCTTTGGACACAGAATCCGGCAACAGCAGAAAAAACGTTTCTCATCCTGAGCATTATGATTTGTGGTACAGCACTGAATGGGATTATGAATCCTCCATATGCATTGCAACTAGCATTTGCCTGGACGAAATTACCATTTTATAATAATTTGATCGCTGTATTTCTGTTTGTGCCTTTAATTATTTACCTGACAAGCCATTACGGTGCTGTAGGTGCAGCAATCGCATGGTTAGTCTTAAACATGGGAATGTTCTTTTTTTATATTCCAATAATGCACAGTCGATTATTATGTAAAGAAAAATGGAATTGGTATTGGCAAGATGTAATTCTTCCAATTGTTGCAGCTCTCTCAATGGCAGGTCTGGGGAGGATATTTTTTATTCGTACATCTTCTCAAGTAATGATGTTTCTCAATATTTTGATTATCTTGATATTGACAATTATTATAACACTAATTTCAGTCCCGTCGTTACGATCAATTTTATATGATCATCTATCAAGGATAAGATCGAAATTCTAAAACAATCTTTGAACAATAGTAATTTTATTACATTGATACTGAGATTGTTATATTCATTTTCAATTCAGAAGAATAAAACGAATTATATTTATAATATCAAATTTAATGGTTCAAATCTATGAAAACAAAATCAGGTTCGCATTCTAGTGGTCAGGGAATATCAAAATTAATTAAGTTCATTATTCATAAATTATTAGGTGACAAGAGAACACGTTTATTGAGAATTAAAATGGGAGGGTTCTTTTATAAGATAGCAGTGACCATCAATCCTTACGTACTGATCGACGGACAGCTTCAGAAAGCTTATAATTTTTTAGAAAAAGGAGATTTAATTGAAGCAGCAAAGCTATATAAAAGTGCAATTGGTTTAAATCCCAACCATGCAAATGTCTATTATATTGGACAAAAAATTGCGAAACAAACAAAATTAAGTGACGCTTTTTATAGAGCGATTCTTAACGTAATTGAAACATCTGAAATCAAGTCAATGATTCAGACTCTTATAAATTCCCCAGAGATATACCAGCCTTCCAAGTTGTGGCTTTATTATATGATAGTAAATATTTTCCAACTTGAAAGTGAGGGGATTGAAAATTTTAAAAGGACAGTAAATCATAATTATTTTGATTGGTGCGCCGATGAGAATATGAGCATACATTGGCTAGCTTTAAAAACCGAATTAGGCTGGTCGGATTCTGATTTAAACGAGATTGAAAAGTATGTAAGCGTGCCAGGTGAAATGAAACCTCCTGAACTGACTGACTCACTTTGGAAGAAATATATTCAATTGGTTTGTATGTTATGGGAGGTAACCAATAAACATGACACTTTAAAATTGTTGGATCGCGTAAAAGAACCTTCTCTCGGTAATCCCATCACAATTTCATACAAAGGGAAAACTATTACGCAGGACATCTGCAATACTGTTATGGAGGTTAATTCAATTATTAAAGCAACTAAACTTAATACAAAGAAAATCAATCGTATTGCCGAATTAGGGGCAGGACATGGCCGAGTTGGTAACATACTTTTACAGACCTTAGACAATATCCAAATAGTCATACTCGATATCCCGCCAGCATTATATATATCACAATGGTATCTAACTAATCTGTACCCTGAAAAATCGGCTTTTAAATATCGTGATTTCTCAAATTATGTCCAAATTCAAGAAGAATTCGAACATTCTTCTATTGCTTTTTTATCTCCAGCTCAGATAGAGTTATTTCCGGATGGAATATTTGATTTATTCATTAACATTAGTTCTCTTCAAGAAATGACCCTTCCTCAAATAGAAATGTGGTTCAATCAAATAGATAGAGTATGCAAAGGTTGGTTCTATACAAAGCAGTATATTGAAAGCCGCAATCCATTTGATGAAATAATAATTCATCAGAGGGATTATCCGGCGAAATCCACCTGGAAAGAGATTTTCAATCAGACATGTCTGATTCAGAAAGAGTTTTTTGAAGTACTTTATCGTCTTCATTAAACTTTAGTTGAAGAATTAGAACTCTAACTGAATAAATTACTTACAATTTAAACACAAAGAGATATATTTATTTTTCCGATATCCGTGTTCTATTTATTTTGAATATATAAAACTAGGGTCGTTGACTAATAAATAATTGCATGAGATAAACTAAAAAGTACTTTATAAATATTTTGAAGTTCTTAAAATTGGATTAATAATGAGTAAGTTTGGCAAATTACTAAAATATTATTACCGTCTGCCGTGGCGATTATGGGGACCCGTGAATGTCCTTTTATCACGCAAATTTACAGATAGGTATAAATTTAGAAAATCCCATGTGGGGAAAAATACTTATATAGACCCTACTGTAAGCATATTAGGTTGGAGAAATGTTCTTATTGGTAATAATTCAGTTTTATCTGAGGATGTTTGGTTGAATATTAACCACAGGGAAGAAGGAATCATCCGAATAAAAATTGGTAACAATTGCCATATAGGGAAAAGAAATTTTTTTTCAGCAGGACCTCTAATCAATTTAAAAGATTTTTGTTTTACAGGTATTGATTGCCATTTTCTGGGATGTGGTCATCATACTGAATCGCCAATGGTACCTTATATTGCTACAGGTCTCACTGAAGGTGATATAATTGAAATAGGAGTTAACTGCTGGTTAACAACCTCTGTTACTGTTATGCAAGGTGTTAAAATTGGTCATGGGTCTGTAATAGGTTCACGATCAGTTGTTTTAAATAATATACCATCATTCAGTATAGCAGTAGGTAATCCTTGCAGAGTAATTAAACGATATGATTTTAAGAATGATAAATGGATTGATGTACAGGATTGGTCAGAAGAATTGAACTCATATATTCCAGCTGAGATTGATTATCTGAAATTATTAAATGAAAAGAATTCAGACATTTCATTAGCTTTAATTAGTAGTAGCAGAAGATTTGGCTGGATATAATAAATAGTATTAGACAATATACAATTTGATTAGGATATGATTAAACTTACTATATGCATTGCTACTTACAATCGTGCAGGATATATTGGAGAAACATTAGATAGCATAATCCCTCAATTAACAGAGGAGGTTGAACTTCTTGTTGTCGATGGTGCATCTACTGACAATACAGAGACAATAATGAATAACTATTTAAAAAAATATGACCTTATTCGTTATGTCCGTCTTCAGGCTAAAGGAGGCGTTGATCAGGATTACGACAAGGCAGTTGAACTTGCAAAAGGGGAAATGTGTTGGCTATTCACTGATGACGATTTATTAAAAGCCGGCTCCATAAACTTTATACTTGATGAGCTTAAGAATAATTATAGTCTGATAATTGTAAATTCAGAAGTCAGAAATAAAGATTTTTCAAAAGTTTTAACAAGAAGTTTAATAGAATTACGAGGTAATAAAATATTTCTTGAAAACGAATTGGATCTTCTGTTTCAGTGCACTATGCCATATTTATCTTTCATTGGTGGTGTTATAATTAATCGCAATCTATGGCTTCAGCGCGAAAGAACTAAATATTACGGTACTGACTTTATCCATGTTGGAGTTATATTTCAAGCTACATTACCATTAAGAGCTTTGGTTATCGGGGATCCGCTCATAATTATCAGAATTGGGAATGCACAATGGACTTCCAGAGCTTTTGAAATATGGATGATTAAGTGGCCAAAACTGATATCTTCTTTTAGTAATATTTCTGAAAAATCTAAAAAAAAGTATATACAGAATCCTTCCTGGATTAAGTTGCGAAAAACTATTATTCATCGTGCAGATCATAACTATTCTTTTGCTGAGTACCATAAGTGGGTTAGTACGGCAAGCCTCCCGAAATGGTGGAAAAAATTAATGTGGCTAATTGCCAGTATGCCTTCACCGTTAGCGAGAATAATCGTTTATTCCTACGGAAAATTTCTGGCATTATCATCCTTTAGGAAAAAATAAACAAAATACCAGATATTAATCCATCTCCTGAAACTTCTTTACTGAATGAAAAAAAGTACTGGTGGATTTGATATTTAAGAAATCGAATTTATAAGGATCGGATAATTTGCATGTTTATGGATTCAATGATATATATAGTGGTTCTGAATTGGAATGGAACAGATGATACAATCGAGTGTTTGAAATCTATTAAAAACATTGATTATAATTACTATACAACAATTATTGTTGATAATGGATCAGATAAAAGCAATCTTCAGATATTAAAAGATTGGTGTTTTGATAATTTTAAAAGCGTTTTATCGTATTGTAAAGAAGAAGCTGAAAATGGCGGAGTTGTGGAATATGAAAAAACCTTTGAGAAAGTAAACTCGAAAGAAAAATTAGTTTTCATTGACAATAACGAAAATTTAGGATTTGCAGTTGGAAATAATGTTGCTCTCAAGTATATATTAAAAAAGAACGGGAATAACGCAATGTTGTTAAATAACGACACTGTAGTTGAGAAAAATGCTATCACCAAATTGATGAATTATCTTACTGCAAACGATGACTATGTAGCCTTAACTCCACAAATAAGATATTTCGATCCAAGTAATATTATTTGGAATTGCGGGGGCAAAATCACGTGGTTCGGTAATCGAAGATATTTCTATGCGGGGGAAAATATTTCTAAGATTCCAAAAATAGCCTTATCCGAAATTACATTTATTACAGGTTGCGCACTTTTGTTTAGACCACGGGTTACTGGGCTTCTTTCGGAGCAATTCTTTTTTGGGGAAGAAGATTTTGAGTTTTCGCTGCGATTATTGAAAAATAAGCAAAAAATAGCATGTATTTACGATTCGATAATTTATCATAAAGTTGGCGGCTCATTTAATAAATACTCTAAGCTATCACTCAATGGTATTTTTTTACATTACGCTTCACGGTTAATTGATCATAAAGCATACTATTCAACTTTTTATTCAAGGATTATAAGAGTAATTAATTTGACCTATGGATTTTATCTTACTTCTATGAGATATAAAATAGGAATAAGAAAAAGTTTAAAGTTTTGGTTCGAGGTAAATAATTATTCTATAAAACATAACGAAATAAAGAAAAGTGATTTTAATAACATTATGAAACTTAATTTTTAGCTTTTAAAAAGTCATAATTGCACAAATGCCAGAGACCACGGATATTTCTGAAAAAAAATTCAAAGTGAGCAATTTATCCTATAGATACTTGATGGATCCAAAAAAACTTTCAGGCATTTTTTTAGGTAGTTTTGTTGTTTTTTCAGTTTTAGATTCTAATGGTCTTCCATTATTACGGATAATATTATTGGTAGGATTTATATTTTTTGCATATAAGCATACCATAAAAAATAATATGTCTGTAACATATTGGATTTTAGTTTCTTTGATTCTATTTCTAAGCACGATTGCACTTATCAGAGGATACATAGTTTATGGAAAGTTGGCTTTCTTTGAGTCCAAATTAATTCTGGGATATTTTGCGGTTTTTTCCTTTATGATATTATTTATTAATTCGACACAAGTAAAAATAATTGAAACTTCCATTTTGATTGGTTCAATATTATTGAGTATCTATTTTTTTTACATGTTTCTTTGCTTAATGAACCATAATCCTATTTGTTTGGGAGATTTTTTGAAGCAAAATTACACCTTGTCATCTTATGAAGGTAGGATTAAGCTTTATGCAAATAACATTTCCATTTTCACTTTTTTGTTTCCTTTTGTATTGGTAAAATCAATTCTTAAGGATGGTTCACAAAGATTAAATTTATTTGCTCTTTTTCTTACAGGCTTAAGCACTTTTATATCACTTCGGAGAGGTGTAATCCTTTCAGGAATTTGTGGCTTAATCATAACTATTGCTATCATCTCATTTAAAGAAAGGAAGATGATAAAACGGATATTATTAGTTGTATTACTTTTATTTGTTTTGTTAACAACATATTTTAGTATTTCTACTGCAAAGTTTGATCAATATAAAAAGGAAATTCTTAGTTCCTTTGATTTTAATAAAAATCATTCCAATTTAGTTCGCCATGAGCAGTTTAACTTTTTCATGGAGAAAATTAAAAATAAGCCATTATTTGGATATGGATTAGGTGCACATGATGAAAATTATGTACGAAACAAAAATAATCCTGCTGATTTTGAACTCGGATATTTCAAGATGATCTATGCAGGTGGTTTAACTGTTTTCGTTGCCAATTTCATTCTCTTTTTATGGGTGTTTAATAAAGCCAGGATTCTTATTAACAGGTCCAAATATCTTGCGAAGAAAATAGCACCTACATTAGCCGGGTGGTTATCATTGGTGATATACCATGCATCCAATCCTATATTCTCCCAATTCTCATATTTGTTGTTTTACTTTTATCTTTTTTATTTGATAAATGTTTTTAACAACATGCAAATAGAGGATTACCAAATTCAATCATAGGTAATTCGGCAATTTCTATATAACATAACACCGCTCATAAAATTTCATAGATTGGGCCAATTCGGGTTAATTTATAATTAAAAAGAATAATAAAGACTATGCCGATAACCTGGACGGAAGATCATTTAGCAAGCTTTGAAACTTTGAATTATTCATGAAAGTAGTTTTGGGAGATAAAATTGTAAAATATAAAATTGAGATTTATCTAATAAATTTCATGATTCTCCTGTTTATATTCAGGACTTCCATACCTCTTTTCAAGTATCCTTTTCTTATTTTGTTTGTTGGATTTTCTATTTATATTATAATTTATTATTGGGACAGACTTCTTAATGTATTGAAGGAGTTTTTACGTAACTATCTCTTATTAATTCTTCTTGCAATAATACTTTTTTTCTCGTTTTTGTTTTCAGATAAAATATATCTTTCTGTTTTTAAAGATATAGTAAATGTCTTTATTTTATTTTATGTTTATTCTATCTTAATGCTCGTAGTTTCTTCCAGAAAGAAATTTGATTACTTTGTTTCTAGCTTCCTTAATCTCATTATTATTTTCGCATTCTTTATCTCGATTCTCAGGGTATTAGATCTATTTGATATATTTCATTACACGAATTATTTTTCCAATTATGATTCTTTATTTTTAGATTATAATTTTGCGCTGCTACCCGAGTTATTTGGAATAGTTAGTATCTCATTTTTGCTGACACAACCTAAATCTAGACTTCAGAAAATTTGTTATAATCTTATGCTTATTTTCTTTTACTTTCATATCTTTTTGTCAGGATCACGAAGGGGATTATTTGTGCTAGTCATAATTTCTATAATCATTATTGTTGCATTGATTATTAATTTGTTTAAGAAGAATGAATTATTAAGACATTATGCTTCAAATTCTAAGCTTTTTTTTCTTTGGTTAGTTTTAATGCCATTGTTATCATACTTCTATTTTTTTCATACATCTTATGACTTTAAAAGTAATTCCCTTAAATATATAGGGACTAAAAGTGGTTATACAGCGAAGAAGAAAATTACTCTGAATCTTTACAGGTACACTTCAATTTTTGATAAGAGTTTAAAAGATTCTTTACTTTATATAAAGATGTGGTCCGTTAGTTTCGATCCTAAAGATCCGGATAATGGATGGGGGGTAGAAGGCGTGTATAAAATTGTTTCTCCACTAACAGGGAAAAATGTTGAAATTGTTCCTTTTGGGGCTAAAGGGTATTTATTGGATAATAAAAGCAGATTTGGAAATTCTGAGCATCATGCCTATTCTTTTACAATAATCGGGAATAGTAAAGTTAACAAAGGAGATATAGTTAATTCATCAGTTTACTGTTACGTATCAGATGATTTTAATGGTGAAATGGTCTGTATACGTTCAGAGGGAGCTACATATGGTGATTATGTTAATCATTATGATTTAAACAGGAAAGGTGTTTGGCAAAAATTAAGTATTTCTGCCAGTTGTAACAACGGGAAAGCTCCTGTTTATCTTTATTTTAATAAACAGGGAGTTACTGATTTTAGTACTCTGAAAGGATTTGTTATATATGCCTATCCTGAATATAAAATAAAAGTAGCAAATGATTCTTGTAAGTCATCTTTTTCTCTATTTGATACTAAAAAATTAAACCAGGCAGGCTTTTTTAACTTGCATTTGCCTATTTTAATTAGGCAAGTCAGTCCTAATGATAACGATCCTTTCAGGAATTTTGTTTCTAGATTTATTTCAGAGGATACCACTTATCATGGATATCAGGCTGAGATTGTATTAGGTAAAAAATATAATCGTTTCATTGATCAACGTCTTCTCCGGTGGAAATTCGCGTTACAGATTTTTTCAAAAGAATTTAATTGGCCTAAGAAAATATTCGGAGGTGGGTTTAATTTTTTAAACTGGTATGGATACTTTTTTTTAGGTGACAAAACTAAAGATGATTACCCTCATAATCCATTTTTGTACATCTTATTATATTCCGGCATTATTGGTTTATTATTGTACCTATTAGCATTGTTTTATGTTTTCTCTTATTACATAAAATATGTCAAAAAGTATTACCCATTCTTTATCTTCTTTCTAATAACTTTCTTTTTTAATTTTTTCAGCGGAGGTGACCCATTCAGTCCTTCTACAATGGGATTCTTTGTTGTTTTACCTTTTTTCATCCATTCGATTTTCAGAAAGGACAAAGCATGATATTTAAGAAATATTATTTTGTTTATCTTCCCCCTCATGCATCAATAAATTATCAAAACGAGGTTCAGTATAATAACAATAAAGATAAACAGATGGTTTTATTTACATTGATTTCGTACCTTTTAAACCAAATGATCTATTTTACAAAGGATTAACAAAAAATGATTAACAATATTTTCTATTCATTTAACTAAATAATTATGAAAAAGCTATTGTTTTTATTAGCTATTTTCTGTACACTAAAAGCAAATGCACAGCCTTACTCTATCAGTTTTTCAGGAACCGGCTTATCAACTGTAAAAGTTCAGAACCTGACATCAGACGTTGTCATCGATGTACCCGCGGGTGATGTTTTACTCTTGTCAACGCCAACAGGTATTCCTGAAGTTAATAATCTAAAATCCTCAGGATTGAAGGTTTACCCAAATCCAATGAATGATAAATCAACAATAGAGATTCTTCCTCCCGTAGCTGGCGATGCAATTATTTCTGTTTGTGATATGACCGGAAAAGTAATAATTCAATTTAAGGGTTATGTAGATAATTCTATTCAGGAATTCAGTATTTCAGGCATAAAAAACGGATTACATATAATTAATATTCAAGGTAATGGTTATCAGTTTTCAGAGAAATTGCTTTCCAATGGAAAGTTCAATGGAACAGCTGGTATTAGCAAATTAGGCAACAATATTCAGGTAGTTTCTGAGAAAAAATCAATAGATGAAGCCAAAGGAGTTCAAAATACTGTTGATATGGCTTATACCGCTGGAGACAGGTTAAAATTTACCGGTACATCAGGAATATTTAGCACGGTATTGACAGACATACCTGCATCTGACAAAACAATCACATTTGATTTTATTGCCTGTACAGATGCAGATAATAACAACTATCCGGTTGTAAAGATTGGCACACAGGTCTGGATGGCAGAAAACCTGAAAACTACCAAATATAGTACTGGTGATTTAATAGGAACTACCACTCCTGCAACATTGGATATATCTGGTTTAAGCGCACCTAAGTACCAATGGGCACCTGCGGGGGATGAAAGCAATGTAACTACTTATGGCAGATTATATACGTGGTATTCGACAACTGACAATCGTAATGTATGCCCTACAGGCTGGCATGTTCCTACTGATGCAGAATGGAACGTACTGGAAACCTATCTTGGAGGCATGAGTATCGCTGGGGCTAAACTAAAAGAAACCGGTACCGCAAATTGGGCAGTTCCAAATACCGGTGCCACAAACGAAATAGGATTTACAGCCCTTCCAGCAGGCATCCGATACCTCAACGGTCCATTTTCCAACCTTATCAACAGTGGTTATTGGTGGTGTTCTACTGATGAGGGTGACGTAACTGGTTTATGTCGATTGATGTCCTATTGTGAAAATTCTGTAGAATGGGTGGGTTGGAATAAGAGGGTCGGTTTATCTGTGCGTTGTCTCCAGTGAGACGTTCCCACCCTCAACACCATAGCAGCATCATCAATAACACAAACAACTGCTATAAGCGGAGGCAATGTCATAAGTGATGGTGGAGCATCTGTTACAGCTCGAGGAGTATGTTGGAGTATATACCCAAATCCAATAATCGGAAACAGTTACACTAAAACTACGGACAGCTCAGGAACAGGAACATTTACAAGTTTTATAACTGAATTAACAGGATTAACTGCAAATACAACTTATTATTTGAGAGCTTATGCTATCAATAGTATTGGTACAGTTTATGGAAATGGAATAAGTTTTAAAACAAATCAATAAGTATTAATATCGGGAATGACAAATTTATAATTATATTATTGGAAACTATTTGCCAATACCCTAATCAAATTTATCTAGTCATTTCCTGATGAATCCTCAAGTTGGATCAAATTTATGGAATTTATTGATGCACAATGAGTCAATGAGTCGGACGAAGTATTTTTTGAAAGCGTTGATACAGAAAAAGATGATGATGAGAAATCTGCTCCAAAAAAATGCAGACGAAGTAACCAAAAGCAAACCACGGTAATGGTAATGGCTTCGACTGTTCACGATTTTGGGAAAATTATGAAGTTCAACAAACCGACCAAATTCAGATATGTGAGAATGCTTGTAGTGGATAATCTTAAAAGGCAAACAGTTGAAGAAAAGTTCTCTGAAAACATTTAATATGACTCGGTTGTAAAAACTGTTAATTATCGAATTTACTCAAAATCAAAGATAATGTTTGGTGTCATATACCACAGACTATAAAGCCAAAAGATACTGGAAAAGTACTGTTCTGGGTATAAGTAAGGTAAGCGAATCTTGCTTGGTGTACACCACATTATATCCTCAAAGTATACTCATAGTTGCTTATATGAATTTTGCTACAAAGTTAAAAGGAGAAATTATGGCGACTAGCTGTTTGACAGACTATTAATAGCACGAGTGACCACTTACGATAAAAACATTATTACTCACTGACGATAGTCCTAAAATGAAAAAATACTCCATGAATATACTTTATGTTTCTAATACTAAAGCAAATTGGGCCCTGAATGATTTTGACCTTCTGGCCAAACACTTTGAAATAACTGACAATTTTGTTTGTTCTCTCTCAAGTTCAATAAAATCGATGAATCCACTTTTTATTATTCGATATGATGTAGTCATTTTTTGGTTTGCTAGTTTATCTTTTTTCCCCATCCTTTTAGTTTCTTGGATATTGAGAAAAAAGATAATCATCATTGCAGGAGGATACGATGTTGTTAAAGTTCCTAGCATTAAATATGGAGCCTTTTTGGAATCATGGCCAAAAAAACTTATAAGAAAATTTATGTTTAAAGTATCAGATATAGTCGTTAGCGTTTCTTATTCAAATCAACATGAAGCACTGGAAAATGTAAAAGTTCCAAAATCAAAAAGCGTAATGATATACCATGGATTTAAAAAAAATCAGCCCCCACTTAAGAACTTTCAAGAGAGGAAAAGACAACTCGTTACTATCGGTGCTATCACTAATGAAAATTATTTAAGGAAGGGACATAAATATTTTTTAGAACTTGCTCAAAGAATGCCTGATTGGAACTTCATTCTTATTGGAAAAGTCTCTTCAGATTTCCGTCACCTTAAAGAATTTCAAAACTGTCAGAATTTATGCATGCTTGGCTTTTTACCCGACTCAAAATTCAATGAAATACTTAATGAATCAAAATTTTATTTGCAACTTTCCACCCATGAGGGATTTGGCTGTTCAATAGTTGATGCTGCTCTCATGGGCTGTTATCCTATTGTTTATGATCAGTATGCCATGCCGGAGGTGGTAGAAGGGTGTGGAAAGATAATAAAATATCTGGATCTGAGTTCAGTAGAAATTGCTATATCCGAACTTGAAAATATCGATCTCAAAGTCGAATCCATTAGATCATATTATCTTGACAAATTTCCTGAAAAAATTAGGGAAGAAAAACTTGTAAAACTTATATCTTCTTTTTATGAAATCTAAATAGATAATATTCTGGTAGTTATATGTTATAAATAAATTGAAAATTAAATAAATGTGTTGAAATAAAATAGATAGTTAGTATAAGAACTACAATTGAAAAGCTTATTTTAGTTGATATTTTGAGAAAATGATATAGAAAGCTGTATGAGAAAGAAGAAAAAACTATTAATGAAATGATAATAGGTTAATTGATAATAAATAATACATCAACGGATATAATATGATTTTTAGATATAAAAATATTCTGGTTTTAGCTCCACATACTGACGATGGAGAGTTAGGCGCGGGAGGGACAATTAATAAATTAATTGAGAATGGTGCTAATGTTTTTTATGTTGCCTTTTCAACGGCTGAAGAATCAGTCCCAAGCGGTTGGCCTAAAGATATTCTTAAAACAGAAGTTAAAAACGCAACCAAAAAACTAGGGATTAAAAGCGAAAATTTGTTCATCTTTAATTATCAGGTCAGAAAGCTTAACTATGTACGGCAGGAGATACTTGAAGAATTAATCAGAATCAGGGAGCAGATCGATCCTGAATTAATTTTGATGCCGTGTATTCACGATCTTCATCAGGATCATTCAACGATAGCGCAAGAAGGTCTGAGGGCATTTAAAACCAAAACGATACTTGGTTATGAATTAATCTGGAATAACCTTAGTTTTAATACAACCGCATTTGTTAAGCTTGAAAAAAAACACATTCAGGCGAAAGTTAATGCTTTGAAGGAATATAAATCACAGGGAATCAGAGATTATATGTCGGAAGATTTCATTTTTTCTCTTGCCAAAACTAGAGGCGTGCAAATTGGTACTCAATTCGCCGAGGTATTTGAAGTATTAAGATTAGTAATCTAGCCGTATTAAAGTTAATATCAGTACTTTATTTTTAGCAAAATAAAATTTAAAAATGAAACAATTAGTCAGAAATGTAAGAATTATAGGAACAGGATCCTATACACCTGATAAAATATTAACAAATAAGGATTTAGAAAAACTTTCACCAACTAATGATGCCTGGATCCAGGAAAATTTGGGAATAAGGGAAAGGCATATTGCTTCCGATAAACAGTATACCAGCGATTTAGGTTTTATTGCTGGACAGAGGGCTATCCAGAATTCCGGGTTAAAGACTGAAAATATTGACCTGATTATTGTTGCCACCGCAACTCCTGACAGATTAGCACCCTCAACTGCCTGCATTGTACAGGATAAGTTACAAGCTTATAACGCGGTTGCTTTTGATATATCGGCTGTTTGCTCAGGGTTCTTATTTGCTATGTCAACTGCTTCACAATTTATTGCAAGCGGTGTTTATGATAATGTTTTAGTGATTGGTGCTGATACTTTTTCCAAAATAACTGATTGGAAGAGACGCGATTCTGCATTTTTTGGTGATGGTGCGGGTGCGGCAGTGCTTAGCCATGCAAATCATAATGAGGGTTTCCTGGCGTTTAAACTTTTTTCCGACGGCAGGGGCAAGTTTAATTTTACAATTCCAGGTGGAGGATCAGAGAATCCTATAAGCCAGGATAGTCTTGATAATCATTTACGCTATTTTCAGATGAATGGCCGGGCAGTTTATGAAACCGGCACCAAAGTATTGCCTCAGGCAATCTACAAAGTACTGGAAGATACCGGACTAACAATAGATAATATTGATTATATGATTCCTCATCAGCCAAGCATTAAGATTTTACGAGATACTGCAAAGATAATTGGACTTCCTTTTGAAAAGGTGATGACTAATATGGATAAATATGCCAATACTTCAGGGGGTACCATTCCAATTTTATTGGATGAAGTTAATAGATCAGGTAAGCTGGTGCCGGGGAAAATAATACTTTTTGCTGCAGTAGGCTCCGGTTGGACGTGGGGTGCTTCAATAATAAAATGGTCATAATCAGCGTTTATCAGCGAATGAAAATTATTACTGGCGCATCAAGGGGAATTGGAAAATATCTGCTTGAAAAGTACATCGGTTCAGGGGAAACAGTGTATGGCAGTTTTTTAACAACAAATCCTTCACACGAATTTGTGGGATATTATTCTAAAGTGGATGTATCTGACTTTTCAGAAGTGACTAAGTGGATAAATTCAATTCCCCTTTCAAAAAATCTAGAACTGATAAATTGTGCAGGGATAAACTACAATTCTTTTGCCCATAAAGCGGATCCTTCCTCATGGGAGAAAATAATTGAAACTAACCTGATTGGTACATTTAATGTAATCCGTGCTTTGCTTCCCTATATGCGAAATAATAATTATGGAAGAATCATCAATTTCTCTTCTGTTGTAGCCCAGATTGGTATTCCTGGCACAAGCGCGTATGCTGCTTCCAAGGCCGGACTCTGGGGCCTGACAAAAGTTCTGGCCTCAGAAAACGCTTCAAAAGGAATTACGATCAATTGTTTAAACCTGGGATATTTTGACATAGGAATGGGTGAAAACATCTCACTGGAATTGCAGAAAAAAATAAAGGAAAGAATACCGAATAATGAATTTGGGGATGCTGCAAACATTTATAACGCAGTCAATTTTCTGATAGAGAACGACTATGTTAACGGAACTTGTTTAGATATTAACGGTGGTCTATTTTAAAAATTTACGAAAATGATTTACGAAGACGCAAAAAAAAACATTAAAATTGAAGCAAGTTTCATCGATATTGGTATTAACGTATATATGGGTAGCGATATTTCCATATCAGTTAAAGGAAATTTTAGTATTGGAGATTACAGTCATCTTGGAAATGACATTCTTGTCAGAGGTAATAATATAAAAATTGGGAAACATCTTTTCCATTCATCAGGGTTACGGATAGGTGGAGGAGGCAGGCAACATCCAGGTGCAAATTTTACTATTGGTGACAGATGCACAATTCATAATAATTTTATAAATGTATGTGAACCAGTTGAAATTGGAGATGATGTAGGACTCTCTCCCGATACATCATTTCTGACTCATGGGTATTGGTTATCAGTTCTTGAAGGATTTCCGGCATCTTTCTCAGGGATTAAAATAGGAAATGGGGTTATCGTTGGCTACAGAAGTTTAATTATGATGGGAGTAGAGATAGCTGCCAATTCGGTAATAGGTGCTCAGAGTGTGGTGACCAAAAGCATCACAAAAAGCGGTGTCTACGCCGGTTCCCCGGCAAAATTTATAAAAAAGAT
>Ga0187886_1001348_pt1 | contig 22745 bp, 13 predicted proteins | sample June2016WEW_20_1_FD_133001 | JGI IMG/M metagenome (GOLD analysis project Ga0187886, IMG submission 133001) | Peatland microbial communities from SPRUCE experiment site at the Marcell Experimental Forest, Minnesota, USA - June2016WEW_20_150 | ecosystem: Environmental > Terrestrial > Soil >... | reverse complement strand
CGATGGTATCCGCGATCTCCCGGATCTGGTAGTTCTGCCCGTTCGAGCCGACGTTGAAGATCTGGTTGCCGATTTTCTCGAGCCGAGCGTCGAGGCATTTGATAAAGGCGTCCGCCGCGTCCTCGACGTGGAGCAGGGGCCGCCACTGGTCGCCTCCGAACACCTGGATTCGCTTTTCGACGTGGGCCTTCAGGCTCATCGTATTCACGACCAGATCGAACCGCATGCGCGGCGAATACCCGTAGAGCGTGCCCATCCTCAGGATGGTCGGGGAGAAATTATCGCCGGCCAGCTCGAAGATGCTTTTTTCGGAGAAGATCTTGGAGCGGGCGTAGAGTGAGACGGGGTTCAAGGGCGCGTTCTCGTCGAGGATGCCGTCGGTTTTTCCGTAAACGCTGCACGTCGAGGCGAAGATGAAGCGGCTGATGCACTGGAGCTTGCAGGCGAAGGCCAGCGATTGGGCGGCGAGGATGTTGGTCTCGATCGTCTGTTCCGGCCGGAGATGGGCGGCCGGGTCGCCGACGACCGCGGCCAGAAGGACGACGGCGTCGATGTCTTTCAGGGAATTGACGACGGTCTCGATGTTCCGGAAATCGCCCTCGATGATCTCCAGGTTTTTGTGGCCTTCAAGGTCACGGAGCGATCTCTTGCCGTAAATGAAGCTGTCGAGGACGCGGACGAAGCGTTCGGTCTGAAGGAGCTTTCGAACTAGGACGCTTCCCAGGTATCCGGCGCCGCCGACGATAAGGACGTTTTTCGTCGGCACCGTCTTGGCCGGAGGCTCCTTTTTCCGGTCATGCGAAACGATCTTCTTGATTTCTTTGAGGCCCAGTCCGCCGACGACTTTGTTTTTCCGGTCGACGATCGCGCAATATCCGATGCCTTGCATCTCCATATCCTGGGCGATCGCCGCCAGGGCTTTATGATCGGCGGCCTTCGCCCGCTCGATCTTGATGGCGCCGAAGGCGAGATACGGAGCGAGTCGCGAGGAGCTGTCCGCGCCCGAAAGAATCATCCGCCGCAATTGCTGGATGGAAACCTGGCAGACGAACTCTTTATGCTCGTTGACGATGAACGCGCTCGCGCCGGCGCCGATCTCGATCTTCCGGATGGCTTCCTGGATCGTCGCCGACGCGGGAATCACGGGAACGCGGAATCTCATCGCTGACCGCTCTGGAGATCGGCGATTTGCGATTGGACGTATTTCTCGAGAGCCTCCCGATAGGAATAGCGCGGCTCCCAGCCCAACAGGGTCTTGGCTTTCTCGGAGGAGATCAGGCGGCCCTTGAACTGGCCCGTCCGCTGATCGACGAACTTGATCCGCGCCTTTCGGCCCAGGATCGCTTCGAGATTCCGGATGATGTCGATGACGCTGATGCGTTCCCCGCCGTTCAGGTTGAAGGTTTCGTTCGCGGCCTTGGGCTGGAGACAGGCGGCGCAGCCCCTGGCCAGGTCCTTGACGTAGATGAACTGTCGCGTCTGGCTGCCGTCGCCGTGGATGGTGATTTCCTCTCCGTTCATGATCTTCCGGATGAAGATGGGCGTCACGGTCTCCGGCCGGGCCCGCTCGCCGTACGGAATCCCGAAGCGCATGATGGTGTAATTCACGCCGTACATCTTGTGGTAGTTCTTGCAAAAAAGCTCGGCCGCGATCTTGGACGACGTGTAAATATGGTCGGGGTCGTCCGTCATGGGCGTCTCCTCGGTGATGAGGACGTCCGGGTTGCCCGGGTCGCTCCCGTAAACCCATTCGGTCGAGGCCAGGAGGATCCGTCCCAGGCCGTTCTTGCGGGCGGCTTCGCCGACGTTGATCGCCGAGCACGAGGTGATGGCGTTCGAATAAAAAGGGCTGTCGTAAAAGCGGTTAACGTTGGCTTCGGCGGCGATGAGATAGGCGGCCTCGTAATGCTCGGATTCTTTGACGAGGCGGACGAGGTCCATCACGTCGGCTTTGATGAACTCGCAAGCCTGGCCGAACTTGGGGCTCTCGATGTCGTAGATCTTGACGTGATGATTCTGCTCGAGGAGGACGTCGACGATGTGAGACCCGATAAAGCCGGACCCGCCGATGACGAGGATTTTCATGCCAACTCCTTGTTTCAGAAGGGAGGCAAAATTTTAACACATAAAGGGCGGGTGTTCAATTGCACCCCGGCGGTTCTAGGCGCGGGCGATCTTGTGGAGCGCTTTGCCGAACCGTTCGATTTCTTCGATCGTGTTGTAGTGGACGGCTCCGGCCCGGACCATGCCGCCGGACTCCTCGACGCCGAGGCGCTTCGTCGCTTCCAGGGCGTAATAATTGCCGTCCCAGACGTATATGCCCTCGGCGTCCAGCTTTTCGGCGACCCGGCGCGGGGCGATGTTTTTCATTCTGAACGCGAACGTCGGAACGCGCTGTTCGATCCGGCTTGGATCGGTCGGGCCGTAGATCGTGAGGTCGGGAGTTTCGCGCAGGGCTTTGATCATGGCCCGGCTCAGGTCGCGTTCGTAGGCTCGGATGGCGGCCATGGCCTGTTTCAGAAGCAAGGCCCGGCCTTGATATTTTCCTTCGAATTCCGCCGCCCGCTCCTTTCCGAACTGGCGACCGACCCATTCGAGGTATTCGAGCGTCCCCAGCAGCCCGGCGATCGCTTCGTGGTTTTGCGTGCCGGTTTCGAACTTGCCGGGCGGCGCGTCGTGGGCGGGGCGGACTTTGTAGGCGAAGATCCCGTCGAGCAAGTCATAGCGGCCGTAGAGAATCCCGAGATGCGGGCCGAAGAATTTATAGGCCGAGCAGACGAGAAAGTCGCAGCCGAGCTCTCGGACGTCGATCGGTCCGTGAGGGGCGAAATGGACGGCGTCGACGAAGACCAGGGCGCCTTTTTCGCGGGCGAGTCTGGCGATCTCGGCGACCGGGTTGATCGTCCCGAGAGCGTTCGACGCGTAGCCCACGGCGACGAGCTTGGGCCGACCGTCGAGCGCCGTTTTCAGGCTCGTCATGTCGAGCGTCCCGTCTTCGGGCCGGAAATCCACCCAGCGGACGGTCAATCCCAGATCCTGGGCGATGAGAAGCCAGGGGGAAACGTTGGCATCGTGGTCGAGGCGCGTGACCACGATCTTGTCTCCGGCCTGAAGCCGGCGCGCCAGGGAGCGGCTCAGATGGAACGTCAGGCTGGTCATATTCTGGCCGAAGATGATCTCTTCCGGCCGGGCCGCGCCGATGAAGTCGGCCATGGCCGTCCGCGCTTTGAGGATGAGTTCGTCCGAGGCGCGGCTCGTCTTGAAGGCGCCCTCGTGATTGGCGTTGGATTCGATCAGATAGTCCATGACGCGGTCCAGGCAGTTCTTGACGACCTGGGTCCCGCCGGGATTGTCGAGGTAAAGCGCCCCGGCCTGCAGGGCGGGAAATTGATGGCGGATTTTCGCGAGGTCGAACATCCTATTCTCCTTGGAAATCAGCGTCGTTTTCGCTCGGTTTCGATATGATGGACAAATCTTTCCAGTTCGTCTTCGATCCGCAGGGCCGTCCGCTCATAGGCCTCCATCCCGAGGCCGCAGGGGTCCACGATCTCCCAACCATAGAGCTTCTCCCTGGGGATCTCTTTCATCTCGTTCAGCCGGATGAAGACGGGGGTGTCCAGGGCGATGATATAATCGAAATCCGCGATGGGAAATTCGAGGACGTGCCGGGGTCTGTGACCGGAGATGTCAACGCCGTAGTGTTCCCGGAGGATCATTACGGTTTCGGGAAATGGCGGGCCCGTCGCGGGCAGAATCCCGGCGCTCTCGGCCTCGATCATGCCGCCGTAAACGGCCTCGGCGATGGCTTTCGCCATCGGGCTGCGGCAGAGATTCGCGAGACAGACGAAGAGGATCTTGATCGGCTTCTCGCGCGCTTCGTTCACGTCGTCACACCTTCCCAAGTTTTATATATAGGGCTATCGCTAAAGTCAAGAAGAGGGCACGTTGGGGTCGCGTCTACACTTTACACTTTTTCCGTTCGTGATGGTGCAGCTTCAATAAAAGTGTAAAGTGTAGACGCGACCCCAGTTTAGAAAATGCGCGGCGCTCGCGCCCGGGCCATATGGCTTTATTGTTGTATCGCCGGGCCCGTTGGGCGATAATGGGCGCATGAGGAACCTTATTTTCGCTTTCATCGTCATCGGGGCATTCGGGATGACCAAATCGCCGGCGGCAACGGACAAGCCCCTGGCGACCGTGCCGTCCGTCGATCTCCGGAAATACATGGGCAAGTGGTACGAGATCTCCGCTTTTCCCCAGAGATTCGAGAAGGGCTGCCACTGCACGACCGCGGAATATGAGATGACGGACAAGGGCTATGTCCGGGTCGTCAACACCTGCCGGAAGAACGGCCCCGACGGGAAGCCGAATGTGGCCAACGGCAAAGCGTTCGTCGTCGAGAACAGTAACAACGCCAAGCTGCGGGTGCAATTTTTCTGGCCGTTCCGGGGCGATTACTGGATCATCGACCTGGCCGAGGATTACAGCTATGCCGTGGTCGGGGCGCCCGACAGAAAATACCTGTGGATTCTCGCCCGGACTCCGCAACTGGACGAGGGGTTCTACCGGGAGATCGTCAAACGTTGCGAAGATAAAGGGTTCGACGTCGGAAAATTGGTCAAGACCGATCAAGGCTGCGCCGGGCGTTGAAAAAGTCCGGTGACAGGCATGGGCCTGTCGCCGAATGTCTAGAGTTTTCGAAGCGTCTCCAGGAATTTCAGCACTTCGTCGAATGTAAGGGTGCCGTCGCGATTCGTATCGATCATTTGGAAGATGCGCGGCCGGGGGAATTCCTCAGGCGTAAGCTTGCCGTCCTTGTTCTTGTCGAGACGATCGAACCAGGCCTTTTCCTGACCTGGCTGCGGAAGCGCGGCCCGCTGTTGCGGCGTGAGCTGATTGAGATTGAGCTTGGCTAGGGGGGCGGGTCCCCATTTCGGCTTGGCCAGCTCGGCGTTCCAAGCGTCATAGAGCGCCTGGAGCTTTTTCACGTCCTCGGGCCGGTCCTTCGCTAAATTTCTGCTTTCGCCCGGATCGTTGACGACGTCGTAGAGACCGCCCTGCTCGGCCGGTCCCGACCAGACGAGCTTGAGGTTGCCGTGCCGGACCGCCCTTTGATTGGCGAACATCCGCCAATAGAGCGTTTCGTGAGGCGTTCCGGTTTTTGCCCCGGTCAGGAAGGGGATGAGGTCGACGCCGTCGAGCTTCCATGCGGGATCGATCGCGGCGCCGGCCGCGGCGACAACGGTCGGATGGAGGTCGAGAGAGATCACGGGCCGGTCGTCCACTTTTCCCGCGGGCAGCGTCCCTTTCCACTGTATCATGTACGGGATACGGATGCCGCCCTCGAGCGCCTGGGCTTTGAAGCCGCGGAGCGGGACATTCGACGTGGTCGTCTGCGGGGTGGGCCCGCCGTTGTCGCTAAGAAAGATGACGAGGGTTTTTTCCTCGAGATTGAGTTCGCGGAGCTTCGCCAGGACCCGGCCGATCGCGTCGTCCATGGCCGAAAGCATGGCCGCGTGCGTCCGGCGCAAGTCGTTCTTGATATCCTTGAACCGGTCGAGATATTTCTGATCGGCTTCCATGGGCGCGTGGACGGCGTTGAAGGGGAGATAGACGAAAAACGGCTCGCTCTTGTGGCGGTCGATGAACGATAGGGTTTCGCGGGCCAAGGCGTCGGTCAGATATTCTTTTTCGACGACGGTCTCCGTGCCGCGCTGGATGGAGCCGTCGTTCATCTGGCGGCTACCGGGAATGTAGGAGTGAGCGCCGCCCAAAAAGCCGTAGAATTCGTCGAAACCGCGCTTCGTCGGATGAAATTGGGGTTTGAATCCAAGGTGCCATTTTCCGAACATGCCCGTGACGTACCCGAGCTTCTTCAGCCGCTCGGCAATCGTGGTCTCATCGAGAGGGAGGCCGAAATCCGGCGGCGCTTGGATGATCGAGCCGGGATTGGTCTCGTGGCCGAAGCGCTGCTGATAGCGGCCGGTCATGAGCCCGGCGCGCGTCGGAGAGCAGAGCGGAGCCGAGACGTAGCCGTGGGTGAACCGAACCCCGTTATGGGCGATGGAGTCGACGGCCGGCGTAGGAATGTCGGTGCATCCCTGGACGCCGACGCCGGCATAGCCGAGGTCGTCGGCCAGGATGAGAACGATGTTGGTTTTCCCGGCCGGCGCGCTTTTTTCCGCCGTGCGGGCGATCCGCCATAACTCGCCGCGGGCAAGAAAAGCGGCGGCCGCGCCTTTGCCGAGGGTATCGAAGAAATCCCGACGCTTCATGGTCCGACCTCCGTGGAAAGGAGTGATTTCGCTGTATTAGACAGTTTATAGAATAAAATATTGGAAGAAAAGAAAAAATATTATGTTAAAATTACCATCACGCGAGGGCGCCCATGAAAGAGACTCGGCTCCGTCAAATCCCTTCGATCGATTCCTTGCTCTCCGCTGAAGCCGGCCAAAAGCTCATCGGCCGATTCGGCCGGGACGCTTTTCTAAAAACCTGTCGCGCCGCGCTGGATGAGTTCCGGGACGAGATCCTTAGCGAAAAAAGCCTTGCGCCCGGAGATGGAGCTTTTTCGCAGGAGAGCCTATTTCGCCGGATCGAAGATCGATTGAACGAAAAATTCTCGTTCGCCCTCGAAAAAGCCGTGAACGCGACCGGCATCCTCATGCATTCCGGATTGGGCCGGGCCGTGCTTCCCGAGGCGGCCCGGCAGGCGCTCGATGAAGCCTCGCGCGGCTACTGCACACTCGCCCTTGACCTCGAGACGGGGCGGCGCGGCCAGCGCGATTTCCGCGTCAGCCGCCTGCTCGCCGAACTGACCGGAGCCGAAGCCGCGACCTTGGTCAACAACAACGCCGCGGCCACGGTCCTCGTCCTTCACGCGCTCGCCCGCGGGAAAGACGTCATCGTCTCGCGGGGCCAGCTCGTGGAGATCGGCGGCTCGTTCCGCATGCCCGACGTCATGAGCGCGAGCGGCGCCGTCCTGCGCGAAGTCGGAACGACGAACAAAACGCACCTGCGCGATTACGCCGCCGCCATTAGCGGCCAGACAGGCGCCATCCTCCGCGTCCATCACAGCAACTACAGGATCGTCGGCTTCCACGAAGAGCCCGAAATCGAAGAACTCGTCGAGCTCGGGGCCAAGCACGACATTCCCGTCATCGACGATTTGGGGAGCGGCGCTCTCGTCGATCTTCGGGAATTCGGCCTCGCCACAGAGCCGATGGTCCGGCGCAGCGTCCAGGCGGGAGTGGTCGCGGCCTGCTTCAGCGGCGACAAGCTCATCGGCGGCCCGCAGTCCGGACTCATCGTCGGAAAGGCCGAATACGTCGACCGCGTCAAGAAGGACCCGCTGGCCCGCGCTTTTCGCTGCGGCAAGCTGACCATTGCCGCCATGGAAGCCACGCTGAAGCTTTTTCTGGCGCCCGACTTGCTCAAAGAGCGGCATCCGCTTTATCGCATGCTCTCATGGACCGTGGAAGAGCTTCAACAAAGGGCCCGGCGCGTCGAGCGGAGATTGAAAAAGAGCCTTCCGGCCGACGTCCGGGTGAGCGTCGTGGACGGCGGATCTCAGGTCGGGAGCGGCTCAGTCCCCGTTGAGACCATCCCGACAAAAATGCTGGCGATCGCCTCCGCTTCGCTGGGCCCGGACGATATCGGAAGAGCGCTGCGGCTTCATAAGCCGCGGATTTTTTCCAGAATTCACAAAGATGCCGTGCTGTTCGATTTCCGGACCATCCAGCCGGATGAAGACGAGATCGTGAAAGAGGCGATTGAAGGGCTGTTCCTTCCATCATGATCGATTACGCCAAACGCAGAAGGATCATGGGCCGGTCGATCAAGCTCGGCCACTGCGTCTGCAATCCCAAGGAGCCTTGTCCCTGCGATCTTTTCAAACGGAAAAACGTCTGTCTCTGTTCCGGCGAGCGCGAGGACGACACGGCCGAGGACGCGCGGCTGACGCGGTTCGTGGAGAACGTCGGCTGCGCCTCCAAAATCGGCCAGGAAGATCTCAAAAAGGCCCTGACCGGGCTTCCCCGCGTTTTCGATCCCAACGTCCTCGTCAGCGCCGACACGGGCGACGACGCGGGCGTCTATCGATTGAACGAAGAGCTTGCGCTCGTCCAGACCGTGGACGTTTTTACCCCCTGCGTGGACGACGCCTACGTCTTCGGCCAGATCGCCGCGGCCAATTGCGTGAGCGACATCTACGCTATGGGCGGGACGCCTTTGACCGCCCTTGCCATCGTCGCCTTTCCGATCGAAAAGCTCAGCCCGCGGATCATGAACCGGATGCTCCAGGGCGGGATCGACAAGCTGCGCGAGGCGGGGACGGTCGTTATCGGCGGCCACAGCATCAAGGACAAGGAGATCAAATTCGGCTTCGCGGTGACCGGCGTCGTTCATCCGCGGAGGATCATTACGAACGACAAAGCCAGGCCGGGCGACGTCCTCATCCTCACGAAACCGATCGGAACAGGAGTCATCGGCTTCGCCGCGCAGCTCGACAAAGCGAAGAAACTATGGCTGGCCGAGATCGCCGGGTCCATGGCCGCGCTCAATAAAGCGGCCGCCGAGATCGCGATCAGGGCCGGCGTGCGCTGCGCGACGGACGTCACGGGATTCGGGCTGATGGGTCATCTGAGCGAAATCGTCGTCCAGAGCGGCGTCACGGCCGAAGTCCGCGCCGGCGCCGTGCCCGTCTTCAGCGGCGTCATGGACTGTCTCAGGAAGGGGATGATCTCCGGCGGCATCGAACGCAATATGGAATACGCCGCGAAATTCGTGGAGAAAAGCGCGGGCATCGGCGAGGCGCTCGAAGCGGTCTTCTATGATCCGCAGACTTCGGGCGGACTTCTCCTCTGCGTGCCCGCGGCGAAGGCCGGCGCCGTTCTCAAAGAGCTGAAGAAAAAGGGGGCCGGAAAGGCCGCCGTGATCGGACGGATCGTCGGCAAATCCAAGGGAAAAATCGTCCTGAAAAAAGCATGACCGAAAAAGAGCACGTCATCGTCGGCACGGCCGGCCACATCGACCACGGCAAAAGCGCGCTTGTCAAGGCCCTGACCGGAATCGATCCGGACGCCCTCCCCGAGGAAAAAGAGCGCGGCATGACGATCGAGCTGGGCTTCGTCTTCATGGACGTTCCCGGCTATGAAAAGCAGATCGTGTTCATCGACGTTCCGGGCCACGAGAAATTCGTCAAGACCATGGTCGCCGGCGCGAGCCACGTCGACGCGGCGCTGTTCATCATCGCCGCCGATGAAGGCATCTCGGTCCAGACGCGCGAGCATTTCGACATTCTCAAGCTCCTGGGTATCCGCGAAGGCCTCGTCGCGCTGACCAAGTCCGATCTCGTGGACGAGGCCCGACTCCTCGAACTCGAATCCGAGGTCCGGAATTTCACGGCTGGGACGTTTCTCGAAGCCGCCCCGGTCCTCCCGGTCTCGGCCGTGACGGGCGCTGGCCTGGACGCGATCCGGTCGGCCCTCATGGAGCTCGGGCGCCGCGTGGCCGGGCGACCGGACTCCGGGTTTTTTAGGATGCCGATCGACCGCGTCTTCACCATGCACGGCTTCGGAACGGTCATCGCCGGAACGATCCTGTCGGGCGAGATCAAGGTCGGGGACAGCGTCGAGATCCTGCCGGAAAAAGCGACGGCCCGGGTCCGCGGCATCCAGGTCCACAAGGAAAAGCGCGATCGCTCGGAAATCGGCCGGCGGACCGCCCTTAACCTTCACGATATCGACAAGGAGTCATTGCGACGGGGGCAGTGCGCGGCGACGCCGGGTTTTCTCGCTCCCGCGACGCGCATCGACGCGCGGCTCCGCCTTCTCGAAGACGGGGCGAAGGAGATCAAGACGCGCGACCGCGTCCGCCTCCACGTCGGCACGGACGAAGTCATCGCCCGGGTCATCCTCCTCGAAAAAGAAAAAGCCTTTCCCGGCGAATCCGTTCTGGTCCAATTCGTCCTGGAATCTCCGACGGCCGCCTTGTTCAAAGACCGTTTCATCATCCGCGCGTTTTCGCCCATCGTAACGATCGGGGGAGGGGAAATCCTCGACACGACGCCGGCCCGCCACAAGCGCTTCGATCCGAAGGCGCAGGAGGCGATGAAAAAGCTCGAGGGAACGCTCGATGACGTCGTCGAACAGACATTTAAAAAATACGCGCCGAAGCCTCTGGCGCCGGCGGAGATCTCCCGGGAGCTCGGCATCCACGTCAGAGAAATCCGGGATGCCGTAAAAATGCTCGGCGAGGCCGGGAGGCTCATCCCGCTTCCCGCGGAAAAGGAAGAATACGTTCTCGAGGAGGAAAGCGATCGCTTGAGCGAGAAGATGCTGGCCTCCGTCCGCCAATATTTCAAGGCGAATCCGTCCCGGCCCGACATGCCGTTGGCGGATCTTCGCGCGCATTTTGTTCAAGGGGCGGGCGAGCCTTTGTTCAAATGGGTCCTGGACGGGCTTTTGGAGAAGAAAGCGTTGGCCCGGAAAGACCATGCGATCGAACTCCCCGGCCGCGAGGTCAAGACGTCGTCGAACGAACAGGCGCTCGCGGACCGCATCGAGAGCGTTTTTCGCGGAGCGCGATTCGAGACGCCGCTCGAAGACGACGTCTGCCGCGAGCTCCGGCTCACGCCCACCGTTTTCAAGAGGCTGATGCATGCGCTCGTCCAGCAGGGGAGACTCGTCCGGATCGATCCCCGGGTGACGTATCACCGGGAGTTTTTCGAGAAAGCGCGTGAGGCGGTCCTGGACCATCTGCGGAAAAAACGCGAGATCACGATCGCCGAGCTTCGCGACAGGCTGCGCTTGTCACGCAAGTACGCCTGCGCCCTTCTCGAATATTTCGACAGGACGGGCCTGACGAAAAGACTCGGCGATAAACATGTGCTAAAATAACGCGGCTGGGAGGGCATGGGGTCTGGTGGCCCCTTTGGACTTCAAAACCGAAATCACGCATTAAGGCATTTTCCTTAGAATCAGCAAATTGTATTTTAATCGATTCATTTTTGTATTCATTTTGGCCCCGATAAGCCCCTCATAGCCCCTATGAGGCCCCCATGAATATTCACAAATTATTCATACCGGAACATTTGGGTTACTTACTAAGCCGGGCGGAATATAATTGACCCCGGATGTCTTTGTCGCCTGGCTAGTACTCGGGGAGCAGTAAGGATTATGTAACATATTTGCTGCTCCCCGTAGTAATGTCCGGAGAGTTGCGCAAAAAGGTGGCATAAAAGTGACGTAATAGGCCCCAAGGGAGAGGTCTGCCACGGCATTTGACGGCTTCCTCTCCTGGTGTTATTCTTTTACCCAGAAAGGGAGAAAAGAGCGATGAAATGCCCGACGTGCCAGACCGATAATCCCTCTGACTCAAAATTTTGCAAAGAATGCGCGACACCACTTCCTCCTTCTAAGGATCTCCATCCAGAGGCCACGGAAACACTTCAATCGCCTATCAAGGAATTCGCCACGGGCTCGACCTTCGCCGGCCGCTATCAGATCATCGAGGAGCTCGGCCACGGCGGCATGGGTAAAGTCTATCGGGTCGTCGACAAGAAACTCAACGAGGAAGTTGCCCTCAAGCTCATAAAACCCGAGATCGCTTTGGACAAGAAGTCGGTCGAACGCTTCAGCAACGAGCTCAAGCTGGCCCGCAAGATCGGCCATCGTAACGTCGGGAAGATGTACGAGCTGATGGAGGACGGCGGAACGCATTTCATCACCATGGAATACATCCCCGGCCAGGATCTGAAGGGGCTGATCCGCCAGTCGCGGCAATTAGCGATCGGGACCGCGATTTCGATCGCCAAGCAGGTTTGCGACGGGCTAGCCGAGGCCCACCGGGTTGGGATCGTTCATCGGGACCTTAAACCCAGCAATATCATGATCGATAAAGAGGGGAATGCCAGGATCATGGATTTCGGGATCGCCCGTTCGCTGGCGGGGAAGGGGATCACGGGCGCCGGGATGATGATCGGGACGCCGGAGTACATGAGCCCCGAGCAAGTCGAAGGGAAGAATGTCGACCCGCGGTCGGACATCTACTCGCTCGGGATCATCCTCTACGAGATGGTCACGGGCCAATTGCCGTTCGAAGGGGACACGCCGTTTGCGGTTGGGATAAAGCAGAAGAGCGAAATTCCCAGGGATCCTGGCGAACTTAATGCTCAGGTCCCCGAAGACCTCAGCCGGGTGATCCTGAAATGCCTGGAAAAAGCCAGGGAGAACCGCTACAAAAGCGCAGATGAGCTCAAAGCGGGGCTCGCTACGATCGAACATGAAGGACCGACAGGGGCAAGGGTGATTCCCCGAACAAAGACAGCCAATACAAAGGGCGCTACGGTCAAAGAAGGAAAAACCGACAGGCCCCGTCGTGAAAAGGAGGCCGTCGATTCGATTGCGGTTCTGCCCTTCGTCAATGTGAGCGGCGACCCCAATACGGAGTACCTCAGCGACGGCATTCCCGAGAGCCTGATCAACAGCCTCGCTCAATTGTCCAACCTGAGAGTCGTGCCCCGCAACATGGCCTTTCGCTACAAGGGAAAGGACGTTGATGCCCAAAAGGCAGGCAAGGAGCTCAAGGTCCGTTCGATCCTGATGGGGAGGGTGATTCAGCGGGGCGAGAGCCTGGATGTCCGGACCGAACTGGTGGATGTGCAGAAGGTCTCGCAACTCTGGGGAGCGCAGTACAATCGAAAGCTCGCGGACATTCAGGCCGTGCAGGAGGAAATCGCGACTGAAATATCAGATAAGTTGCGCTTGCAGCTGACGGGCGCAGAGCGGAAGCTGCTGACCAAGCGTTATACCGAGAGCACGGAGGCCTATCAGCTCAACCTGAAGGGGCTGTACTATGGGAAAAAGATGACGGAGGAAGCGTTCCGCCGAGCTATTCAGTTTTTCAATCAAGCCATCGAAAAGGATCCGGGGTTTGCCTTGGCCCACGCCGGATTGGCCAACTTCTATGCCAACCTCAGCAATCTGGGCTATCTTGCGCCGCGAGATACCTTCCCCCAGGCGATAAGAGCAGCGCAAGATGCTCTCGCCTTGGATGATAGCCTCGCTGATGCCCATGCCGTCCGAGCGTTTACCGCCGCGTACTACGACTGGAATTGGCAGGAAGCGGAGAAGGAATTCAAGTGCGCCATCGCACTGAATCCGAACATTGCATATATTCACATGTATTACGGCCAGTACCTGGATTGCATGGGACGGTTTGAAGAGGGCCTGCTGGAATGTAGTCGAGCGCGGGAAATCGAGCCGACGTCGCTCGAAATCAATGCCATGATGGGCGTTCACTACGCTTTTGCCCGCCAGTTTGAACAGGCGGTCAAACAGCTGACCGCAACGTTGGAGATGGAGCCGAATTTTGCTTTTGCTCATTGGCTCCTCGGAGGGGTTTATCAGGCGAAACCGACGCTGGGGGATGTTGTAGCCCAAATGAAAAAAGCGCTGGCCCTTGAACCAAGCAGCCCGCGATATATTGCAGGTGTTGGCATCGCCTATTCGCAAGAAGGCAAGCGGAGCGAGGCCTTGAAGATATTGGCTGACCTGCAGGAGTTATCGAAACGCAGATACGTCCCCCCAACCTCCCTGGCCTTCATTCTTTTGTACATGGAGGATAAAAGGGAGGAGGGCTTCAAAGAGTTGGAAAGGGGCTATGAGGATCGGACGACATACATGTGCCAGATGAAGGTGATGCCTCAATTCGACCCCTTCCGCTCCGACCCGCGCTTTCAGGCGCTGCTGCGCAGGATGAACTTCCCCCAGTAGTTAGCCACATCACACGAGGGAATTTCGCCGGCGCACCTGAGTTAGGCCATCCAATGCCGGGTGATGGACAGGTCTTCTCGATCGCGTGTTCCACAATTTCTGTGAATTAGTCTTTCGAAAAATAGCATTGCTCCGACGCGCGCTTCAATGCTCTTCTAAAAAAATCGGTCTGCGGAAAAAACTCTTCTCGTTTTAGAGTCTAATCTTGAAAATTGGGTTCGAATCAAATAGGATTTGATCGCCGGGAGGGCATGGGGTCTGGTGGCCACTCTGGACTTCAAATCTGAAAACTAGGATTGAGCTATTTTCTTTATAAACAACAAATTCCCTTATTTATCAATAAGTTTTGGATTCTTTTTGGTTTCTCCGAGTTCCGCAAAGTTCCTTAAAGTTCCCCATGAATATTCACAAATTATTCACACCGGGACATTCCGGTCGCTAAACGTACGGGTCGTTGTGCAAGAGGGTGACACATATATGACGCATTAGGCCTCAAGGGAGAAGTCTGCTACCGCATTTGACGGCTTCCTTTCCTGGTGTTATTCTTTTACCCAGAAAGGGAGAAAAGAGCGATGAAATGCCCGGCGTGTCAATCCGATAACCTCGATACGGCCCGATTCTGCAACAATTGCGCGACGCCGCTCACGAGCGCCAAGGCGGCGACTCCCTCCCAAGATAAAACCATCCCAGAGTCCCTGAAGATTATCCCCAGGGACGCTATAATTGCCGGGAAGTATAAGGTCCTTGAAATGATCGGCAGAGGCGGGATGGGTGTCGTCTACAAAGCCGAGGATACCAAGCTCCAGCGCCCCGTTGCCCTGAAGTTCCTGACCGAAAACCTGGCCCACGACCGCCAGGCCGTCGAGCGCTTCCAGCGGGAAGCCAGGGCCGCCTCAGCCCTGAACCATCCCCACATCTGCACGATCTACGATATCGATGAGCACGAGGGCCAACACTTTATGGCCTTGGAGTTTTTGGAAGGAACGACACTCAGGGAATATATGCAGGGGAAGCGTTTGGACGTGGACCAGATTGTGGATCTGGCGATACAAGTGGCCGGCGGGCTGGAAGCGGCCCATGCTAAAGGCATCATCCACCGGGACATCAAGCCGGGGAATATTTTTGTGATGGGCTCGGGACAGGCGAAGATCCTGGATTTTGGACTTGCCAAGCTTCTCCAGGCGCCGCAGCCAAAAGCGGAGGGGAGGCTAGCTCCTGAGATACCGACGTTGACCATCGAGGAACTGCTGACAAGTCCAGGCTCGACCATGGGGACGGTGGCGTATATGTCGCCGGAACAGGCGCTGGGTAAGAACTTGGACGCACGGACCGACCTGTTCTCATGGGGCGTCGTTCTTTATGAGATGGGCACAGGGATTTTGCCGTTCCGCGGCGATACGTCGGCGGCCATCTTCAACGGGATCCTGAATATAATGCCGGCGCTGCCGATCCGGCTGAACCCCGACCTGCCGGCTGAACTCGAACATATTATTGAGAAGGCGCTTGAGAAGGAGCGGGACGTACGCTACCAGTCGGCTAAGGATCTGCTGGTCGACCTGACGCGGCTGAAACGAGAGCGCGAGTCCGGACGCGCGGCCGCGGCGCCGAGCGCCCCATCGCTGGCGGTGCTGCCGTTTGCGAACCTGAGCGCGGACCAGGAGAACGAGTACTTCAGCGACGGGCTGGCCGAGGACATCATCGACGCCCTGACGCAGGTGCCCGGGCTACGGGTGATGGCGCGGACCTCGGCCTTTGCCTTCCGCGGCAAGGAGCAGGACGTGCGCGAAATCGGCGCGCGGCTCAACGTCGAGCATATCCTGGAAGGGAGCGTGCGCCGGCTGGGCAGCCGTATCCGGGTGACGGCGCAGCTGGTCAAGGCGAGCGACGGGTACCACCTGTGGAGCCAGCGCTTCGACCGCGAGATGACGGACGTCTTCGCCATTCAGGACGAAATCTCGCAGGCCATTGTGGAGAAGCTGCGCGTACGGCTGGCGGCTGACCGTCCGCTGGTGAAGCGGCACACGGAAAACGTGGAAGCCTACAACCTGTGCTTGAAGGCGCGTTATCAGCTTTTAAGGTTTACTCCGGAAGGTCTTGCGAAAAGTAAAGAGTATTACGAGCAGGCCATTGCGTTGGATCCAAACTATGCTCTTGCTTGGCATGGTCTGGCCGGGTTTTACAATATCCTGGGAATGTCCGGACTAATGCCGCCGAAAGCAGTCAATGCGCAAGCCGACCAGGCTACCCGGAAGGCGCTACAACTCGATGACCAGCTGGCGGAGCCCCATGCGATGATGGGCGTGCTCCGGGCCAGTGAGTTTGATTGGAAGGCGGCCGAGCGTGAATTCAGCCGGGCATTGGAGCTCGATCCCAAGTCAGAAGACGTCTTGATATGGTACGACCACTATTACCTTGGGCCCATGAAGCGCTTGGATGAAGCGGTCGCGGCATACCTAAGGGCATTGGAGATGGATCCGCTGTCACCCTCTCTGCAGGTGAAGCTCGGCTACAATTACTGTCTCAAGCGGGAGTGGAATCGAGCCATCAAGCAGTGCCGCAATGCGCTCGAACTTGATCCGCAATGCTGGGCTTACATTCTTCTCGGATCCTGCTACTTCCAAATTGGGAAGCATGACGACGCGATTCGAGCTATAGAAACGCTAGCACAGGTGACGGGACGCAGCTCATTTGCCTTGGGAAATCTTGGCTGGGCATATGCTCGAACAGGCCGGACAGGAGAAGCCCTGAAACTCCTCGAGGAACTGCAGGAGCGCGCTCAAAAGCAGTACGTGCCATCCTGGAGTTTCGCGGCCATTTATGTAGGTCTCGGAGAGATGGACAAGGCCTTCGACTGGTTCGAGAAGGCAGTCGACGAGCACGAGCCCCTGATGCTCCACATCCATGTTCATCCCAATTACGATCCGCTGCGCACCCATCCCCGCTACAAGGCCCTGCTGCGGAAGATGAACCTGGAACCCTGATCGGCCAGACGGTTGCACCGCCGGATCCTAAAGAAGCTTGGCGGCGGCGGGGGGAATGAATAATGAACAAAGGGGGAGGGGGTAATCAATTATAAGAGCTCCTTTTCCACAGTTTCTGTGAATAAATCTGTAGAAAAATCGCTGAGCTCTATTAGCAATGAATTGGTTCAAATGAATTTTTGACGGACTGCACAATTTATGGATGTCGTGAGTCGTGACTTTTTGTTTGTTTGGCTTTGTCAGCCAAATTGACATAACACCGCGGGATAGCAGAGGATGGCGAGGCTGAAATGATTGCCTTTTGGAGGTCAAGATCCCTGATCTTGTGATACAATAGCCGACCCGGGAGGGCATGGGGTCTGGTGGCCCCTCTGGACTTCAAATCCAGCACGGCTTCTGACGAAGGGGCTGGGTGGGTTCGATTCCCACATCCTCCCGCCACTCCTTATAACTCAAGAAAATCAATATCTTATGAATGCGAGCCGTTGAGTCGGCGCATTTTTTCATTCATAGCCAAATATAGCCGAAAATAGCCCTTTGGATCAAAAAAAGGGGACCGAAAGTGGACAAGCAAACGTCAATTCATATAGAAATAATAGGAAATGAAAGGCCTATCATCGGTCCGGCGCCACAGAACGCGGCCGAAAGAAAAGAGGACTTCCCCCAATAATTAAGATGAAATCGGGCTAAGTTATTTTTTTTTCTTGGAATTAGTCTCGACACATATCTGGAAATGAAAATTGGGGGTACTTTTCCTCTCCCATGCGAATATTATCAGCGTTGGCTGAAATCTCATCGAGCCCCACCATCACTAACGTAGTGAACGAGTTCAATGCGTTGACAAAGCTGATTCGTTGTGCTAATGAATTCTTAGATAAAGGAGCCAAGGGGAGACAGGTGTTTTTGACGGTTTATTATTTCTCTCTTATCGGTGAACTCAGAATGATGATTTCTTAAGGAGAAAAGGGAATGAATTCCGTTCGCACATCAAAAAAGATCTTTATCTTTTGCTTATCATACTTCTTTTTTGCTTTTGCTCTCCAAGGGAGCCAGCTCTTTCAAACCGGGCAACCCGCGGAGATTTTTTTAAACCCCTATGCGCATAACAATGCCATCGCAACCGGCCAGAATCATCCCTATGGCGTGATGAGCGATGGGATTCGGCTTTTTATCGCCGACTCGCGCAATAATAGGATACTCATCTGGAACTCCATGCCGACGATGATGAATCAGCCGCCCGATGTCGTTGTCGGCCAGCCCGATTTTACGCATAACGAATCGGGGGCCGGACCTTCCCTTATGAACTGGCCTCATAAAGCATATTCTGACGGAAAGAGATTATTTGTTGCGGATACGTATAATAATCGGATTTTAATTTGGAACCATATTCCGACAACGAATGGACATCCCGCGGACCTGGTTCTCGGCCAACCGGATTTCGACACGGTCCGAGGCCAACAAATGGGTCCCGCTTCAACCAACTGGCCGTGGGATGTTCTGTACGACGGCACGCGACTGTATGTGGTCTGTACGGAAACCGGCAGGGTCTTGGTTTGGAACTCGCTTCCGACAAGAAATAACCAGGAGGCAGATTTAATCCTTGGCCGACAGAATTTCACAGATACGGCGCCTTGGCAAAATCCCAATGCTTGGAACATGGCTACACCGCGATCGATCGCCACGAACGGAACATGGCTAGCCATATCGGATTACAACTTCCAACGAGTCCTGATTTGGAAGACGCTCCCGACACAAAACGGACAGCCCGCCGATCTCGTGCTTTTTCAAGACGATTTTTACCATATGAACGCCAACGGGCTGGCGCTCCACCACGGCGGATTGTGCCTGAAAAACAACGTCCTCATTGTCGCGGGGGCGATGCTTTATATCTATAATTCCCTTCCCACGCGAAACAATCAATGGCCGGATGTCGTCTTAGCGGGTGGAGATTCTACCCGACAGCCATTTGCTGGTTCGGGAGCCTGGTATGATGGACAACGATTATTTATCGCTGACTCCTATCAAAACCGAACTCTAGTTTACAACCAACTTCTCCAGAATCCTGCCGCGCCGGCGGATCTTGTTCTTGGCGAGGAAGATTTCGGAGTCGATGTCTTTCTCGGAAAAAAAGGCATATGGCAAATTGCCGATGTGTTCAGCACGGGAAAAACGTTGATGATTAAGAGCTTTAGCGACCGCATCGTTATCCACCAGGATCTGCCCCAACAAAACAATGAGGATGCCGACAATTTGATCTCGCCGATCGATTTTGGAGTATGGAAACCGAATTACCTCGGCTCAAGCGTGCTTCGTGAGCCGGGAAATCAAATCTGGAGCGATGGAGTCAGGCTCGTCACGATCGCCAATCAAGATGGCGGAGTCCAGATCTGGAATCAAATTCCTCAAAGGGATAAGGTCCTTCCCGATATCGTTATTAATCCTGCGGGATTGATGAGTGGGGCCCAGGGAGTCGCCATGGTCGGCAACAAGCTGTTCGTATCTGATACCGGTCACAATCGGATTCTGATTTGGAATTCTCTGCCGAAGGGAGAGCAATCCACGACCCCGGATATTACTATTCAAGGGCTCAATGCGCCGGCGCACATGGCCACGGATGGCCAAAGACTTGCCGTCATCTCAGTGGACACGGGAGTCTATATTTGGAACAACCTTCCGACGGCAAATAACCAGCCGCCCGATTTCATCCTGAAGGGTTCCCCGTTGAGTTTTAATGGATTAGGGGGAATCTTTATTTCGGATAATCGACTATTCGTCTCGGATGCAGGGAACCACCGGATTTGTCTTTATGAGAGCTTCCCGATTCGGAGCGATCAGCCCTATGACGTCGTTTTAGGCCAGCCGGATTTAACGAGCAAGATAGCAGGGCAGTCGGCTACAACGCTGACTCTGCCTGGCGGCCTATGCTTCGATGGAGAATATTTATGGGTCGGCGAACTCAAATGGGGGGATCGTGTCGTCGGCTTCAAGGCGAATATCCCGGCTGGCACGCCGGCGGCCCCATCGAATTTTCAAGCGACTCCGGTTTCTAACAACCGTATCAATTTGAACTGGACAGACAACTCCTCCAATGAGCGAGGGTTTATCGTCAAGTATAGACAAAATATCGATACTGCCTTCAAGATTTGGGGATATGTTCCGGCGAATTTTACTTCCATATCTGTAGACGGCCTGGAGAAAAATAGACAGCATGTCTTCCAGATAAGCGCTTACAACAAATATGGGGAATCCAATTCCGCTGGTCCCGCGAGCGCCACTACCCTTAACCAAATCAATACCCCTCCCCAAATGCCATGGAATCCATTTCCCTCAAATGGCCAGACAATGGTCGGGATTCTAAATTTTTTATTCCCCAACTGGGCGGGAGGAGATGACGATATTGGAGATATTGTCTCCTATGATCTCTATTTGGGAACGACGTCCAATCCGCCCTTATTTTCAAAAGGACAAACCTCACCTTTTTATGAGGACTTTATGCACAAGCCGGCAACGCGAAGTACCTATTATTGGAAAGTCGTCGCTAAGGATTTGAACGGAGGCATCGCGGAAAGCCCGATCTGGAACTTTCAAACAGCGCCGCCACCTTTTGCCACGAGTCTTCTTTCCATCTCATCGAGTCAAGGGGGCACGACGAATCCGGCTCCCCGCAATAACTATGAATATGATAACCAAGATAGTCGAATCGAAGCTCTTGTTTGGGCCATCCCCGATGCCAAATACAGCTTTTTCCAATGGACCGGGAATGTGCCGCCAGGGCGCGAGAATATAAATCCACTTTCGATTACCTTGGATGCGAACAAGGCCATCACCGCCAATTTCGCCGGAGATCTTGCCCAGCCGCTGAATTTCAAGGGCGAAAAACTAATAAACCGTTCGCTCCTTATGATCGAGTACATCGTCCGACTGACTTGGCAATCCAACCCGGATAGCGGCGGAATTTCATCTTATCGGATCTATGAAATTGATAACGACAAGAAAAATCTAATTGGACAAGTGAATTCCGATAAACTCGAATTTCTGATCAGGAATGTGCAAATAAATCGGGAATATCGGTATGCCGTGTCAGCAGTCAACAATTTAGGCTGGGAGAGCGCACTGACCGAAATGAGCGTGCGCTAAATGCAGACACGGTGATAAATGCAAACATATACAGAATTTTCGCGAATTCGTATGTGTCTGCGATTTTGTGAAAAATCGATTTCCGCTACCGGAGCCTGCTTCGGACCGCCCGCCGGGCCGAAGTAGAAATCTGGGGAAAATAGGGTAAAAATTCGCCGACACATTCCAAATGAGAGAAGAATTCGGAATGTTACTTCGAATTTCCAATAAAAACAGCTGGTTAAGTTGGCCCGCGTTATAAGGAAATTCCCAAGCCCAATCCGACTTTGATTCCCCCTAGCTCTGCTTCGACGCCGGATGGATTTGCCTTGCAGCTGCTGTAGCTCCCCTGGACATCAACAAAGATCATTCGGTTGAGCTTAAAGACGAACCCGCCCTGGATAATGAACCCGACGTCGCCCTTGGAAACGCTTCCGATCGGGTTAGTCTCTTTGTATTGGAAGTAGCCTATACCGGCCCCAAGATAAGGCGAGAAATTCTTGTCCGGTAGAAACATATAGCGAACGCCTGCCGTGATCGGGATGAGTTGGAGCTTGGTCTCCTCGGACATCAAAGTTGTTTTTCCTGTCTTGGAATAGAATTCGGCGTCCAGCCAAATGCCTATGCTCTTCCAAATGTCGAAACCGATTTTGGCGCCATAGGTCGGGGCGTTCCCATAGATCGATTTGAAGTATTCATCCGAGGGAAGAAAGTAGGAAGCTTTCATTTGGATGGAGATTGAAGCGGCGAACGCGGTTCCCGTTAAAAGGAAAATTGCACAGCCAATGACTAATCTTTTCTGCATGCTGAACCTTCCCCCCGGTCTTGATATTCCATAAGTACGCCTTGGCCCTGCGATAGAGGCATTGATCTGCTCCTATATATCATAAAAATGGAATAACGCGCAAGCTAGAAGGCCTCGCATATTTTCTGATAAGAACTGCAGAATCCGCGTGAAACAGAGTGAAGAACCTGTCTGGGTGAGAGAAAAGGGTACGGATATTTTTTATATAAGGGTGCAAAATAAAACACAAAAACTCGGCCCAAAAGAGAGTGCTGAATATATTAGGAGAAAATGGCCCTTAGGACGATGAGGCATGGAGCCGCTAGCCCTGCTTCCCGCCAATATTATTCATATATTGTCAGAGATATCATTTTAGCTCCAAAATATCAGCTCCTGATGTCTCTCCTTTTTTGGCCTAAAAACCCTTATATGCCTTTTCTGATTCTGACACATCGGAATGAGCCAATATAATTGACATCCTTACTGAATAGTAAATAGAATAAAACTAATCTGAAATGGGGGCATGACATGGCCGAAGATATTAGAATTTGGGAAATCAAGAGCGGCGAATCTCTATCTGAGCTTAAAAAAACAAAACTAAATCTAGAAGAACGCCTTGAAAAATGGATTGAGAGAGATATCTCTATAATTTCATCAGATTTGCTAGTTATCGGCCGTCAAGTTATTACGAGGTTTGGGGGAGGAATTGATTTACTGTGCCTTGATTCGAGGGGAGATATCGTCATCATCGAACTCAAAAGAGATAGGACTCCAAGGGATGTAACGGCGCAGATTCTGGATTATGCGACGTGGGTTAAAGATTTATCGAATGAAGATATTACGGATATCGCAAATTCCTATCTAGGAACCCAAGGTTCACTCGAGGATGTTTTCAGAAACAAATTTCACCAAGAATTGCCTGAAGATATAAACGAAAACCATAAAATGCTAATTGTGTCTTCAGAACTAGTGTTCCGTCTCGGAAATATATTGGCAAAGTCTCTTGATCTTGGCCAGGATGGAATCGGCCGTGGCCGTCCAGGCGAAAGCCTGGGCGCTGGCATTTGAATGTTGGACGAAATGATCGAT
>Ga0187886_1001347_pt1 | contig 22762 bp, 13 predicted proteins | sample June2016WEW_20_1_FD_133001 | JGI IMG/M metagenome (GOLD analysis project Ga0187886, IMG submission 133001) | Peatland microbial communities from SPRUCE experiment site at the Marcell Experimental Forest, Minnesota, USA - June2016WEW_20_150 | ecosystem: Environmental > Terrestrial > Soil >... | reverse complement strand
CAGTGGACCAATTGACCAGTAGAACAGTAGATAAGAAGATTGTTCCACTGCGGTCACCTTCTCAACTGTTCACCTGTTCAGTAGGAACCAGGAAAGCTTATATGAGTAAGGCAGCAATAAGAATACTGTGGGCTGAAGATAGTATCAGCGACATACTCCTTATCAAAGAGGCCTTCCGGCAGGCGGGCCTCAAGCATCGCCTTAACGTCGTAAGTAACGGCGTCGAAGCCCTCGATTTCCTTTTCCGCCGGGCTCGATTCTCCCACGCCCTTGCCCCTGAGCTTATAATCCTCGACCTCAATATGCCCAAAAAATCAGGCAGGGAGGTCATACAGGAAATCAAAGCCGACCCGGATTTGAGCCGAATACCCCTTGTTGTGCTGACCTCCTCCAGCGGCGACCAGGATGTTCTCGAAGGCCTCGACCCCAAACGCTGCACATATTTAGTCAAGCCGACGACCTTTGACGCCCTTGTCGAGCTGGCAAAACAAATAAACAGCTTCTGGCTGTCAATTCAATAATACCGCAACAATACCGCCTGAGCATAAAGCACCTTTCTCGTTGGTTAAAAGGGTGGTTTGCGGCAGACCAATGTTTTAATAATTATTCATATTTATCAAAAAAATTTGCCGGAAAACCCTTGACTTTAATAGGAATTATGTTTAGAGTTATAAAAGCGGCAGGAGACACAAACTATTGAAGGAAGTGCATCAGTCCGCACTGTAATCCGCTATAGGCGGATAGGGTGAAGATTATATATGTGCAATTCTATAAAAGCTGCCACACCGGAAGGACTGCAGGTCTTCGCACAAATAGCCGTTTTACGTATTTGAGGGTATTTCTACGCGCGTATCCGCCTTTTTTTGAAGACGGATTTATAAGGTATATTGTTAAAAGTGCTTAAATTTAGGAGGTGTGAACTATGAGAATTACGGGATGGAAATTCAAACTATTTGCCGCGTCAATGGCACTGTTACTATTGGTTGTGCTTTTGGTGTCGGCAAGCAGCCAGGCGGCTTCGAACAATGCGTTTAGCATTTCATCGCCAATTTCAGGGATGGGGCCGGCCAAAATTCAGCAGGTTGCGGGCAATCAGGCGGTAATAAATATAGACCAGTTCCCGCAGGGAGGCAGCCCTGGCGATCCCTTACTGCCCTATAAAACATTGACCCTTTTGGTGCCGCCTGACACAGACCTGAAAAAGGTCAAGGCCAAACTGGCATTCGGCAAATGGGAGGAATTGCCGGGCGAATATGAAATAGCCCCGGCGCCGCCTGCCGCAACCTCTAATGAAGGAAAGCCAGTAATAAGCTGGGGCGGCAAAGACCCGTCCCGCATCGTCAAAGGACGCGACACCGCAATCTACGGCAAAAACGCATATTTCCCCGCTGAGACGGTGCAGATTGAATCTGTTGGAATGTTTCGTCAGTGGAAGCTCGTGGAAGTGCGGGTCTGGCTGGCCGTATATAACCCGGTTGCGAAAAAGGTGCGAGTAGTCGGTAATCCGGAAATTACACTTACCACAGAGAAGCTGCCTGCCGGTCAGGCGGTAGGGCTGGATTCGGCTGTTTTGCCGAGGTTCCCGAAAACAGAAAAATTCATACCGGCGCTGAAATCCAAAATCGCTAATACTCAGGATATAGAAACGTTTTATGGTGAGCAAACGGTCCCCGGCGCACCGGCAGCTCAAAGTGGTGGCCCGGCGCCTAATGCGCCAGGCACTGTGCCGGCTGACTATGTGATTATTACCACCAGCAAAATTGTTAAAAACAGCACAAAATTAGCGACTTTTATTGCCGCAAAGACGGCCGCGGGTTTCACAGTAAAGACAGTGGCGGAAGGGCCGATTCAGACTGACATAAATTACATCACAGGCGCATCTAACGACGCGCGCGCTAATAATATCCGCACATGGTTAGCAAACTATTACCTCGGCGACGGAATCCAGTATGTTCTACTTATAGGCTGTCCGAATTCCACGGGGCCGTTCGACGTAAATTTTTCCGTGCCAATGAAGATGTGCTGGCCGAGAAGAAGTTCGACAAGTGACCGGCAGTGCCCCAGTGATATGTTTTTTGCAGAATTGAGCGGCAACTGGGACCGCGACGCAAACGGTATTTACGGCGATTTCAAATACGACTACGGCCCGGGCGGGGCGGATAAAAACTGCGAATTAAAAGTGGGTAGAATCCCGGTATATGACGCCAACTGCGCGGACCTCGACAAGATTTTGCAGAAGTGCATTGATTACGACACTGCACCCGCCGGCAGCAATGCCTGGCGAAGCAAAGTTTTAGTGCCGGCGGCCATATCAAACTTCGGCCTGCAGGATAATAACGGCGACGGCGATGCATCAGACCCGGGTGATTACACTATTGAAACCTTCGGAGACGACTGGGGTGAAGACCTGAAATCGCTGGCAACGCTGGATATGGTAAGCCCATATACGCTTTATGAGAAAAGCGGGGTTTACGCCGACGGCACGGCATACCCGCTTACGGCCTGTAATGCACCACTTAACAACGCGAATTTCATCAATGAGTGGAAAAATAAATATGGTTTTGTTACCTGGTGGGGGCACGGAGACGCAACCAGCGCAGCACGATTTACATGGAACAGCGACAGCATATTTCAATTTATAACCGGCAACTGTTCGCCGCACCTTGAAACATCGTTTACAAACTTTGTACAGAGCGCCGACTGTGCGCAATTGGATAATAATTCCCCTTCTTTTGTCGTTCAGGTTTCCTGCGAAAACGGCTGGCCCGAAGTGTCGAATAATCTGGGCTATAGCCTTCTTAAGAAAGGCGCCATCGGGACAATCTCCGGCACGAGGGTTACCTGGTATTCACTCGGGTCGTGGGACACGGGCATCGCGGCCAACACGGGCGATAACGCCTCATACGGATACTACTGTTTTGACCGGATGGCAAGTTCCGGCGAGGATATCGGAACAGCGCTTGTGTATTGCCGGGCCAATTTCGGGACCGGCTGGGCAGACGGCGCATCCTGGATGAATATGATTGGTTTCAATCTTTACGGCGACCCATCGCTAAAGCTCGATTTGCCCGGGCCAAAATGGAAACAGGAGCCGGACACCAGCGAAAACGGTATAGATATCCGCTACGACCGAACTGATGGAAGAAACCGGATTCTTGCCGATGACTTCCTTTGCACTCAAACCGGCCCAATTAACAAAGTTACTCTGTGGGGCTCCTGGTTCCATGACTGGTATGGCCTTAAAGGCGTGATTAACGACATCCATTTGAGCATATACAGCGACAAGCCGGCCGGAATCAACCCCTTCAGTGAGCCAAACGTGCTGCTGTGGGAGAGGACTATCTACAAGGCGGATATTAATGAAACGCTTTATAAGGATGAGTTGTATGAGCATTGGTGGGACCCATACACGATGATGACTACGGTGTGGCCGGGCGACACACAGATATGGAAATATGATATCAACATCCCATACGGCGGGTTCATCCAGCAGGGAGACCCGTGCCATCCGATTATTTACTGGTTAGGCGCCTACGCAGATCTGGATATGGCTCAGTCGCCGCCCGGGGCTATGTTCGGCTGGAAGACGGCGAAGAATCACTGGAACGACGACGCCGTCCGATTGGATGATGTAACTCTTCAATGGATGGATATGCATTATCCGCCGGGGCATCCGAGCTGTCCGAATTCGATAGACCTGTCGTTTATCATTTGCACAGGCGAAGAACCATGTGAAGTGTTAGACCACCTGAAATGGTCGCAGCCGCCGATAGAGATAAATCCTGCCTCATCAACTATTACCTATTGTGGCTGGGACGAAAAATCGTTCAACAAGGACGCTAATATGTTGGGGCCGTGGAAAATAGTGGCCGATGATTTCAGGTGCTTAGGCACAATGCCGATAACGAGTATCCACTGGTGGGGCTCTTATCATGGCTGGGAGCAGCCGGGTTTGCCGCCGGATAATCTGCCGATAGCGTGGAGAATTGCGTTCTGGAGCAATGTTCCTGCATTTTCTCCGCCGCCCGAACCAAATCTGCCTTACAGCTATCCGTTTATTCTGCTGCATAGCTTCCAGGTGCCTGCTGCGCGGGTAACAATGACACAGGTTGCCCAGGACCAGTATTTCGGCTATTACCCCAATGATACCTGCTTCAAGTATTCACTCACGCTCGAACCGAATGAAATTTTCCGGCAGAACGATTTCAATAACCTCACCAAGGATAACATTTACTGGCTGAGCATAACGGCTGTTTATGACCAGCAGCAGACCCAACCTCCTTATTACCCGTGGGGCTGGAAGAGCAGGGCGTGGCACTGGATGGATGACTCGGTAACATTTAATCTGCCCATTGAACCTATGTCCGGTCAGACGCTTAATCCGTATACGATAATCCCGATCAAAGACCCAGTATTTCAAGAGAGCTTCGACATGTCGTTTGAGTTCGACACCGACCCCAATTATATAAAGTGGGAACAGCCGTTCACGGGCATCCGTGACTGGCCGTATTATGAAGACCAAATATCTGAAGCAGGGGAATCAGCAGGCGAACCTCTTATTAACAATCTGGTTGCCGATGACTGGAGATGTTTGCGGAGAACGCCCATAACGGCTGTCGTGTGGTGGGGTTCTTATCTTGGTTACAATTATCCGGCGTGCAGTTATCAGCAGCAGGCGCTGCCGATAAAGCCCGATTACTTCCTGCTGAATATGTGGACTGATGTTGCGGTTGACCCCTGTGACCCGAATTCGTTCAGCCATCCCGGCCGCAAAATCTGGGAATACAGGGCATACAGCTACGATGAGGTATTGGTAGGTTACGACAAGAATCCGACATCAGCGCCGAGCGAGCCGGTATTCAGGTATTCAGTGCGTCTGCCTCAGGAAAACTGGTTCAGACAACCCGATTACAATCAGGTCTTCTGGTTCAGCGTCGTCGCCGTATTCGGTGGCGTTCAGGACTATGACTGGGGCTGGACGAACCATAAACATAAGTTTAATGATGATGCCGTTAGCGGCGACTTTAACGAGATAACCGGCCATTGGTCCTGGACCGAACTGTTCGACCAGACACAAACCAGCGAGGATATGTCATTTATGCTGTTCACCGACCCCAACGTGTGCTCAACCTGTGCCAATTACAACTGCGACAGTATAGTAAACTTCCTGGATTTCACGGACTTCGCGGATAAATGGCTGGCGATAGTCCCGCCGGGCGGCTACGACAACTCGGACCTCAACTGCGACGGCAAGATTGACTGGTATGACGTAAAGATATTCGCATTACAATGGCTTACGACCTGCCCGTAGCGGCAAGCCGACAGCCGATTATGCAGACAAAGGGCTGCGGGACGATTTCCCGCGGCCCTTTTTATTTTCTCCGGCGTGCCGGTATTGCGGAAGATGGATAAATAAGGTAATCTATGTAACACTGACTCACGCTGACTGGAACACTGACTTACGCCGACCGGAACGCTTCGGTCTGTGCTGGTCCGTGTCTCCTAAAGTCCGTGTCAGTCAGTGTATGGAGTGAAAACGACATGGCGATTGCCAGAGATGAGGTTTTAGAGCAGGTGCGGGAAGTTTTAGTTGATGCCCTGGGCGTCGATGATGAGGAGGTCGTCGGCGGGGCGTCATTGATGGGCGACCTCGGCGCTGAAAGCATTGATTTTCTTGATATTGTCTTTCGCCTCGAAAAACAATTCGGCATCAAAATCCCGCGCGAGGAGCTTTTCCCCGTCGAGACCTTAATGAATAACCGTGAATTTGTAAGTAACGGCAAACTGACCGAAAAAGGGTTAGCGGAATTGAGGGCCAAAATGCCGCATACCGATTTATCGGAATTCCAGAAAAACCCCGATATCAACAAATTAGGCGACCTCTTTACCGTCGATTCAATCGTCAATTACGTTGAAAGTAAATTGAAATAACTTCACTTTACGCTAATCATTTCGCGGATGAGTATTAAAAAGCGCCCCCGCTGTTTTTACCAGCGGGGGCACTTGTTTAATCCGTGTTAATCTGGGTAATCCGTGGTTAATGCTTCTTTAACAATATGATAAGCCGACAGGGGCCTTTTTAGGAGCGGCCTTTACGGCTGATTCCTTCTGGCCTTCGAGTTTTATGGGTAATCTCGTCTTGGGATTCTGCTTGATTTTGCCATACATAAGCTCTACCGCCGCCTTGATTGAATCCGGTGTGCCGCTGAAGTTGCAGATTACGGCGTCGGCCTCAACTGTCGTGCCTTCGACATACGGGAAGTTGGTTACGACAACGACTTTCTTGCCCATTTCCTTGAGTTTCTTGACAAGCAGCCGGTTGTTGCCGGTCTTTACAATTCGGGCGTAATAATTGGTCATAACTACCAAATCAACCTGCTTTGCCAGTTCGAGGCACTCTTTAAGCTCGTCCTCATTTGCCGCGAAATCGGTATCGACCAGAATCAGGTTCTGATTATGTGCCACAACGTCCTCGCAGAACATATGTTGATGCATATAGGGGTCTTTGCCGCAGAATTCGTATGGGATACGCTGCTCGATAACCAGTGTTTTTTCCTTAGTGCTCAGCGGCAGCATTTTCTTGTCGTCTCGCATTACCATTAAGGCCTTCTTTGAAACGTCCCAGCAGAAATCAACCACCGGCTTGCTCATTGCGTATTTCTGGGCTTTTTCCGGGTTCATCTTGCCCGCTGTTTGGAACAATCCCTGGTCATATTTCATTCTCAGAAGATGCGTTACCGCCTCATTGAGCCGTTCTTCGGAAAGTTCGCCGTTTTCTACGGCCTGCTTGATTCCGAAGAAGCATTGCGACCTCGACTCATCGTCTGCCTTGAGCAGGATGGTATCGCAGCCGGCCTTAATCGCCATTGCGCAGGCCTGAGGAAGCGGCCACTGTTTGAGAATCGCAGCCATACCAATTGCGTCCGAAACAATCACGCCGTCGAAACCAAGCTCTTCTCGCAATAACCCGGTCAGCAGCTTAACCGATATAGTCGTCGGGTATTTATCGTCGTATGCCGGGTAAACTGAATGACCTGTCATAATGGCTGAAACGCCGGCTGCTATTGCCGCCTTGAAGGGAACAAGCTCTACTTCCTGCATTCTCTTCTTGTCGGCCCTGATAACGTCCAGGACGTCGTGTGCGTCGGTTCCTGAATCGCCTCTGCCCGGGAAGTGCTTTGCAGTCGCGGCGATGCCGCCATCCTGTAAGCCCTTGACAAATGCGACAGCGTGTTCGGCGCAAACTTGCGGGTCGTCGCCGAATGACCTGACGCCGATTTCCGGGTTCTTGGGATTGATATTCACGTCGCACACCGGCGAATACATCTGCGTTACGCCGATATTGCTGAGCTGCTTTGCGATGGTGTTATTGATTTTGTAGGTGAGTTTTGGGTCGCCGATGGCCGCCATGCCCATTGGGGGCGGGAACTGCCTGATACCGCCTGACATATAATCGTTCTTGAAGTCGCCTTCGAAATCGATTGTCATATGAAGCGGAATGCCGGAAGGTCTTGCCAATGCGATTTTTTGCAGTTTGTTAAGGTCCTTGGTGTAATCGCCCGGCGTGATGCTTATGCCGAAACTTTTGCCGGCAAAATACGTCTTGGCAATCGTGAAGTAATCTTTCGGCGGCTTGAAATTCTGGTCTATCTGGGAATTGCCCCAGTAGAGGTTCTTGCACGTCTCGACGGCGTATGGTTCAAGGCAAAGCCCTCCGCAATGCAGCCGGGTGATTTGCTCGATACCGCCGGGGGTTATCTGTGCCCCTCGACGGGTGAACGTTAAAAGCTGGCCCACCTTTTCCTCTAACGTCATCTTTGCCAATTTCTTGCTGATAAATGCGTCTCTTTTCGCATCACTCTTTTTCGCCATTTTTTTCTCCTGTTAAAAATTTTTAGCCACAGAGTTAATTTGTTTTTAAGCCACAGAGGACACAGAGGTCACATAGAAAGAATTTTTTGTGCCTTTTGTGCTTTTTCGTGGCTATCTTTTTACGATTCCCATTTACCTTTGTTATCCGGGCCGGCCCAGAACTCGCGTTCTTTTTTCCAGCCGGCCTCGTTAATTGTCATATCTTTTGTCTTCCAGCCCGCTTTAATGCGTTTTGTCAGGTCCTCGAACCCCTTGTTCCACGACAATCCGTCAGGCACTGTTACGTTCATACTGCCTGCCGCGTTTGCGTAGCGTAAGCAATCTTCGATTGACAGCCCGCGGACGAATGCTGAAAGGAATCCAGCGATAGCCGAATCACCTGAGCCGAGAGCGCCGACGAATTTTTCCTCCTGATAAACCGGGAACCAAAGCTCACGATTAGCCCAGTTGTCGAGGTCCTTGATGCCTGCTGCGCCTAATCTTTTGAGCTGGTCTTTGTCGCCTGTCCTGATGTATAGCCCTCTGGAGCCGCATTTGACCATGGCAATAGGCGTTCCCATACTAATCATTTCTTTGCCGAGGTCTGATATTTCTTTGACGGACATATGGTCGAGAACGGTTTCCTTGTGACCTAATTTGCTTCTCTTTGCGATGAAATTATCTTTGTGAAGAAAGAAGAGAATCTCTTCTGCGCTTGGAACCATAATGTCGCACAGTGGAATCCAGTTCTTAAGAATCGCCTTCCAGTCAACCTGGCCGGCAGGGCTGTTGATATCCGGAAGCGACAGATCCAATACTGTGGTTGTATTCAGCTCTTTTGCCTTTTTGAGGATTTTTGTCAGTTCGGCGCCTGTGTTATTGTAAATCTTACTCATCCACGGCGGATAGCCGAACAACATCAGTTTGGACTTACCGACGATATCAAAATCCATATCGTCGTATCCGAACGTGTTGTTTGCCCCGCAATGATGCAGGTAAAACCGGTCGATGCCGGGTATGCAAATCGCGATTGTATATGATGTCGATTCGCCTTTAACCTGGTGAATGCCCTTGAAATGCCCCTCTTTTTCTTCATACCACTGGACAATCTGATTGCCGAAATCGTCGTCGCCGACCTTGCCGATAAGCTCGGTTTTGACGCCCAGGCGCCTGATGGATACGCCCGAATTTGTTACAGGCCCGCCGCCTACGACGACGCAGTCGCCCATATCTATCATTTTTCCCGGCACAAGGACGTCGGTCATCTTATCGACTTTGCCCTGTATCGTGAAAGCCGGTATCAGGTCAAGACAGGTATGCCCTGCTGCCACGATATCGATGCTCTTTTTAGCCGCCGTTGTTTTCGTCACTGTTTTAGCTCCTTCAAAATAGTTAGTTTCGCGTAAAAAATAGAATCGGAAATGATACCGGATTTTGGGCTGCTGTCAAGAGTTAAATATAGTAAATTTTGTGTTAATCAGCCTTTATTATACCGCATACCTGCTTGTGAATCCTGATTTGCCTTGACCATTGCTGCGTTCGGATTCAATAAAAAGGGCCGCAGAATTATGTCCTGCAGCCCTTATAAATATTCAGCAGTATTATTTTCGTTACAACCGGCTTACTGTACTGTCAGCCAGTTATTAGCAAAAACCGCGAATTCATAAAAGTCGACTGTGCAATCCCCGTCCAGGTCTATGCCTGTAGTTGCACCGCAATCCATATTCAGCCAGACGTCAAAAAATGAATCAAGATCGGTTAAATTGACTGCCCCGCTCGTGTCAAAATCACCGTAAGCTCTTGTCAGCATTACATCGCCTCCGTCAGGCACCACGTCGAACATAACATATTGGGTGGGGCCGATGGTTACAATCGATGAATTGACTTCGCTCCCATTTTGTTTTACTACGGCGGAAGTCCAGCCCGTTGGCAATGGCCTGCGGATAGTTATAGGATAATTGTAAATCGTGTTGTCGAGCGTGTCTGTTACCAATACAGAGATAATATCACCTGTGTTGGAGGTTTCAAAAACCAATGCAGAGTCACGTTCTTTAATATAACGGACAACGTTGCTGAAAGTGGAAACCCAGAACGTGCTTCTGTGTGCGGCAAGATAATTCAAGCTTTCTCTCAAAATTGTGGAAGAAAGCGGCGAATAGCCGCTGTCGCTGTCGAGGGCGTGTATGAGATAAACAACCCATCCGCCACCACTTGCCGCCTGGTCATCTTTTTGGGTAATACCCGCCGTTGTATTTATTCCCTGGTTGCCGAGAATTATCGAATCTATAGCGTAGAAATTTGAAGGAGTGCCTGGATTTACAGTGCCGCCGCAAATTCGAGCGGCTATAAAATATGTCGCGGGCGTGCTATAGTCAGCAGTGCAGCAATACGGATACGCAACCGTTATACATTGATTGCCGGGTATATTTGCGTTAATTGTGCTCTGTGAGCTGGCATATTCAGCTCCTTGTTGACTGGCCGTCCATGAGCACCAGGAACCATCATGCGTAACTGAATGGTCCCCAACTTCATGACCCACAGCGGCAGCAGCTATAAGATTACTCCAGTAGCTTCCACACCAGTTTATAACCGGATACGCCGTAAGTTTATAGTTGAAATTCGGCTCATTGAACATCGGGATTGCAGTGTTATATAGGCCGGGCATAGAGCCATCATCAAAAGTGTAAGTTACAGCCGCGGTCCGGAATCCCGACCATTTGCCAATTTCGTAGGAAGAATTCACGGAACCGCTTTGTCCGACTGTGACAGTTAGGGGGGTAACTCCTGATGTAGAAACGGTTACCGTTGCTATTCTTGCTGCGCCTGTATTATTTTGCTGAGCAATAACAGTTACGGTCGCATTGTTTGAACCTGAATTCGGATCTACCGTAAGCCAATTTTGATCGCTTGAAACCGACCAGTTCCTGCTCGAAGATATGTCGAATGTGCCGGAACTGTTCTCTGCTGCCCCAAGAGAAAGTGATGTTGGGGAAACACCTAATATCGGGCCTTGTGTGACGGTTACGGTCTTCTGAGCAACACCTGTTCCTGAAACGGTTACAACTGCTGTTCTTGATGCGCCGGTATCATTTTGCAGAGCAGTGCAGGTTATCGTAGCATTATTTGAGCCCGATGTCGGACTTGGTGTAAGCCATGTTTGATTGCTTGAAACCGTCCATGTTGTGTTCGAATTTATGTCAAATGTTCCGGTGCTGCTGGCTTCTGCCGACACGGTAAGCGATGTTGTAGAAACAGATAATGTTAAAACTACCCCGACGTTGCCGAAATCAATATAGCCACTGCAATTCAGCCATTCGCTATGTGAGCCTCCGCATTGGTTATTCTGCCAGACGCCTGTATTATCCGCCTGGTCTTCTGCCTGACGAATATTGCCATCCACAATAATATAGTCAATCTGGACATCTTTGCCGTCGGTATTGCTGGTATCGGTGCCAGTGTACCTAACCTTGCAGTCGCCAAAGTAAGTAGTGGGGGCATTGTAATCTGCAAAACTTGTGGTTACTGTCCAGACCTTAAGACCGGACCCACTTACGCTCAAAGAGATTTTCTCCGTGCCTGATGTTCCGCGTGCCCTGATAGTGATATCCGTTGCCCAGGATGAAGATGCTATCAGGACAGGTACCAGCAGCATAATCACAACAATCGAAAACAAACAATCTAATCGTTTCATTTTTTATCTCCGTATAATTCTGTTGTCTAGTTTAGGTGATAGTGAAGTTTGTTTTTCATCGCACGCCCCTTTTATCGCCAAAGTTGCCTATGAAACAATCTTTAAGCAAACATCTTTTTCCGTAACTCCTTATTTTAAGAATGTTTTCTTTAATATAGCACAAATTTTTCAAAAGTCAACAAAAAAACGCCTGTTTTTCCGATTTATGACCTGCGGGGAAACAGAAAATGTCCTGATAAAAACAGCGGAAACAATAAAAAGGCAAAAAAAGAGCATAAGTGCACAGTAGCACCCCCGATGACGACCTACGAGGGCAGGCAAGGCAAAAGCTAAAAGGTCAGAGCAGGTAAGTGTTTATCCGCCGCAGGCGGATAAACGTCAGTGTAAATCCGTGTATCACGAAAAAAACACTATTCTTCGGTTTCAAACGGCGAAGCCGGCAGACCCTCCTTGTTGTATAAATTTGCCCCTTCGGGGTTATCCGCCCAGGCGTATCGCACGGCGACCGGCTTTTCCACCTTATCGCTCCAGACAACAACGTTATTTCCGTCGATTTTCGCCTGTGCCCAAACGAATTTTTTGTCTGCCCCGGCAATTGCGAAATACTTTAATTCTCCGCCTCCTTTTGCTGTTAAGCCGCTGCCTGTATTTGTAAATGTGAGAATGATTTTATTACCCTCGATTTTCATCGACTGGTAAATCGGGCCTGAATACACCACGTTTGAATCGCCGTATGCGACTTTTTGCGCCGCCAGTGCCAGCCGTTTGCCAACGTCCTGCTTATTAAGCGGATGAATATCGTTCCACTCGCCAAGGTCAATAGCTACTGCCATTCCGGTATTGGGAACCGAAAGCGTCTTTAGCTGTGCCTCCCTCGTCTCGGCCCATCCGCTTTCGGAAGGATGGCTTTTGGTCTCCATAAAATTGGGTAATTGCACGTAAAGGAATGGGAAGTCCCCCTGACCCCATTTTTCCCTCCAGTTGGCTATCAGTGCGGGGAATAATTTGCGGTATTCACGACCCTTTCCCGCGTTGGATTCACCCTGATACCAGATTACGCCTTTAATCCTGTAATTAAACAGCGGCGCTAACATCCCGTTATATAAACCAGTCGGCTGCCACTCGACAAATGTCTTGCCCGGCGGCATCGGCGGAGTCGCGACGCCTAATTTGTATTGCCACTTTCCCTGAAGGTCGATTGTCTGCTCTCCCACCGTGAGCTGATATGGCTTATCCGCAACAAAACCGCCCTTACCTGAGTTGCTGATAATCCTTACAACAATGATATTCTTGCCCGCTTTTAGCAGGTTGGCGGGAACATCATAAATTCTCGGCGGATACTGGTAAGAGACAGAGCCGACTTGCTTTCCATTAACATAAGTAAAATCACCGTCAACAATCCTGCCTAACCATAACTTCGCCGATTTACCCGCCATTGCCTCAGGAACATCAATTTCCTTCCTGAACCACACGACGCCGTTTACGCTGCCCAGATTGCCGTCCGCCCAGTAACCAGGCACGTTCATTGTCGCCCAGTCCGAGGCGTCGTAATTCACGTCGAACCATGGCTTTTGACCTTTTTCCTGGCCTTTATCGAGCTGATTGACCTGGCCGTTCCACTCGCTGCTTACGGCATTATCTTTTTTCGTGATTTGGTCAATATAGTTGCTGTCCTTGAATTTTTCCGCCGTTTGCAGATACGCGGGAAACGCCTTTAACGCGTCCTCGCTCATCCACGCCTCGGCAGGGGACCCGCCCAAACTCGAGTTTATCAACCCTATCGGAACGTTATATTTTTCATTCAGCTCCCTGGCGAAAAAGTAGCCCACGGCGGTAAAATCAAGAACGCTTTTGGGATTTGCAGATACCCATTTTCCCGACTTCAAATCATCCTGCGGCTTGTAAAAATCATATTTTCGAGGCACATTAAACGACCTGATATTAGTATTCTCAGCTTTGGCGATTACGTCCGGGTATTTGTATTTGACCCTGTTCATCGGCAGCTCCATATTCGACTGCCCCGAGCATACCCATACCTCGCCCACCATAACATCTTTCAGGACTATATGATTGCTTGCGTTAATATCCATAACGTAGGGGCCGCCCGCCTTCAAATCCGAAAGCGTTACCGCCCATTTACCGTCCGCGCCGGCTGACGTATCGATTGTATGTCCGTTAAAACTTACCGCAACCTTTTCATTCGCATCCGCCCAGCCCCAGACCTTCACATTGGCGTCCCTTTGCAGAACCATCCCGTCGCTTACTAAAAGCGGCAGTTTGACCGCCCCCAAAACTATTTGAGAAATGAACAGGACAAAGCAGTACACGTTCAATCTGAATATCTTCCTATTCAGCTTCATAATTCAACACCTCCGGTCTTTATCAAATTTACTTTTGAGCCGATAATTTTGTAAGGACTACATCTCCGCCGTCAGGCACAACGTCAAACATTATGTATTTTTTTGAATCGACTTCCGCAACCGTGGCGTCCGCCGAGCTGCTGCCTTGTGAAATCTTCGCGCCTGTCCAGCCCTCAGGCAGGGGCCTTCGCAGGGTCAGCGGATAATTATAAATTGCGTTATCGAGAGTATCTGTAACCTTCAAGGTGATGCTGTTGTCCGAACTGGGCGACTCGGCAACTGATACGTCATTGCGTTCCCTTATATACTTCGCTGTGTTTGCAAAAGTGGCGACCCAGAATTTGTCTTTATGGGCTTTAAGATACTCAAGGCCTGCCCTGAGGGTTTCTGAAGAAAGCGATGAAAAGCCCCCGTCGTCGTCGATACCGTGTATGAGAAATACGCACCAGCCCTTCGTGGAAGCAGCTTTTGCGAATCTTGAGTTGAAATCTGCCGGCGTTTTTACAGCCCCCTGTTTGCCGCAGATTATCGAGCTTATCTCATACATATTCTTAGGGGTGTTTGCTTCAACAGCTCCCTGGCAGTGCCGTGCGGCGATATAATATTTTTCTGTCAGCGCCTTATCTAATGGCTGGCAAAAGGGATATGCAATTGTAATGCACTTCTGGCCCGTTATATTCGAGTTAATTGTTTCCTGAGATTTGACTAACTCCGGCTCCTGCTGCTCAGCGGGCTGTTTATTCAGGTCATTGGTATGCGTTACGGTATGGCTGCCTATTTCGTGTCCCTTTTTAGCTGCTTCCTGCAGGGCGGGCCAGTTCGGTCCCCAGTTGATGACCGGATACATAGTCATATTAAATCCGAATTCGTCGAACATAGGTATCATCACGGTATATTGTTTGGCGCATCCGTCGTCGAATGTGTAAGTTACTGCCGCTGAGCAAAATCCTGGCCAGATGCCCACCTCGTAAGGCGCAGTGACATTTCCGCAATACCCTGCACTGCTTACCGCCAAAAATGCGGTCGTTAACAAAATTACATTCGCTTTTCTCATATAACAAGCGCTCCTAAAGTCCGTGTGAGTCAGTGTTATTGTCAGTGTAAGTCAGTGTTGTACTCGAACCAGTCAAAATCCGCCGGCGTGGTGCATTTTTTCCCGTTGCCGGTAGCATACATACCGAAGTAATCTCCTGTAAAGCACATCCCGTCCTCAAAACCAATCGCCTCAACGGACAAGTCCTTCGTCAAGGCGGTTCCTAATATTATACTTGTATTGCCTTTCGAGGATTTGCAGGAAAATTCGTAATTCAACGGCGTTGCCTTGACCATCAGCTCAACCGGCCCTTCGCCGATATCCGCGTATTTTACCGGTTCAATTGTCTTGCCCTTGAGGACTTTCCTGAACAGGACCTGCCGACGGCCATCCTTGAGCGTAACTGCGATTTCATAATGATGCTTGTCATTACTTCTGACGACAAGACCTGCCTCCTCATTTTCGTTTTTAGGGTTGAAATCGAGCAGCGTCGATGCTGCGCAGTTGATATCGGTCTGCCTTCTTCCGACAAAAGCAGGTGTATCTACGTTGCTCAAATTCACATCCGAGCCGTTGAGCCGCAAAAAACCGGGCCGCTCGGTTAATGAATAATTAGTCATATCGGGATTTCGCAGGTAGTTCCACTGCATCGCGAGTGTCTTGCTGTCGAAATTGTCCCTGGCCGGCAGTTGAGGCCATATATGCTGCGGCAGTTTCGGAGCGGTCATTACTAACTGAATCGTGCCATTACCATTGACCACGGGCCAGCCGTTACTGTCGAAGACCACCGGCGCAAGGAATGTCTCACGTCCTATATGATGAAATCTGCTTCCCGGCGGCTGAGGCCGCACGCCCAAACAAACTAACCACCACCCGTCAGGCGTATCAACTAAATCCGCGTGTCCCACGACCTGAATCGGCAGCTTGGGATTTTTCCTGTGCGTCAGTATCGGGTTTTTCGGATTGGACTCGAACGGTCCCCACGGCGAATCGCTTCTCGCGATTGTTACACTGTGGTCATAGCTCGTCCCGCCTTCGGAAACCATCAGGTAATACTTGCCGTTGATTTTATACATATGCGGCCCTTCCGCCCAGATACCGCCTGTGCCGTTCCATATATTTTTCATAGGGCCTTCGAGCTTACCTGTCTCAGGATTCAGTATTCTCTGGCCGATGTAGCCGTTTGCTCCCCCCTCGTGCCTGATGTAATAGACCTTGCCATCGTCGTCGAAAAACAGCGACGGGTCCATTCCGCTGTTGTCCAGCCATACCAGCTCAGACCACGGCCCCGCGGGGTTTTTGGCGGTAACGTAGAAATTGCCTTTGCCGTTCACATTGGTCGTTATCATATAAAATGTCCCATTGTGCTCACGAATTGTCGGCGCATATATCCCGGCTGACGCTTTGACCTTTCTTAAAGGAAGCTGGCTTTCGCTTGTCAGGCAATAGCCGATTTGCTCCCAGTGCACAAGGTCCTTGCTGTGCATAACAGGCACGCCGGGGAAATACTCGAATGTGCTGTGAACCGTATAATAATCGTCGCCGACCCTGCAAATACTCGGGTCTGGATAAAATCCCGATATCACCGGATTATTAAACGTTTTCGCCTGCTGCTGTGAACATCCGACAGCAAACACAAGCCCCGTCACAACCATCATCAATCGCCTCATACTGGTTTTCCTTTTTACTTTTTTATTTTTGCTTTTTTATTTTTCTTTTGCAGTTTTAATCACCGCCCAAAACGCCGGTTTCGGCTGGTAATTCCTGTCAAACAAAAGCGGGTAGTTCGACCGCCCCATATTCAGCCAGCTTGTCTTGTCATATACGCCCCAGAAAGTTACTCGCTCAATCTGGTCGGCGTGCTTGACGTATTCGCTGAAAATCTCCGCATATCTGTCAGCCAGCTTCCTCTGCATTTCATCGGGCAATCCGTTTGGATACGGATTAAACTTTTTCCTCTCATTGACGTCATTAAAATCGATCCTTCTCCTGGCAAACCAGTCCATCCATGGCAAAACGCTTACATCGAGTTCGGTAATCATAACCTTAATGCCCAATGGCTTCATCGCTGCGAAAAATTTCTCGAGCTCATTCCGCGACGGGTAATTCATATCGGCGTGCTCCTGCAAACCGACCCCGTCGATGCGCAATCCCTTCGCTTTAAGCTCTTTTACAAGCCGAACGCATCCTTCCAGCTTATCCGCCTTATCAATATCAAAATCATTGTAATATAATTCTGCGCCCGGGTCCGCCTCGTGGGCGTATTCGAATGCCTTGGCGATATAATCGTCGCCGATAATGCTCTGCCATTTTGATCTGCGCAGCGTCCCGTCTTTCTCGAGCGCCTCATTGACAACGTCATAGCCCTTGACTTTGCCCTTATATCGGCCCATCACCGTGAAAATATGTTCTTTCATACGGGCCAATAGTGCCTCACGCGTCAGCGGCTGATTCGCGTCATCTACAAAAACCCAGGGGGGCGTCTGGTGATACCAAACCAGCGTATGACCTACGATAAACATCTTGTTCTTCTGCCCGAATTCCACGTACTTGTCCGCCGCCTCGAAATAATACCTGTTGGGCTCAGGATGAATCGGTCCCCATTTCATAACGTTTTCAGACGTTATGGTATTGCAGTGTTTTTCTACAATTGCCGCTGCATTCACGTCGTTGCCGCAAACCACATTGTTGTTTACCGCCATCCCTACAAGAAAATCTTTCTTGAACACCTCCTTCAACGCCGCCTGCGGTGAGCTTGCCGAACCCGGTTGCTCGCTCGCGACGGTGCAGCCCACACCTACTAACAAGATGCTCAGTAAAACAATTGAACACGATGTCTTGAAACATTCATTCGATTTCATAGTATTTTATTTCCCTTCAGTAGTTAAATTATTTGGATCAGTGGCTGTTTTCAACACCGCGAAATACGCCGGCTTGGGCTGGTACTGCCTGTCAAAAAGCAGGGGGTAGCTGGTGCGGCCCTTTACCGGCCAGTTGTCTAACCAGTTATGCCCGTCGTAAACGCCCCACAGCGTAACTCGCCGAATGTCCTTCCTGTGCTTTACAAAAAGAGAGAAAAGCTCCGCGTATCTGGTCGCTAACCCTCTCTGCGCCGACTCGGAAATACCATCAGCGTAAGGATTAAGCTTTTTCTCAAGCTTGACATTGATGCGTATGTCGGCCCCCTCGAAACTCGTCGCGTTGGGCAAAACGTCGATTGTCATTTCCGTAATCATCGTCTTTACTCCCAGCGCAGCTACCCCGTTGATAAGCGCCTCGACGTCCGATGCGAGCGGATAATGCCTGTCAACTCGCCAACCCTGCCCCTGAATGCCAACAGCAGTTATCGGCACGTTTTGTTCTTTAAGCTTTTTGACTAACTTTAAAACCCCTTCCCTTTTGGCCTGGTTCTCAATGGAGTAATCGTTGTAATATAATTCCGCTGCGGGGTCCGCCTCGTGTGCGTATTCGAATGCCTTTGCGATATAGTCCTCGCCTATGATTTCCAGCCACTTCGATTTGCGCAGCTCGCCGTTATTGGGGTCCAGCACCTCGTTGACGACATCCCATCCCTTGATTTTCCCCTTATATCGCCCGACGACCGTCTGGATATGGTCTTTCATTCTTGCTAATAGCGCATCCCGGCTTATCTGGTTGCCGTCCTCGCCCTTGAATACCCACCGCGGCGTCTGGTCGTGCCATACTAACGTGTGCCCGATGATGAACATATTGTTCTTTTCGCCGAATTCCACGTATTTATCCGCCGGGTCGAAATTGTATTTATTGGGGGCCGGGTGAATGGCATCCCATTTCATAACATCTTCAGGCGTGATTGAGTTAAAGTTCTTGATTACAATTTCCGCCGCGTTGGGGTCTTTGCCGGTAAAAATGTTCTCGTGAAGCGCCGCCCCTATAAGGAATATGTCCTTAAATGCGTCCTTCAGCGCCGGCACGTTTTCTTCTGCCTGCGGTGAGCTTGTCGAATCCGCCCTGCAAATCATCGTCCCCGCCAATAAAACCGTCAAACTCACTAAACTGAATAACCTCATCGTTTTCATTACCTGCTCCTTTTACCTTTTTATTTTATTTTTTTCTCTGCGTTCTCAGCGGTCTCTGCGGTGAGTTGTTTTTCCGCCGCTTTAACCACCGCAAAAAACGCCGGTTTTGGCTGATAGTTTCTGTCAAATAAAAGCGGGTAGCCCGTGCGGCCGCGCACGGGCCAGTTATTCAGCCAGCTTGTTTTGTCATAGACGCCCCACATTGTTACCCTCTTGATTTTGTCCGCGTTTTGTAAAAAAATCGTAAATAATTCTGCATATCGCCTCGCCAGCCGCTGCTGCACCGCGTCCGGCAGCCCGTCAACGTAAGGATTTATATCTTTACGTCCATCCACCCTGTAGTTGATGTCGGCACCCCTGTAAAACGATGCTGACGGAAGAACGTCAATGCACATCTCCGTAATCATAACCTTTACGCCCAGTTCCGACATCGCGTCAATAAACGCCTGCAGGTTCTTTCGCGACGGATTGGATGATTCAAGCCGCCACGCCTCCCCCTGCAATCCAACCGCGTCAATCCGCACACCCCTGGATTTAAGGTTCTTAACAAGTCGAATGCAGCCCTCGCGTTTTGCGGGATTATCAAGCGAAAAATCATTGTAGTACAGTTCTGCATTCGGGTCGGCCTCGTGTGCGTATTCGAACGCCTTTTCGATGAAATCGTCCCCGATTATTCTTAACCACGGCGAATTCACAAGGTTGCCGCTGTCGGTAATGGCCTCGTTGACCACGTCCCAGCCGTTGACCTTTCCCTTATATCGCCCGACAACCGTCGCAATGTGCTCTTTCATTCGTGCCAGTAACTCTTCGCGCGTCGTTGGTTTGTCGTTTGCGTCTCTGAATACCCACATCGGCGTCATTGCGTGCCAGACCAGCGTGTGTCCGACGATGAATTTTTTGTTCTTTACGCCGAATTCCACAAACCTGTCCGCTTGTTCAAAATTATACTTGTTTGGCAACGGGTGAATGATCTGCCACTTCATAACGTTCTCGGCCGTAATGGCGCTGAATTGCTTCTCGACTATCGCCGCCGCGTTGGGGTCCTTGCCGTTGACAACGTCGTCATTTAACGCCGCCCCCACTAAAAAGTAATTCTTATACGCGTCTTTCAGTGTCGGCTCATTGCTGACTGTTGTTTTGGACCTCTGGTTTGTCTGACAGCCGGGCGTAATAACTAAAAATATTACCGCGCATACCGCACCAACCACCTGTGGTGTTCCTTGTCGAACTATTTTCACTTGCTTACTCCTTCATCAGTTGTCTGACTATGCATATTTGAACTGTTTGCGCCGTTCGGCCAATTCGTCTGCCATCTGAATAGTTAGGCGTTTGTTAAGCTTGTATATCATAAGCAGAACGCAGCAAACGGCAAAAAGCAGACCAACAATAATTCCGCTGCATACACGGAAACCGTGAATCGCCTCGGGCATGTCAGGCAGCTTGGTATTGTAGTTGAAAAATCCGGCCATTATCCACAGGAACGAGGACGAGCCAAGCGCCAATCCGGTTTTTAACGCAAAACAGATGGTAGCGAAAACAATGCCGGTGAACCGGCGTCCGGTCTTCCACTCGGAATAATCCGCAACGTCCGCGTAGATGGCCCAGATAAGCGGAATGGTCGGGGCATAGCAAATCGCGCCCAGAATCGTCAGCAAGACCATGCCGCTGATGTTGGTCGGGCTGAGCAGATAAAACGCAAAGGCGCATAATGCAGCCAACCCGAAACCGCAGACCGCAACGGTCTTTTTGCCGAATTTAACGGCAAGTATAGGTGACATAAGCAAAACGATAATGGTAACGCCTGTGCCAATCATATTGATGATGCTTTGGAAAACATCGGCGACATTGGAACTTGCCAAATTGGCCCTGTCTGCATGCACAATATATCCAAGCCATTCGAGTATGCCGGCGGGCTTAGGAGCGCCAGGTTCCAGCACAGGCCCGGTCAGGCCCAGCATTTGCACCCAGTCATACATCGCCGCTTTGTCGGTATAGTGATGATAATAGTTGTAAAGCGCGCCTCCGCGGAATGACAGGATGCAGAAATGAATCAGCGTCATGGCAAACATAATAATCCACGGACTGTTTTTAATCAGTCCCGCGAAATCCTGTTTGAAATCTGATTTTTGCTGCGGCGGCGGCTGAATGCGCTCTTTAGTGGTTAAGAACGTAATTATGAAAGATATTAAACAGAAAACAGCCCAGATGGTCATAACCATCCGCCAGCCGTATTGTACATCATGGCCGACGGCAAATTTGGCGACTAACGGCAGGGTAAGCCCGCCGACGAGGAACTGCGCCGCGTTCACCGAAATGAATCGAAATGAATTGAGCTTGGCTCGCTCTGCAACATCGCCAATCATTACGCCGCCAAGGGCAGAATAAGGCATATTGTTCATTGAATAGATAGACATAAGCATGATATTGGTGATGGCGGCGTATGCTATCATCGCCCCCATGCTCCAGCCCTTTGGGGTGGTGTAAGCGAGAATCATAACAACGCACCAGGGCACCGCCGTGAATAGAACCCACGGCCGAAACTTGCCCCATCGCGTATTTGTTCGGTCGGCCAGCACTCCCACAATCGGGTCAGCAAATGCGTCCCACAGCCGGGCCACAAGAAGGATGGTCGCCGCGGCGCCTGCCGTGATTCCAAACACATCCGTATAAAAATTCGTCTGGAACAGAATCATCGTCATAAAGACAAAATTTGCCGCGCCATCGCCCAAGCTGTAGCCGGTCTTTTCCCAAAACGACAGTTTCTTTACTTCTGATGCCATAAACCGCTCCTTCAATATTTTTTAATTTGGTTTGGTTACGGGTTTTTTACTGAACTTACCGAAATACTCAAGACACGTGTCCCGCCATATTCCGGCGTCAACTTTCTGCTTTTCTAATTTCGTCATTACGCTAACGTAAATTTCCGGGTCAATCTCTTTCTCAAGCGATTCCCACGTTTTAATCATTTCATCGACGTAATCGGTGCCCGAATAGTATTTATAGCAAAGCTCGTCCCATAGGGTTCTACCAGATTTCATTTTATAATTCCAGCCGACGCGATGAAACCGTCTTGATGATATAACCTTCTTTACCGGCCTTTTCCAGCAGGGGGTATAGTTTAATTTCTTGACCATTTCACAATTCTCCGCCGTCCCGACCATAACAACGCCGCCTGGCCGGTGAAAACCACTTCCGGTATGCGCAGTCCCGGCACTGGGCACGTTTTCCCCGAGAAGCCCGTCCAATCCCCTTTTCATCTCTCCCCGTATCGCCTCACAGGTCGGCGAATTGCCGTAAACGTCATAATTGGAAATCGCTTTCTGGTATGCCTCAAACTTTTGCGGGTCCCCGACTTTCTTATATTTCAGCCAAAGCTGATAACCGTCATCCGCCGAGGCCGGTGCAGCCCCGCCCAGACAAATCCCCACAACGCAAATTATTGTTATAACACCCCTGCGTTTCATAGCCCGCATATAATAAAACGACAAAAGTAGATTTGCAACTATTTTTACCTCGCCGCGATACGGTTAGCCCCCAGGCCTGCCTGGGGGAGATAAAAATAATCTTCTTCCAAATTAGTTAGCCCGTCGTTTTACGGCGGGTCATTGCGAGGAGTCCCGACAAGTCGGGACGACGAAGCAATCTCGTATTTAGATAATATGAAGGTCATCCCTTCAACGGTTATGATTTGTGCGAATTGTAACAAACAAATCTAACCTAATTGAAAGGAATGACCTATGACAACAGTATCAAACAAACAGAAATGGTT
>Ga0187886_1001346_pt1 | contig 22777 bp, 25 predicted proteins | sample June2016WEW_20_1_FD_133001 | JGI IMG/M metagenome (GOLD analysis project Ga0187886, IMG submission 133001) | Peatland microbial communities from SPRUCE experiment site at the Marcell Experimental Forest, Minnesota, USA - June2016WEW_20_150 | ecosystem: Environmental > Terrestrial > Soil >... | reverse complement strand
AGGCCCTCGCCGAGACCAACATGATGACTATCTTTGGCCCGGTGAAGTTCGCCCATTACAAGAAATTCACCAATCAAAATAGGATTCCATCCCTGGTGGTCCAGGTTATTAAGGGAAAACATGAGACCATCTGGCCCGCAGATGCAGCCGCTGCAAAATATATCTATCCCCAGCCGAAATGGAAAGATAAGCGCTAAGGTCTTGATGAAAGTTCGATCCTCGGAGTTTCTTTCGGCACCGAGGTTCAATGAGCCTTTGAGCTCGAACCCAACGAAAATGAGGTTTCCATGACTGATCTGGCGATGTTTCTCCAGACGTTGATCAGCGGCGTCCTCATGGGGGGTCTCTATGCTCTCATCGGAGTCGGGTTTAGCCTGATCTTTGGGGTCATGCTGATTCTCAACCTCGCCCACGGCGATCTGATGATGGTCGGCATGTACGTAACCTTTTGGCTTTTCACCCTCTATGGGGTGGACCCCTATTTATCCGTCCTTTTTTCCATGTCCCTGCTTTTCCTGATCGGACTTTTCATCCAGAAGTACATGATCACGCCCGTGATGCGGGTTCAAACCCTTCTCCCTCATACCCAGGTCCTGCTTACCTTCGCCATTGGCCTAGTCCTGAGCAACATCGCTCTTCTATGGTTCACGGGGGACTACCGGACTTTACGAACGGAATACAGCAGCGCAGCTTGGTATGTTGGAGGTTTGTCGATTAACGTGGCTTTGACCATCGCCTTCGTCATAGCCGCCGGCATCACATTTTTCCTTTACCTTTTCCTGATGAAGACGGATACAGGGAAAGCGATCCGGGCCACGGCTCAGGATCGACATGCAGCCCAGCTGATGGGGATTAAAACGGAGCGGATTACGGTCCTGACTTACGCCCTTGGAGCCGCCTTGGCTGGTGCGGCTGGCTCTCTCTTCCTGCCCATTTACTATCTGTTTCCCAATGTGGGCAAACCCTTCACGACCAAGGCCTTTATCGTCATTGTGCTGGGGGGGATGGGAAGCACCATTGGGGCTACGGTCGGTGGCCTCGTCCTGGGCATTGCTGAATCCCTGGGGGCGGTTTATATTTCCCCGGGGTACAAGGAAGCGGTTGGGTTTGTCATTTTCGTCCTAGTTTTGCTCTTCCTGCCGGGTGGATTGAAACGTCTGACGCGGGTATAGGGGGGAAATAGGGTGGAAAGGAAAAGGCAATTCAAAGATTTTCTTCCTTGGCTGATCTTGGCCGGGCTAGCCTTGGTGCCTCTCTTCCTGAATAACCCGTACTTTCTCCATATGATCATCATGGTTTTCATCTGGGTTTGCTTAGGCCAAAGCTGGAACCTGCTGGGAGGGTTCACCGGGCAGGTTTCCTTCGGGCATGCCGCCTTCTACGGAGTGGGCGCGTATGCCGGCGGGCTCCTGGCTTTCCACTTTGACGCCTCCACCTGGTACGGGATGATTTTGGGCCCCTTGATGGCCATGGCTGTTGCCGTGCCCATGGGCCTGATCTGCTTTCGGCTCCGCGGTTCTTACTTTGCGCTGTCCATGCTGGCATTAGCCGAGCTTCTCCGCCTCATTGCCACGAACTGGATCTCTTTCACCAATGGCTCTGTGGGAATCCTGATTGTCCCAACCGCAGGCAAAGTCTTTTACTACTACCTGGCCTTGGCCCTTGCCGCCTTGAGCTTTTCCGTCATCCGCGGGGTGGTCCAATCGAAATGGGGATTTTACTTCGTGGCCATCCGGGAAGACCAGGAGGCCGCGGAATCCATGGGAATCGACACCACCAAGTATAAACTCGTTTCTCTGCTCATCTCTGCCTTCTTTACCGGTCTGACCGGGGCTTTTTACATGAACTACATGGCCTTCATTGATCCGAGCGTTGTCTTTGCCCTGACCGATGTGTCCATCATGATGATCTTAGTCGTTATGCTGGGAGGGGCGGGGACATTCTATGGCCCAGCCATCGGGGCGGTAATTATGGTCATCTTTAGCGAGGTTTTCCGGATATACTTCGGCAGCGCCAACCTTCTGGTTTTAGGGGTCCTGATCGTCCTCATCATCATCTTTATTCCGAATGGGCTCATGGACATCCGGGAATACCTGACGAGAAGAAAATATGCTTGAGGTAAAAAATCTTACGAAATACTTCGGAGGGCTGGCAGCTGTTCAAAATCTTTCCTTCAAAGTGGAGAAAGGCCAGATCTTCGGCTTGATCGGCCCCAACGGAGCCGGGAAGACCACTGTCTTCAACCTAATCAACGGTTTCTACCCCCCTACCTCAGGGGAAGTCCTTTTTAGGGGAGAACCCATTACCGGTCGCAAGCCTAACGAGGTTTGCAAAAAAGGGATCGCCCGAACCTTTCAGGTGGTTAAGCCCCTCTCGCGCATGACTGTCCTGGAGAACGTCATGGTCTCGGCCTTCTGCCGGGTAAATAGTATAAATGAGGCTCGAGAGGAAGCGCTGGAGGCTTTGGAATTCTGCGGGTTGACTCATCGCCAAGACTCTCTGGCCAAGAGCCTGACGATTGGGGACCGCAAGCGCCTGGAGATTGCCCGAGCGATGGCCACGCGTCCTAAGGCTATCCTGCTGGATGAGACGGCTGCCGGCCTTAACCCGGCTGAGCTAGACCAGGCCATTTTTCTGATCAAGAAGATCCGGGAGCAGGGAGTGACCATCCTCATTGTCGAGCACATCATGAAGGTGATCATGTCCATCTCGGACCGGATCCACGCCATCAATTACGGCCAGACCATCGCGGAGGGGACGCCTCAAGAAGTGGCCAATAACAAATCGGTCATCGAAGCGTATCTGGGAGAAGCTTATGCTTAGCGTTAAGCAGATCGAAGTATTTTATGACGATGTGCAAGTACTTTGGGGAGTCTCCTTCAAGGTGGAACCAAAAGAATTAGCCGCTCTCATAGGAGCGAACGGAGCGGGCAAGTCCACTACCCTGAACACGATATCGTCTGTGCTCCACCCGCGCTCGGGAACTATTGAATTTAACGGGCAGCGCCTCGATAACGCCCCGGCCGCGGAGGTGGTGGATCGGGGAATTTCCCAGGTTCCGGAAGGTCGCAGGTTGTTTCCGGAGATGACTGTTCTGGAAAACCTGGAGCTCGGCTCCTTCACGGCCGAAGCCAAGAAACGGCGAAAGGAATCGTTGGATTGGGTCTTCAGCATCTTTCCCCGCCTGCAAGAAAGGCGCAAGCAGCTTGCCGGAACGCTCAGCGGCGGAGAGCAGCAAATGGTGGCTGTGGGGCGTGGAATGATGGCCCGTCCCAAGCTTCTTATGCTTGATGAGCCCTCCCTGGGATTGGCTCCGCTTATGGTCCGGGAAGTTTTTAACGTCGCCCAGCGGGTCCACTCCGAGGGCGTTACCGTCCTTCTTGTAGAGCAGAATGTTAAACACACCCTGACCGTGGCCACTCGTGCCTACGTCCTGGAGAACGGTCACATCGTTCTGGAAGGGAAGGGCAACGACCTTCTGGACAACGAGCACGTGAGGAAAGCGTACCTGGGAATTTAGAAAAGCCGTGAGGTATGAGTTGTGAGGAATGAGGAGGAACGCATTAATTCTCCACTCCTTATGACTTACCCTTTACGCCTTAGGGTTCTTAATCGCCGGGCAGAACGATGATCTTCATTTTTTCACCGGTCGCGGGGCTGCCGTATCGATCCGCAGACCCTCCCCGGTCCGAAGGGAAAATAATCTCTACCTGGTTGAGTTGAGCACAGGAAGGGCAGGTAACCCGCAATTTTCGGGTGGCTTCGGTAAATTCGACCTCGATCAGTTGAGCGCAAGCCTCATTGCAGCAATTCACCCATTCCCGGTATTTGACCATTTCACTCCTTATCCTTTCCGCGCAAAGCTCTGATAAAGGCAGACCCCACGATCCAGAGGACAACGGCCAGGATTCCCCAAACAATGGGGTTGAAGAGGATATAATCCTTAAGATATCGGATCATGGAATGAAAGAATTCCATCGCTACCTATTTTCGCTCATTCATAAACTGTTGCCAAGTAAAAAGTCATGGGTAGGGTCATGGCGATCATTTTCTGCTGGTATTGGATGGAGTTCTCCTAAGATAAGAAACTTGTTCGTGGCATCCGTCCCTTCCCCCAGGGTCTCTTTTCTAGGCGTGGGGCCGGCCTTCGACTGACCGTTCATCCTGGGGTCGTTCTGGCCTCTTGTGATCCAGTGGCCCTGGATGTTCAAGGCGTTCGTCTTTCTCCAGAATCCCTCAGCAGTCAACCACCCGGTCGGCGATGCCTGGAACCTGCTGCAGGAAAGAACTGCTAGGAAACACGGATTGGGGATCCGGAATGACGGGGAATCGCTTTGGGTTTGATGAAAAAGGATGAAGAACTAAGGTTTTTTTTTGCGTTTCAACCAACTCTCAATCCGATCCCGGTAGATTAAGGTGAGGACCAAAAAAAGTAAGGCCAGGCCAAGAACGACGAAGAACGCCCGGTAATTTTCGGAACGAACCGCCTGGCCTTGCATCGTCGAGAGGAGCGTTCCCGGGATTCTTCCGACTGCAGAGATGAAAAAAAAGGTGAGCACGTGCATGGGGCTCAACCCCAGGAGGTAGCAAAAATAATCTTTCGGCATGCCGGGAATGAGGAAAAAAACGAAGGAAAAAAAGGCTCCCTGATGCTCCATTAGGTAATCGAATTTGCCCATGATTTCTTGCCCCACAAACCGGCGGACGAAGGGCAGTCCCAGACGGCGGGAGATTAAAAAGGCAAACAACGAGCCTAGGGTGAGGCCGATTGTAGAATAAATAAAACCCGGACCGATTCCGAAAAGATATCCTCCGATGAAACCGGTGAATTCACCGGGAATCGGCGCCATAAGGACTTGCAGGATCTGTAACCCAATGAAGGCCAAGGGGGCGTGGGGGCCGAAGGAGGAAATAAATTCGTTCAGTCGCTCTTTGCTTGAGAAAAAATGCCAACCTTCCCGGAAGCCCTCGTAGGCTTCCCGGTAATAGTAAAACAAAAGGCCGAGGGCCAGGAGAAAAAACCCATATCCCAGCAGCCATTTCCAGCGTCGCTTTACATTTTCCATAGGGTAGGGGTCTCAGCGATTTTCCATAGTAAATATCGGAGATTTGATATCAGAGATTAAATCTAAAAACTCTATTTTTATGAAACTCTATAATTTACCACAAACCTTGATTTACCCTGTGTTCATGCTTATATTTAACAATAAGGAGTCTTGTCCATTCCTACCTTTTTCTATCCTTCCCGTCTACATGGCGTCTACACAATATGTCATTTCGGCAAACCGAAATGCTTAGGGGGTAATATGGAGAAAAAAATGATCCGAGTAAAGCTGACCAAGAGACTGATCGATTCTATAATTCCTCCCGAGAGTGGTCAAGTCTTTATGCGCGATCGTTCTTTGATCGGCTTCGCTGTCCGGGTAACGCATGGCTCAAAGAGTTTTATACTGGAACGGCGAATCCACGGTAGGGCCAGGAGAATAACTCTTGGAGCCTACCCACCAATGACTATCGAGGATGCCCGCGGTAGGGCCGAAACTCTCATTGGAGAAATTGCCCGTGGAGGGGATCCAGCGCAGGAATTGCTCGACCGGAAGCGAGAATTGACCTTTGCGGATTTAGAACAAATGTACCGAACACGGCATCTACCGAAAAAGCGGTCTCGATATAACGATGAGTGGATGCTTGATACTTATTTGGCAGGCTGGAGAACCCGGAAGCTCTCGGGAATCAGCCGGAAGGATGTTATAGGCCTCCATGAACAGGTTGGACAGAATCACAGCCGATATACTGCCAATAGATTGATTTCTCTTTTGAGAAAAATGTACAACCTGGCGCGTTCCTGGGGTATCTTTACCCAGGAGAACCCTGCCATCCAGATTGAATTTTTTCATGAAGAGAAAAGGGAGCGCTTTCTCCATCCCGAGGAATTGCGGCGCTTGTTTGAAAGCCTAAAACAAGAACCGAATATCTTCATTCGCACAATTATTTTAATGCTCCTTCTGACAGGAGCCAGAAAGTCTGAAGTGCTCCGTGCAAAATGGGAGAATCTTAATTTGGCCGAAGGAGTATGGTATATTCCGGTGACCAAATCAGGCCGACCCCATACTATCCCTCTCCCAACACCATTGATCGAAGTTCTACGAAATCTTCCGATCACGGCGGATAATCCCTTTCTATTTCCGGGAAGAGGGAACGGCCATTTCACCAATCTCCAGCATTTATGGAATCAGCTTCGCACGCGGGCAGATCTCCCCGATCTTCGCCTGCACGATTTGCGGCGCTCAACTGGGTCTTGGCTCGCCGGGGCAGGTGCCAGTTTGCCCTTAATCGGGCGAGTCCTGGGGCATTCTCAGCCCGCAGTTACCCAGATCTATGCACGCTTCGACATGACGCCAATCCGCCAGGCCTTGGAAGCGAATGCACAGAGGATGCTTCAGGCCGCGACCTCGATGCCCCCGGATACTGAAGAAAGCAAGAACCGAGACGCAATGCAGCAGTAAATACCGCCATTCCTGAAAAGCCCCGTCCCATGGCCCTCTCCTCGACCGAGAAGGGGGCCAATCTTATCCTCCCCATAAAAGCAAAGCACTCCCAAATTTCTTGGGTCCCCATACCGTTGACCTACATAGTTATTAATGGTATAAACTAATCTGATGCTGTGATTCATTTTTAAGGAGTTAGTCTTATGGCGAAAGGCAGAAGAAAAAGGGAACCTACCAGTTCGGTTTTCTTAAGAAGGAAGGCTGAAGCCATAGCCCTTGGCCGAGCCTGCGTCAACAAGATGATGCAAGATTACAGGGAGCCGACCCGTAAGGGCACCGCCAAAGGCGATTCCATAGGTTTGTCACGGCGAAAAATGGAAGCTGCAAAAATGATGGTCCTTTTCCCGTGTCTTTCGCTTCGGGAGATCGGAAAATTCGTCGGCGTAAGCGAGACCCAGATGCAGGTCTGGAATAGTAAAAATCAGAAGGCCTTTAAGAAGGCGGTGAAGAAGTGCCGTAACGATATTGGCACCATGATTCGAAACGCTGTCCAGCGGTCCGTAGAGGGGATAAAAGATCCAAAAGCACCGCCGAAACCCTACCTTGAAGTGACGGGAATAGTAGGGGCAGACACCCATCCCCATATCGTCCTACTCTACTTATTACCTTTTTTCGCTGACCTGGTGATAGCGCCAACCGTAAATCTTATCGACGAAAAGATCGTCAAGAGTAAAGATTTTCGTTATTCAGGGTTGCTCACGATATTGTCTGAAGCCATCTATCTTCGAAGAGACAAGAATTTAGAGAAGTGGATTAAAAGCCCGATCAGGGTTGCGGATTTAAAGGAAACGATTGGCCGTATTGTCACCCTTACCATGGGGTTGGTGTTGTGCCCAGACAAATCCGCGGAGATCTTACCAGATGGTGTTGACCGAAAAGACTTCGCAAAAGGAATTAGCCAATTACAGAACTTTATTTTTGAGGGAATTGATCTCCTCGCCAAATAATTTTTGAATTATGGAGGGAAACAGCGAATGGAAGAAAAACTTTCAGAGGGAAACGTAAGCCGAAACGAGTACCGCCCACCGGTAGTACTGCTTAATCAGAAGCAGGCATCTTTGCTTCTGGGGGTCACCACTTCTACCCTGGAGAGTTGGCGGTGCAAGGGGTGTGGGCCTACCTATCGGAAGATCGGTTCCCTGGTTCGATATCTGGAATCGGATCTGATCACATATATCGAAGGGCAAAGCAGGCATTCGACATGCGAGAGCGGCCAGTAAAAAACGAATCGAGTAACCTTCCAGGGCCAACAAAGGATAACCCCTCCGGAAGTGTGACGGCGCCCCCGGGCCTCCCTATCTCTTCCATCTGGAGAGTACTCCCCACTATCTAGCGCTTTTTAGTGATAAGAATTTGCAATCGTAAAAATATATAGGATAACGCGGCGGGGGCCCCTGGCTTAAATGGTGGTGCCATGACCACCACCACCCCGCACCCTGTCATGGAGGGATTACATGAATAAGGACATTCGTTTGAACATCGGTTTTTTAGATCATCCGAAGACTGTCAAACTCGAAAAACGGCTTGATTGGCCAGGAGTAAAAGGTCTCCTTCGTCTCTGGTTTTTTTGTGCCACAAACAAGCCTGATGGGCAACTCGTCGGAATGGATGACGATGATATTGAAATTGCGGCAAAATGGACCGGAAAAACTGGAGCTTTTATAAAGACGCTATCAAGTATTAAATGGCTTGATTGGAATGGGAAATTCTATTCCATTCACGATTGGGCGGAACATAACGAATACGTTATACATTCTAAGGAAAGGGAAGAAAAAGCGAGGCGTGCGGCAGCAGCCAGATGGGAAAAAGAAAAGGATGCTCCAAGCAATGCTCCGAGCATGCCCCAAGTATTGCCAAAGGATGCTCCAAGCAATGCCCTCTTCCCTTCTCTTCTCTTCCCTCCTCTTCCATTCCTGAATCTTCTCTAGATCCAAAGAAAGAGAGAGGGGATATCTCCCCTCTAACTCCCCTCTCCCTTTCCACCTTGAAGGAAGAAATTCAGGAAGTGGTAAGGGTCTGGAATGCAATCTGCGGTTCTCTTTTACCAGCAGTCAAGAGTATGCCTAAGAGAAGACTATCCACCATCCGGGCCCGACTGAAGGAGCGTCCAGACTTAGAAGAATGGACGGGCATCTTCCAGCGGGTTATTTCCAGTCCTTTTCTGCGTGGCGAAAACGATAAGGGTTGGAGGGCTGGTTTTGATTGGGTTCTCAACCCGAGCAATTTAGCCAAGATCATAGAGGGTGCGTACGACGACCGAAGCAATCTAGGCAAGCCGAAGACTGGTATGGCTGCCTTAAAGGCCAGTATGGAAAAATCTCTTAAGGGTGATGAGTATGGAAAACAAAATCTTTTATCAGGGCATAGCCCTGCTCTTGAAGACCTTCAGTATTAGCCCAGACGAGCAGACGATTGAAGTGTGGAAGATGCTACTTCACGATGTAGGAGACGAAGACTTTATCAAAGCGGTGATCCATCTTTGCAGAACGAAAGAAAAAATTCTTCCGAATGTCGTAGCTGCCATACGCAATGAAATAGAGGCCAATAATTTTTCACCAGAGGAATCGTGGCAGAAAGTCTTGGAGGAAATTAGTGGGACGGGATCTTGGGGTGAGCCCAAGTTTGACGATCCGTCGATTGCCCAGGCCGTCAAGTCGATAGGTTGGAAACATATCTGCGCAACAGAAGTCAAAGACATGGGAACACTTCGAGCGCACTTCTACAGGACAGTCAAGGTCTGTAGGGAGAGGGCGAGTTTAATGGAAACATACAGGGTGATTGAAACCAACCTAGAGATCAAAAAAATGTTGGCAAACGAAATAGGGAAGCTGAACCCTAAGAACCTGACGTCTTAAGAAAGCGAATAGAACCAAGCCCCCCCGGGACAATAAAACATAGGAGACACGAAAATGGATTTGATGAATTTTGAGATTGAAAATTGGGATGCTATTCCCGGAGACGAAGCTCAAAAAGCTCATTGGCGGGAAAGGCTTGATAAAGCCACCGCAGCCAAGCTCCGCAAGACTGAGCTCGAAGAGTACAGAACCAGATTGGAAGCTCAAAAGGTCAAGGTCCAAACCGACTTGAGAAAATCTGAGGAGATGCTACCAGAAAAAATATTCGCCTGGGCTCAGGGGAAGAAAACCTACAAGACCATTACTGAACAGCGCCAGAAAGTTTCAGATATCCGAATTCTACTGGAGGATATCGAGGCAGGTTTGGGGCAAATTGACCAGGCGATTGTTCATGAAACCCGAACTCCGCAGATTCACGGCCTAAAAGCCCTCGATGAAATTAAATTTGTCATTCAAAGAGAAGAAGAAAAGAAGGCCAAAGCGAATCGGTAGGGAATTGTCCCTCAGCAAAGCTCACTTTTGTTCTGGGCATATGCTCATATCTATTTAACCTAAGTATTTAATATTACTAGGTAGTAGTTTTTCTTAATTTGGATAAATTGGGTTGATTTAGATAGATTCTCTATATATTCCATTGAGATTCTTTTTCGGTAAGCAGAAAAGGATTACTCAAGTAGGAGGTAAGCAAATCGTGACACAGAATATCTTTGACGGAACCGTATCAAGATCCCAAGTGGAGCCCATTCGTGCCAGTTTTATAAAGCAATTCTATCAGGACAAGATTCGCGGCAAGTATAAGGGCCGAGAAGACGAAGCCAAAAAAATCGAGGCCAAGATCAACTCGGCCGTTGCGTCCGGCAGGGTGACCGCGGGATAGACAAATTGTCGAACCAAAGGAGAACCGACCATGAAAGTCAATGCTCATTTTCGTCGGGCTTGCGGTCATGTCGAGCGAAGGGATTTTCTTATAGTTGAAGAAGAGGACATTTCCTCTTTAGCGAAGAGGGAGATCGAGCGTCCCTGCGATCGATGCGCGGTTCGCTTGTGTGCTTTGAAACTTTTTGAAAAATTTCCCAAAAAAGAAGGGAATTGTTGAGTTGAAAGGAGATTGTCATGTCCACCCCAGAAGACAGAACTGCGGAATTACGAAAAGCATATTTGGAAAAATACGGATGGAAACCTGGCGAGGGTCTTTTTCCTCCGACGGCTACCGGAGAGAACCCCCCCGGATGGGAGCCTACCATCCCAAAGAATTATCCCCAAGTTAATTTCTTTTCCGAAGGGACGGAGACTGGTATCGTTCCGCCGGAATCTAAACCTGCGCGGATCCCCCAAGAATCCTTGAACGCGACCCCCACCGAATCTTCAGGTCTCATTCCGCCCACGACCGGGACACCTTTCTTTTCGTCCATCCCCACGCCACAAGCCAAAACTTCGGCAGATCTGGCCCGGGAAGATGCGATGAGAGAATACCAGACCCATTTGGCGGATGTTCAGGCAGGAAAAAAACCGTCTGATTCGGGATTCGGCCTTTCTCCCCTATTTTATGCGGCACACCCAGGGATCTCCGGCGGCGTATTCGTCGGCCCGAATGGCCACCCTAAATTTCTGTTTAACGAAAACAAACCGCAAGAGGCGATGGGTGCTGTCAATGACCTCATTTCCCAATGGGTCGATAAGGCAAAGACCGCCATGGGTGCAACCTCCGGCAATCCACTCTACGATGCCAAGGTCTTCAATCAGATTATGAACGAATTTCCCGGTACGCTCAATGCCAATGCTGGCAACGAAAGAAACCCCGCTGAAATAGCTCGCTTAATGGTCGAAGCGACACGACCCCAAGTTGTACCCAATGTAGCCAGCGGGAATATACCCGGTCAGGAAACCTCTTTTCTGATTCGGCCCGGCGGATCTCCTACGCCATTCGCTACAGGGATGGCGCCAAGTGCCGGCCATGCAGAAAATTTAGCGGCTACACTTATCACCCAGGCTTACAATCGAAATGCAGAACGACAAGCAAGGGCTTTAACATCGCATCCTAGTTTTTGGAATAGCCCAGAAGAAACAATGAAAATCATGGAGCCACTTTTTACGAAATGGAATGAAGAAACCAGAAATGAAATTAACTCCATTCCACAGATGATCAGGGCCAATATCGGAGCTCCTACTGCTACCGCGCCGACCAAGATGACCTACCAAGAATACTATACAAAGCTCAAGGCCAAAGGATATACCGACCAGCAGATCAACGCTGAATGGCCGGTTGTTGTTGCAAAAGGCTTTGGAGGCTAACGATGAGCGATACTCCGCTTTTTGATGCTTTGACGGGGCCCACTTTTAAATCCGGGTTAGTGCCTGAGCCGGAGACCCTTGTTCCAGGGGCTTCAAATACTCCGCTTCTGAATGAAATAAGAAAGCCACCCATGGCGACGACCTTCCCTACTGCGCCGACGACTCCTACACCCGTCATGTCTGCACCGACCCCACCGGCTCCTAACGTAGTAACTCCACCATCAACACCGCCAGTTTCGAGCACACCGCTTTTTGACTCAATAGGCTCATCCGCGAGTGCGAGCACGCCACTTTTTGATGAGATTATGGCTGGCCAGGAGCCTACGAAGGCCCCCACGCTGGGAGATCTTCTTTTACCGCCTCCCCCTCCAGTGCCCCCCGCTGCGCCTCCTATTGAAAAACCATCTTTGATTGGCGAACTTGGCAAGGGCATTATGCAAGGTCTTTATCAGACTAAAGAAATGGGTGGAGGGCTTACGGCCCTGGGGGCTGAAGCGATTCAGCACGCTTTACCGGTAGCTGAATCACTCACTCAGCCAGTCAAGGAATTCGGTCTGGAGACTATCGAGTCTGCGCAAAAAAGGGAAGAACGATATCAAGGCGCAGTCCCTTCATGGAGAAATATTTCCGGTGTTCAAGATGCCCTGTACTACCTATCCCACGGTATAGGAACTCTGCTTCCTATGATTGGAATGAGCATGGTTTCTGGTGGTATCGGTGCTGCGGCTGGGAAGGCATTGGCCAAGAACTATGTTTCTACTTTGGCGACACGATTGGCCACTGGGGGAGCCTCCAAAGAAGCCATCAATGTAGCGATCCAACAAGGGCTTCTCCGTGGGCTGGAAAAGGGGGCACTCTTAGGCGGCTATGCTTCTTCCTTGGCCATGGAGGCCGGTTCCATTACTGCTGATATGGCCAGAGATCAGAAAGACATCGATCCTTTGCGAGTCATGATGGGTGCGGTGCCTGCGGCTGCCTTAGATGTCTTGCCGGAATTTTCTCTGATAAAGAGAACCGGTTTGTTGAAAAGATTAGGTCTATCGAAAGCAGAAGCCGACTTGGCCGAAGAAGCTGCAAGGAAGGTTCCCGGAAGTTTTCTTGGCCGAGTAGGAAAGGAAGCTGGCAAACAGTTCATGATGGAAGCTCCTACCGAGGCCATGCAATCAGTCCTTGAGAGATGGTCCGAAGGGAAAGATCTTACTTCTTCGGAATCCATAGACGATTACATCGATTCATTTCTAATCGGTGGCGCCGGTGGTGCGCTCTTTGGAGGCCTGGGCGGTGCCTTTGAAAAACCTGGACAAGTTGAGCCGACCCATCCGGTCACTCCATCAACAGTCCCAGGGCCAATGGCGATTTCAACTGTTTTACCAACTCCAACCCCGGAAGTGGCACCCACTCCCGTGCCACTAGGCGAACCCTCTCCGGTGCCCCCCTCACCGGCTCCCCCTCAGCCTGGGATCCCTCCCACTCCGGGGTTGGTTATGCCACCCGAGACACCCCAAGGAACGCCTGGCCCTGAAAACGTGCCTGCACCTGGTGAAACCTTACCCCCTACCCCGCCCCTTGGCACCTACCCCTGAGACAAAAGCCCCTCCTGCGCCCGCTCCTTCGCTTGGCGGCCCGGAATGGATGAAGATTGGTCACCAGGCGGAATTCTTTGACGAGAAATCAGACCGTAAGCGCGTCGGTACGATAACGGATATTCTCTATCAAGGCCAACCTCCTCAACCCTCCTCCGTGTCCCTTTACGTCGGCATGGGCAAAAAACAAAAGACCCTCAACCTCCAAGCCGATCAGGTAAACGAACCAACCCATGCGATTCGGCGAAAGGAATACTTTAGTGCCCTTCAAGGTCTGAAGGCCCAGAAAAGGAAAGATGCCATCGCCGGAAGCAAACAGTTCGACAACCTCCTGATCCAGAACGCCGAACTTTTTGTCGATCCCGGTTACATCGATTTTGCCTACAGCACGGCCCAGACCGACAGACAAAAAGCCATGGCGACCCACGATATTCTTAATCAAGCCAGGGCAGAGGCCGGAAAGGCTTTAAAAATCGAAAATATTTACAATCCAGTTCGGCGTGCCGAAAACCTTCCGGTCTTAAAAGATTACATCCAAAAAGAAAGACCCGCTGCAACAGGTCCAGAGACCCAGAACATCGCCGCTGGCAACCTCCCTATGGGAAAGAATACCGTCTTGAAGGGTATTGAATGGCTTGATGTCTCCTATGATGAAGAGTCGGGAAAGATCGTCCTCAAAGATGGTCGCCAATTTTCGGTTGCCCCGGGCGAAAAGGTTGAGGTAGAGCAAACCAGGGCTCCTAAAGAGATTGGCAAGGCTGCGGCGCCAGTTTCCCCGGCTGGCCCTATTTTACCGATTGCCGAAACCCAGGCTATACCTAAAAGTCCTACCAAACCTCTTTCTCCCGAGATGGCCAAACGTCTTGAACAGATCCGCCAGGAAAATCCGGAAGAGGCTACCCGGATCGAAAAAGGAAACGTCGCTGTCGGTATCCAGCAATTCGAGCTTGAGCGGATCCGCAAAGCCAGACAAATGCGACAGGAAAAAATCTTTCCTCAACCCAAAGCGCAAGAAGAATTATTACCAATTATTTCGACCCCCGAAAGTAGAATGATTGCACCTACGGAAAATGCTCCCATTATTTTCCGTGCGATGATGGATCTTAAGCCACAAGCAAAAACGGGTTCCCTAGTCTATCTTCCATACCTTCGAGAAAAACTGAAAGACGTTTTTCCGACCAAAGAAAGTTTCGATAAGGTCATACTTGATTTAGCCAGAAAAGATTATATTCAGTTACAGGCCACGTCTGCCCCAGAGTTAGGTAAGGGATGGCACCCAGCCGAAGAAGAGAAGGCCTTTCTTACCATTCCAGGGACTACAAGACACATCATGGCCATTGGAATTCGCATGGAAGAAGGCCCCGAAGTTGAGATTTCGGCTGCGATCAAAAAGGCTGAAAGAGGCGAAGTACATCCGACCCTGGAAAATCGGCAGCAGGTCACTCTTAGCGAGTTCTTGCGTCGCCGGGGAATAACTTCACCTGATGCCGATTCGATACGGCGGGCTCTACAGCCAGACTTTGGCAGGAATAGTCAATATTACCAGAATATCAAAGCTGCGCTTCTGCGTCAGGGGATCACGGAGACGGATCTTAAAAACATAGAAAATACCATAGCCCCTCTGCCTCAAGACTGGGTCACCGCACTAAAGCAGAATCGCAATGCTCATGATTGGATGCAATTTATTTCTGAGAATTCCATCGATGAGTCTCAAATACTTTTGGCTAAGGCTCTCCTTGAAAATCGAACTATCGAAAAGCAAATGGAGACTTTGCCGGCTACCACCTTCGTGGGTCCAATAATGTCGGCTTCCGGCCGAATGCTCGATGTTTCTCATTATGACCCAACCAACCACATAGTTAAGTTATCTCAAACAAACTTTTCACGCTATTCCGATCTGGAGGCAGGATCAACGGTTATTCATGAGATTGTCCATGGTTTAACCTCTCAAAAAATGGCCCAAAACCGCGAGTTTGACCTCACAGTCTGGAAAATGTTATTACGAGCTTCCCGCGCCCTGCCAAGACGAGAACAGCAGATTATCAACGCTAACTTCAATCGCATGAAGAGCACCGCTGAGATTCGAAATCTTGGTTTGACCGAACACCATTCAGATGTCTATTATGCGATGAACAATACCGATGAATTTCTGGCCCAGGCCTTTTCAAGTAAGGAATTTCAAGATTTTCTCAAATCAATTCCAGCGATGGAAACAAAACTTCCGATGGCCACTTCCAAAACCCTATGGGACCAGTTCATTGAATTCGTAAATCATATTCTTTTCGGGACAAAAGATCACCGGAATCTGCTTGATCAGGTTTTAAATGTCGGTGGACAGATCATGGAAGGAGAAAGAGTTCAAGAACGGACTGGAAAAGGGGTTTCAGGAATGGTCAGAGAACCACTCTTGGAACTTTCTTCTTTACCCCCGGAGATTCAGGATAATCTCGATGCCCTAAATCATCCTGCTTTTCCGGCAAACGTGACCGCCGATAAGAATTTCGACCCTTACCTTGCGAAGTATCGTTTCCTCATACACGTAACCGACCGAGATTTGAAGCGCTGGAAGGAGATCGGAGTTTTGCCGTTCTGGCTGGCCAAAGAGCACGTCGAGTTTAAACCCTTTTTGGCAACCCAAGAAAATCGCGAAGAGAAGCGGTCAGAGCTCAAGACTGAGAGATTCAAACAAAAAGAACCGTTCACATTCCTTAAGGGCGACATTTTGTCTAAGACCGAGAGGGCTCTGATCGAGGGTGATGCCGAGGGTAGGGTGTGGACCGATGCCAAGTTGACCGAAAGATTTAACCTCCCTCCCGATGGTATTGCAGCTTACCGGGCCGTAAGGTCCACCCTGGATGGTATTTTCCAAGATAATTTGGATAGGGCTGAAACGGCTATCGTCGATAGCGCCAGACGAACCATCGATTCCGCTTTCGAGAAACTTACTTCTCAGATCGAGAGCCACAAGGCGAGTGAGCAGAAAGATGTCCTTCTGGATCTTCTGAAGACCGCGCACGATTTACCCTTGTCCGATACAGAGACTACCCACCTTGCAAATCTGTTAGGGGAAACGCAGGCCGCAACAGAGAAACCTCTGAAGGCTGTCAAGGATAAGCTGGTCAAGATTTTCAATGAAATTCTGACCGAGAAGGACAAAGCAAAACTTCTTACCGATTACGAATCAGCCTATGAGAAGGCTCAAGCCCAGATCGGTGATATTAGGCAGGTCATCTATAACGCCCTGGGCGGAGACATAGACCAGGCCAACCTGGACGAAATAACCAAGGGGTTGGTACAGGCATATCTCCGCACGGAGAGGCCGGCCAATACGCTTAAAGAACTGCGGGCGGAATTCGCCAAGGCCAAAGGCTACTTCCCCCGTGATCATGGCCGTGGCAAATATGAAATTTTCGTCACTCAGGGAACCTTCGACGAACGCGGCCAGCCGATAAAACGAACTATCTGGAACCGATTTTACAACCAGCTTGAGGGTACAAAAGCTTATATGCAGATGAAGAAAGATCCAGAATTCACCGGGCCAGGCATGGAAATCGGAGTCCGCCTCCACACAACAGAACCTGATTCCTCTTTCTATCGCGCCAGTCTGGCGAACCTGCAACGCCTTACCGACAACAGCATCGAGTCATTGAAACAAAAGGGCGCGATTCCAGCGGAATGGGCCGACGCGATGAAGTTCCAGGTCTTGTTTGAATTGGCCGACCAATTCAAGGCGCGTGGTGCCGCTCGCCACTTCATTCATCGGGCAGACTTTTTGATCGGAGGATATAAGACCACCGGCCTTAACGAAGTGCTCAATGACTACATCTCTGGATATGCCGGGATGATCACCAAGCAGGATGCGGCCGGGGAATTCCTGGAGGCCATGAAGGGCATCCCCAAGGATAAGCCAAAACTCAAAAACTATGCTTTTCAGTATACCGAAAACATGCTGAGGAACGATGAAAATATAGACCGCGTTTTGGGTAAGATGCGCGGCCTAGTCTTCACCTATTTCCTTGGAGGCTCCTTGCGCGGTGGCATTGTTAATTCGACCCAATCTTTGACCATGACTATCCCCTGGCTGGCCAGAGAAACGGGCTGGAAGGGTTTGAAGGCTGAAGGTCTGGTCCTGGGTTCTGCAAGAGACATTGCTTTAAATCGGTTTTCAGAAATAGAACGGCGTCTTCTCGATGACGCCCTGAATAAAGGCGCCCTGGAGGCTCAGTATATCAATTCGGTAATTTCCGAGGCTGGAGATCGTTTCGGCAAAACAGCGGGGAAGATTGTAACATTATTGGCCAAACCTTTCAGCTTTTTTGAAATCAAGAACAGACAGATTGCGGCCCTGGCTTGGTTCCGGGCCAAGATGCCCGACTTGCTGAAGACGATGAGCGAACAAGAGGCTTATAACAAGGTATTGCCGGATGCCATCGATTTCGTGAACCGGACTCAGTTCATGATGACGAAAGGAAATTTGCCTAACTGGGCATCGGGAGGAGACATCGGAAGTCAATTTTTCAGGACAGCTTACACCTTCCGAAAGTTCAACCACAACTATCTTCTCTCCTTGCGGAATTCCTTCCGGGGCCCGGATGGAAAGGTAGCCCTGGACGTGATCGGTCGATCCCTGGCTTATGTTGTCCTCCTGGGAGGACTGCCGGCCATTCCCTTCCTCGACGATCTCCTGGATGAATGGGAAAAGATGTTCGGTCAGCCGATCCGTAGGGACATAAAGCGAAACCTGAACGTCATTGGAGGCCCGACCCTTGAGAAGATGGGTATGATGGGCATTCCGGCCACCATAGGCATCGATATTTCCGGATCCCTCAAGATGGGCATCCCGTTTGTTGGCACTCCCAGCGAGAATATCTTTGGAGTATGGTCTGGACTGGGTCAGAAGTTCGTCAATGCCAAAGATTCGCTTGAGCGCGGGGATACCCTGCGAGCCATCGAATCGGCTTCTCCCGCTTTCCTAGAAGCCATCCTGAAGGCTTACCGAATGACAGAACAGGGAGCCACCACGCCAACCGGAAAGATTCTCTTCGACGAAAAAGGCAGACCGATCAAAGAAACGGCCGGGGAAGGTATCGCCCAGGCTTTTGGTTTCCGGCCAGAGCGAATTAGCGAAGCCAGTCAGACCCATCGGGAATTTGCCAATATCGAATCGCATTTTGCAGACCGCCGAAATGACCTATATTCCCGATTCAGATTAGCCACAACGGCAGATGAACGAAAAGATGTAATTCGGGACATCCAAAGGTTCAACCTCGATGCCTCCAAATATCGGGGGGCCATTCCGATGATAAACGCGTCGTCCTTGCGCCAATCACTCATATCAAAGCCCGAGAAGAAATATTTGCTCTGGGGTGCTCAAGGTTAAAATCCCCAGAGCCCCATCATAAAGAAGGAAAAAACATGAACCCAAGCGTTGAAGTTTTGCCGCCCGAGGATCCCCGGGAGAAACGAAGACTCACCCCGGCCTTAATTACGGTCGCACCGGCCTTGCCTGATGAATCCAAAAAAGCGGGGAAAACGCCACTTGAAAAGGATATTCACCGGGCAGCCCTGGCGTACTATTTCGCCCTTGGTAAGGACAGAACGCTGGAGAAGGTCGCGCAGCATTTCAACATGAAGAAGTCCCTCGTCGAACGATGGTCGATGAATTGGGATTGGAAAACTCGCATATCGAACCTTGAGAATCGAAATAAATCAGACCTCTTCAAGGACCAGGTAGCAGACCTCTTACTTTTGCTGATGACCTCCCTAACCAAACCTGACGAGAAAACCGGTACACCGGTATTGGCATCCTCAGCGAAAACCACCGCAGAAACCATCAAACTCTGTGTCTCCGCATTTAAGGAGATTCGCCAGGATGCGAGAGAAGGAGAACCAGGAGCGGATGACTCTGGAAAGGGGCCCCGGAAAAACGGCCGCGTTCCCGGTGTAATGGTTAATGTCAATATCCTGGGGCTAGGAGATAAGGAGACATGACAAAAGAGCGATCGTCAATTCAATCCAAGGTAAAATCCTTGGTGGCCGGGGAATGTCCAAATTATCAGACCATGGGGCCCTTCGGTGCAAATCATTACTGCTTTGTCCGAGAGAAGAGCACCCGCGGCGTCTGCGTTTTCTTCTCTGACCTCGAAGCCCCCCGCTGTCGCTACTTTGAAGAATCGATTCTCCCTTTAGACAAAGACCTCAGAGGGGTCTTCTCCGGCGAACTGCTTAACCAGGAGATCCGGGAAGGTCAGAAAAGGATGATCCGAAAGAAGTGTGAACGCCCCGGATGCCCGGAGACCTTCTTCGCCAAAAGCAACGCGCAAAGGTTCTGCCCAAGGTGCCAAAAGGCAGTCTGGAATGAAAAAACAAGGATCAGAATGGCGAACCATCGGAAAAAGCCCAATGGAGTGTCACTTGTTACGATTTAGACCCCCCATAGATAGGCGAAATTACAAAAGAAAAAATCGCCAAAAATCAAGGGTGAATGGTCTTATATGGGTTTCGGCTTTTGTAGTCACTCTGGGCCTTTTAAGCGATTTCGGGTAGTAAGTCCTTTCCTTGGCAACTCATCAAATGATGAGGATATCGACAGGTTTGGAACGCCTACCCAATGGAATAAATTTGGCATCTATTGTCACTTTTTTACCTATTGAAAGAGCCATTCTTTTTGTGTTTAGGGGCAATGTTAATCTTTTCAAGGTGTTATGTTCTTAATCTAAGGTGGAACAAAAATTGCTGCTATATCATTGGAAGCTGGAAGGGAAAAAGACAAAAGGGGAGTTCTTAATCTGCTCACTTGCCACCCCTATTTTCTGTTATAATGAAATTAAAGGTTGACAAGGGTAGAGTCGATAGGCTATAAGATACTTCTGCAAAACTGCACAAGGGAAAGGTTAAGGCTTCTTAGGCAACCCAAGTTTCTAATCTGTTTAACCTCTGTCAATGTAAGGAGGGAAATCGTTATGGCACTTGAAAAGGAATTAGAAACATACAAGAATAAGTTGCCGGAACTGAAGCAAGACGAAGGTAAGTTTGTGCTCATTCATGGTGACGAGGTCATTGACACGTTTAGTAGCTATGAAGATGCCATAAAAGAGGGATATAAAAGGTTTCACTTAGAGCCATTTTTGGTGAAGCAAATTCATAGCGTCGAGCAGGTGCAATTTATATCCCGACACATAGATCCTCGTAGTGCAAAGGCTTGTCCGGGGTAAAAAATTTGCCCCATTTTACCTTCCAGGTTTCTCCTCAAGGAGCGATGTTAAGCGCTTTCGTAGGGGTGAGCGCACCACGTCATTCCGCCCTCACCGAAGCTAAGCAACCTATTCCTAATATTGTGCCGATACGGACTTTAATAGACACTGGTGCAAGTGCGACTTGCGTTGATCCTTCAGTTCTCATATCACTGGGCTTGACTCCTACTGGAAACACAGCTATTAGGACACCCTCCACCGGAAACAAACCAGTTACGGCGGATCAGTATGATGTAAGTTTAATTCTACCACCAGCAGTCCAAAGTCAAACTCCTCTTTTTTTCGCTACCCTGCCAGTAATCTGTGTTGAATTGCTTGTTTCCCAGGGTTTTCATGCCCTTATTGGGCGCGACGTATTGGCGCAATGTATTTTTACCTACAATGGTGGTAATGGTGGGCCCGGATGGTTTACTCTTGCGTACTGAAACCAAATTGATGTAGAGATTTTTTGTGTTATAAGGGAAGCAAACTTACCCCCCCGTCCTCGATTACTGTTGAATCCGTTCCCCGGATTTAGTAAAATCTTTTCAATGAAACTTGTTCTAATATCCTTTACCCTTGCACAACTTAAGACCACGGCGACGGTCTTGGGTATTGCCGAATAATATGCAGACCCATCTAATCACTATTAGTCTTTAAGAAAGCTCGTCATGGACTTCTTTGACCAATCGGATGTTGAGCATGACTTTAAGCGAATCGACAATCTCCTCAAATGCGGGATATTTGACCCTCGTAACATTGGCAATCCACTTTTCTAGGCCGCCTTCATCGAATTACTAATTTGCCTCCGCGACTTGATGTACAAAACGGAGAAATACGCCAAGCGCATCGACTTCATTGACGATGTGAACGTGACGGGTGAAGTCAAGGACGTGACCGCTTTGATCAAGTACGTTCGCGACGCCATGTGCCATCTTGACAGCGACAAGCATTACATTGAACCGGGCAATATCAAAGCGTCGTTCAACGTCCAATTCGGAAAAGGCACCTTGCTGAAGCTAAACGAATTCGAGCAATCCAGTCCATACGAGGACGACATCTGTTTCTTCTTCGGATCCCAGAGAATCTTTCTTAAACGCCACATAATGCGCGCCGTCGAAGAGTCCAGAACCCTGCTTCCGCCTCTACTCCATGGCTAACATTTCCTCTTCCTTTAACATAAATGAGTTGATTTTGGAAAAGAGGAAAAAATAAAAATTGGGGGCCCCTTTGCAGGAAAGACCCGGGGATATCTTTGGGCTATCTCCTTCCTAAAGACGTGTTCTGAGCCAAACCAGAAGCGCAGCGGGGATAATTTGAAAGGCCTTTTAAAAAATACCAGAGAAATAAAAAGGGGGACCCTTTCGTGGAAATTTGAGAATCAGAAAGGGTGTACACCCTACGGCCTATGAATTCTTGGAGAGATTCCAGAGAGAAGAAGGCGCGTGTGTGGGGGGTATCATATGGCCCATACCCCTTTCTTCTTCTCCCCCCTATCTCGACTGTACCCCCTCCCCGAGCCCTGTCATGGATGCCTGGGTGCTCTCCGCCGTCTCACCTGCCGGTTGCATCATCGAAGCGCAAAGATCAAAGCCGCCGCATCCTATTCGGGTTTGAGAATTGAACTGGAAGCCGACGAGTTGCCGGGAGGGCAGGGTGTCTACTCTACGATCCGCTGGAAATGCTTGATCTTCTCGCGGAGCTCTCCGCCTGGTTGTACCTTCCAGTTGCACTTGGATGGTTAGCTGGAGACCTGGAGCCGGAAGCCGGCAGCCCTGGCCGACCTGAAACCCACCCATCGAGCAACCTATCGTCGAAATTTCTTTCCATAAAAATATATCAAATGCTATTTTTTTATATAAAATTATGGAAGTTGGCACGAAACTTTTACTCTATATATAGTAGGGGCTTTTAAAATGACGGGAGGTCTGACCGTGGCCAAACTGGAGAAACCAAAGCTCTTCAGTCTGATGCTGAATGAAACCCAATTAAAAAGCCTGAAGGCCATTTCCGAAGCCACCATGATTCCCCTGGCGCCCCTTATAAGGCTGGGAATTGATCTGGTCATCGAAAGATACCAAGGGCAGGTCGAGAAGGCCAAGGGGATGCGAAAGAGGGTTAGAAGATCTCTGGCCCCACCCCCCTCCCGTTGACTCATTAGAAAATGTTACCGAAGGGAGCGTTGACTTGGGGGTTCAGAGGAGGTGTTGAAGAGTAGCTTTAATTTTTCTTCCATGGCTTTTCTTAGCACAAAGGGGTTGAGGGTT